>VFQO010000495.1_pt1 | contig 41521 bp, 26 predicted proteins | sample 3512331 | NCBI WGS metagenome assembly VFQO01 (sample SAMN10412371, study PRJNA504923) | tailings metagenome | isolation source: Replicate 3 from Balatoc abandoned mine | place: Philippines: Itogon, Benguet | collected 2017-08-28 | reverse complement strand
CGCGCACTCGCGCACTCGCGCACTCGCGCACTCGCGCACTCGCGCACTCGCGCACCTCGGGTGAGAAATTGTTCGACTTCTTGTTCATGGCTCAACCCTCTCAGAGAAAAGAGCCTCCTCAGATCCCGGGGCGGTTCATGCGTTTGATACATCAAACTAGGCCAGTGAACATGCGCATGTCCTCGGCCGACTGCTCCTCCGCGGGCACCAAGCTCCAGAGTCGCCCGATGATGACGCGCACGTCGTCCCAGTCTTCCTTGGAGATCGCGCGCTTGCCAGCGTCCACGAGCTGTGTTGCCTGAATCTGGTCGTTCATCGAGGGGCGCTTTTCAACCAGGTGCTGGAACATGCCAGTCAAGAAATCCGGCGTGCGCATCAGGATGGCCCACCGCACCCGGTGCAACCCGTCTGTTTCCGCAGCGATTTTCTCTGGGTTGTTCGAGTTGATGAACGAGGGCTCGCGGTTCAAGACATCGCGCAGCAAGTTGCGCTCCCGGTCGTTGCCCGTCTCATGCACCAGGGCAGCCACCTCTTCCTTGGCTTCCTGGTACTCCTTGCGGGCCTGCTCAAGGCGCTTGCCAGCGGTGAGCTCGTGCATCTCGCGCGCCAACTCGCGCTTTCGGTCTTCCAGCTGAAACTTCTTGTCGGTGACGTCATCGGTGCTCAGGGAGGAGACCTCCGGGAGGAGCCCCTGTACCGCGTTGAGCGTCTTGTTCAGGCCGTTGACCACTTCGCGCTGTCCGTTGGCCTGCGCATCGTCGATTTCTTGCTGGATGCGAGTCTCCAGCTTGAGCACCTCTGCTGCCAGAACGGCCGTCGACACCGTGCGGGCCTTCGGATTGAACACCTCGGAGAACTCCTGGTCCGTGCCGTTGAGATAGGCGCTGACGGTCAGGTCCCGCGACTCAGACATCGAGAACTTGAGGTCAACCTCGGTGCCCTTGAGAAGGTCCTTTGTGAGCTGCTTGCCCGAGATGAGCAGCATGCCCAGCGGCTTGTTGGTGCTGGAGTGTCGGTTGGAGGGACCCTCGACCACCAGGATGCGGATTTCATCAGCGCTGCCCTTGACTATGGTGCGGCCCACCTCCTGGGTGAGCTTGGTCTGTGCGGGCAGCACGACGTTCTTATTGAACAGGGGTACCAGGCGAGTGTCCTTGGCGGCCATGTCATCGATGACCAGGCAGATGTCGTCGGGCAGCATCTGACCGGCAACGCTGTAGCGGCCTTGCGCAATCTGGATGACCTCGGAGTCAATCGGCACCACGTTGCCCTGAGCGTCGGTGATGCGCAGCGTGAAGTGGTTGAAGGCCCCCTCGCGCAAGGGCAGGTCTTCCACGATGCGGGCCTGCAGCCGTTTCAGCCCGGAATCAAAGGAGCCGTCGCTTGCGACGATTCGGTACTGCAGCCCCTCCAAGTTGCCTTCGACTTTCGCCGTGAAGGGTTCTTCGCTCTCCTGGCTGGTCTTGTTGTAGGCGGTGCGAATCTTCAGCTGCGAGGTGGATGGCTTGGTTTCGCCCGAAGCTGCGAGCTTCTCCTTGGTTCCAGCAAAGTAGGCGGCGCCCACGGCGATGGCGTTGGTGGGGTCGATGCTGGTGTTCACCGGGATGCCCATGACCTCCTGTACGCGCTTGCGCACGTACGGGATGTACGTCGAGCCGCCGACCATGAGCACGAACTTGAGGTCCGCCGGCTGCAGGGAGTTGCGCGTCAGGATGCGCTTGACCATCTCGATGGTACTGTCCACCTGTTCCTTGATGAGCGCCTCGAAATCGCTTCGGGTGATGGTGATGATGGCGTCAAGGGGGTTGCCGTCGTCGTCCTCGACGGTGATGGTGCCCAGGTCGATCTCCGCGGAGGTCTTTGCCGAGAGGTCGACCTTGGCTTCCTCGGCCTTTTGCAGCAACGTGTACCAGAGCTGGTTGTGGCGCCCGCTCTGGCTCTTGAGCTGTGTCAGCAGGTCCTCGAACTTGCCGCGCTTTTGAAGCTCGGGTACCACGAGCCTTTCGATGAGTAGGGCATCGAAGTCCGTGCCACCCAGGTAGTTGTCGCCCTCGTGATCCACCACGGTGAGCTCGCCCTCGACGATGCGTACCAGGGCGGCGTCGAACGTGCCGCCGCCGAGGTCATAGACCAGCCACTGGCTGTTCTTGAGGTCGACGTTTCGCTCCTTGTTCGCGTAGGCCAGGCTTGCGGCGATGGGCTCTTGCAGCAGAGCAACAGTCTTAAACCCGGCTTGCTTGCCGGCCTCCTTGGTCGCGTTGCTCTGCAGCGTATCGAACGAGGCGGGAATCGTGATGACGGCGGCATCGAGCTCCTCGCCGGTCTGTACGAAGGACTTGAGCTCCTTGAGCACGTAGGCCGAGAGCTCCACGGGCGTCTTGGAGGCGTTGTTGAGCGACTTGATTTGGAAGCTCTCGGAGGTGCCCATCTTGCGCTTGAAGCGGCTCACCACGCTCTTGGCGTCGCGCTGCAGGTACGCGCGCGCCTGTTCACCCACCAGAATGCGGTCGTTGCGAAAGCCGACCACCGAGGGAAGGGATTCTTTGAAGCCGCTGGGGTTCTTGAACACCTCCACATGGCCCTTGTCGAATTTGGCAATCAGCGAGTTCGATGTGCCCAGGTCGATGCCGAAGTTGATGGTGTTGCTCACTCTGTGGCTCCTTCTTCCTTGCTTTTGACGACAACGATTCCCTTTTGGACCACCCGGGAGAACTCTGCTCGTCCCAGGCGAATGATGGGCTTGACCACCTCGGCCACCACCAGGTTCTCGGTGCTTTCACCAGAGATGGAGGCGTCCAGGTCCGTTCGGGTCTCGTTGAACGGCTGCCCCATGGGGTTCTCGTAGAAAAGTCCCTCTTCGGCGAACCCCTCCTTGATGCGCTCGACGTTGCGGCTGATAGAGGCGGTATCGCCGTGCAGTGAAATCTTTCTCTCGATGTCGAAGAGGTGGTTCAAGGTACCGAGGACCCACTTGGGGACTTCGAGGACTGGCGGTTGGGCCATGGTTCAGTTCTCCTTGGAGGTGCACAGCATGTGCACCAAAACGGCGTTGTCGGTTGTGGCCATGGGCAGCTCGATGGTGGCCTTCTTGTCGGTTCGGTCCCGCAGCACGATGGCACCGTTCTCGATGGATGCGTGCAGCTGGGCCCAAGGCGCAAAGTGCCGGCGGGTGAAAATGAGTCCTTTGACATCGAACTCAACGCCGACATCTCTCACCAGCGCGGCGCCCACCGGAATCCCCAGGCCGTTCTTGAGCTTTCGCTTGAAGCTGGCCATTGCGTGCTCGAAACAATAGTTCACGGCGCCCTGGACAATCTTTCCCCACAGCTCCTTCTGCTTCGCGAAGTTGGCATCCGTGGCGGTCCACGACACCGTAATGTCAGACCCACGGCCATTGCCAAAGGCCACCACAAGGCGCCACACGCCGGGGGCAACCCCCGTGCGCTCGATGCCCCAGCGCATGGACTCAATGTCCTTGCAGGGCAACGTCTGGCTTCCAAAGACCACCGACTGCCTGGTCATGGAAAAATTCTTGTCGCCAAAGGAGAGACCGACATCGAATTTCTTGAGCTCGGCTAGGTGCTCTTCCAGCGTGTTCTTGTCCTCGTCGAACTGATGCCTCAGCCCGGACGCCATGTCTGCACAGATTCGAGCGCGTTCCAGCAGGGCGAGGGCGGTTTCTGCGTCTTGCGTTTTGTTGTAGTGCGCAATCGAGAGGCTTCGCATCCCGTGGTAGAAGTGCTCGTGAACCTTTATGAAGTCCAGCGTGAGCTTGGGAAGCAGCTTCGCTAAGGGGGACGTGTTGAGCCAACTGAGGACCGCGTCAGGCTTGAAGTCTCCGTCGGCGGCTTGTTTGCAGAATTTGTCGAGCGGCTCGGCCAGGCGCAACAGTGCGCGCGTGGCGCCCTCCAGGCAGCGCTCTGCATGATCCGGGAGCACCCAGCGACGCCCCGACAGCAAGACATCCACGCTTGCCGGGTCTTTCAGCTCTATTGCCCGGGTCAAAACGTCGTCGAACTGGGCTGCGAACTTCAAACTTAGCGGGGCTACCAGCTCGCTCGGTATCAGCGCCTGAAGCTGGATGTCCTCGACGTCGGGCGGGTCGTTCATGAAATGCTTGAGCTCACCCCTGCTCAGGAATGCCAGCAGTTCAGGGTGCAGCGCAACATACTCATGTGCGGCAAAGCAGGCGGGGTCGTTGAGCTCCTCCAGCAGGGAAAGCACGGATGAGCGGTCAATATGAAGACCAGGCATCCAGGCCACGGTGTTGTCCTCGAGCTCCAGCTCGCGCAGGACCGCTTGTTTGGCCTTCTGAAGTGCCTTGGCGTTGCCTTGAACCTCTGCCGGACTGATGTCCAGGAGCTCAAAGGGATTGACGTAGTGGCGATACCAATCGCTTTGGGAAAGGATGGGTTCTTTCTTTAGTCGGAGAACCTCGCGCACCATGCCTCGCGCACCTTTTACGGTGTTCAGCGCTTTCTCCACCGGCGAGTGGTCTGGGTCCAGCTTGAAGGAAAGCCGCAGGGCGTCGAGGGCGTCCGCGCTTCGGCCCATCCTTCTGTACATCACGCCCAGGTTCTGCAGCGAGGCCGAGTCTTCGAGCAGGCCTTCGATTCGTTCGTAGACGTGCGCGGCAGCCAGGCTGTCCCCTCGCTCCCCATAGACGAATCCAAGCCTGAACCGCTCCTTCTTGTCGGCAACGCCCAGGTCGACCAGCCGTTGAAGCGCTTGTACATACTCGTTGTTCTCGTGCAGCTCCTCGAAGCACTGGTCCATGCAAAGGACCATGCCCCGAAGTGAAACCACGTGCTCTGAGTCTTGCTCCAAGGCCTTGCGAAAGTAGCCCAGCGCCGACTCATAGTCTTTGAGCCGCAACTCGAGCAATGCGAACTGGCACCAGCCGTCCACGAATTCAGGGGCCAGGGCCGTCACCATGCGGAGAGCATCACGCTCTTCGTTCTCATCCTTTTGCGCCCGCGTCACCAAGGCCAGCTGCCACCATGCGTTCGCGCTATCTGGCTCGAGCTCGGTTGCGGACCAAGCCGACGCATACGCAGCGCTCAGCTGCCCAGCTTCTCGATGTTGGATGGATTGCTGAATCAGTTCGTTGACCCCACTCATCCGGGCTAGCTCCCTGACGCGATAGCACGCGCGCACAGGTCGCGCTGAACAGGAGTTCGCTGGTTAGTTGAGGCAGTCTTGCCGGATGGTTCGGCATCCAGGGGCGGATGTGCCGAGGCCCTCATTTGTTTCTTCATTTATTGGGCTCAGTGTGCGTCTGCTCTTGAACAACGAAGCCGCCCCCTTGAGCGCGGCCTGCTTGGCCGCAGTTTAGTGGGCAAATGTATCGATGCGCAACCGCGCACCAAGGGGCTGCCAGAGAATCAGTGCGGGGCAGGCTGTGCAGTGCTTCACGGCAGGGGACCGCTCCTCACCCAAGCAATAGGCCAACCCCGCCTTGTGGCTCCGCGAAGAAGACACTCTTCAACCCACGAGGATCCTTCATGCAACAAGCCTCTTTCGCGGTAGCGGCCGCGCAATCGCGACGCCTGACTGCCAACGCTTCCGTGTATCACCAAGACCACCTACTCCAACAGATACGTGTTGTCGAGATCAACGTGCTCAACGAACTCGAATTCCACCCATCGTGAAGAAGTCGTCCAGCGGGTTGGTGCACGTTGCCAAGTCCTCACCCTCATAGCGAAGTTGTTCTGGAATCTGAGCAGTCATCTTCTGTCTCCCTATCTTCAACAAATCAACCGTAGTTCGGTAGTTGGCGGTTCTGCCTTGAAGCCGATACCGATCAAGGATCGTTCGCTATCTCATGTAGTACGCCTGCACTCAGGAGCACTTTTTCGCCGGGCACCCACAAGTCCCACCCGGGTGTTGAAAGAGCCTGTTGAATGAAGCTTTCGGTAACGCCGCGTTCGCGCATCCAGTCGGCCATGGCGTGGTCGGTCCCGTTCCACCCGTCGCCATAGTGGCCCAGCACCGAGTAGGAACGGTGGAAGCCCAGCACACCGTCGCTAGACATGAGCCTGCGTTCACCGCTAAGGAACATCGCCGTGCATGCGCTCGCGCATTCGTTCGTTACGATGGTGATGAGGCCCGGGACTCTGGCCAAGCGGTCGGCTAGGGCGAATCCCTCAAACGCAAGTCCACCAGGGCTGTCGAGTTCGATCTCCATGATCTGCGGGTTCTGCTGCAGAGCCCCTTCAAGCGCTTCGAGGCTTCCAATGCCCACCGGGCCAGAAAGCCGCAGACGCGTGGGTTCGCCATGAACAGTTGTACGAATCACGTCGACTCGCACAGCGCCTGTTCTATCCATGTACACAGCCCACCATGTTCGCATCAAAGTGGTGCTGTTCTCCACTGTGATCAAGGAAACGAGAATCGCCAGAATCAGGTTGGTGATCAAGCCAATGCTTGTGAACCAGACGTTCAAACCCTCGCGCGTCCTTCGAATTGCTGTTCGCAGAGCCCCAACCATCCAGGCGCCATTCCAGATCACCGCCCACGTGGCGATCACGAGGGACATCCAAGTCCAGAACAGGTAGCTGTTGGCGATATTCCACGCCAGTTGATCCAGCCAAAGTGACGCCAGAACCGCCACCATCGACACTGAGAACCCGATCGCCAGCGTGGTTCGCAGGCCCCATTCCCCATGCGTGATGCGCCAAATCCTGGGATCGGCGGCACGTCGACCTTGGGTGAAGCCCGTCTGAACAACCTGATTTCTTGGACTTGGCATACGCGCAGGGTCCTGCGCCGAGATGAGCCGGCTCGGCAGCGCTGCGGAGCTTTCCTCGCGGTAGTCCTGCCATTGGTGGCGTCGACGGGCAGGCCCGACGACCACGGACTCCAGCCATGCTCGCAGCTTCAGGATGGACGCAACTGTACTCTTGCGTGTGAACCAGTTGAAGGTGCTTGCCTCGACGTACAAGCCCGATGCCCCCTCTACTGCGCGCGCCATACCCGGGTAGCGACGTTGGAGATCGGCATCTCGCGGCAGCGCCGATAGCCACTGGCGAAGATCGTTTGCGCAAACCCAGATTCGCCCCTCCGCATCCTCTGCAAGCTTGAGATGCCGGTGAGCGTGACGTTCGGTCCAGTTTCGAACCGTTTGAACCCGGGGTTGTCTGCTCATGGTCCACACCCTGGTAAGCGAACAAGAATGCAGAGTCTCAGTGACAACACAATGCTGGGTTGAGTCGATTGATTCAGCAGAGTTGGCTCGAAATCGAAAGGTTGATCTACGAGCGTTTTCTGCACAAGCGTTGCGGTTCTAGCGAGCTTCGTCGACCACGAGGCGAGACAGTTGCTCTGCCATGATTTCCCAGGGGATGTGACTGCGGATTGCAGCGCTTTGACTCGCAAGTTTCGTTTTTTCGCGTGCAGCCTCCTTCGCCGCGTCCAATCGTGTTTGTGGGACCCCAGCCGCGTCAGCAAGCCACAAGAGCATCCTAGGCTCAACGATTCGGTTGTATACGTCGCGTGCATCCCTTTCTGGACGGTCGGCTCTTGGGTATGTACCAGTTCCTGACCTTGGATCAAGCCACCCAAGCCAGTGATCGCGCTGCGTCAAGTAGCGGTTGTAGCCAGGCGTGCCCAGGGCCACAGGATCGTCGGACGGCAGTCGACGAATCGCGGTGGCCAACCAAGCGATGCTCTCTGATGGGGGGCGACGTTTCATGGGCGACAGAGGGTTCGTTTGCGTGGTTGCGAAAGACCTAGTCAGCAGTCGCGCTAGCATGCAGCTTGGGAACAAAGCCTGTCGCAAACGCACGCACCACTGACACCGGCGTTAACACCTTGACCGGTGTTTGAAGTGGAATCGCAGTTGTCGATCCATAGCCCGAAAAGGACCAAGGCAGAAAGCCCCGTGGCGAAGCAACAAAAGCTTGTTGCTGATGCTCGAACATGGTTCCTGGAGGTAGTGATTCCAACGCCCGCTCAAAGGTCACCTTGCCTCGCGACCGGTCCACTCGCTCGCGGTGAAGTGCCCGATCGATGTCCTGCATCGATACAAAGCCCGCGTCCGGCGCGTTCCCTCTCGTCCAGGCCGTCTTGAATGCCGCGCTACGTTCGCGTTGGCAATGGTGGCAGGGGCGGTGACCGGCTGCAAACGCTGTGGCTTCATCCAGAAAGAAGAGCTCTGAATAGTTGTCGGAGGTGGAGAAGGGTTTGGCTCTCTGAATGCCGCGAAACTCCAGTAGGCAGGTGACCCAGTGCTGGTGCGCCCATTCACGGCGAATCTGCTGATCGGCATCGTGCAAGATGCCTCTGTTTCCCATCAGTGTTCCCCGATGGCTCACGGCATGAAGTCGTCCCCAGGGATCGACACGGTTTTGAAGCATGCGAACTCCTCTTGGTCTGCAGCACTTGGGGCATGACGAGTGTGCTAACGATGGTATCGCTGGAAGTGCGCCGGGATGCCTTGATACCCGACCAGAAGAACCTCCAGGCCCGCGCTTGCAACTCTTGCCAGCGCGTGGTCCAGAGCGTCGGCGATCCAGTTTGGTTCGTTGCCAAAGGCCCCGGCTCCCAGGCCAGTGAGCAGCACACGGTTCGATCCTCCACTGGCTGCGTGAATGCTCGCTGCACGCAGCGTCGCCTCGTACGAAGCCTCTAGGATCAATCGTGCAAAAGGCTCCCAGGCAGGCGTTGGTACGCGGCTATAAGCCACGGGAAGTGCAGCGCAATACACCTGAGAAACTTGATGGCGAGATGTTGGCGGCAAATCTGTGACGTCCACGTCGCGGTGCCAGCCCACGCAAACCAGGCCTCTTAGCCAATCCCGATGTGCGTCATCGCTGACACTCAGCAGTTGTGCTATGGCCCTCAGGCCCTCGGCAGTGCACAGGGCGTACCCGTTGCGCATCGACCAAAGGGCAGAGACTGGCATACCCAGTGCCTCCGACAGAGCGTTCCCAAGTGCGCCCAGGCTGTTGAGCTGGCGCTCCTCGGTCTGCCCATACCCGCCCGCCACCGGAACCAGATAGTTGCGCCAGATGGTGCCGGCGCCGGCTGCCATGGCGCAGGCTGGGCCTTGGGTTCGGTCGACGGCGTACCGCGTGACGCCGTGCTCAGGCGTGATGTCGGGGCCGATCATTTCAAGCGCGTTGAATTGCGATGCCACCTGGAACGTGGCTCCAGCGTTCTCCGCGTCACAGTGCAGGGTACGGGCATTGCCAACAACTGGACGCACCAGAGAAATTGATCCGCATGAACGCGCACTCATGTCGCGCAGCGCGCCAAGAGAAATCATCTCGAAGCGGCCGATTCGATGTCGGGAACCGTCGCTCTGCGAGATCAGGTGACCATCCTCCACGCACAGGTGTTCCTGCGTCCATCGATACGGACCTTCAACGAATCCGGTGATGCGCTCAAACCAATCCATGTTCTGCTTGCCGGGAGCATGGCCCATGTTGTCCCGTATGAGTTGTTCAGGATTTCTGAGCATGCCTCTGTCCAGGCTCAAAATCTGACGCTGCAAACCAACGTCCGCCGTTTTCACTGGGGACAGGTTCCACGGATGGGTCTCGCGGCAGTGAAATAATGACTGTCAGTTGGTCGGCTACGCTGCTTGAACGGCGCCTTGTAGCACCAGTTGTGCGCGCGAGCTGAGGACGATCGCTACTCGCCAGGTAGCCCGAGTGAGCCCGACGAACAGCCGCTGTCGGGCCTCTGTCAGAGACTCAAAGTCCACCTCGCACAGCACCACCACCGGTGCCGACTGGCCCTTGAAGCGCACGACCGTGTCTGTCAGCAACGTGCCTTCGCTCCACATTGGGTTGCCCGCATCGTCAAAGGCACCGGTGAAGCGACGCAATGGCAGGTCTGCCAGTTTGTCTCGATGTAGGACGGCACTCCGATGGAGCCCCCGCCAACTCAGTAAAACCATGTCCGCTGGCGACACGCCTTCAGCCATCAGCTCTCTGAGTACGCGTTCGGTTGCGGCAAGCCCGTGTTCGTCGCGATCTGCCCAGGCAACGAAAGCTGGGACATCTCCTGACCATGGCGACCGGGCATGGATCGGGCGCGGCGTAAGGGTCAGGAGATTGATTGTGTCCACCACACGCCGTGGTGTGCGGAAGTTGTCGTCGCAGTGCACCACCGTCGCCTCTGGCAACTCAAAGCCTTCGCGTTCGTACAGCGTCTGGGCGGGGTCGCCCATCAGTACCACGCGGGCCGAGGGCTTTGCCAGGCCAATCAGGCATTCCACCCAGCGCGGCTCGAAGTCTTGGTACTCGTCGATCACCAGCAGATCCAGGTTCGGCCCCGCCTGCTCGCAGGCCGTCTGCAGCGCCTTCTCGGCACGTTCAAACACGCCCGCGTCGTAGAAGTCGGGTTCTTCGCCTTGTCGGCGCAAAGCCTCGATGCCGCTTTCGTGGAAGGTGCCCACGCGTGCGCGGGTGGGAGCCAGCCGGGCCACGTGGTCGGCCAGCGGCCGGTTGAAACAGAAGTAGGCTGCGCGCTGCTCCATCCGATCGGCTTCGTTCAGGAGGGCAAGAGCAAGTTGCGTCTTGCCCGAGCCCGCCGTGCCATCGACCACCAGTAGCCCGTTGGGCGGGTGGATGCGTGGCACCCAGGTGGCCAGGCCATCGGCCATCCGGCGCGTGCCCTCAACCACCTGCCCAATGTGAAAGGCCGGATCGGGCGCGACCCGGAAGTGGTTGGAAAGGAACGCGTGTGTGGCATCCATCACGGATATCGCGTCGCCTTGCGGTGGCAAGGCCGCCAGCACCCGCTGCGCCAGATCGTCCATCTCGCCCGCATCGACGATCCGGTCGCGCGGATAGGCCACCGTGGCCACGTCCAAGCGCTGATCCGGCAGCACCAGCAGGTGGTTGATTCGCACCGCCTGCAAGCCCGCCGCCTCGAGCGCGCGCCGCATGCCGTTCCGTTGCAGTCCTGTTTGCTGGCCCACGTCCACCGTGCGCCCGCCGTAAACCTTCTCCAGCCGCTCCTCGCGCAGCAGCACCTGGCCCGACTTGATCTCGACCAGCAGCAGATGACCCAGCGGCGAGAGCACAACCGCGTCCACTTCCCCGTAGCGCTGCTGGTCGTCCACGAAAGAGAAGTCCACCGAGTGGTACAGGGCAAAGCCATCGGGCAGTTGCCTGGCCAGTTGCAGCACCACGTCGCGCTCGACCCACTGTCCGGGGGTTAGCGCTGCAGCGCCGGGGAAAGCATCGGGAAGCGAAGGAAGCAGTCGTGCCATCGGCTGAGTGAAGGGTGGCACAGGCTCAGCACGTGAGCCTGTGCCACTGGATGAAAGTCCATGGCTCGCCTGCCGTGAGGCAGTGCAAACCACGATGCGGTGGGGCTGAACAATTGTGCAATGATTGAAGATGTATCAACTGGTAATCGCGCATCGGAGGGAGGTGTGTCCAGCCCCGGCCACAAGGGGAGGGCGCCCGGCAACGACCCATGCGTGATTGAGGTATCGCATGGCCAGTGACCGGCTCTACAAACTCAATTCACTGATCCAGGCCCGCCCGGGCATCAGCCTTCAGGACATCATGTCCGAGCTGGAGGTGTCGCGCGCGACAGCCAAGCGCGACATCGAAACGCTGCGCGACCGCTTCGACACCCCCATCGTCTACGACCGCGATATCGGGGGGTACCGCATTGACCCGAGCCAGCTCGGGCAGGGCGCGCAGGTGGCGCAGCTGCCTGGCCTTTGGTTCAGCCCCGAAGAGGCCTATGCACTGCTGACCGCGCAGCAACTGCTCAGCACGCTTGAGCCCGGCCTGTTGGGGCCGCGGCTCAGGCCGCTCACTGACAAGCTCAACAAGTTGCTGAGTTCGGCCGGCCATTCGGTCGAGGCGGTGCACACGCGTATCAAGGTGTCGCCCGCTGGAAAACGCCGGCTCAAGCTAGACGCCTTCCAGGTCATCGCGGCGGCCACGCTGCAGCGCAAGCGGTTGCGCTTCACGCACTACAACCGCCAGAACGGCGAGCGCAGCGAGCGCCATGTCTCGCCGCAACGGCTGGTGCACTATCGCGACAACTGGTACCTGGACGCTTGGTGCCACGAGCGCGAGGCGCTGCGCAGCTTTGCGGTGGACGCCATCAGCGACTGCCGGGCGCTGGACGACGCTGCGCTGACCGTGCCCGATGCGGAGTTGCAGGCCACCATGGAATCGAGCTACGGCATCTTCCGCGGCCGACCCAAAGCCTGGGCGCGGCTGCGCTTCTCGCCACAGCGGGCGAGGTGGGTCAGCCGCGAGGTATGGCACGCGCAGCAGCGCAGCCACGTTGAGCCCGACGGCTCGTTTGTGCTGGAGGTGCCGTACGCTGACGAGCGCGAACTGGTGGGCGACATCCTGCGCTTCGGGGCTGAGGTGGAGGTGCTTCAGCCGCCCCAATTGCGGCGAATGGTGCAGGCGGCGGTGATGAAGGCGGTGGAGCGCTACCTGGGATGAGTGCCGATCGCCACAGGCAGTGCGGGGAGGCAGGCTGATGCAGCGCCAGGGCAGCCAGCGCCTTTACTCCGCAACCGACTTGGTCGGTTTTCTCGAGTGCGAGCACCTGACGGCGCTCGATCTGCAAGCACTCGATGATGCGGCACTTCGCGCCCAGCGCAGCGTGGCCGACGAATCCGCGGCGCTGATCGCGGCAAAGGGAGATCAGCACGAACGCCAGCATCTGATCGATCTGCGCGGGCGCGGCCACCGGGTGGTGGACATTGCAGAAGCCGGCGGTGAGCTGGATGAGCGCTTGGAGCGCACGCTGCAGGCGATGTGCGATGGCGCAGAGGTGATCTACCAGGCCACCTTGCGCGACGGGTGCTGGATCGGCCATGCCGACTTCCTGCGGCGCGTGGATGGTTCACCGTCCTTGCTGGGCGCCTGGCGTTACGAGGTGGCGGACACCAAGCTCGCACGCTCGCCCAAGGCCAAGTTTCTGATCCAGCTGGCCTTCTACAGCGACATGGTGGCCAAGGTGCAGGGCGTGGCACCCGATCGCATGCACGTGGTGCTGGGCGACGGGTCCGAGCGGGCCTTCAGGGTCCTGGACTACGCACACTACTTCAATGCCCTGCGCACGCGATTCATCGATGCTGTGGAGGGCTTCGCAGCCAGGCGCCGTGAGCCGGATTACCCGGCACCCTGCGAACACTGCGACCTGTGCCATTGGCGGCAGCGCTGCGAGGGGCAGCGCCTGGCCGATGACCACCTGAGTCAGGTCGCCAACATCACGCGCCTGCAAACGCAGCGGCTACAGGAGGCTGGCGTGCGCACGATGGCGGCGCTGGCGGCATTGCCCCCCGGCGCGAGCGTTGCACGCATGCAGCCCGAGACGCTGCACAAACTGCGGTCGCAGGCAGCGCTGCAGATTCACGCCAAGTCCACGGGAGAACGGCGGGTCGATATCCTGCCGCTCGACAACGAGAGCCGCAGGGGCTTCCACCGCCTGCCCGAGGCCGATGAAGGCGACCTGTACTTCGACATGGAAGGGAACCCGCTCGACGAGGGCGGGCTGGAGTACCTGTTCGGCGTCTGGTTCCGCGAGCAGGGGGCCTGGGCATTCAAGGCCTTCTGGGCCCACAACCGCTACGAAGAGAAGCACGCCTTCGAGGGCTTTATGGACTTCGTGCAGGAACGCCTGCGGCGGTATCCGAAGGCCCACGTCTACCACTACGCCAGTTACGAGGAGACCGGTCTCAAGCGCCTGGCCGGTCAGCACGCCACTCGGGTGGCGGCGGTGGACGATCTGCTTCGACATGGCGTTCTGGTGGACCTCTACAAAGTCGTTCGTGAGGCATTGCGCATCTCCGAGCCAAGCTACTCGATCAAGTACGTCGAGCACTTCTACCGTTCCGCGAGGGAGGGCGACGTGAAGACCGCCGGCGCCAGCATCGTCTACTACGAACGCTGGCGCGAGATGGGTGAGGGCCAGCTGCTGGCCGATATCGAGCGCTACAACCGCGATGACGTCGAATCCACCTGGCAGTTGCACGAGTGGCTGTTGCGGCTGCGACCTAAGGAATTGCCCTGGAAGCGCCTCGCCCAGCCTGATAGGGCCGACAACGTGGGCGAGGAGAGCGTCTCCGACGCGGTGCGCGAACACGAGGCATTGCTCGAACGCTACCGGCAGCGCCTGCTGGACCCCTTGCCCGCCGATCGGCGCCAGTGGACCACCGCCCAGCATGCGCACGAACTGACTTGGCAATTGCTCGATTTCCACCGCCGAGCCGCCAAGCCAGTCTGGTGGGCGGTTTTTGCGCGCATGGATTTGTCCGAGGACGAGCTGATCGATGACGTGGAGTGCCTCGCGGGCTTGGCAATCGACCCGCAGGAGCCGCCCCAGTCTCAGGGAAGATCCACGCTCTACACCTACATCGCCCCAGAACAGGAAACCAAACTGGCCCATGGCGACAGCTGTACGCAATGCGACAACGGCATGCCATTGGGCACATTGTCCTTCGACGAAGCATCCCGCCGGGTGCAGTTGAAGGTCGGTTCGAAGAAGGGGCCCTTGCCCGATCGCCTGAGCCTGGGTCCGGCCGGACCGATCAACACCAAGTCCATCACCGCTGCTCTTTTTCGCTTTGCAGATTCGCTGCTGGCAGGCGACGGCCGTTACTACGCACTCGTGCAACTGTTGCGCCGCGAGCGCCCACGCCTGCGAGGCTGGGCACCCGGGCAGGCCATCGTCGACCCTGCAGAGGATGTCACGGCGGCCTGTGTGGCTGCAGTCCGGGCGCTCGACAGCTCTCACCTGTATGTGCAGGGGCCGCCGGGAGCTGGCAAGACCTACACAGGGTCGCGCATGATCGCTTCGCTGCTCGCGGATGGGCAGCGCGTGGGCGTCATGTCCAACAGCCACAAGGCCATTCACCATCTCATGGCGGGCGCGTTACAGGAGGCGGGACGGCAGGGCGTTCACGTGCGCGCAGTCAAGAAATGCACCCGTGGCAACGACGAGAGCGAGCTTCACATCGAAGGCATCGCCGTTCAGAACGTAGCCAGTAATGAGGACGCTTGGAGCGCTGATGGGCAGTTGATGGGTGGAACAGCCTGGCTGTTTGCGGACGCCGACGGCGACCAGGTGCTTGACTACCTGTTTGTCGACGAGGCCGGCCAGGTGGCCCTGGCCAACCTGGTGGCTGCCGGCACCTGCGCGAGAAACATCGTTCTGCTGGGCGACCAGATGCAACTCAGCCAACCGGTGCAAGGCGTGCACCCGGGACGATCCGGTGAATCGGCGCTGGACTACCTGCTTGATGGCGCCGCCACGATTGCGCCTGATCGAGGCATCTTCCTTGCCACGACCTGGCGCATGCACCCCGACGTGTGCCGATTCATTTCAGACGCCGTCTACGACAGCCGACTGCGGCCCCAAGAGGCGAACCAGCGGCGCGTGCTGGTGCTGGAGGCCGATGCCCATCCGTTGCTCAAGCCTGCTGGCATCGTGCACGCGCCTTTGCATCACGCCGGCTGCTCGCAGCGCAGCGAACAGGAAGCCCAGCTCGTCTGCGAGCTGTACGCCAGCGCACTTGCTCAGCGCTACACCGAAAAGGATGGTTCAACGCACGCGATGACCGCCGACAACGTGCTGGTGGTGGCGCCCTACAACTCGCAGGTCAACCTGTTAAAGCGCCGTCTGCCCGAAGGTGCCAGGGTGGGGACCGTTGACAAGTTTCAGGGGCAGGAAGCCGAACTGGTGATCGTGTCCATGACGACGTCGAGCGAACAGGACCTGCCGCGAAACATCGAGTTTCTGTACAGCCGCAACCGGCTCAATGTGGCGGTGTCTCGCGCGAAATGCCTGGCGATCGTGATCGCGAACCCAGCGCTGATGGCGATCAAGTGCCGTACGCCGGAGCAGATGGCGTTGGTGAATACCCTGTGCTGGTTGGCGCAAAGTCCAGCGCTTGTGGAACCGGTGGTGTCGACCAACGGGCCATGCGATTCCTTGGGCACTCGAGGTGATCCGTCGAGTGCTCGTCTGTCCCCATTTCTCCACTCATCGGCCGGCCATTCGGACTAGCCGATTTCATCAAGCCAACGCTAGAAGCATCACAACATGACCACTCAAAATCAGTCTGCCTCCGAACAAGCCTTGGACCGTGATCCTCGTCAAGCCCCATGGGGCATTTTGATCGGAGGCTCGTTTGTGCTCGATTCCTCCCGTGTCTTCATGTGGTTCGAATCGCTCGCCGAGCTTGCCGCACACATCGTCAACCACTTGCCCAATGACTATGACTTTGACGCCGAACAGCTGGCGGTTTACCAGGCAAGTGTCACTCCTCTCGCGCAGCGCTTGCAAACCGATGGCGTCTCCCCTGGTTTGCTGGATGAGTTGAACGCCGCGATCAAGGACAACATGGTCATCGATTGGTGGGGCAACTTTGCCGAGCTGGTGGCTGGCGGTACCGAATTCGCGCGCCAATTGGTCAGCAGCTTCCTGGGAGACAAGGAGGTCGCTCGCCCGATTGGGACCGACGAACTGGACGATTTCGTCGAGTACCTTAAGAGCTGCTGCTGAGAAGCGGATGCCGACTAAACGTTAAGAAGGGACGGCCAACGTTGAAACAAACCAGAACACTTGACGACCTCGGGTATGAGGTGTCGGCTGACGTGCTGCATGCGATTGACCTTTTGCGGAACCGCTACGGCGCCACCAGTCACCGAGATTCCGGCCACCAACTCGGCAAGGGCGGCCGACCCACCTGGATCTTTGAGATGCCACACTTCGAAGCCGAAGTGGGCGTGCCCATGAACAGGCGTGATTTGACGCTCTACATGCGCAATCGCACTCGCGATGGCAAGCGTCTCTCGGATCTTTTGCCCGCGGACAAGGTGGTCAAGGTTTATCCCCGGGATGGCCGACCGGCCCGCAGCATCAAGGACTCGCGCTTCCTGGGTACCGCAAGTGGTGGCGAAACCGTGATGCTGTCTCTGAAACGCGACGACCTGGAACCCCTGTTCGAAGCCTTCTTTGCCATGCCACCGGAAAACCGCGCACCGTCGCCGGAAGATTTCGCAGGGTCAGCCCCCGAGGGTTCAGCTGATCGCCAGCGCATCGCTCTCGATGCCGAGGCCTTCGAAGCGCTTCTTGAGCGTCGCTCTGAGATTGGTCAATCCGGTGAGCGGATCGCAATGCGGGACGAACTTGCTCGGCTGGGCCGAATGGGTTGCGTCGACCCGCACCGTTGGGTTGAACGGGTGGCGCTTGTCGACGTGGGTCGAGACTATGACATTGCATCGACCTGGCCAGGCCACGAGAGATACATCGAGGTCAAGAGCAGCACGTCCTTGAATGGACGGCTGTTCATCTCGATCAACGAACGACGGGCTCTGGAGGGCTTGGGAACGAAGGGATGGCTGTACCACGTGATCGTCAACGGGGACGGCGATGGAGAAGTCACAACGCGACTGCAAGACCCCATCCGCGCGTTGCCGCCTGAGGTCTTCGAGCCAGTCGTCTTCCAGATCGGGTTGGCCGAACATGCCAGCGCTTCCAAGCCATAGAGCTGACTCAGGTCAGTCATAGACATCAGGGATAGCAACATGAACGAGATCAAATGCCCGCACTGCGGGAAGGCATTCAAGATCGACGAAGCGGGTTACGCGGACATCCTCAAGCAAGTCCGGGATGTCGATTTTGAAGAGCAGCTGCATGCACGACTGGAGTTGGCAGAGAAGGAAAAGCGCGCGGCAGTTGAGCTGGCCACAACCAAGGTGGCGAGCGAGATGCGGGAAGCTTCAGCCGCGAAAGACCATGAAATCCAGGATCTCTGGGCCCGGATCCGTGCGGGTGAGACGGAGCGCAAGCTTGCCGTGACGGAGGCGGTGACTGCGGTCGAGAAGCAGCGCGACGCTCTGGCCATGGAGTTGCAGCAGGCCAAGGAGGCAGCTGACGCCGCGGCCAAGCTTGCCCAGGCGCACCTGGTGCACGAGCTCCAGCGGGCTGCTGCGGCGAAGGACGCCGAGATCCAGGCCCTAGCTGCAAAGGTCGAGGCCAGTGCGGTTGCCCAACAGCTTGCCATTACCGAGGCCATCAGTTCCGTTGAACGCGAGCGAGACGAACTGCGAAGCAGCCTTCAAAAGGCGGAACTTGAGAAGCAGCTGGCCGAGAAGGCGCTCAAGGACAAATACGAAACGCAGATCAAGGACCGGGATGAAGCGATCGAACGCCTGCGCGACATGAAGGCGCGCCTGTCCACCAAGATGGTTGGTGAGACGCTCGAGCAGCACTGCGAAACCGAGTTCAACCGGATCCGTGCCACGGCGTTTCCACGCGCGTACTTCGAGAAGGACAACGACGCGCGAACGGGCAGCAAAGGCGATTTCATCTTTCGCGACTTTGACGAGGCGGGCACTGAGATCGTCTCCATCATGTTCGAGATGAAGAACGAGAGCGACCGCACCGCCACCAAAGGCAAGAACGAAGACTTCCTGAAGGAGCTTGACAAGGACCGCACGGAGAAAGGCTGCGAATACGCTGTTCTGGTGTCGCTTCTAGAGCCCGATAGCGAGCTCTACAACACCGGCATCGTCGACGTGTTCCACCGGCACCCGAAGATGTACGTCGTGCGCCCACAATTCTTCATTCCGATCATCACTTTGCTTCGGAACGCGGCGATGAACTCGCTGAAGTACAAGTCAGAACTTGCTCTGGTGAAGTCGCAAAACATCGATATCACCAACTTCGAGACCGGGCTGGAGGAGTTCAAGAACGCCTTCGCCAAGAACTTCGACCTCGCTTCCCGACGCTTCCAGACCGCGATCGACGAGATCGACAAGTCGATCGACCACCTCCAGAAGACGAAGGACGCACTGTTGGGAGCCGACAGGAACCTGCGCCTGGCCAACGACAAGGCGCAGGACGTGACCATCAAGAAGCTGACGCGCAACAATCCGACCATGGCCGCCAAGTTCGCCGAGCTGAAGAACCAGAAGCTGGGCGACGTTGGGCTGGATGGTGATGTCCGCTCCGAGCTCGCACAATGAGCTTGCGGGGCCATCGCTAAATGAGTGTCCGTATCGTGTGAAGTCAAGAGAACGTTTGTCGCTATGCTGTGGTCTATTAAGGTCTACGTTTGTCCCCCCAAAGGGGGGAGCTGCGCAAGGCGCGTCGGTTTGTCTGGGCAGGCGGTAAGGGGCCAACGTGCAGCCAAATAAATGGGGATAGCAGCCTGTGCGTCGTCGAGTTCTGATCTCCTGGATAGCTGTAAACAACGATCCTTACGAGCGTGATCAGGCCGGTAGTGTCTTTCGCATTGCCGACGGTTCTCCTATTCCCGGCCCGACACTGACCTTGTTGTTCGATCCTGATTCGCCGTATGCGGGCAGCATTTCCGACTTCGTGCTGTTCCATGGACGCTCGCCCGAAGGGAAGGAGACTCGCCAGTCTCGAGCAGTCAGGCAGACGTTGGAGGAACTTAAGACCAAGGATCCCGGCTTGCGCATTCACACAGAGCTTTGGGACGGTGACGATCCAACCGATCACGGGCAGATCTTCGAATTCTTGAGGGAGAGGCTCCCGGCCGTGCGAAGGAAGTTTGCCGATCGGGAACTGATCATCCATGTCAGTCCGGGCACGCCTTCCATGCAAACGGTCCTGGTGCTGATGGGCGAAACAGGCTTCATCGATGCTCCGTTCTCGCTCGTCAAGTCGTATCGCAAGGAGGAGCGTAACGGTCGTCCTGCTGTCGTTCCAGTTCGACTCGGCATCGACAGCTACTACAAGGCATACCGCGCCGCTCGTCCTTCGGAGACGTCTTCCGAGGATGCGGCGGTCGTCTGGGATCCCGCTAGGTTTCAGTCCGAGCGGATGCGCAAGATCTTCGACGAGGCCCGCAGATTTGCGCAGTTGAATGTGCCCGTCCTCTTACTAGGGGAGCGGGGCACGGGTAAGACGACACTGGCCGGTTGGATTCGATCGCACAGCCCCTACCGCGTCCCGGAACGGGATGCCCATTGGCCAGCGGTCGCCTGCGGTCAGTACAACCCCGAAACGATGCGTGCGGAGTTGTTCGGCTACAAGCGTGGATCCTTCACCGGCGCTCTCAAGGACCACGAGGGGCTGCTCGCCATGGCCCACAAGGACACCTTGTTTCTCGACGAGGTGGGGGATGTCAGCCGAGATCTGCAGCGCCTTCTGATCAAGGCGGTCGAGGAAAAGAGCTACATGCGCCTCGGCGACGATCGTCAGCTGACCAGCGACTTCAGGCTCATATCGGCGACGAACCTTTCAGACGAAAAGTTGCGCGAGCGACTGGATCCGGACTTCTTCGATCGCATCAGCATGCTCACTCTACGGCTGCCGCCGCTGCGTGATGTTCCCGAAGAGATCCCTTGGCTCTGGGAAATGGTCTTTGCTCAGGCCTCGCGTCGAGCCGGCAGTGGCCGCATACGGCTTGCGGACAGTGCCCACCGGGCCATCGTGAAGGAGCTGTCGCGTCATCCACTGCCCGGGAATTTGAGGGACTTGTTTCGTGTGGCGTATCGCACGATCGCCGCCAAGACCGATCGGCACGCGCCTCTGTCGGCCGCCGATGCGTCCGACTACGGACTGGCGGGCGTGGATGGATCCCGGATTGACGCCGGGGCGGACTCTTTACCGCAGTCGGTGGCGCGCGCGTTTGCCGAGTCGTCGAGCCTGGATGCGCTGATTCCGCCCGGCGAGACCATCGAGACGAAGGTCGTCGAGCGGGCGCTCAAGGGCTACCTGGCAGACGAGCTCCGCAGGATTGCGAAAAGGCGAGGCGTTTCGCCTGAAACCCTCTGCGATGTGACGGATCGCGCCTTGAGAGAATGGTCGGCAGCTAGAGGGAGGAGGATTTGATCCGGACACTGGAACATTCGTTCCGAGATGGCCCAATTTCTAGGCCATGCGCGAGCCTTGGGACAGGGGGTCTGAGTCTCTATAAGTTCTTGTCACATAAGGTGTTATCTGCTTTTTGGCATGTGATCTCGGGGGTGTTGGCACGCTTATCGCGTTATTGGCTGGTGTGGGGCCCGGAATCGGTCCGAGCCCGTTCAACCCAGGAGAGCCAGCCAAATGAACAAGCACAGCAGCGCAGCGAGCAACGCCCCGGCGATCACTCAGCACGCCTGGACTCGCATGAGCGGGCGCGGATTGAACTGCCGGACCATCGACACCGTGCTGAGCTACGGGCGCGTGATTCATGTGCGCGGGGCGGCGATTCACGTAATCGGCAGGAAGGAAGTGGAGAAGCTGGCGCGATTTGGCGTGGATGTGGGCAGTTGCGAGGGAGTTCAGGTCGTCTGCACCCCCGACGGATCCGCAATCTTGACGGTGTACAGAAACAGCGACTTCCGAGGACTGAAGCCGCGTGGCGGAAGGCGTTGGCACTGATGGCCTACGCATCGTTCGTCCGGAACTAGACGGGAGCAGCGCATGGGGTGGGCAAAGTACCTTGAAGACATCGCCAGTCGGCACAACGGAACGTCCCTCGTTCAGAGGCAGCTGCAGAAAGAGATCGGGCGCGACGCTCGGCTGAACAGACCCAAGGCGCCAACGAAGTCCCGGTTGAAAACGCAAGGAGAACAGAACATGTCGAAGCTCAAGGACTTCACCGTCTCGACGGCGCGCCCGCTTCCCGTCATCGTGCTCGCCGACGTCAGCGGCAGCATGAGCGCGAACAGCAAGATCGATGCGCTCAACGACGCTATCCAGTCGATGATCGAGAGCTTCGCGGCCGAGGATCACAGCCGTGCCGAGATCCACGTCGCTGTCATCGCATTCGGCAAGGGCGGTGCCAGGCTCCACCAGCCTTTGTTGCCGGCGGCGCAGATCAAGTGGGAGCGGGTCGGCGCAGCGGGCAATACGCCCATGGGCGCGGCGTTCGATCTGGTCGTGAAGTTGGTCGAGGACCACGCGCAGATTCCGAGCCGGGCATACCGGCCGGCCATTGTGCTCGTATCCGACGGACAGCCCACCGACGAGTGGCGCGAACCTCTGCAGCGCTTGCTCGCTTCGGACCGTGCTTCGAAGGCCTCACGGTTTGTCCTCGGGATCGGAGACGACGCCGATCCCGCCATGCTGGCCGAGTTCTTGGCTGATCTGAGCGCGCGTGTGTACTCGGCGCACGAGGCCCGGCAGATCAAGAACTTCTTCCGGTGGGTCACAATGAGCGTCACCCAGCGCACTCGCAGCGTGAATCCCAACAGCGTGGTCGTGGTCGACCCGACCGCTCTTGACGACTATGACTTCTGAAGGTCACATGGCACTTACAAGCCGTGTGGACTACTTCGGTGCTAGTGTTGCCGGCCCTGTCCACAGAGCGCTACGAAAGCCCAACGAGGACCAATGGCTCGGCGCGTCCGGCGCCTTCGGTAGCCTGGTCGTGGTGAGCGACGGTTTGGGCTCGAAGGACCGTGCCAGGCATGGTGCAAGGAAAGCCTGCATTGCGACGTTGCGTGCGGTCAGGGCGTGGCACAAGGGCGGGACAGGTTCTCTCGACGATCTCGTCAGCCGAATCGAGCCGCTCTGGTTGGAGGAAATCGCTCCATTCGATCGCTGGGATTGCGCAGCGACATGCCTGCTTGCGCTCGCGCACCACGATGGACGAACCTATGTGGCTGCGTTGGGCGACGGGATGGCAGCCGTGCGTAGGCGCGGCGCCATCGAGCGGGTAGAGCATCCGCGGGCATCCGGGTTTTCGAACGAGACGCAGTCGCTCGGGAGCGGCGGTGTCTGGGCGAAACGCTGCTTCGAGTGCTCCGAGATCGACATCGCCGTCCTCGCATCGGATGGCGTTTCGGATGACCTTCGTCCCGATCGCCTCGCCGACTTCGTCGCCTGGCTGAAGGACGAAATCGCGACATTGCAGCCGGTGGCTCGGTGGCGTTCACTGCGGCGTGAACTGAACGAATGGCCCACCCCACGGCATCTCGACGACAAGACCATCGCAGTTCTGGCGTGGCCGAATGGGGGACCGGGATGACGTCCGTCACCCGCCAAGTGATCGACCTGAATGGGGCTCGTCACGTGCTGACGCGTCAACTCGGACGGGGGGGGCAAGGGGCCGTCTTCGAGGTCAAAGGCGGACGACTGGCCGCCAAGATCATCTTCGATTCGTCGCCGTCCCGACGCGAGCAGCTCCGGAACCAGCTCACGGCAGTCAAGCGGCTGCCGCTGGCGGACCTCGAGATCGCTCGCCCGTTGGAAATGCTGCGCGAGCCCGTGCTTGGTTACCTAATGGAGCTGCTGACCGGAATGCAGCCACTGAGCGCGCTCTGCAATCCGCCAAAGGCGACGACCTTTGTTGCGTCCTGGTACTTCCAGACGGGAGGCCTTCGGCGACGACTGGCACTGCTGGCACGTACGGCCGACGTCCTATCCGCTCTTCACGGCAAAGGGCTCGTGTACTCCGATCCGTCGCCGCACAACATCTTCGTCTCCGAGGCCAGCGACGCCACGGAAGTTCGGTTCATCGACAGCGACAACATCCACTACGTGTCGAGCGCGGGGCTGCCCACAGTGTTCACTCCTGGCTATGGTGCTCCTGAACTCATCCGCGGCGCTTCCGGAGTGAACTCGCTGACCGATGCGCATGCGTTTGCTGTCCTGACCTTCCAGACACTATCCCTGGTCCATCCGCTAATCGGCGACGGTGTCGCGAACGGACCACCCGAGCGCGAAGAAGAAGCGTTTGCGGGAGAGATGCCCTGGGTGGATGACCCGAGCAACAGTTCGAACCGTTGTTCCATCGGGATTCCACGAAGCGTCACGCTCTCCGCGCGATTGGCGGAGATCTCGCAGCGAGCCTTCGGTGCAGGTCTCGCAGAGCCACTACAGCGGCCCGGCGTCTCAGAGTGGGCAGAGAGACTGCACGCCGCTGCCGACGCGACAGTCCTGTGCCAGGAGTGCCACGGAACGTACTACATGAACGCCAAGCAATGCCCTTGGTGTGACGCGCCGCGGTTGGGTTTCGTAGTCGCGGAGTTCCAGCTCTGGGATCCCGCGATGGGTGAGGGCTTGGAGCTCGTGTCGCGACCCTCCGGTGATCGTCGAAGGCCTGTCATCGTCGCCGCCTTGGCACTGACTGATGGAGAGTCAAGAGTCATCACGCGTCGTCTTGCCACCGGGCAGGCTGGCCGGGACGGGCAGCGTCCGGTGATCGACCTGAAGTTCGACGGCATGCGCGTCACGCTCCAGTCACTCGACGGGGCAACCTACCGGCTCACATCGCCCACCGGAGCCAGATCCGCCTCGGTCGGACCGAAACCCTCGTCCATCCTACTGAAGCACGACGAGGCCTCGTGGCGCTTACACCTCGGATCTCCCGACGCACTCCATAGAGTCGTGTCCTTCACTGCGCGCAAGGGGGGCACGAAATGAAGGCGCACGAAGCTGCATTCGGAACGTGCTCGCTGATTGAGCTCGTGCCTGCCGATGCCACGACGTTCGACATGACGGTGGCCGTGAGAAGCGAAGCCGCCCTGCTGTTCTCGGAAGCCACCGGCCAATCGCTGCTTCGTGTCGGCACTGTGGCGGTTAGCGTGCGCGGGCGCGACAAGCAGGGGGAAACCGTTCTCGCCCGATTGCGCGACCGCAATCTGCCTCGACTGGGATGGGTCGTTACGGTGACACCAAAGAGCGGCGCCACGGAATGGCTACAGGTCCAGATGCACGAGTTTCCGGTTCAGTACTCCTGGTCGGGCAACATCGACATCGGGGTCGACGAGAAGATCGTCGACGTCATCCGCCAGAAGCTCGGGAAGAGCATCACTGCAACGGAAGTCATTCAATGGCTCACAGAGCGCTTCGTCCTGGTCGACCAGGAGTCGGGTTCCAAGGTCTTCATCTCCGGCAGCCCAGCGCCGGAGAGCGATCACCGTCGTCCGTTTCGCATGCACGGCAAGGGGTATGCGATCGATGTCCAGAAGACGCCCGACGACCGACTTCTCGTGATGCGCCTCGTCGAAGCGCGTCGTGGATCGTCTGCGGAAGAGAGGCGCCCGATCGTTCCCGTTCAAGGCAACGTGCGCTTCTGCGATTCGACCATTGCAGGCGCATTTCGCGGCACGGCCCGCTCCCAGTTGGATCAGTTGGTGGAACAGGCCGGGAGCTACCTGAACGTCTGGCGCGAGTACAACAAGCTGGAGCGGGACAGTGTCTTTCGCCGAGCGCGGACGCTGGGGTGGCTGAGCTACTCGGACGCGAAGCGGCAGGCAGACGGACGATGGCGCTTTCGGATCCTGGATGCGAAGCAGATCGACACAGCGCTGAATCTGCTGCGAGGTGCGGAGGACGTCGAACTGGAGGCCGCGTTGCACCCTCCACGCGAGTTGCAGGAGTCCTCGGACACGTTGGCAAACGGCTCGTCGACCGCAGGGGACCTCGCCAGGAGTCCGAAGGCATTCGTCGGGTCGTTCGTTGGCGGTACGGCTGCCGGGCGGTACCTGGATGTGCTGCCGACAGGCGATCTGGACGACCGCGAGCCTCCTGTTCCCGGCGTCCTCTTCATGAGCATGAGCGGCGACAGAAAGCGACTCGAGCGCAGGGAGCGCGCACAAGCCAGCATCGCTCTTGCCGAATGTCCCATGCCTCAACTGGGGCTGCTGCTCGAAGGAAGCGTGGTACCAGAGAGAAGGCGGAAGGCGGAGGCGCCGCTTTCGGCGGCCGTGAAGGAGATCTTCGGCGACGATCCCACGCCCAGACAGATCGAAGCCATTCGCGTCGCCTTGAACACGCCGGACATCGCCCTGATTCAAGGGCCGCCCGGCACCGGCAAGACCAAGACGATTGCAGCCCTTCAGGCGCGATTGGCCGAGCTGGGCGAAGACGGCGACCTCGCCGGTCAGACGCTGCTTACGAGCTATCAGCACGATGCCGTGGAGAACGCGGCGGCCAAGACGCTGGTCTTTGGCCTGCCGGCCATCAAGGTCGGCAGGAAACGCGGAGGAAGCGATGACGGGGACGGATTCGACCGATGGCGGCGCGAGCGTGTCGACGCCATCCGAGCCGACCTAGCAACCTTGCCGGAGAGGCCAGTTAGCGAAGTCCTGAGGAAAGTGCGGGCCATGTCTGCGGCCTACCAAGCTTCGCGGCTAGGCCCCGCGGAGTCCGCGAAGATGGTCCGCGAGATCGAAGACATCGCGCGACCGTACCTGTCGCCGTCGGTACTGGAGCGCCTCCTTGCTATTCGACAGGAGCTGTCGGCGCAACACGGATTCATGCCGAACTTCGAGTCGGACGATCGGGAGTTGTTGCTAAAGGCCGTCCGGGCGCTCCGCATCGATCCGGTCAGCTTTGGCGACGACGGTGCTCGAAATGCCGCGCGGGTCATGCAGCGGCTCGAACGTCTCGGGTCCCTGGACGACAACAGTCGGCGGCTGCTCTCCGTTGCGGCCGACTGGGATGCGGATCAGCCCCCCGGCTTCCTGGGCGAACTCAAGGCGCTTCAGGACGTCCTCATCGACCGCTTTGCGGAGCCCGCTGCGGTCGGCGGACCGCGCGGACATGCCGACCTGGAGGAACTGCTCCCCGAGATCGTCAACGAGCTGTTTTCGCGGGCGAGGGAGTCGTCCGGCGGCGAGGACGCGGTCTTGTACGACTACCTGTTCGACCTCGAGAACGACGTCGATGGCGTGAGGTCTGCCGTGCGCGACTACACCGTCGTGCTGGCAGCCACTTGTCAGCAGGCTGTCGGCTTTCAGATGAGCCTCCAGAAGGGGGAGCAGAGCGTTTTCGCGAACGTCATCGTCGACGAGGCGGCGCGGGCCAATCCCCTCGATCTGTTCATTCCGATGGCACTGGCGGAGCGCCGGATCATTCTCGTCGGGGATCACCGCCAGCTCCCACACATCCTGGAGCCGGACGTCGAGGGGCAACTGGAACTCTCGGTCTCCGACGAGACGCGAAGGGCGCTGCGGCGGAGTCTTTTTCAGCGCCTCTTCGAATCGATGCGTGAGCGCGAGGCTGCCGACGGCATTAAGAGAACCGTCACGCTCGACGTGCAGTACCGAATGCATCCCGTTCTGGGTACCTTCGTCAGCGATACGTTCTATGCGCCCTACGGGGAATCCTTTCGATCCGAGAAGTCTGCCGAACAGTTCGAGCATGACCTGCCTGGCTACCAACCTCACGTCGCCGCTTGGGTCGACGTTCCGCTATCGGCCGGAAAGGAGCAGGGCGGACAGAGCAAGCGCAGACCCGCCGAGGCACGCTGGATCGCGAAGGAGCTCAAGAGTCTGGCTACGGCCCGGCCGGACCTGAGCTTCGGTGTGATTTCGTTCTACGCGGGCCAGGTCGACGGAATCCTCGCAGAGTTGGAGGAGCTCGGCATTGCGGAACAACTCCAGGACGGGTCGTTCCGCGTCGCCGACGCATGGCGAGAGACGCGGGGGCTGGACGGACACCTCAAGGAGCGGATCCGGGTCGGCACGGTCGACGCCTTCCAGGGTAAGGAGTTCGATGTCGTCTTCCTGTCGATGACTCGATCGAACGACCTTCCGATTTCCGACGAGCGATCCCTGAGACGGAAGTTCGGTCACCTGATGCTCGAGAACCGGTTGTGCGTCGCGATGAGCCGCCAGCAGCGGTTACTGATCGTCGTTGGCGATTCGGGAATGCTTCGCGGCGAAGTCGCCCAGCGAAGCCTTGCCGGCCTGGTGGCATTCCGTAAACTGTGCGAGGGGCGGCATGGCTGCGTTATTTCAGCTTGATTCGCCTGTTCTGCACTTCGGTCCCCGCCTTTCAGCGGGAGTCCGGTACAGCCAGCGCAAGTTCCTCTTGTGGCCGGCGCTGATGTATCGCGTCGTCGCACCGGAAGTGCGGCCTCGACAGGTCAACATCCTGCAGAAGGCAGTGCTCGGCATGTGTCGCGCGGGCATCACGTTCCCCCCGCGAATCGGCGAGAAGCTGAAGATCCACGCAGACCTGGCCACGCTCATCCTGTCCGAGCTTCTGCAAAGGGGGCTCATCAAGCAGAACGGACTGCCAACGCCTGCAGGCAACGAGGTGTTCGAGGCCGAAGCGCTCGACATGAGACCTGCGGTGACCGGACACGTGTTCCAGGACCCGTGGTCCGGCGATCTCTGGCCACGCTTCGTCCAGCGCCTCGACTACGCGGAACTGGAACGTCGCGAGAACGGCTATCCGGATCTGATTCTGGGAACCAAAGGTAAGCCGCGGCGAGAGCGGACCTTCATGTGCCGACCGCTCGACCTCTCGGTTCCGTCGGCGCCCGATGTGCGGCAAATACTGCGGGCGACTCGGCGGCACAAGTTGGCCCTGCGCAATTCCGAGTCCTTCGAGTCGGCCGATGAGGACGAGCACCTCGACCTGGACGTAGGTCCGGTTCTTGAGCGCATCTCGCTGGTAGACGACTCACCGACTCCGGTCTTCCTGTCCACCTTCATCTATCTTGTCGAGAACGAGCAAACCGGAGACTGGCACGCGTGCGATCCCTTCGGGCTGGGGGAGAGCCCGGCCCTCAGACGCGCCGTCGAGCGCGAACTCGCGCACTTCCCAATGCTTCGCGAAACGGTCGAGGCCCTCGTTGGTTCGTCCCTGGACGCGCAGGCAGAGAAGCAGCGGGGATGGATCGCCGAAGTGAGGGCGCTCGCTACTTCGAATCTCGAGCGAAAACTCACGGTCAGCGCGCGCGACCTGCCAGAGTTCGAGCAGCTGCTTCAGCTGGAGATGGCCTATGTGGACGCGCAATTGCTTGGCGACGCGTGTCCTGAGCAGCGTCTGAGAGATCTCCTGGGCGCGGCGAGAAGAGTCCTTGAATCGTCGTTCCGATCGATAGCGGCGCGCCTTCCTCCTGGCGACGTGTGGCGTCACGTCTACTTCAAAGACAAGAACGGCAAGCATCGCCCGGTCCAGGATCAGATCTATGTCTCGAGCATCTATGAAGCTCGTGCCGCCGCTCTCGGCTTCAAGACTCCGCTGCCCGCTGCTCTGGCGAGAACCCGACCGAATCATCTGAAGGCAGCGTGTTACGAGTATGGCTGGAGGCTTCGCGGCGCGATCGTCGCCGCAATGATGGTTGCGACTGATAGGCCTGATCACCCGCTTGTCCGGGCCGCGAAGCGTCGGCCAGAGCTCATCGAGGATCTGGACCAGGTCGCAACGATGGCGGGTGATGCCATACATGCGGGTGACAGCAGTCTGGAGCTCGCGGCGATATCTCCGGTGATCGATTCAGTCTATAGGTCCGTTGCCATCCTCGGCGGGATCGACGTTGGCGCGACACAACTGGTAGGGGGCTAGTTACACGATGGCGAAGCACAAGAACAAGCACAGGCAACTTCCACAGCAGACCCAGAAGCTGGCGCCGTCAACCGAAGGCGCCGCTGGCAAGACAGCCGCCAGCTGGCCGGTGACCGCTGCGGACATCACGACCCCGGAAACTGCGATCGAGGCGATCAGCAAGGTCGCTTCGCAAGCGCTGGAGACAGCCACAGAAGGAGACATCGATGCCGTGACGAAGGCCGCTCCACCTAGCACTGACGGCCTGGATATCGTGAAGGCCGCGCGCGAGCTCTGGGAAGCAAATGAACTTTGCAGGGCGCGAGCGGAGCGGATGTCACGTCTCGAAGAGGGCGAACGAACTCTCAAGGAATCGCAAGACCTGTTGGCCCAGGATCAGGCGCAGCTTGCCGTCGACCGGAAAGCGCTCGAAGAGCGGGAATCGTCGCTCAAGATCAAGGAGGACGAGGTTCGAGATAGGGAGGACGCGCTTCGCGTTCGCGAGCTGAACGCAGAGGCCGGGTTTGCGGCGGAGCGCCGCGACTCCCTTCAACTTCTCGATCGGGAAGCGGCCGCTGTCCGGGAAGAACTATCTCGGGGGCGCGGTTTGATCTCTGCGGAGCGCGCTGATTGGGACGCGCGCTGGCGGCAAGAGGACCAGAGGGTTAGGGCGGAACTCGAGCAGCTGAGGCGCGAGCAGGCTGAGCAGCATGCGGCGTCGGTGCGTGAGTTGGACGAGCAGAGGCGGCAGTTCGAAACTGAAGCCTCGCAGACGCGTGCAGCCCTGAAGAAACAACAGGCTCAACTCGATGTTCGCGAAGACCTACTGCGGGAGGATCGTGAGGCATTCGATCTTCGAGTAAAGCAGCGTGCAAGTGCCGCGCTTGAAGAGGCAGAGGCGAAGTACCGCGACTTGGAGGCTCGCCTCGCGGCAGCGCGAAAGGAGCGCGACAGTCTGTACGAGAAATTGCGAGAGCGCGAAGAGGCGGAACGCGCCCTTGGCAACCGACCGCTCGACCAGGTCAAACTGGAGCTCGACGCCCTGATCAAGGAGAACAAGTCCCTTTCCGATCGCCTTGCCAAGCGCCCGAGCGAGGACATGGTGGGGCGCCTCGAAATGCTTGAGCGCGCCCAGGAAGAGTGGGAAGCGGACCGCGCGCGACTCTCCCAGGAACTGATGGCGAGCCGCGCCTCGGTCGCCCGATCGGCAATTGCAGTCACCGAGCTCGAGTCGCTCAGGGATCAGAAGGCCGCGCTGGAGACCGGGAGGGACTTGCTGCAGGCCGCCCTGGAGGAACTCCGAAAGGACGTCGACGAACGCATTCGGCGGTCCGACGGGGTCAGCCCGTTCCCGTCATGCAGTCAGATGGACGGCGACGACGCGCTCCAGGGCCGAGTGCCGATGTTCGACGATATTCCGGACCTGGCTGAGTTCTGCAGTGACCTGCAGAACCGGGTCGCTTTCGATCCGACGTCGGACAAGGAGCTGTACTACTCCCTGTCCGACATTCGCTGCTTTCTCGCCGGCATGGCGATGAGCAGGCTCCACCTTCTCCAGGGCATCAGCGGGACGGGGAAGACGAGCCTGCCCCTGGCATTTGCTCGTGCCCTGGGTGCCGGGGCGGCCCTCATCGAGGTGCAGGCCGGGTGGAGGGATCGCCAGGATCTCATTGGTCATTTCAACGCGTTCGAGCGGCGCTTCTACGAGTCCGAGTTCTTGCAGGCGCTCTACAAGGCACAGTGCCCGCGCTACGCGGATGGGGTCTTCATCGTCGTTCTGGATGAGATGAATCTCTCGCACCCGGAGCAGTACTTCACCGACTTGTTGTCGGCACTCGAGCAAGATCCGCAGTATCAGAAGCTGGATCTAATGACCGCCTCCGTGGAGCCGGCACCGGCCCTGCTTCAAAACGGTCGGACACTTCCGCTGCCGCAGAACGTCTGGTTCGTTGGCACGGCGAACCACGACGAGACGACCAAAGACTTCGCGGACAAGACCTACGATCGCGCTCACGTGATGGAGCTGCCGCGCCATCGGGAATCGTTCAAGCCCAAGCGAACGAGGTCACGTGCTCCGGTGTCTCTCGCGACTTTGCAGGGTGCGTTCGCAGCAGCGCAGGCCACGTACCAGAAGCAAGCGGCGGATGCGTATCGATTCGTGGACGCCCAGTTTGCCGAGTTCTTGGGGCGCAGATTCCGGCTTGGCTGGGGCAATCGCTTGGAACGACAGATGCTCAACTTCGTTCCCGTCGTCATTGCTGCCGGCGGCACCATGACCGAGGCCGTGGACCACATCCTGGCCACGAAACTGCTACGCAAGATTCGCGATCGGCACGACACGCGGCCGGAAGACCTAGAGGCCCTGCGGCTGGCAGTCGAAGAGGCATGGCCACGTCTCGGCTCGCCGGGCGAGCCCATGAAGTCAAACGACATCATCCGCAAGGAGTTGCGGCGTCTGGGCGCCGATGAAGCTGCATGACATATAGGCTCATCGATAGGCTGGTAGGACGTTCAAGTGATGTCCAGGCGGGCGATATGGTCCTCGGCAGGTTCATGGTCGAGCCCCTGGGCGATGACGCCACCTTCTTGAACTCCGTTGCCATAGCGCAGCCCAGCTTCTGCGTCCCCGATCTTCGAGGGCACTGGCAGTTGATGGAACCGGGTCGCGAGCGAGTCGAAGGAACGATGTCGCGAGCGCAGGTTCTGGACCGGCTGGATGTAACGAGTGTTCTGGATGTCGGAAAGAGCGTCAGGGAGGCTCTCGCTTCGGGCGGCACTTGGCTGGATGCGCTCGACGTGTCTCCGTTGGTCCCGGGAATGTCCGAACGAGCGGAACTGCAGGAGTTCGAGAAGTTGCTCGCGGACCGCCTCGGCCATCTCGTCGAAGTTTGTCAGCGACCCCGGACCCACCTAAGGGTGGAGGTTGAGCGAACAGCGGTGGCTAGGGCCCGGCGGCTTGCAACGCAGGCACCCAGCTATCTCGCAGCGCATACCGAGGATTGGGACCGCCCGACGCTGCGTTCCGTCGTACCCAAGCGCATTCTCTCGTTGGTCCGCGAGGACCAGTTCGATATCTACGAGAACAGGGTCGCTGTCCGTCTCGTCGATCATCTGGACGCGTACCTCTCGCGCCGCGTGACCGAGGTCTCCAGGCTGCTGCGCCTGTTCAACGAGGTCGGGGATCACAGCTCCACGGCAGGACAGGGGTCCCACTGGCGGCAGAAGCGGGTCTACCAACTCTGGGGCGACTCGCTCGATGCCGGAGAGGCGCGCCGCAAGGCCGAGCGCACTCTCGAGCAACTGAAGTTTCTGAAGTACTCGGTTTCCGGCCTGATGGACTCAGTGCTGTATCGCGAAGTGCCACGGCGGGCATTCGTGAGCACGACGCTCACGATGACGAACATTCTCGCGAACGATGTCCATTACCGCAGGGTGGCGGAAGTCTGGTTGGCTTGGGCTCGCCTTGGGATCGAGCAATCGCCTAGACCGGACAAGCACTTTGAAGAGATGCAGGAGCTCTGCCGCTGCTTCGGGGCGTTTGCGCTCCTGCTCGTCATCAGAGGGCTGGACCAGCTTGGCGTCGAACCCGTGGACCTGTCGCGGGCTCTCGGTGGTGACGCGATCGACCTTGAAGTGCGGGGCACACGAGGTCGACTCTCCTGGTCATTGATCGACGGCACATTGCGTTTATCGATCGATGGCGCGAGGCCCTTGCGAATCGTTCCGATCCCCGGGTCGCTCGCGATGTTCGAAGACGAAGATCTGGCCAGATTGATTCGCGATGCCGACGATGCCGCGATGCAAGAGGAGATCACGCTGGTACTCTATCCGAGCCCTTCGTCTGAAGCTGCCCTTCGACGCATGGCTCCGGTCCACGCACATCGGCTGAATGCTCTTTCGCACGAAGTCGCCGAGCGGGGGCGGGGACGTGCGGGATTTCTGCCCGTCTCTCCTTGGGACTTGTCCAGCGTCGAGCGCGTCGCCCGCGCGCTTCAATGGGTGATCATGGCACCGCGGTTCCTTTCATATCCACCGTTCATAGCCAATCCCTCGATACCCAACATCGCGGACGAAGCAGCGTGGCTTGAGGCTACCAGCAACGGCGTAGTCGTCACGCGAGCGCCAGAGGTGCACGAGGGTCTCCGGCTTTCAGAGCGGCTTGCCGATCAGCGGGAGCGGCTCAAGGCTCTAGAGAAAGAGCGCGACGATGTATCTCGGCAGCTAAGCCTGGCCGTGCGAGATCGCAGCGCTAGCGGGGCTCTGAACGCTCGCAAGAGGGCGTTGAACGCCTCAATCACCGACCTCCGGTTGCAGATCGATTCCTTGATCGAGTTCTCGATATCACTGGACGCCGCCGTCGGATTGGTAAAGTCGCTTCTTCTTTGTCCAACTTGCGGAACCGTCGCTGACCCGAGGCGAGACTTTACGGGTGGCCGCGGGCATCGTTTCTCTTGTGTGTGCTCCGATTGCTCCACTGAGTGGGGGACTGAGGCATGCCCGAGATGTATGGCGTGGATCCCCACCCTGAAACTTCCTTTGAAGCCTTTGAAGGTGGACCATCAGGCAGTTGGGTGGGTTGATCGATTTCTCGGGGCAGATGTTCTTGCTGTGCCATTCGGTACCGAGGATGGAAGAGACGGCTATGTGTGCCAGTGTTGCGGGCATGGGCGGGTCGCATTTGCATCGTGGCAATAGTGAACCGCACGGCCTTTCGTGTAGGTCGGTTGGTTTAGGTGCGGGATCCGGAGCCGTCTGAAGCCATGGGGAGACTTAACGGTCCTTTAACGCCCGCAGCGGTCGCTACCGGCTTTCGGGCAGTACCACCTCGCCACGGGAACTCGAGAGGCGCCTCGCGCGCGCCATGCCGCGTGTGTACCTGCTTGGCATCAATGACGACCGGGTGGCCCCGACGGGAGCCAGCGAAGGACTGATCTCACAGTTGCATCAAGCGTCGAAACGTCCCCTCTCTTCAACTTCTATAGCCTACCCTGAAATCTTCGTCAATGCTCGGACGCCTACAGCGCACCGCGCAGTGCGACCAACTGATTGCTGGGACCCTCTGATCGCAACTCTAAAGTCGGGCTGTTCGAGGCCACATAGCCGAGGGGTTGTGCCAAAGCCATTGGGTAGAGAACGGCCATCGACTGCAGCGCGGCTACTGGTATCGCCTTAGCCGTGTATCGGAGTGCAGCTTCGATCAGCCATGCAACGGCTCGATCATTGGCTACCAAGATGGGCTCTTTACGGATCAAGCGCTTGCCTTTTTCCACCCGCTCAATTGCGCCCCAGTTGGCCTGCGATTGCAGAACCATGTTCGTCATCCTGTACGTGCCCTCGCGCTCTCCGTAGAGCTCACTCATTCGTCGATGCACATCTGCTGCGGCGCAGTCACCCTGAAGCGCGGAAAGCCGCCCCACCAACTCAGCTACCTTGCCAAAGAACGGGTATGTCGTGATGGCCATCCCCCAGGTAAGGGCAGCGATCGAAACGTCGGCACTTCTTTGGTGGATCTCTACGCCGCGATTTGCAAAGCCTTCAAGCTCGGCGCGCGGTTCCAGCCAAAGGCGATTGAGAACAGTGCGTGTCTTCTTTCGAGCGGCAACGCCAAGATCTGCGGCATCCAAGATTTCATTCAGCTCATCTAGAGTGGCTGTTCCTGAGCGCACCTTCAGTGCAGCAGCGACCCAATCCAGCTGGATGAATCGGTCGAAGCCAATTTGAGGGGCTGTCGGATTCATTCAGTTCAACTCACATAACTAATCTTGACGAAAGGCACCAACAGCTCTTCCAACGAGATGCCGCCATGTACGACGGCCGGTTCTCCTTGTTGCATGAAGGCCGCGCGTCCACCTGCAAATAGGGTCATGAAGTTCGCCGGTAGTCCAGCGACATCAAGACGGTAGGTGTTCGGATTGTCGGTCGCCGACTCGGCCACCAAGGTCTCGCTGCGGTAAGTCCGCACGCGCTCTCCACGTAGTTCCGGGGTCACACCCTGGTTGGGCCGTCCCTGGCCAACCGCCTCCACATTGCCGTGGTCGGCGGTCAGGTAGACGTGATAGCCCTTGTCGAGCAGCATCGCGAACAGTTGGTCGACAAAACCGCTCTCACACCAGCTTTCGATCTGGGCGGCGATGCCGCGCTTGCCCAACACGGCGCCGTGCACGATCTCATCGACCGTGTCGACCACCATGCCCGCAACCCTGATCGATGGCGCTGAAATGGCCGCAGCGAGTTCTGCGAGCTGGTCCGCCCGCTTAATGCCCTTGCGGTACATGACCTCATTGGCGCGCAGACCCTGGTCTTGCCAAAACCGCGACCACTGGGTCGGCTCCGGCGAGGTGGACTCGATTGTGTGGGCGAACTCTCGTGGTTTGAGTCCGGAGAACAGCGCCTGCCGGGACACCGATGTCAGCGTTGGAAGCCAGGCAAAACACGCGCCTTCCTCGAACCCGAGCTTGGGCGCTCGCTTGGCGAGGGCTTCGCGGATCTGCACCCATTGGTCCACGGCCAGTCCGTCGAACACCAGCAGGGCAATCTTGGCCTCGCCTGCGCCACGCCGCATCGAAAGAAAGCGCGGCACGTGGTGCACCATGACCGGTCCCTTAGCGACTGGCAGCGAAGGCAGGTCGGCATAGTGCTTGGTCACCCATTGCCGCAGACGCTCGTCGGTGGTGGCTTGCAGCTCAGCAATTGCGGCCTTCAGCCCTTCGGCGCGCACCGTGTCCAAGGCATGAAAACGGGCAAGCACCTCGCCGAACCGGCGGGACAAGTTGGCCCAGTCCCGGTAGGACGATTCCAGCGTTGGCAGCGACTGAAGAATGCTATTGATGCCTTCGGCGACGAGGTTCCTCAGTGCGAGCGGATCTTGGACGATGCCGACCTTCGCCCACTCAGGGATGCTGACTGCGGCGCCTTGAACGGCGAGCGGGTGAAGCAGGCCGTCCAGGAACATCGAGTCGACCAGTACCCGAACATCCGGGTGCTCAAACGGCACGTCAGCCTTGGCAACGAAGTCTGCTGGTGTCGGCTCACCAGTGCGGATTCCCGTCAAACCAAGACGTGACAGGTAGCGGTACCAAGCGTCCTGCACGACGCGGAGCAACGTGCTCTTCGATGCGAACAGCTCGCTGATTGGTAGATCCTTGAACGCCTGGTGATCGCCAAGCACGTGCGCAACGTGGTCTGCCAGGACCAGCGGCAGACCGGCGTCTCGGTAGTGCAATCGCAGCAACTCTCGCCAGAGGTCTTCTGGCCTCGAAATCAGGTGCGGGCTGATCTTGAAGATGTGGGTCAGGACGAACTCTTTGGTCGCAGACTCGCCCAATGCCTGCGACGCATGCTTCGTCTGCGCAGCGAACAGCGCTTCATGGTTCTCTGCGCCGATCTGTCGAACGACGGGATAGCTGAGCCTGGGGAACAGGTTGGCAAGGCTCAGACTGACGCGGCGTGCTTGCCTCAGGTAGTCCCAGGGCAAATCGACGACGTTGGTGCCACGCAAATGCAACACCAGGGCCTTGGCCGGTGCCGCTTCACCACGGTCCCATGCGCTGCGGTACCGATCTTCATACTCGGCACGGAACGCGACCGAGTCCTCAAACGGCAGCACCTCGAAACCGCGCTCTCGCAGCCCGGACAGCACCTGCTCATTCAGCAGCACATCGTCCGGGTCGGCCGCAATCCACAGACGGGACAGGTCTGCCGGAAACTCTTTGAGGATGCGTTCAATCCATGGGCTCATACCGACCCCACTCGAAGCATCATCACGGCGTTGAGATCTGGCACGCTGGCATCGGCGTCATCCAAAGCTGCCATCCGTGCCTGGTGCTCGGCATTCAGCCGCTTGCGGCGATGCTCGCGAACAGCAGGCAAGCCGATCCTACCGATGGCCTGATAGCGGGCGTCGTAGGCGTACTTGGCCCGCTCCCGCTCTTCCTTCAGCCGTGAACGGTGCTCCCCGAGCAGTTCGGAAAACAGGCGTTCGCCTTGCGTCTTGGCCGCCGTCATGGATGTGTCGAACCACTGCACCGCCTGCTCGGTGTTGGTGGCGCCGGTGATCGCGACTGCCTCAGTCAACAGCAGGTCCCAGATGCGCTTGGCCGTGGGCACAAAGGTCCGCCCGTCGTCTGTTGCGAAGACGGGCAGGAAGCGCTTTCGGTTGAGACCCTCGGCGGAAAGACTGATCTCCCACAGTGACCAGACACCCTGCACAGCCTCAGGCAGGCCGGCGATCTTGACCACCGGCAGGGGTGGCCCTGCGACGCAACGGGATAGCTCGCTGATCACCGCTCTGGCGCGCGGGTCCTCCAAGGTGACCCATTCCAGATCCGGGTTCTGCTCCGCCGTCCGGGCGTCGAAGCAGACCTTGGTGGACTCGCTGCCGTCCACCCATTTCACGCGCCATGCGTCACCGGTTTTCAGGGCGCTGCCGCCACGTGCCGGCAAACCGGATGTGATGGCGCGCTCCAGCCAAAACTGCGCCGGGTGGTCGCGCCATTTGCGGGCATCGTCGGCATCCAGCGCATGGGCATCCGCCAGCAGGTCGCTGTTCTTGCGTTCGTCGGCGACCTTGTCTCGAACCTGATTGATCACGGCGTCACACGCCTTGTCGATCGAACCAGGATCTTGCAGGCCCTGCACGAACACCTCATCGAACATCGCCTCCGCCTCGACCGAGTCCATCACGTCCGAGGCCTTGTCCACCCCGAATTCCTGGGCGATGACTTCGAGCTTGGTCTCCAGCACTTGGCGGACGCGGTGCTCCACCGTGTCTTCGAGAACGAAGTTGATGGCCCGCACCACATGGCGCTGGCCGATACGGTCCACGCGGCCAATGCGCTGCTCGATGCGCATCGGGTTCCACGGCATGTCGAAGTTGACGATGACATGGCAGAACTGAAGGTTCAGGCCCTCGCCGCCTGCGTCGGTGGAGACCAGAACCCGAACGTCTTGCGAGAAGGCCTGCTGCGCCTTGGTGCGCGTATCCAAGTCCATGCTGCCGTTGAGCAGGGCGACAGAGAAGCCACGGCTTTCCAGAAAGCCCGCCAGCATGGTTTGCGTCGGCACGAACTCCGTGAAGATCAAGACCTTCATGCTCGGGTCGTTCTCTTCCTGCTGTAGCTTGTAGATCAGCTCCAGCAGGGCTTCGGCCTTCGCGTCGGTGCCTTGGGCCTCGGTTTCCCTGGCTAGGGTCAGCAGCAGGTCCACCTCGGCCTTCTCCTGTACCCAGCCCGAGGTCTGCACCGCGATGTCCACCTGGCTCTGGCCGTCCAGCTCGGCCCACTCGTCCATCTCGGTCGAATCGAACAGCGATGCCTGCGGCTGGGGCTCGTTGAGCAACGCCTGCCGCTTCTCCAGCGTGGTTCGAATGGCCGCCGTGCTGGACGTCACCAGCCGCTGCATCAAGATCATCAAGAACCCGATGTGCCGCTGTTTGGCCGCCAGTGCCTGGTTGTAGCCATGGCGAACGTAGTCGGTGACCGCCTCGTACAGCCGCTGCTGCGCACCGTGCCGGGCTTGCCACGCCACAGCCTGAAGGCGGGTGACGCGAGGCTTGAAAAGCGGCTGGCCCTCGGCATCGATCGCATTGCGCTTTTCGGTACGAATGACGAACGACCGCACGCGATCGCGGCTGACGCTGCCTTCATCCGGAAACGAGTCCCGGTCAATCAACTGCATCAGGCGCAGGAACTGGTCGGTCTTGCCCTGGTGCGGCGTAGCCGACAGCAGCAGCAGGTAGGGCGACGCTTCGGCCAGCGCAGCCCCCAGCTTGTAGCGTGCCACTTGGTCGGTGCTGCCGCCCATGCGGTGTGACTCGTCGATGATCACCAGATCCCAAGACGCCGAAATCAAGTCTTCAAAGCGCTCGCGGTTGTAGTTGTTCAGCTGCTCCAGGCTCCAGCCTTTGCGGCCTTCGATCGGCTTGACCGAGTCCAGTGAGCAGATCACCTGGTCGTGCAGCCGCCAGAGGTTCTCTTCATCGTTGCGCCACTGCCGGAAGGCGGCCAGTTCGGCCGGGTCGACGAACTGCAGCTTCTCCCCGAAGTGCAGGCGCATCTCGGCCTGCCACTGGCGCACCAGTCCCTTGGGTGCCACCACCAGCACGCGCTTGGCCATGCCGCGCAACTTCAGCTCGCGCAGGATCAACCCGGCTTCGATGGTCTTGCCCAGGCCCACCTCGTCCGCCAGCAGGTAGCGAACGCGGTGCTGGCTCATCGCGCGATTCAGTGCATAGAGCTGGTGCGGCAACGGGACCACGCTGGACTGGATGGGCGCCAGCAGCAGGTTGTCCTCCAGGGCATCCAGCAGCTTGGCCGCCGCTGCGGTGTGGAGGATGTGCTCCACCGTGGGCTGGATGCTGTCGAGCTGGGCCAGATCCTGCGAGCGCGCGCGCACCACCGCGTCTTTGGTGGGTAGCCACACGCGGTAGGCGGTTTCGCCCCACATGTCCTTCCTGTCCACTACGCGGCAAGGCGCGGCATGGCGCGCGTGCCAGCACCACGCGCCTACCGCGTGCCCAACCAGAGATTGGCCGCTCTCCGCCATCAGCCCCCGGCCTCCGTGCGTGTGAGTGCCTGGTCGTACCAGAGCAGCAGCTTCTCGTCTTCTTGTAGCGTTTCCTCGGGCAGCTTGTTGGCGACGCTGATGATCGTTGCGTAATCCTTGTTGCCCCAGGCAGACCGGAAGCCTGCTCGCAGCACTTCGAGGCGAGACTCCTTGATCTTGCGACCGGTGAACGACTTGTAGGTCTCAAACTCCTTCAGTAGCGACTTCTCTCGCTTCTTCTCTAGGTCTTGTGCCTTGTTCGGATCGGGTACGTACCACCGATCCTTTGCCTTGGCAACCAGTGCAACGTGGCCCTTGTCGAGGCCGCGCAATTCCTTATGGTTTGTCGATAGGTAGCTGTGAATCTGGCTAGGCACCTCACCCTTGCCGTCATACTGAATGAAGTTCTCGTCCAACAATCGGGCTAGCTCTGGGATAACTTCACCCTTCTTCTTGGCTGCTCCGACAACCGGCATGTACTCGGGAGTAATCTCTGAATAGGTTGAGGGGCGCTTCTTCAAAAAGTCTGATAACCAGTCGATTGCACTACGCTCATCAGAAACGAAGAGCTCCATTTGTGGCGCAATCGCGACCTGCATCCGCTTTTTGTCGTACTCGGCTGCCTGGTTGGGAAGGAAGATCATTCCATCGCGGGACTCAAAGCGCTGCGCTAGCCCCGCTTGAAACTCTTGACTGGATAACGGAACCGGGAAGCCATGCCTGACGAACCAAGCCACCATTCGATCGAAAATGATGCGTGGATCGCGCTCTTTGATGAACTCCAACTCGCCGCCCCTCATTTTGACCGGCGCAAGGTAGCCGAGATGTGTTCGCACGAAGTCCCACACTGAATCAATATTCCCGCCTGACTTCTTAAAACGATCCTCGAGGCCACCATTTGGCTTATAGGCTGTAATGACCAAATCCTGCTTTACTGACGTGGCATTGGTAACTGCGTTAAAGCTGCCCTGCTGTTTATTCAAAGCAGAGACGTTGGCGATCACAAATCCGGATTCCTGCAGTGCAGTCTGGATACCATTCCAAACTGCAGCTTGTGTATTTGAGAAGACAACGGTCATCCAGCGCCCTGGTTTTAGGACGCGGAAGTACTCAGTGAAGCACGCTCGCATTAAGCGGTGATACTCCAGAAGACCCTTCTGCTGGCTATTGCTCATCACCGCCTCGGGGGCTTGGTGAGTTATTACCTTGTGAAAAGACTCGACAACAAAATTTAGCTCTGAGTAGGCCAAGTTGTCGCCGAATGGCGGATCGGTGAATATGTAGTCGATTGAATTGCTCGGTGCGGTGATCTGTGCCGCGGACCCTAGGGTCGTGATTGATGAGCTCGCAACGGCCCGGAATTCTCCGAAGGCCTTACCTAGGCGCTGCAATTTGCCACCCAAGATGTATTCAGGCGAGCACTCGACAACCTGAGAGCCAATGTAGTAAACGCCGGTCAGATACTGGTTTACCTGCGAAAAGTGAGTCGGCGTATACCGTGCGAGTAGCGACATTCCCCATACCGCCTGCTCGACGAAGTACAAGACCATATTTCTGATGCGTTGATCGCTAACCCCAGCCGCTTTTCTCCACAACGCCGCGAGGACATGTCTGGCGCGCGGCAAGAACAGATGATGGACATGCGAAAAAGAGGCTGTTCCCGCTCTCCATTTATCACCCCAGTTCTCCTGACTCTCGGGGGCGTTCATCAGAAGTGGCCCCGCTTGTCTGAACAGATTTACCCCGAGAGATAAAGAGACTGCGTGCGGGTTGAAGAGGTGCAGAGTTGTCC
>VFQO010000494.1_pt1 | contig 41626 bp, 35 predicted proteins | sample 3512331 | NCBI WGS metagenome assembly VFQO01 (sample SAMN10412371, study PRJNA504923) | tailings metagenome | isolation source: Replicate 3 from Balatoc abandoned mine | place: Philippines: Itogon, Benguet | collected 2017-08-28 | reverse complement strand
AAAGATTGAGGTTTTTTTTTGCCCCTACCCGAATTACTTTACACCTTTGTCATAATTTGGGAAATGAGGACATTATATTGTAGTATTATCCCACATTTTTGTGTAATAAATAATGCAATTTTAGTAACTCCGTAATTTTAATGTACTAAATAGTATAAATTGTGAAGGCATTATATGCGTAAGTCACAATCCAATATATTTTATCGCCTACTTTCACTTGGTAACAGTGAATCAACGCCTTTCAGGGAAGCATATAAGAATTATATGTTTAACCTTTTTCTAATGATGGCAGCACCATTTGCTTTGTTGGTCATGATTATTAACTTGTATATTGGTGAATACGAATTGGCTTCATTTAATATTCTTCATCTTTGTATTTTTATCTTTGGTTTCTACATATCTTATTCACAGCGATATGTGAACCTTCGTCCCGTATTACTTTTTTTAGGAGCTGCAATTGCCTCTTATACGGCCTATTTTTATAAAAATGGGAATGAGTATCGCTTCCTTATCATGATAGTTGCGGCGGTAGTATTATGTGAAAAGAATTGGCAGTATATAAGTTTTGTTGTTTTTGTATCAACCACTTTTGTTATTATTAGACTGGATGAATTGCCCATTCGTTCAATGTATGGTCTTCAGGTACTGGAAAAAACAGTGAAACTGGCGTTCCCTTTAGGTTTCTTTTCCATTTGTTTATATTATTTTAAATCCATTTACTTTCAAAACCAATATCGCTTAGAGAAAGCCTATGCAGATCTGAATGAAAACAAAGCAGAGAAAGATAGAATACTGAATGCAGTTGCACATGATTTACGAAGTCCTCTGAGTGGTATCTCTGGTATCAGTAAGATGATGCTGATGGATGAAAAATTGGATGATAACTCCAAAGAAATGTTTCAGTTGATAGAGCAAAGTGCTTCATCGAGTTTACGATTGATTGGAGATTTAATGCAAACCAATGTCAGTGTTGAGGAGCAATATCATTTTAAGCAGGTTGATTTGAATAAGTTGACACATCAAAGTTTGCAAATTCTATTCTTTACAGCTAAAGAAAAGGGGATTGAATTGCATATGCATTTGCCAGAAGAAATACTAACTATCAATGCAGACCAAGATAAGTTTGAACGTGTGCTTACCAATCTGGTAACCAATGCTATTAAGTTCAGCCGTCAGGGTACTTCTGTAAATATAGTCCTAGAAAAAAAGAATCAGAGGGCTGTTTTTACGGTGCAAGATTATGGTATTGGAATTCCAGAATATATGCAGGAAAAAGTGTTTGATTTATTTACGGTTGCCAAACGTAAAGGGACTAACGGAGAGAAAAGTTTTGGAATAGGTTTGGCCATCACCAAAAAGATTGTGGAGTTGCATAAAGGAGTTATTTATTTTGAAACTGAAGAAAGCAAGGGAACCAGCTTTATTGTAGAACTACCATTAATGGCTTAACCATTTCAATATGTTCTATTCCATCTTCCAGATATATATCTCCTTCCGACTCAAAACCAAAGGAAGCATAAAACTGTATTAAATAGCATTGGGCACCAATTCTAATAGGGCCTTTTCCATATACTTCATATATTCTTTCTATTGCTTCTTTAATCAGCTGACGACCCGCTCCGGTTTTTCTATAAGCTGGAGAGCTGACGACTCTACCGATACTCATTTCATCATATGCTAGTCCTGCTGGTAGAAGCCTGCAATAAGCCATGAGTTCTGTTCCATTCCAATACATTAAGTGAAGGCTTTCCTGATCTTTATTATCTGCGTCTTGAAACACGCAGTTTTGTTCTACCACAAATACTTCATTGCGCAATCGGATGATAGCGTATAATTCATCTGGAATCAGAGAAGCAAAGGATTTTAATGAAAAAAATGCGGTTGTTGTACTCATAAAAAGCAGGCTTGTGATTGTATCAATTCGGTGTTTGCAAATAATGCTGCATCTTTGCAAAACTGCACTAATGCTATGCAGTAAAATTAAGTATAGATGAATTAAGATGAGCATAGCATTATAAACAAAGTATACCGAACTAAATCATGTCTAAAAGAGTCGCAATTATTGGAGCTGGACCAGCTGGTTTAACCGCTGCCTACTTATTGGGTAAAGAGAAACAAGAGGTTGTTGTATTTGAAAAAGATCCGATTTATGTTGGTGGGATTTCAAGAACAGAAAGTTACAAAGGGTATCATTTTGATATTGGGGGGCATCGTTTCTTTTCCAAGTCTAAAGAAGTGGAAGACTTCTGGACAGAAATACTGGGAGATGAAATGCTGGAAAGACCTCGTAGTTCTAGGATTTATTACAATAAAAAATTCTTTTCCTATCCTTTGGTTGCTTTTGAGGCCTTGAAAAAGCTAGGTATTATTGAAAGTGCACTTTGTGTTTTAAGTTATATCAAAGCAAAAATTTTCCCGAAGAAGAATCCACAGAATTTTGAAGACTGGGTTGTGAATCAATTCGGACAAAGGTTATTCAATATATTCTTTAAAACCTATACAGAAAAAGTATGGGGCATACCTTGTAAGGAAATTTCTGCGGACTGGGCTGCACAGCGTATTAAAGGACTTTCTTTAAGCAGTGCAATTTGGAACGCTTTATTTAAACAGAAACCCTCCAGTAAGGGTGCAGTAATTAAAACCCTGATTGATTCATTTCGTTATCCCAAACAAGGACCCGGTTTAATGTGGGAGCGTTGCACAGAGAAATGCATTGAAATGGGTGTGCAGGTAAAAATGAACAGCGGTGTAAAAGATATTTCTTTGAACAATCACAAGTGGACTGTGCAGACCGAAGATGGAACAACTTACAATGATTTCGATTATGTGCTTTCTTCTGCACCTATGCGAGAATTGATTCAGTCTGTAAAGCCTGTTTTTAGCGAAGATGTATTGGCCAATGCTTCTCAGCTGGGTTATCGCGATTTTCTTACTGTTGTTTTAATTTGTAAGGATGAAGATGCATTCAGTGACAACTGGATATATATTCATGATCCAAGTGTGAAAGTAGGAAGAATTCAAAATTTTAAATCTTGGAGTCCATACATGGTTCCAGATCCTGAAATGGCCTGTTATGGTTTGGAATATTTTTGTTTTGAAGGAGATGGATTATGGACAAGCAGTGATGCAGATTTGATTGCATTGGCAACTAGAGAGATAGCCCAGATTGGGTTGACAAAGCCGAGTGCTGTGGTGGATGGATATGTAGTAAGACAACCCAAAGCTTATCCAGTGTATGATCAGGATTATAAAGATAGAGTGAGTGCCATTAGGGAAGCTATTAAAGAATATCCAGGATTGTATTTGGTGGGTAGAAATGGAATGCATAAATACAACAACCAAGATCATAGCATGATGACAGCTATGTTAGCTGCCAAAAATATTGTGGCTGGAAAAGAAGTCTATGATCTTTGGGATGTGAACGAAGATGCCGAATACCACGAGGGGGGAAATAGAGGAGCTGAGGATCTTGCAAAACCAGTTGGCCGCCTTGTTCCAACAAGAGTAAATGAATAGTGAGACAATATCAATAGCCATACTTTCCCTTCCATCTTTCTTTTAGGAATTTCTTGATTTCGTTTTCTCTTGCGTTATTACCCGGGATATAAAATGGGGTGTTTACTAATGGTGCCGGAAGGTATTCCTGCTCAATAAAATTATTTTCTCCCAAGTGCGAGTATTGGTAATCTTTGCCGTAGTCCATTTGCTTCATCAACTTGGTGGGGGCATTTCTTAAATGTAAGGGAACCGAAAGATCCCCATGTTGCGCAACCGCTTTCTGTGCTTTTGCGATGGCTTCATAGGATGCATTGCTTTTAGGAGAGCTGGCTAAATAAGTTGCACATTGAGATAAGATAATTCTACTTTCCGGATAGCCAATTTTTGAAACCGCATCAAAAGTGCCATTGGCCAGTAACAGTGCATTGGGGTTGGCATTGCCGATATCTTCACTGGCAAAAATGAGCATCCTTCTGGCAATAAACTTCACATCTTCTCCACCCTCAATCATTCTTGCTAGCCAATACACAGCCCCATTAGGATCTGAGCCTCTCATACTTTTGATAAAAGCAGAAACAATATCATAATGTTGTTCTCCGCTTTTGTCGTACAAAGCAATTTTTTGTTGCGCAACCTTCTGTACTGCATCATCTGTTATATGGGTAACCCCAGACTGAATTACAATCTCCAGCAGGTTTAATAATTTTCTTCCATCTCCGCCACTTAAGCTGATCAAAGCCTCCGTTTCCTGTAACTGTATATTTTTTGTTTTCAGTAGTTCATCTTTCTGAATGGCTTCTTGTATCAGTTGCACCAGTTTTTCTTTGTCCAAAGCCTTGAGTACATATACCTGACACCTGCTTAACAAGGCTGCGTTTACTTCGAAAGAGGGATTCTCTGTTGTAGCACCTATTAAGCGAATGGTTCCTTTTTCTACTGCACCCAATAGTGCATCTTGCTGGCTTTTATTGAAACGATGTATTTCATCAATAAATAAAACGGCGCTTTTTAATTCTTTGGCTTGTTCAATGACTTCTCTTACTTCTTTTACTCCACTACTAATGGCAGACAATTGAAAATAAGGGACTTTCAATGTTTGCGTAATTACATTCGCAAGGGTTGTTTTACCTACACCGGGAGGCCCCCAGAGAATCATGGAAGGAATGGTTCCGTTTTCCAATGCGGTTCTTAGCATGCTACCCTTGCCCGTAATATGTTCCTGTCCAACTATATCATTAATGGAATTGGGACGCATTCTTTCTGCAAGCGGTATTTGTGAATCGAACAACATTCGTTTAAGTGTTTACGATTTAAATTTAGTGAATCCTGCAAGAACTGTGGTGCCAAATCCCAGTATGGCAATGATACCAAAGGACCATTGTAATCCAAATGCTTCTGCTATAAAACCAATTAATGGAGGGCCAATAAAAAACCCAAAAAATCCAATACTAGAAACCGCTGCTAGTGCCATACCCGGACTCATTTTTTCTGATTTACCTGCCTGACTATAAACGATTGGTACTACAGAAGAAACTCCGAAACCAACCATTAAAAAACCAATGGTGGCAGTAACGATGGATGGAAAGAATACCGCCAACAATAATCCAGCAGCTATAATCACCCCGCTTGCCTGCAATATTTCTTTTCTGCCAAAGCGCAATACCAATCCGTCTCCTAAAAATCTTCCCAATGCCATGGTTCCCATGAAGGCGGAATACCCCAGTGTTACCAGAGAGGGTGGTGCCTTTACTACTTTTTGAAAGTAAATGCCGCTCCAGTCGAACATAGTGCCTTCTGCTGCCATGCAACAGAAAGAGATTAATCCTAGATTTAAAAGGGAAGCATCTGGTTTTACAAAAATGGGTTGATTACCGGTTACGGCATCTTTGGGCATTCTGCCAAACTTCATAATCATCGCTATGGCCATCATAGTGAGTGCAACAATCAGAAAATGTTGCAATGGAATTAGACCCAATGAAATCATTAGTGAGCCAACTGCAGCGCCAGTAAATCCTGCCAAACTCCAGATACCATGGAAAGAAGCCATGATAGATTTACCATACAATTCTTCCACAGCAACAGCTTGCGTGTTCACAGATATATTCATCATGTTGCCCAATAATCCAAAGAAGAATAATAAGCTAGTAAGTATTACTACAGAATCGGCTGTTCCCAGTAAACTCAATACCAATGGGTAGCAAAGGGCCGCCAATAGCATTACGGTTCTGCTGCCCAATTTAGCTACCAGCCATCCTGAAATGGGTAAACTAACCATGGATCCGGTTGGTAAAGCAAATAAAATACCACCAAGTTCAGCATCATTGAGTTCTAGTTTTTGTTTGATGTCGGGAATTCTGCTGGCCCAGCTGGCAAATGTAATTCCAGCGATAAAAAAATATGTTCCGATTGCCAGTCGATGTGTTCGCTTCGACAGAGTTTGATGACCCATATACTTGATTCAGAATGCAAAAATACCTCAATCCTGCTACTTGACCCATTTAGGTTATATTTGCGCTCACAAACAGGCTTGGCCTGGTTTAAATTTCAGTTAGATTATGTATCGTTCAAATACTTGCGGAGAATTAAGAATCTCAAATGTGGGCTCCGAAACCGTTTTAGCGGGTTGGGTTCAGACTGTCAGAAAATTTGGTGCCATTACTTTCGTGGATTTAAGGGATCGCTACGGTATTACGCAGTTGTTATTTGGTGAAAACCTGGCGAAACAATTAGAAGAGCAGCCTTTGGGTCGTGAGTTTGTTTTGCAGGCCAAGGGATTGGTGCAGGAAAGAAGCAACAAGAATCCTAATATCCCAACGGGGGATATTGAAATTGTAGTGACTGAGTTTACTATCTTGAATAAGTCGGCTGTTCCTCCTTTCACCATTCAGGATGATACGGATGGTGGGGATGATTTAAGAATGAAGTATCGCTTTTTGGATTTAAGAAGAAATGCGGTAAAGCGCAATTTAGAATTACGTTATGCAGTGAATCGTTCTGCTCGCAATTATTTACATGAAAATCATTTCATGGATATTGAAACCCCTTTCTTAATTAAATCTACACCTGAAGGGGCCAGAGACTTTGTAGTTCCTTCCAGAATGAATCCAGGTCAGTTTTATGCATTGCCACAAAGTCCGCAAACTTTCAAGCAATTGTTGATGGTGAGCGGTTATGATCGTTATTATCAGATTGTAAAATGTTTTAGAGACGAAGATTTGCGCGCAGATCGTCAGCCTGAGTTTACACAGATTGACTGTGAAATGGCATTTGTAGAACAGGAAGATATTCTGCAGATGTTTGAGGGTATGGTGAAGCGAATTTTCAAGGACGTAAAAGATATTGACTACATGGAGAAAGTGGAACGTATGTCTTGGGAAGATGCCATGTGGAATTATGGTAACGATAAACCTGATATTCGTTTTGGAATGAAACTCTCCAATCTAAAGAGCGCATTTTTGAAAGCAGGTAAAATTGCTGCAACAGGAGAGCTCATTAATGGAGCAGGTTTTGGTGTGTTTGATAATGCTGAAACTGTTCTTGCCATTGCTGTTCCGGGTTGTGCTGAATATACCCGTAAACAAACGGATGAATTGATAGAGTGGGTGAAAAGACCACAGATTGGTATGCAGGGTATGGTATTTATCAAATGCAATGCAGACGGTACTTACAAGAGCAGCGTAGATAAATTTTATTCAGAAGATAAATTAAAAGCAATAGCTGATTCTGCTGGTGCCCAGGCAGGAGATTTAGTATTGATTTTGGCAGGTCGTGAAGAAAGAACCCGAAAAGCCATTAGCGAACTACGTCTGGAGATGGGTAAAAAATTGGGCTTGCGCAAGGACAATGAATTTAAGTTACTCTGGGTGATGGACTTTCCATTATTTGAATATGCCGAAGAGGAGAATCGTTGGGTAGCTAGACACCATCCGTTTACTTCTCCTAAACCAGATCAGATTGATATTATGATCAATAACAATCCGGTGATTGAAAATGCAGACAAATACCTGGAGCATCCGTATTCCAACATCAAAGCCAATGCCTATGATATGGTGTTGAACGGAAATGAAATAGGTGGTGGATCTATCCGTATTTATCAACGTCCGTTGCAGGAGAAAATGTTTGCGGCATTGGGTATGACCGAAGAAGAAGCACAACATAAGTTTGGATTCTTATTGGGTGCATTTGAATATGGTGCGCCTCCACACGGTGGTATTGCATTCGGATTTGATCGCTTATGTTCTATTTTGGGCGGTAGCGAAAGTATTCGCGACTTCATAGCTTTCCCTAAAAACAATAGCGGTAGAGATGTTATGTTAGATGCACCTAGCAGTATTGATGAGAAGCAATTTGATGAATTGCAGATCAAGCTGAATTTGAAATAATTATGATGCAAATGCATTGGGATACAATTGTCTAATTTTAAACTGTGTCCGTATATAGACCTGTTGCCATGCTAAATTGAGTAAAATAACAAATGGTAACATATAGAGGGCAATTTTATAAATAATGGTATAGTAGTTCGTGGTAATCTCAAAAATTACCCCCAATGAAATGAGTAGGTAAAAAACAGTTGGAATAATCATTAAAACATGATAAGTGCGAACAATATGCATACTTAAAAGTTTTTTTCTCTTATCTCTAATATTGTCTGTTGCCAATTTCCCTTTACCAAAACTGTAGGTGATATTTAACAGGTTGATAAGATGAATAAAAGAGCCTGCTATTTTTTCAATGGAATGGTTTTGGTCTAGCCAAATAACGACTGCTACTAAAAGGAACGTTAGTGCTATTTTAGGCAAACTAATAAATTCAACTAAAGCGGTTTTGAGTTGATTTTTGATATTGGCTTCTATTGAAATTGTTTTTTCCTTAATAATTTTTTGTATAACAGTTGGGTTGAATTCTTTTTTTATATCATTGAAAAGATCTGTGAATTGGATAGGATCCTTTATTCTGTCTTCAATATAATTTACCATATGATCTGTTAGCTCCAATTCTACATCATAGAATTGTTTAACTGTTTTACTGCAATATTCATTAACAAGCTTATATTGTTCTTTACTGATTTCCATAGTTACAGTTTATGCAAATGCTTTTGGGTATTGAGTGATGGCTTTTCTGTGTAATTCCTTTGCAAAGTCTCGATGCGCAAGAATGGAAATCAAAATGATCAGAATAAACAAAGCAATCAGTGCATATGAGATAAAAGGCATTTGTTTTACTTCCGCATAATCGAAAATACTGCTGCTGAAAAAAATTTGTATAAAAAGGCCAGAATGTATTACTCCCGAGAAGCGTTCACTCGTAAAAATCATTGGCTTTTTTTGGCGTTTGAATAATCGGTTCATTTGTATCATGTACAAAACTTCAAAAGCAAATACCGCAAGTCCGAGGAGAGATAGAAAGATTCCTTTTTGAAAGTCTTGGGTTAACCATCTTCCTATCAGTAGTATCCCTCCATATATACAGAGTGTCATCGCAATTTTAGGTACGGTAAAATAGGAGAAGAAAAGTTTCCATTTTTGTTGACGGCCTCTTTTACTAACCATTTCCATTCTCGTGGCTACAATGTCAGCAAATCCCTTTATACCAAACCCTGCATATACATTGTCAAGTGCCTCTTCAAAAGAGAGCTTGGGATTCTCTTTCATTTTTTCTTCAATAGCTTCTGACAAATGATCTACCAGTTCCACCTGAACATCATAATACTGCACATAATGCTTTCTGCAAAAGGCAAAGAGACTTTCGTATTTCGCTTCTGTAATCATCCTAATGCAGTTTTAGGATTAACAATGAATTCCAGACTTTGCATAAAAGCTTTCATTTCATCCATGGCAAGGGCGGTTTGTTTTTTACCTGCTTTGGTTAAGCTATAATACTTGCGCATACGGTTGCCGTTCATTTCCGTTTCGGTTTCTACAATTCCTTGTTCTTCCATTTTGTGTAACAACGGATATAAGGCACCTTCTGTAATATTCAGTTCCCCTTTGGTAATTTCTTTTACCATTTGTGTCATCTGATATCCGTACATTCTTCCATTGTCTTTTAAAAGTCGTAAGAGGATGGGCTCTAAACAACCTTTGTATAAGGATGATTTTTTCATATGTTAAAATCGGTTACTTGAAATGCTTTTCTAATGAATGCGGATTAAAAATACATAATTTTAATATACATAAGAAAGTTATGCATAATTTTATTTTGCATTAAGCCTGTTTGTCATTGTTGGGCCTCTCCATGGGATAATTCTTTACCTTTAAGGCCTATTTATCGTTCGCATTTATGAAACAACTGACTATTTACCGAATACTCTCCTTTATATTGGTTCCTATTGCTTTTTTCATTGCTCTTATCGACATTTTTGTGCTTCTTATGGGGCTTTCTGGTAATCCAGCCATGTTGTTCATTGCTTTTGTGATGGCCTGTCTGGTGATTTATGTATTTGCTTCTCTTCGTTTTTTATTGAATGGGATAGGCAATCAGCGCCAGTGCAGCCACTCCCTTAAAGATTGGATTAAAGTGAATGCCTATGGTACCTTATTTATTGCCGGAATGTTTTTCCTTAATTCTTCAGGGGTTTTTTTCTTGGGGGATTTACAATTGCAGCAAATGTTAACGGATGTAATGGAGCAACAACCCGAGCTGGCAGGGCAAATTTCTATGGAAACCATGGTAAGCATGTTTAAAACAGTAGCAGTTATTATGTTTGTGGTGAGCATTACTGCCATTATTCACGTTCAAATCAGTTTTAGGCTTTTGCGTAAATACGCTTATTTATTTGGACAATAGTTGGCTAAAATGCAAGCTAATTTGTTGTTTCCATCGTATTTCCTACTTTTGCAACCGTCTTATCCAGACACTATATTAAAAAAATTATATGGCAACAACTTCCGACATCAGTCGTGGCATGATTTTAAAATTGGATGGAAATTTATACTCTGTGGTAGAATTTGGTGAAAACAAGACTGCCAGAGCCGCAGCCAAAGTTTGGGCCAAGTTGAAGGGAGTAGACAATAAGCGATCTATCGAAAAAACCTGGAACAGTGGTGAGAACATTTTCCCTGTAAGAGTAGAGAAGAAAGCTTTTCAATTCCTTTACAAGGACGAAACGGGTTACAACCTGATGAACAATGAAACTTTTGAGCAAATTGCATTGTCAGAAGAAATGATTGATGCACCTCAGTTTTTAATGGATGGTTCAGAAGTATTCGTTTTCATTAATACAGAAACTGAACAACCCATTGGTGCTGAATTACCTGAAAAGATTGTGGTAAGAATTACTTATTGCGAACCCGGTTTGAAAGGCGATACTGCAACCAGAGCATTGAAAGCTGCAACTATTGAAACAGGGGCTACTGTGATGGTACCATTGTTCGTTGATCAGGATGAATTAATCCGTATCAATACCAAAACTGGAGATTACGTTGAGCGCGTAAAAGAATAATTTACCGGATACCCGGATAAAAATGACCTGAACAAATTGATTCAGGTCATTTTGTTTACAAACAGAAAATCTGCTGTTTTTATTAAAAAAAGGCTATTTTGCCCCCAATTTCAGTAAAAAATAACTGTTTTTACCCCTAAAATTGCCATTTATGGACTTAAAGCAAATCCACGAATTAATCAAAATCATCAACAAAAGTAATATCGGAGAAATCAGCATCGAGGATAAGGATGGTAAAGTAACCATCAAGCAGAAGGAAGAACCTGCTGTTACCGTGGCTGCTGCTCCAAGTCATCAAGTGTATACCACAGCTGCCCCTGCACCAGCGGCCGCTCCTGTTTCTGCAGCACCAGCAGCACCTGCTGCTGCCCCTGCACCCAAGGCAGATAACCTAATAACTATTAAGAGCCCTATGATTGGCACTTTCTATCGCAGACCAGCACCCGACAAACCAATCCTTGCAGAAGTGGGTTCAGAAATTGCTCCAGGTAAAGTTGTATGTATTATTGAAGCGATGAAACTATTCAATGAAATTGAAAGTGAAGTAAAAGGAACCATCGTGAAAGTACTGGTGGATGATGCAAGTCCAGTAGAGTATGATCAGCCATTGTTCCTGGTTGAACCGGCTTAATCGATTCTTTACCTAAAAAAAATTACATGTTTAAAAAAATACTAATTGCCAACAGAGGTGAGATTGCTTTGCGTGTAATCAGAACCTGTAGAGAGATGGGCATTAAAACAGTAGCTGTTTATTCCACTGCTGATAGAGATAGCCTTCACGTTAAGTTTGCAGATGAAGCGGTTTGTATTGGTAAGCCGCAGAGTAGTGACTCTTATTTAAATATTGCTCATATTATGGCGGCTGCAGAAATTACCAATGCAGATGCCATTCACCCTGGTTATGGATTTTTGGCTGAGAATGCAAGATTCTCACAAATTTGTGCCGATCACGGTATTAAATTTATTGGCCCAACGCCTGATATGATCAGCAAAATGGGAGACAAGATTACCGCTAAAGAAACCATGATAAAAGCAGGTGTTCCAGTAGTACCAGGCGGAGAAGGATTGTTGGAGAGCATTGAACAAACCAAATCCCTGGCCAAAGAAGTGGGCTACCCTGTTATCCTAAAAGCTACTGCTGGTGGTGGTGGAAAAGGCATGCGTGTGGTTTGGAGTGAAGATGAAATTGAGAAAGCCTACACAACCGCTAAAATGGAAGCCGCCGCTTCTTTTAAGAACGACGGCATCTACATGGAAAAATTTGTAGAAGAACCTCGTCATATTGAAATTCAGGTGGCCGGTGATCAGTATGGAAATGTTTGCCATTTAAGTGAAAGAGACTGTTCTATTCAACGTCGTCACCAAAAGCTAGTAGAGGAATCGCCTTCGCCCTTTATGACCGCTGATTTACGTGCCCGCATGGGAGAGGCTGCCATTAAAGCAGCTGCTGCCATTAATTATGAAAGTGTGGGTACAATCGAATTTCTGGTAGACAAGCACCGCAATTTCTACTTCATGGAAATGAATACACGTATTCAAGTAGAGCATTGTGTTACCGAAGAAGTAGTTAGCTACGATTTGATTAAAGAACAAATCAAGATTGCTATGGGGGAAAAAATCTCTGGCAGAAACTACGAGCCTCAGTTACATGCTATTGAGTGTAGAATTAACGCAGAAGACCCTTATAATGATTTCAGACCTTCTCCTGGAAAGATTACCAATCTTTTCACTCCCGGAGGTCATGGTGTAAGAGTGGATAGTCATGTGTATGCGGGGTATGTAATCCCCCCATACTACGATTCCATGATTGGTAAATTAATTACTGTAGCACAAACTCGCGAAGAAGCTATTGATACTATGTACAGGGCTTTGAGTGAGTATGTAATTGAAGGGGTTAAAACAACCATTCCATTCCACTTACAGTTGATGCAGAATGAAGATTTCAGAAAGGGCAATTTCACAACGAAGTTTCTGGAGTCTTTCACTATGAAGTAAATGATTCAATCTTAAACTATGTATGGCTATATAGAACAGTCATCATGAAAAATAGACGAATAAAGAAGCCCCCGAAAATAAATTCGGGGGCTTCTTTATGTGAGTAGTTTAAGCAAAGTTTTGAAATAATTTGATTTTAAAATTCAAATTATTTTGAACCGCCGCCGCCTCTCTGTGGGCGATTTCTTCTCATTTCTTCGTAGAAATCATTTACCGCTTTGATCTGATCGTCGGTTAGAGGAATCGCCTTGAATTTCTTGGTCTTTTCCTCATTCACTGTCTTTGTTTTGGTTGCTCTTTCTTCCTCGCTCATGTCGCGCATTCCACGCATTTCTCCCTGACTCCATAGTTGGATTTCCAATACTTTGTCTGCTTGTGCATCGGTCAATTTGGTTTTTTCAATTAATTGTGGTTTTACGCGTTGCTTCATCATTTCAAGCATTTGTGCAGGGTCCATCTGACCACCTTGTGCCTGTGCATTTCCCAAGGAAAGTGCCAGGGCGAATACGGCTAAAGAAATTATTTTTTTCATTTTTGTTTGTTTATATAACAAAATAGTGGATTTTTTGAATCCACTATTTGTTTATCGGTCAAAATCTGACTGAAGTCGGCGTTTATTTTATGAACGGTTATCGGATGAATAATAGCTCACGGTATTTAGGAAGGGTCCAGTACTCATCGTCTACCAAGTGCTCCAACTTGTCAACATGGTATCTGATTTCATCAAAATAAGTGCTCTTAATATTTTCATATGCAATTGCTTTTTCGCGGCTATGAACAATATTATTGGCCACTTTTCTGGCTTCTACCATTTCATATACTTTGGTATGCACCACTGATATATGTTTGCTGATGTATTTCAGAATAGTTAACTGACTGCTATAACTAGATTCATCAAGGCCAGCATTTTTCAGTCCGTTTATATTGTTCAATAAATCATTCTGGTATTTTATTGCTGCCGGGAGGATATGATTGATGGCAAGGTCTCCCATAACACGGGCTTCAATCTGCACTGTTTTAATGTATTTTTCTAGTTCAATCTCATACCTGGCTTCCAATTCTGAATGCGAATAAATTCCATTTTCCTGATATAGTTTCATGGCCTTTTCTGTAACCATGGCATCCAATGCAACAGGCGTGGTTTTTAAATTAGGTAAGCCGCGTCTTTCCGCTTCCTTGTGCCACTCTTCGCTATATCCGTCACCTTCAAACAATACATTCTTGCTGGCCACAATGTACTTCTGAATTACGTGCATGATGGCAATTTCTTTCTTATCTCCTTTTTCTATCAGGCCGTCTACTTCATTTTTGAATTTCTTGAGTGTATCTGCCATGATCGTATTCAATACAGTCATTGCGTTGGCGCAGTTGGCTGAAGATCCTACTGCACGGAATTCAAATTTGTTTCCTGTAAATGCAAATGGGGATGTTCTGTTTCTATCTGTATTATCCAGCATAAGCTCAGGAATGCTTCGGTGTAAATCTAGTTTTAAGATTGCTTCATCTTGCTCATCAAATTTGTGTCCCACTCTTGATTCTACATCTGCAAGCACTTTTGAAAGGTATTGCCCTACAAATACGGAAATGATTGCAGGAGGGGCTTCGTTTGCACCCAATCTGTAATCGTTGGAGGCAGATGCAATGGCCGCTCTCATGATGTCTGCATTATCATGAACGGCTTTAATTGCATTCACAAAAAATGTCAGGAACATCAGGTTTGTCTTCGGTGTTTTACCAGGAGCCAGCAAATTAATACCTGTGTCGGTTGCCAGGCTCCAGTTATTATGTTTGCCGCTTCCATTGATTCCAGCAAATGGCTTCTCATGTTGTAAAACAACCAGATTATGGCGTTTCGCCACACGGGCCATCACGTCCATTAATAGAATATTGTGGTCAACAGCAATATTTACTTCTTCAAAAATGGGAGCACACTCAAATTGCGCAGGTGCTACTTCATTGTGTCTGGTTCTTAATGGGATGCCTAATTTGTATGATTCCTGTTCAAAGTCTCTCATGAAAGCATATACTCTTTCGGGAATGGAGCCAAAGTAATGATCTTCCATTTGCTGCCCTTTTGCGGGAGCTGCCCCAAAGACTGTTCTTCCGCACTGAATTAAATCGGGTCTTGCAGTTGCCAAACCGGCATCAATTACAAAGTATTCCTGTTCCCATCCAAGGGTAGTGGTTACTTTGGCAATATTCTTATCAAAATAATTACATACTTCTACTGCAGCTTTGTTTAAAGCTTCTGTTGCTTTTAACAAGGGCGCTTTATAGTCAAGGGATTCTCCTGTATAGGATACAAATATGGTTGGGATGCACAAGGTTTTTCCTTTTCCAATTTCCATAATGAATGCAGGAGAAGAAGGGTCCCATGCCGTATAACCTCGCGCTTCAAATGTGGCTCTTAATCCACCGCTAGGGAAAGAAGAAGCATCCGGTTCTTGTTGAATTAAAGCAGCACCGTCAAATTCTTCTATGGCTGTACCGTCACTTTTTAAGGTGAAAAAGGAATCGTGTTTTTCGGCTGTTGTACCCGTTAATGGCTGAAACCAGTGTGTAAAGTGGGTAACGCCCTTGCTTTCTGCCCAGGCTCTAATGCCATTGGCTATCTGGCTTGCCACACTACGGTCAATTTTTTTACCGCCTCGAATACTATTGATTAAACTTTTATATGCTTCATCGCTTAAAAATTCACGGGCTGTTTTTTGGGTAAAAACATTTTCTCCGAAAATAGCAGTGATTTTTTTGCTGAATTCTGGGATTTCTGTTTCCACATCATTGGCAATACTACTGATTGCTTTAAATCGTAAAGACATATCTTTTGGTTTATTTAGGGCAAAAATAAGCCTATTTGCTATTGAAAGCTGAAAGTTTCAGGCAAATAGGCTTAAAATGTGAATAAAATTACCAAAAAATATTACATATAATTATTTCTAATATTTTCCTGCCATGATTTTGATTGGCTTGTATTTGGCATTATCAACACCAGTACCGTCCAAGTTCAATATCATGATTTTATGAACTTCATTGCTGTTCATTTCAACAGGTACGATATTTTCTCCTCTGAAAGCATTTACCTGTTTGGTCAATATTACTTTGCCGGTAACAGCGTCTGTTAATTTCAATTGCAGTGTTTTGGTGTTCTCACTTCTGAACCGGACATTGAATTTATTGCCGGTAACAGGATTAGGGAACGCACTCATATTCATTTCTTTCAGACTGTTCAAATAGTTCATGTCTTCTTTGCTGAATGAAATGCTGCTCATTGAGAACTGTAAATCAGAAGACTTTCCTTTTGATGGAGGAACTACCGTTATAACAATAGAATTTATATCCTTTAAATCAATAGTACTATTGAATGCGCTGGACTTAAAATCTTCTATGCCAACAGCATATTCTTTATATTCAGTTCCAATAGGCAATGTAAGGCTGTATTGATCTTCCCATTTAACAATGGATTGTTTTACCAAAGTAATGATAACAGGGGCATTGCCAGCAGCAGTGAATTTTAAAGATTTAAATGCACTTAAGTCCTGAGCTACTCCACCTGCTCTTAATAATTTGTATACTGTAATATAGTCTGGAGTTGTACCAGCTACTTCTACATTTCTAAATACATTGAAATCTTCTTTGTTTCTGGTAGCATTACTATTGGTAACTACAAACTTCTTAACACTGGTTGTATTGTTATTGTAATCTACCCCCCAGGCTCCATCTGCCATGAAAACCTGATCTTCTAACTTCCCATTCATGAATAGATGAATAGAAGATTCAAATAAATCATTAGTAGGAATTGTAATGGAGCTTATTCCATTTGCGTTGGCAGTGAATGGTATGGTACGTTTAACCTGAGTAGTTGTTTGCTCATTTGCTCTGTCAGTAATCTCAAGGTATCCACTGGTTGCAGTTGTGTTGTTCTTTAAGGTCAAAGTAACGGTTTCATCCAATCTGGTTCCTTCGGTAAAGAATACAGATGGTAATCCGGCAGTATTAGGTACAGCAACTACAGGTAAACTGTTGTTCAGTCTAGTTATTATATCGTTTGCCATTTCAATTACCAGGCTTGGAGATCCACCCCATAGCTGGATATTGTACATCATTTCTTCTAAGTTATAGTCTTTATTTAACCAGTTGGATTGTAAAGTGTAATTGTTTCTTCCGCTTTCTGCTCCAATGACAAAACTGGTTGCATATTCAATCTCTCCCTTGTTATTTCTGAGGTTATATTGAACTAGATCGTGTCCTTTTACTTTTAAAGTACCCAAAGAAATTAGTTCATATCCTTTTAAACGATCGCAAATAGCTTTAGTATGATCATAAACCTGACCAACCGTTCTGGTTCCGAAAGCAACCGCTTTTGAAATATTATTACTTACGAAATCGATCGACATGATTTCTTTTGCATTGGTAATAGAAATAATATCTGTTGGAGTAGATACATAAGACTTATACCCGTTAGACAATTTGGTCGGCAATATATCTTGTAGTTTTAAGCTAGTTCCTACAGAAGCCCCTGCGTAACGGTTATATTGATCCGGTTGAGGTAGTTTTGCATAATCAACCGGTCCTTGTTCACTTTTCACAGCTCTATTGTAAACACGGTATGCAATAGCGTCTCCCAGACTTTTGCTCTCTACACCACCAGAACCGCCACCACCAACACCACCGATGGTTACGAATCCAAAGTCATAAGTGTGATTATTATCTCCATTGATACCAGCGGTAATGGTAATGTCAGCATCGTTGTTGTTTAAAGCAGCATCGCTGTCTCTTAAGTCTGTATCAACGTCTGCACCGCCATTGTTTATGATGGTTAATTCGTAAGTGCTAAGAGGGGACTGGACACTTCCGCCAGTTGCGTTAGGTATGCGGATAATATATGTTCCGCCAGCTTGTAACTGACTAATATTATAGATAGTAGAAGCTGTATTTACTCCATTAGGATCAGAAGAGAAATAGTAATTTCCTTCAGCATCTGTAGTTGCAGTTGCAATTAGGGTAGATCCCTGTACAAGTGTTACTGTTACACCGGCAATTCCATTTTCATTGGCATCCTGCACCCCATCTCCATCTGCATCAAACCAAACACGGTTACCAATTTCAATTGGGGCTGGCGCTGTAATCAATTCCAAATCACCTAAACCATTGGCTTTGCCGAATACACTGACATCGTTTCCGGTGTATAAGACTTTACCGTTGGTAGCTACACCATTGTTGTTGTTATAATAACGAACACCACCTGTATACCAAGTTGTTATTGGGTCAAAAGCGGTGCTGATTAATTCTTTTCCAGGAAAGTCTAATACAGATCCAGTACTAGTTTCTTCATGGTCAATAAATAATTTACCATTTGAAGTATTTCCGATACCAAGACTGCCTCCAAGATTTTCACTAAAGCGATCTGTAAAATAGAATTCACCACCCCCAGGTCCTTCTCCATTTCCTGCACCTGCAGTGGTTAAAGTTCCATCAGAACCATTGTTTTCTAGAGTGAAACTAGTGTAAGAACCATTATTACTTGCTTTTAGAATATCACCAGCAGCGTTACTTGTATATAACAATGTGGATCCACTTGTTCCAAAATTCTTATTACCTGTTTGATGGCCCGTACGATCCATTAAACCTAAAATCATAGAACCATCAACAGGATTAAAATCGATACTTGATAAAATTGGTTGAGGATATACTATTGATTTAACTTCTAAATCCGGTGGATTGGGGAGAGCAATTACTGTTGTTAAAACAGTAAGCTCATTAAAGTCTCTTACCCATGGATGCCATGATCCTTGACTAGTTGTTGCAAATGGGATAGTTCCATTTGGGTCTACATAGTCTGTATTGTGGTTTTTATTAAACCCTGTATTAATGTTGGCTCTTCTATTATAAGTTAGCGGAGATTCTAATACAGTTGTGAAAGTTTCGGCCCCTGGAGTTGCAGAAGCATCCACTTTTAACACAACCATTTTTAATTCATTTCTATTTACAGATGAGTTGTCTGGTTTTACACCGTCCAATACGCCCCCTACATATATGGCACCTCTGTAATATTTTACTGCAAAAGGTCTGAAACTGCTATTTCCTTCAATTACTGGGAAACTGTTGTATGCGGTTATTTGAGAAGCAAGTGTTGGTGCCGTTCCATTGGAACCAATTTCTACTCTCCATAATTTTCTATCATTCAAATTAATGAGATATAAATAACGACCATCGTCAGAAATAGACATACCGCCAATACCCACTTTACCTACTTTATCCAAAGCAAGTGCGTCATAATTGGCAAATCTGATATCGTTGTCTCCAGGATTAAAGTTTCTTCCAGGAATATCTCCGGCATCAAATGCTGGATTCACTGCTTTTAAATCGACAAAAGTTGTTGTATTTGATTTGTTCGTAGTTGATTTAGCATTGTTGGTGACATAGATTCCATTCATTCCTAATGGACCCATGGAAACGTGTCGTTTTAAGAAAGCTGCATAGAAAACTTTGTTTGCCTGTCTGCTGTAAGCGGTTGCCCATACTGAGCCTATTTGTCCCATATCAGCTACAACATTAGCCGCAGCAACACCATCATAATTGAAAGCAAAACTCGCATCGCCATTTGCAGCGTCAAACCAATTACCATTGTTGATTCTGTTGTTACCATTTGAGTAGGTAGGAACAATAATTCTTGCATTTAAATTGTCAATATAGTCGCCAGGGTAGTTAATGCCAAAATCAGCATTGGTTGCAGGTGCAGTCACAAATTGAACAGAGGTTTTATTGTTTGCGCCAGATGCGGCAGGAAAATCAGCTGTACTCCAGCCACTGAATTCTAGTCTTACCTTGGTTGCGGCAGGTATTGTACCTGCAGAAAAACTATATGATCCATTTGCTCCAGAAGAAGTAGTGCCTAATATGGTACCTGTTTCATCATAAGCTTTTACTGTAATACCTGCGACTCCGGGCTCGTTATAGGAAGCTGTGTTGTTCTTGACCCCATTTGAGTTGAAATCTCTGTATACAACACCACTAACCTGGGCATCCAAGGATTGTAAGAAACTCAGTGATAAAAAAGCAGTAATTACCCATCCCATCATTCGTTTGGATTGCGTTGCTTTTTTGGTTGGTTCAGCTGTGTAAAAACGATTCATAAAACAGATATTTAGAAATAAGGTAAAATCTCGAATTTAATATTAAACTAAAGGTAGATACAATGCTGATTTATTTGCTAAAAACCCTCTAAAATCAAGGGTTTTGGCAGAAAAATACCAACCGATTTGTAGGAAATTATCCTGCTGAAATATAAAAAAATGGTCATATTTCATGGGAAGGGTATTTTATAAACCATATAGGGTGTATTTTTAAAATTGAAAAAACGGTGCGTTTTGTATCAAAAATTATTATTTATCCTCCTCTTTGTTGGGACCTTTTTAGGGTCATTCTGCCAATATACTCAACGCGAAATAAAGCCTTGTCAGCAAGAGCCTGCATTTATAAGAACATTGGGTTTTGATCCGCTTTGGACAGGGTTGAGTACTTCTGAAAAAAATGCGATTGGAATTAGTTTAGTTGTGTTTGAAAAAAAATCCGGAGAAACTTCACCCAATCCACAAACTCCCAAGCAGGAAGTATATCAACATCCCAGTTGGAAAGAAGCTGGATATTTATCTACCATTACTTTAGACAGGCAAGGGAATATATATGCCATACCCGCACCTCTTATTTCCATGTTTTACAATAAAACAGAGAAACTAAACACGGTTTATCAGATTGATGCAAAAACAGGTGAAATGAGCGAATGGAAATCATTGCCTTTTTATGGGAAACCTGGTTACACCAATCCGTTTGGTTTATTGGGAATTACCTATGATTGTTTGCAGCAAACAATGGCAGTTGGATCAGTTGCAGGATCGGACCGATACAATGAAAGAGGTGTAATTTATTTGCTGGATGTACGCTCAAAAAAAATTACAGATACGCTCCGTAATACAGATGTAATGGGGCTTGCATTTGCTTTGGATGAAAAGGGGAATAAGCGACTCTATTTTGGAAAAACCAGAACTGGTGAAATTTATTCTGTACAAGTGAATTCGGCCGGAAAATGGATTCGTAAGTCGAAGCGTAAAGAACTAACTTTAGAAGGATATGGACCTCGTGGTGACGACAAAGCCAGAAAAATAAAATTCAGTGGCAACCAGATGGTTATAAGCGGAACAGCATTCAATTATAATCTTCAGGCCTCGAGTGAGAAGCCGGAAACTGTTTATACATTTATCTGGCTGCCTAAAGAGCAGAAATGGGGTTTGATTCAGTACCAGTAAAATTGAAGAAAAATTTTTTCATATTGGGTTCGATACTTATTGTATCCAGTGTGCTATTGGGATTGATGAGAATGTCAGTTCATAGTGCTGCCTCTCCTCAATTGGCAAGGGTATCACTCGGAAGGCTTTTGTTTTATGATAATAGAATTTCCTATAATCAAACCAAGTCCTGTGTCTCTTGTCATGATCCTAAACTTGCATTCACTGATGGTTACAGAAGATCAGTTGGAGCTGATGGGTATGCAGTTAAGCAAAATGCCCCCTCTTTGTTAAATGCTGTTTATCGGTCCTCTCTTACCTGGCAAGATTCAACTGTAAATAATTTGTATAAGCAGCTTCATTTTCCTTTTTTTAATGAACAACCGAAAGAATTGGGTTGGACCTTACATGAAACACAAATATTAAATAGACTGGCTTCGGTTCCGGCCTACCGTAAACTATTTAAATCGGCATTTCCAACTGCAAAAAAATGGTTTACTACAGAACAAGTTAAAACGGCCATCGTAGCTTTTGAACAACAGCTGGCTAGTTATGGTTCTGCCTTTGATGAGTATTTGCGAGGGAGTAAAAATGCCATGAGCCCGGAAGCAATAAAGGGTATGTCTGTGTTTAATTCAGCTAAAACAAATTGTAGTAAATGTCATCTACCTGAAAAGCCTTTTCAACCCATTCCATCCAGATTTGTAGATGGAATAAGAGTTCCTTCTTTGCGTAATGTTTTGGGAACCGCACCATATATGCATGATGGCAGGCTGGATAATATTGAAGCGGTAATTGAATATTATGAATCAAAGTATCATTTTCAACTGGATAAAACCGAAAAGCAACAACTGCTCGCATTTATGAAGGCATTAACTGATACTAGTTATCTTAGCAGAGCGGAGTTGCTAAATCCTTTTCAATATTAATTGTATATGCAAAAGTCTGGCTTGATTATTATAACGGCGCTGTTGGTTTTTTTTCTGTCAGCTAATGCCCAGAAAGTAAATACAAAAAATCAAAATACTAAAGCAAAATCATCCGTTTACCTGAATGAATACAGAAAGGGATTAATGTCTCCTGCTATTAAGGACACTCAACCTTTTATCATTGCAAGAAAAAAAGAAATTGAAAATGTTTTAAAGGATTCTCTTCCGGTAAAATGGTATCGGGAAAAAGGGGGGGAGCAGGCCTTGTTGGCACAAAAAATTGCCTTGTCCGATGCTTTTTTTACTCGATATCTTTTTGATCTGAAAACGAAGAAGCCATTATGGAATGAGATTTTTGGTGTTTATCCTGCCAGACCTGGTGATATAAAAAAAGGTATTAAAGCATTGCCTGGAACCTTGATGCGCGTAGAAATGTATAACTATGCCAATAATCTAACAACGATTGGGATTGTAGATGTATTTACACAGAAATTAGTGAGTGCCGATCATTACCCGGATATGCAACCAGATATTCCTCCATCTTTGATTAAACTGGCCGAGCAAATTGCCATGAATGCGCCTGAAGTAGAGAAAGCGCTGGGTTTTAAACCCACCAATCAGAAGCCAGTAATGACCAGTACTAAAACTGCTTTGAACAGAACCAAATGCGAACGTTCCCAGCATTTATGTGTTGCCCCCACATTTATTCAAGGTAATCGGGCCTTATGGGCAATAGTTGATTTAACGGACAATCGGCTGGTTGGATTGCGCTGGACCAATACTGGTGAAGACGGAGCAGTGGTTACGGAAAGAAAACTTCAAAATGAAACCGTTGCAGATTGTTATTGTGAAAAAGTAAATTCAGTTGAAAAATATGGATGGAAAATGGATTACCTGCTAACCGCTTCAGATGGACTAGAGATTAGCAATGTGCAGTTTGGGAATCAGAAAGTTCTCAATAGTGCCAAGCTGGTTGACTGGCACGTTAGTTATTCTGGAACGGATGGATTTGGTTACAGTGATGCTGTTGGTTGTCCTATTTACAGTCAGGCAGCTGTCGTGGCCACCGATCCCCCTAAAATTGCAGATATTGTGGAAGGTGATTCTGTTGTTGGCTTTATGATTGAGCAGAAATTTTTTTCTGAATTATGGCCGGGTCCTTGCAATTATAGTTACTCGCAAAGAAACTTTTTTTATAAGGATGGTCGATTTAGGATTACCTGTGCAAGTATTGGAAGAGGCTGTGGAAATAATGGTACCTATAGGCCAGTCTTCAGAATTGCGTTTGCCGGAAATCAGCAAAATTTTTATGAGTATGCATCCACTGGTTGGAAACAATGGGATAAGGAAGGTTGGCAATTGCAACAACCCACTACCCAATATGATTCCAGTGGCTTTCAATATAAAATACAAACCAGTCCTTTTCTAAGTTATATGGTTGCACCTGGAAATGGACAATTCAATGATGGGGGTAGAGGAGACAATGCATACGTTTACCTCACTAAAAATCATCTCAATAAGGACGAGGGCAATACCGACTTGGTAACCATTGGCCCATGCTGTAATACGGATTATCAACAGGGGCCTGAAAAATTTATTGGCTCTAATCCCGAATCAACAATCAATACTGACCTTGTTTTTTGGTATGTTCCTCAAATGAAAAATGATGACCGACCTGGTTCAAAATATTGCTGGGCCGAAACCTATCTAGAAGATGGCATATATAAAATAAAAGCTTATCCTTGCTTTGCAGGACCCATGTTTGTTCCCCAAAAATAACTTATATTGTCATTAGTTTATATGGAAAAAAAGATTCAAATAATGATTGCAGATGATCATCCCCTTTTTGTAGAGGGTTTAAAGATGATTCTGAACAGCAATGATCTTTTGCAGATTTCAGGCATTGCAAATGACGGTAAACAACTCTTATATCTGCTTACACAGCAACCAAATATTGATTTGATTTTGCTGGATGTGAATATGCCCAATCTGAATGGACTAGATACCATTAAATATATTAAACAGTCTTTCGGGTCGTCCAAAGTTTTGATGCTGTCTGCTTACAGTGATGAGAAAGTGGTAACTCAGGCAAAACAGGCGGGTGCTGATGGTTATATTCTCAAGAATAGTAGCAAAGACGAATTGATGAAAGCGATCATGGATGTGGTGAATGGAAAGCTACATTTTGATTTGCAGAATGAACCTAATCAGGAAGACGCTTTCAAAAAGATGGATTTATTTCTGCGCAAATACAATTTAACAAAGCGCGAAAAAGAAATTCTTTTGTATCTAAAGCAAACCTATACCAATCAACAGATTGCAGACACTTTGCATTTAAGTATCTATACAGTGGAAACGCACCGTAAGAATATAATGCAAAAGCTGCAGTTGAATTCTCCTGCAGCTTTGGTTAAATTTTTAGTAGAGTTTAATATTTAATTTAATTCAAAATAAGCTGATTGCTACCGTACCTCATTCCAGCTTTTTCAATACTGATGGTGTAAATACCAGCTGCTGGTTTACTGTTCAGTTGAATAGGAATAATATTATCGCCTTTTATTGATTGAATCACTTTACTGTAAATGGTTTTTCCTGACGAGGTATTGAATATTCTTAGCGTATATAAAGACTCTGTATCTGATCGGAAAGTGGCATTGAATTTTCCTCCACTTGCAGGATTGGGGAATAAGTGAATCTTTTGCTGTTTTATATTTTCGACATATTCTTTGGATTTTTTAGAAAAGAATATATCGGCAACTGCACCGTCAATCGTAGTGGTTAATCCTGTTGAATTTTCAAAGGCAAAAACAACTGTAGTTACATCATTGGCATGTATTTTCTCCAATGGATCAACTCCTGTGAATTCATCCAGATTAACTGTATAATCTGTCAATGTTTTATTTAGCGGAATGGTATAACTAAACTGTTCTGCAAAATTCTTAATGGAATACTTTACCAATGTGATCTTTAAGTTTGCCCCTTCGCCCTTGGCTTTAAAGCTCATGGTTTTATAGCTTGTCAAGTCTTGCTGGGCTGCAGCGCCTCTAAGCAATTTATAGGCACTTATATAGCTGTCGGTTTTTGCTTTGAACTGAATATCTCTGAATACGGGATAGGTATCGGCAAAATTCCTTGCAGTATCATTGGTAATAGTATATGATTCTATTACTGTTCTGCTTGAATCAAAGTCAAGGTCCCAGCTACCATCACTCATATAAACAACATCTTGTAATTTTCCATTGATATACATGGAGATTAAGCTTTCATGGGTATCATTCATCGGGAATGATACATTGGTTTTACCATTTGGATTGAGGCTAAACGGAATGATTCTCTTGGTTTCTATCTGAGATAGTTCATTGTATTTTTCTTCAACTTCAAAATAGGCATTTGTGAAAGCTGTTTCATTCTCTACCAGTAAATTCACTTTTAAACCGTCTCTGTTTCCATAACGGATGTAAGTGTTCGGAAGTGGGTTTGGAGTAGCGATAGCTTTTACAGGCATAATTTTTTCAAGCTTATCCAATACATTCAATGCCATGTCAATGCATAGATAAGGTGCAACCCCCCATACCTGATAATTATACATGGTGTCTTCACCAACGAAATCAGCATTCAGCCAGTTACTTTGAAAAGAGAAACTGTTTCTGCCAGCTTTTTTGCCAATAGAAAAACTCATAGAGTATTCAATGTTTCCGTTTTCTTGCTTTAGTTCGTAACGTGTGAAAACCAGGTCACGAAGTTTGAATTGATCCATATTTAGCAATATGGCTCCTTTAAGACGATCGCAGATTGGTTTGGTGTGGTTGTAAACATCCCCCAGTGTTTTGGTAGCAAAAGCCACCGCTTTACAAGTGTCGTTTTCTGTAAAATCAATGGCCCTTACTTCAACTGCATTGGTGATGCCGGGAATATCGGTAGGAGTGCTTACATAGGCAGTGTATGTACCTTCTGGTATTCTGTCCGGCATAATATCAGAAAGACCAAGTGGTCTATTTAAAGACATGCTGCGAATCTGGTTGCTTTCCAGATTCAGTTTTTCCATTCGGGCATAGTCAACAGGACCATTGGTTCCCTGTTTTAATTTTGCTAAAGTTCTCTTTGCAATTTTGTTGCCAAGTCCTTTGCTTTCTAATCCTCCTGTGTTACCCGAAAAGGATACCCCTCCATCCTCAGTAAAAATAGGAATGGAATCTAATCTTTCTGTACAAAGAATGGGTGTGATTGTTGCATAAAATAATAAGTCATTAAAATCCTGATCACAATCATTACGATCTCTCAAGATATCTTCAAAACCAACTACCAGACGATTGGTCATAGTATCTCTAATGATAACCGAATGTTGTTTTAATGAATCATTCGACTCCGGATTGAACTCAGGATTGGAATATACTTTCCAGTTTCCCTGCTTAACAGAACTGCCGTCCCAACCGTTGGAAATTAACACAAATCCAATTTCAGTGTTGGCAGGGAAGTTTCCGAGATATACTTTATCTCCTGCAACCAATGAACCACCAAAACCTTGTTTGGAAGCGTTGGGAAAAATGATTTTTATATCCTGATTTTTAGGAGGGGTACTCGGAGGGTTCCCTTTTGGAAAAGTATAGTAACCTAAAGAGTTCAGATAAGAAGCCCCTTCGTCAATGAAAGTAATCCAAATATCTGAAGGGCAATTGGTTCCTAATGTTTTTACTCTTTCCGGGGCAATTAACAAGGGGTTATAAACAGGTACCGGCCTGTATTCTGGTAAAGTAATATCAATTAAAGTTCTGAAAAATGCACTGACACTATCTCCGGGTGTTACCAGGTAATTGGGTCTACCACTGGAGCTATAAGTTCCCAGGTAGGTGTAGTTCTGTGCTTGAACCTTTCCGGCGCCTGAAATCAATAACAACGCAATGACAAAAGAAAGGATAGGGCGGCTCATAACACTAGATTTTAGTATAAAATTACTATAATAGATAGATTCAATAAGCTAATAACGTGCCAATGGGCTTAAAACGTATTAAATACCAACTAATTTGTATGTATTTTATTGGGAAAACTTGATTCGGAGGCAAAGCCTTCCTTTTGTACCTTCGCAGCATTATGGAAATTACCGTTAAAACCGCCCAGCAACTAAGGCTTACCGAAGAAGAATTTGAGTTGATTAAACAAAAATTGGGTCGCACGCCTAATTTCACTGAACTCTGTGCTTTTAGTGGAATGTGGAGCGAACACTGTAGTTACAAAAACTCTATAAAGTGGTTAAAAACCCTGCCTAGAGAAGGGGGTAGAATGCTCGTTGCTGCCGGGGAAGAAAACGCCGGATTAATGGATATGGGTAATGGATTTGGGGTGGTTTTTAAAATTGAAAGTCACAATCACCCAAGCGCTATTGAGCCATTTCAGGGAGCGGCTACCGGGGTAGGGGGTATTCAACGTGATATTTTTACCATGGGAGCAAGACCGATTGCTTCATTGAACAGCTTACGTTTCGGTAATCTAAAAGATAAAAAGACACAGCATTTATTGGCTGGAGTTGTAAAAGGTATTGGACATTATGGAAACTGTTTTGGTGTACCAACGGTTGGCGGTGAAGTTTATTTTGAAGATTGCTATCATACCAATCCGCTGGTGAATGCCATGAGTGTGGGTATCATGCAAGCCAATAAAATGGTAAGTGCCACAGCAAAGGGAACGGGAAATCCGGTTATTTATGTGGGTAGTGCTACCGGCAAGGATGGTATTGGGGGTGCTAGTTTTGCAAGTGCCGATATTACACACGATTCTGTTCAAGAACTTCCTGCCGTTCAGGTGGGAGATCCATTCCAGGAGAAAAAATTATTGGAGGCCTGTCTGGAAGTTTTGGAAACCGGTGCTGTTGTAGGTATGCAGGATATGGGGGCAGCAGGAATAATTTGTTCTACTGCAGAAATGAGTGCAAAAGGAAATGTGGGGATGTATATTGATCTGGAGAAAGTGCCTACTCGTCAGCAGAATATGAAAGCCTGGGAATTGTTGTTGAGTGAAAGCCAAGAGCGTATGTTAATGGTGGTAGAGAAAGGCCGCGAAGCGGAAGTGGTAGCTGTTTTTGAAAAATGGGATTTAAGTGCCAGCACAATTGGACATGTTACGGATGATGGCATATTGAATTTTCATATGAATGGGGTACTGGAAGCTAGTATACCTGCTTATGAATTGGTATTGGGTGGTGGGGCACCACAGTATACCAGAGAATACAAAGAGCCTTCTTACTTTGCTAAAATCAATTCCTTTGATATTAACACAGTGGCCGACACAGATGATCTTAAATCAACAGCGGAGGCGTTAATCAGCCTTCCAAATATTGCTAGTAAAAGATGGGTGTACACCCAATACGACAGCATGGTAGGCGCAGCCAATACCAGTACCAATGATCCAAGTGATGCAGCGGTTGTATTGGCAAAAGGTACGGGAAAGGCTTTGGCAGTAACGGTAGATTGCAATAGCAAATACGTTTTTGCCAATCCAAAAGTGGGTGGTATGATTGCGGTTGCTGAAGCTGCTAGAAACATTGTGTGCAGTGGAGGAGAGCCGATTGGTGTTACCAACTGCCTGAATTTTGGTAACCCTTATGATCCAGAAGTATATTATCAGTTTGTTCATGCGGTAACTGGAATGGGTGAAGCCTGTAAGAAATTCAATACACCAGTAACAGGGGGTAATGTGAGTTTCTATAATCAGAATCCAGATGGTCCTGTGTATCCAACACCCACCATTGGCATGGTAGGAGTACTGGATAATATAGAACAGAAAATGACCATGCATTTTAAAGAAGCAGGGGATATGATTGTTTTGATTGGAGAGCAACAAAATGACATTGCATCCAGTGAATATTTACATAAGCTAAAAGGTATCAGTCATTCTCCGGCACCTTACTTTAATCTGGACGATGAGTACACGATGCAGCAATTCCTCGCGAATTGTATCAAAACAAAAATGGTGAATAGTGCACATGATATCAGCGAGGGGGGATTGATGATTACTTTGCTGGAAAGCGGTTTCGCGGGTAACAAAGGATTTGAAGTGAATCCCGTTGTTTCCATACGTAAAGATGCTTATTGGTTTGGGGAAGCCCAGGGACGCGTGGTTGTTTCCCTTTCTTCAGAGAAGGCAGCAGGATTTATTGCATTGGCCAATGAGCATAAGATTCCTGTAACAACCTTGGGTTCGGTAACAGAAAATGCCGTTGTTGTTAACGGAAACAGCTGGGGCTCTATTGATAACTGGAAAGAGAAGTATGATACAGCAATCGAAAAAATGATACAGGGATAATGGACAATAAGCTAACCATATTGGTAACAGGTGCGGCGGGGTTCATTGGCAGTTGTATGGTTCAGTATTTGAATGATCTGGGATACGATCAGTTGTATCTAGTGGATGATTTTGGAGTAGAAGAGAAAAGAAAAAACTGGGAACCCAAAAACTATCTTGCCGTAATAGAAAGAACAGGATTGCTAGAATGGCTAGATGAGCACAAACCAGTAATTGATATAATCATTCATTTAGGAGCCAGAACCGATACTACTGAATTTGATTATGCAGTTCATGAAACATTGAATCTGGAATATTCAAAGCAGGTATGGAATTATTGTGTTGCCAAAAATATTACACTGATTTATGCATCTAGTGCTGCAACTTATGGCAACGGAGAAAATGGATACAAGGATGATCATGCATTGGTAGAGAAGCTTGAACCATTGAATCCATATGGAATTAGTAAGAATGAATTTGATAAGTGGGCTTTATCGCAATCAACATATCCTCCTTTTTGGACAGGGCTTAAATTTTTTAATGTTTATGGTCCAAATGAAGCACATAAACATAGAATGGCTTCTGTAATCTGGCACTCATTTAACCAGATAGTATCAGCAGGATATGTAAAACTTTTTAAGAGTCATCACCCAGCTTATAAAGATGGAGAACAGCTTCGTGATTTTATTTATGTAAAAGATGTTATTGCTGTCATTGCTTGGATGATGCAGATGATGACGGATAAACAATGGGAGACAATGCATAACGGTCTTTATAATCTGGGTACTGGACAGGCAAGAACTTTTACCGACCTGGTGAAGGCAACTTTTGCAGGAATGGATCTAGAACCCCAAATTGAATTCATAGATATGCCGGAAGATATCAGAGACAAGTACCAGTATTTTACCGAAGCGGATATGCAGAAATTAAAATCGGCTGGTTACAAAAAGCCATTTTATTCTTTGGAAGAAGGCGTTAATGATTATGTAAGGAATTATTTAAGAACGGACTCTTTATATTAATTTCTTTACGTTCTGCTAAAATAAAACCCGGTTCATTCAACCGGGTTTTATTTTTCTGTAATTGTAAGGCTTTTATAAATGTCTCTTTTTAATAGGCATTCATACTAGAATTATAACCTTGCTTTCAAGAATTCAATGGTTTTTTTGTGGGAATCCTCTGTTGCTTCTTTATTGAAAGAAGGGTTGCTTGGATTGGCAAACCCGTGGTTGGCTTCATAACGGTGGATGGTAATTTTTTTACCAGCTGCAGCCATGTCTTTTTCAAATGCATTCACCACTTCAGGAGAAGGGCTCCTGTCCTGATTGCCAAAAAAGCCAATTACTTCTGATTGCAAAGTCTTCAACTTCTCAATATTATTTTCAGGACGACCGTAATACATAACTGTTCCAGCAGCCTGTTTGCCAGCCAAAATACTGCTTTGTAAACTCCACATACCACCGAAACACCAGCCAATAGTGAAAATTCTGGCTTTAGGTCCTGCGTAGTTTAAAGCACCCTTTACGATGGCTTCTAGTCTTGGAGTGGTAGCAGCTCTCATCAACTTCATAGCACTGTCTGCAGTAGCTGCCACTTTTCCATCATACATATCCAATGCCAGCACGTTTACATCGCCCAGTTCTGCAGATAGCTTCTCGGCTTCTTGCTTAATCTGGTCGTTTAATCCCCACCATTCCTGAATAACAAAAATCCAGTTATTGGTTTTTTTCTTGCTTTTGATGAAGTAGCCAGAAGCCTGAACGCCATCAGTTGCTTCAAATTGGATGGTTTCGCCAGTAGCATTGGTTATATGGAAGGGCAATGGGTTTTCGTGCATAGCAGCGAATTCAGGAGTCATTGCTTCTGCCCTGAACTGATCGCGTATGTCGCTGTAACAAGCCAGATAGTCTTCTTCGGCCCTGATTTGCTTTTTGGTTTCCTTGAAACGGAACCCCTGAACGGCAATCAGAACAATAACCGATAATGCAAATAATTGTAAATGTTTCATATCTATTCATTTTAATTTGGGACAGTTGTTCACTTTTCACTAACAGTTTTACGTCAGATTGGTTGAATTTGTTGAGTCTATTTTTTCTATTGGGTTAATAAAGCTAACTTTGTACGACCGCCGAACTATTTCAGTTCATTTTCCAGGTCCAACGTTGTTATTTCATTTATTGCAGTAAAATAGTCATTTTATGGCCAAGTATATTTTTGTAACTGGTGGCGTAACCAGCAGTTTAGGTAAAGGGATTATAGCCGCCTCGTTGGCAAAGCTGTTACAGGCCAGAGGGCTACGTGTTACCATTCAGAAGTTTGATCCATATATCAATGTGGATCCCGGAACTTTAAATCCGTATGAACATGGGGAATGTTATGTAACAGAAGACGGTGCAGAAACCGATTTGGATCTTGGTCACTACGAAAGATTTTTAAATATTTTCACCTCACAGGCGAACAATGTTACCACCGGAAGGATTTATCAGACCGTCATTAATAAAGAACGCGCGGGAGAGTTTCTGGGAAAAACGGTTCAGGTTGTTCCACATATCACGGATGAGATTAAGCACCGAATGCTTTTATTAGGCCAGAACAATGAGTACGATATTGTTTTAACTGAGATTGGAGGCACAGTAGGGGATATTGAAAGTTTACCATTTATTGAAGCTGTTAGACAGTTGCAGTGGGAATTGCCCGAAGAAGATGTGATGGTTGTGCACCTTACGTTGATTCCTTACTTGAAAGCCGCTAAAGAACTTAAAACCAAGCCAACACAGCACAGTGTTAAAATGTTGAGTGAAACTGGTGTACATCCTGATATTATTGTATGCCGCACAGAAGAGCCACTGAACAATGATATCAAGCGTAAAATTGCCCTATTCTGTAATGTAAAACAAGAAGCTGTTATTGAAGCGATGGATGCCAGCACCATTTATGAAGTGCCCTTGCATATGTTGAGAGAAAAACTGGATCTGATTTGCCTGAAAAAATTAAATATTACTCAATTTGGTGAACCCAATCTGAATAACTGGAAAGAGTTTCTGGATAAGTTGAAATATCCCAAGAGCAAGGTTACTATTGGACTAATTGGAAAGTACATTGAACTCCAGGATGCATATAAATCCATATTGGAAAGCTTTGTGCATGCAGGTGCCATTAATGAAGTGAAAGTTCAGGTGGTAAATGTACATTCTGAATTTATTACGGATGAAAACGTAGCTGAGAAATTAATAGGGCTGGATGGATTACTAGTTGCTCCTGGATTTGGGAACAGAGGCATTGAAGGTAAAATTATTGCAGTAAAATATGCTCGGGAAAAAGGCCTGCCGTTCTTCGGAATTTGTTTGGGAATGCAAATGGCGGTTATTGAATTTGGGAGAAATGTACTGGGATTAAAAAATGCCCACTCTGTTGAAATGGATGCCCAATCGGAGCATCCGGTCATCAATATGATGGAAGAGCAGAAAAAAATTACCATGATGGGGGGAACCATGCGTTTGGGAGCTTATCCTTGTGTAGTAGAAGAGGGATCTCTAGCGCACAAAATATACGGCACAACAGAATTTACAGAAAGACATAGGCACCGTTATGAGTTCAATAATGCCTACCTGACCCAATACCAAGAAGCTGGAATGAGAACAAGTGGAAAGAACCCAGCAACAGGATTAGTAGAAATTATTGAATTGCCCAATCATCCTTTCTTTATTGGGGTACAGTATCACCCTGAACTGAAGAGCACAGTCGAAAGACCTGCTCCATTGTTTGTAGGATTTATAGATGCAGCAAAAAAATACAACGAGCAAAGAAGCTCTCTGAACTCGGGAAATAAAAAAGACGCTGTCATTTAAGTCTGTTAATGAAGGAATAGGCCTGTTTCATGAAAAAAACAGGGGGATTGGTGAAGTTTCTCATTTTGGGAATTATTCAAGTTGGAACTTGCTATTGTTAATTTCCAATACATCCAGAAATGAAAAAAACACTGATTGTTTTTCTTTTACTGTTTCCTGCCGTTGTATTTCAGATGGAAGGTAATTTGGAAGCAACTTCCAGTTTTAGTTTTATACCTGTTCTCTCACCTGTAGAAAGTCAACCTTTAGCTGGAGACGAAGATTTGATGCACAGTGCCATATTATTAAGCGATCGGGTAATCATTAATTTATATTCGTCCGAAATTTCCGTACCCTATGATTCCTTGCACAGCTTTATTCAGAAAAACGCTTCCATTATTAATCGAGAGTCATTCTGCATAGCGGTAGCCAAAGAAGTGGACTATATGCAAGTAATCCGTGTAGTTGACGCAATGGCTATCAGTAATATCGGCAATTACACTTTAATGCGATACGATTAAGTAGATTCAATCGCAGCAATTTCCTGTTCTTCTCTCTTTTTGGCGTATACCTGATAAGTGCCAGTTGGCAACAAGAGTTTGGCAATCACGGGCATGAGTTCTATTAGTAATAGTAAAGCTACCAGTAAATAATAGCGATTGGCAACCGCAGTGTTGTTTTTTATCAAGTGATTAAGTGCTTCAATTTGGGTGATAAAACCATTATTCAATAATCCTTCAAAACGGGCCAATTCCATTTTTGTATTTAGGTCCATTCTCTTCAAATTACTATCTATCTGCTGTTGCATCGGAGTAAGCCTGGTCAGCGAATACTGATATGCTTTTTCAGCCTTATCGGCACGTTCTTTTTTGGCGAGGGCAATGGTTTTCAGACCCAGCTTTCCCGATCCACCTGTACCATCTGTTTCTTGGATAAATGCCTTTTGGGTAGATACTACTTCCTGGTATAAAGACTGTAAAGCTGAATTTATCGCCTGCTTTTCCTTAATGAGGTTTTCCCTTTCGGTTTTATACCTTTTTTCTATGGCTTTCTGCTTCACATGCATTCTTTCCTCATTGTCAAGTGAAGCCTGTAGCTTAACTTCTTTCTGGAACAGAAATAACAGGGCAGGCTGAGCCATGAATAAACCGATTGTTATGGCCAAAAATCCCCTGAATGCCAAAGTAAGCCAAATTTTTTTGGTAATTATTCCAATTCCTTTAATCAAGGCCCTGTCTATAGATAATATCATGCCACCCATAAATATGCCCAGCAATGCGGCTTTCCATAATTCTTCAATGACCGTACTGAAAAAATAGGTCCAGGCCAGTGTTGCAAAACACCAGGTCCCCAGCATAAGCATGCCAATAATGGCATGTCTGTTGCGGTCTACGACTGCATTTTTAACCAATTCGGTTTCGGCGGTACTAAGCCACCACAGCATTTTTTCCCGATTGTTCGGGGTGTAATTTTCCTGCATAACTTTTAATTAAGGTTATGGCAGGCACAGGTATTTGGGGTTGGTGGTGGTTGGCTGGTTGAGAATACAAAGAAAAGACATTTTTTGTTAGGCAAACGTTACCTTTGCCGCTCAATAAAAGTTTGTATGAAGACGGATAAAAATACGGTCATTGGGTTTGTGTTGCTGGGTATTCTGATGTTTTTGTATTTCTGGTATACCAGCCAGCAGCAGAATGCCATAATTGAAATGAAAAAGAGGGAAGAAGACTCTTTGGCAAAAGTAGCAGCTGCTCGTATGAAGTTGCTGGATACTGTGGCTATTAAAGTGGATTCTTTAAAAAGAGATTCTGCTGTAAGGGTAGCTAGTGCCGGTAGTTTTACAGATGCAGCCATAGGGCAGGAAACAATAGTTACACTTGAGAATGAATTAGTTAAAGTTAATCTTACCAATAAGGGGGCACAAATCAAGTCTGTAGTGCTGAAAAAGTTCAAAGATGCACAGGATCAACCGGTAGTTTTATTGAACAACAGTACCATTGCTTATGCCATTAATACAGCACCTGCACAATCTGCAGGAATTGAGAATCTTTATTTCGCTCCGGGCGAAATGGTAAAGAATGCAGATGGATCACAAACCCTGCAGTTCAAGCTTGCTTCTGTAAATGGGCAGTCTGTTGTTCATACTTTTACCCTGGCACCCAATAGCTATAATATTGGCTGGAAGCTAGGTATGAATGGGGCAGGGCAATTGTTAACCAATCAGCAACTGAATCTGAATTGGAATGTTGCCACTGAACAAATGGAAAAAACATCTCAGTATGAACGTCAGGTTTCCAATATCTGTTTTTCCGAAGACAATGAATTTGATTATATTTCATCTAATACCGATCATACTTTTGAAAAGCCTGCTCAGTGGGTTTCTGTGGTACAACAGTTTTTCAATAGTACATTAATAGCAGATAATTCATTTAATTCAGGTAGTATCAAATGGGCCCGTGCTACAGATTCATCCAGCAGTTTGGCCAATACTACCAGTTCACTGCAAGTTAAAGTGCCTGCAGCTGCTGCTGTTGAAATACCATTCCGATTGTATGTAGGACCTAACGAATATGAAATACTTGCCAAACAGGCTCCTGAAATGGATAAGATTATCAATCTGGGTCGTGACATGTATTCCTTTGTAAGACCTATCAATAAATACATAATCATGCCCGTATTCGATTTCTTTGCATCTTTTGTAAAGAATTACGGATGGGTAATTTTTCTGTTAACCTTATTTATCCGTTTGGTAACTGCACCTTTAACCTATAGCAGTTATTTGAGTGGAGCCAAAATGAAGGCATTGCGTCCGGAACTGGATGTGCTGAAAAAGAAAATGGGAGATGATCAACAAGGTTTTGCCATGGAGCAAATGAAGCTTTTCAGAGAAGCCGGGGTGAATCCATTAGGGGGTTGTATTCCAGCTTTATTACAGATTCCAATCTTCTTTGCACTGTATAGTTTCTTTAATTCTGAAATTGCATTAAGAGGTCAGTCTTTCCTTTGGAGTGCAGACTTATCAAGTTATGATTCAATAGCATCTCTTCCTTTCAGTATTCCTGCTTTTGGTAATCATGTGAGTTTATTTACGATAACCGCTGTGTTAACAAGCTTTTTGATTTCTATTTATAATATGAGCATGACACCTACACAGGACAACCCTGCCTTGAAGTACATGCCTTATATTTTCCCATTCATGTTACTGTTTATATTTAACAGTCTTCCTTCGGCCTTAACCTGGTATTATACCGTATCAAACGTAATTACCTTGTTATTGCAATTTGTAATACAGAATTACATTATTGATCACGATAAAATTCTGGCTAAGATTGAAGCTAAACGAAAAGCACCCAAGTCTAAAAGCAAATGGCAGGAACGCTATGAACAAATGGTAGAGAGTCAGAAGAAAGTGCAGGAATTGAAAAACAAGACCAATAAAAAGTAAATTGTATGCGCTACTTATTATTCCTTTTTTTCTGCGGTGCAATAAATAGCGCATTTGCACAAACTAGAGTAGTGGCTGAATGTACGGTTACTTATGCCATCACTATTAATAATGAGGAGGCATTAGATAAGGATGCTTTGTCCTTATTGAAACAGAGCGTAAAGACGGTTTATATAAAAGGGAATCACAGTCGCTCCGATTTAATCAGCCCCTCTTTTTCACAGTCTTTAATATACAGTAAAGCTACCGGTGATGCTGCCATACTGAGGGAGATTGGAGCAAATAAGTTTCTTACCAAAATGAATGCGACACAGTGGGCCAAACAGAATGATAAATTCTCGGATTTAACCATTCAGTTTACGGAAGACAGAAAAGCAATTTTGGGATACGATTGCAAGAAAGCCATAATACAATTAAAGGACGGTAGCACTTTTTCTGTTTACTATGCTCCCAATATTGTGCCTTCTGTAAAAGAGTTTGAGTATCAGTTTAAAGATATACCAGGTTTTGTACTTGAGTATGAAGCAAGGGATGGGTACACTCAGAAGATTATATATACGGCTACCAAAATGAATTTGAATCCTGTGCCTGGTGGAAAATTTGATATACCAACATCTGGCTACCGGTTACTGAATCAATAAATTAATTACGGTTTTCAGGCACTTTGAATTTAGGGACTTTCACTTTTATCTTATAAGGATAGATATAAGAAGTATTCCCATTATTATACTGCAACAGACTATTCAGTTCAGTATTTGCTTGCATTAAACTGCTGTTGTTATTAGAAAGTGTTAAGCCTTTGTAGTTCAGGTTCGATTTAATGGCAGACAAGGAAAGCCCTTTTTTAGAATACTTGTTCAGGCTGTTCAAAGTGAACTTACTGTTTTTGGCTTTTTCGTCTACTATTCCTGTGAATGCAACCGCAGCCAATACCAGGTGCAGAGAGATTCCCAGCATCAGGATTGTTTTTTTTACGGATTTGTTTTGCATTAACATATGGCAAAGGTAGGATATATCCTAAATATTTTAACGATTTATTTTTATTAACAAACGTTAATAAGGGTCAAAAAGTTTGGTTTTTACAAAAAAAAGTACAAATAATTGTTTAAATTAGGTAAACCTTCACCCATGAGCAACAATCCGTATAGAGAAGACAGGGAAGCATTGAAAGAGTTGATCATTCAGTATCAACATCTTAAACATGGTAGAAGTCACCCATATTTAGAAGAAGAAGCATTTGAGCGGATTATTGATTATTACGACGAAAAAGACGACTTGCAGGAAGCAATGGAGGCAGCAGATATGGGGCTGGAACAGTTTCCCTATTCAGCTAGTCTAATGATAAAAAAGGCCGATTTATTACTGGCAACCCGAAAATACAAGGAGGCTTTAAGTCTACTGGAGACAGCTGAACTCTTTGATAGTACAGACCTCAATCTATTCATACTGAAAACCGATGCATATCTGGCATTGGACCAGCCAGCCAAAGCGGCTGAATTGTTAGAATCTGCACTGCTGTTATTTGAAGGGGAGGAAAGATTAGATTTATTGTTTGAATTAGCCGATGTGTACGATGACTATGAAGATTTTGATAAAGTTTTTGATTGTCTTCAACTAATATTAGAAGAGGATCCCAATAATGAAGAGGCTTTGTACAAAATCTGTTTCTGGACAGATTTTACAGGCAGGAACGAAGAGAGCATCAAATTACACCAGTCTATCATAGAAGAAAATCCCTTTAGTGAACTTGCCTGGTTTAATTTGGCTGCAGCCTTTCAGGGATTAAAATTGTACGAAAAAGCCATTGATGCGTATCAGTATGCAGTAGCTATTGACGAAAAGTTTGATTATGCTTACCGCAATATGGGAGATGCCTATCTACGGTTGCGCAAATACAAGGAAGCCATTGAGGTATTAGAGAAAGTATTGGAACTGAGCAGACCTGAAGATGTGATTTATGAGGCCATTGGTCATTGCTATCATCGGATGGGGAAATATGCGCAGGCAAGATTTAATTATAAGAAAGCGGTACACCTGAATGCAGGCGACAGTAAGCTTCATTATAAAATTGCAGTAACCTATATGCTGGAAGAACAATGGCAGGCGGCAGCAAAGCAATTGGAGAATGCCATGCGCATGAACAGAACCCTTCCTGAATACAATCTAGCGATGGGTGAGTGCATGATGAATCTGGGTAAATACAAAGATGCTATCCTTTATTTTGGAACAGCTGTTAAACATAAAAGTAAATCTGTAGCGGGATGGGAAGCTTTACTCAGGTGTCTGATAAATGCGGACATGATGGAAGAAGCTTATGAGCAATGTATAGCTGCCTTTATAGCTACCGGTGAAAAACCTATCTTTTATTATTACGCAACGGCCATATTACTCGAGTTGGGCAGAACCAAAGAAGCTTTACTAAAGCTAGAGTCGGGCATGGAGAAATCTCCTAAACTGCTGAAGAAACTTTTAGAATTGAATCCTTCCGTATTACAAAATAACCAGATTGTGGACATTGTAGCCAGGTACAAGAAAGGAAAGAAAATATAAATATGTATTTTTGTTGTTCAACAATGATCTTCGAATGAACTACAGACTAACACAAATTCCGGAACGTACCCAGCAACCCAGAACTTCAGGATTAACGATGGTGATGGATAAGGGGTTAAGCATCAATCAGGTTAAAGATTTTTTAAGTGTAGCTGGTCCTCATGTTGACATTGTAAAGCTTGGATTTGGAACTTCATTTGTAACGCCAAACTTGAAGGAAAAATTAGCCGTTTACCGTGAAGCCAATATGCCCGTTTATTTTGGGGGTACTTTGTTTGAAGCATTTCTGATTAGGAATCAGTTTGATGACTATGTTGAAGTATGTAAGGAATATGGTGTAAGTTATATTGAAGTATCCGATGGTTCTATTACCATACCACATGCTGAAAAATGTGGTTATATAGAAAAGCTTACCCAGTATGCCACTGTGTTGAGTGAAGTGGGTAGCAAAGACGCTGCACATATTATACCCCCTTATAAGTGGATTGAATTGATGCGTGCTGAGTTAGAAGCAGGTTCCTCTTACGTAATTGCTGAAGCAAGGGAAGCTGGAAATGTGGGAATTTACCGGGGTAGTGGTGAAGTTAGAGAAGGGTTGGTACAGGAAATTTTAACACAGATTCCTGCGGATAAAATTATTTGGGAAGCACCCCAGAAAGCACAGCAATTGTATTTTCTTGAATTAATAGGGTGCAATGTGAACCTGGGAAATATAGCTCCAAACGAAGTATTGCCATTAGAAGCCATGCGTATTGGACTTAGAGGAGACACTTTTCATCTTTATTTAGACAAAGCCTAGTATGCAGCTTTATGGATTATTAGGTTATCCGTTAACCCATTCTTTTTCGCAACGTTATTTTATTGAGAAGTTTAAAGAAATGGGGTTAACCGAATCACATGCTTATCAGAATTTTGAAATTCCATCAATAGATGCGTTTCCTGAATTGTTACAGAAATATCCTGATTTAAGAGGATTCAATGTTACTATTCCGTACAAAAAAGGAATCATTCCATTTTTGCATGATACGAGCGATGCTGTAAAAGAAATGGGTGCTTGTAATTGTGTACATATCAAGAATGGTAAGCTTTACGGATTTAATACTGATATCATTGGTTTTGAACAATCCTTACTGCCATTTTTAAAATCTTTTCATACAAATGCTTTGATTCTGGGAACAGGTGGAGCTGCTGCTGCTGTTGCCAATGTTTTGAGAAAGCTGCAGATTCCCTATCTGTTTGTTTCCCGAAACTCCGGAGATCAGACCATTCAATACAATCAGCTGGATGCCTTGCTTTTGAAAAAGCACACTTTAATCATCAATACCAGTCCGGTAGGACAATACCCTCAGATCTCCGCATCTCCGGATATTCCATATGAGGCATTGGGTCCCAATCACCACTTATTTGATCTGATTTATAATCCGGAAACAACCCGCTTCATGCAATTGGGTTTGCAACAAGGGGCTACCGTACAAAATGGATACGAAATGCTGGTATTGCAGGCAGAAGAGAGCTGGCGAATATGGAATAGTTAACCCCCAATTGGAGGATTGAATGCAATTGAATTATTGTAAAACAGCCATAATTTTATCGGACATGGATACTTTTTTGCCAACTTGGTAATCAAAAAGCATCATGCCTGTTTTTGCTCTTACCGCTAATATGTCTTCCCCGTTTTTTTGAATCATTACCCTATAGTATAAATCAAATCCCATTTTATCAAAATCAGTTGCCACTATTTCAATTTTTATCTGGTCCAAGTGGTTCATTTCTTTTTTGTATTCTACCATTGCATCTGCCATAATCAATCCATATCCTTCAACCTGTAATTCAGCATAGCCCCGGGATTGCAGGAATTGTTGTCTTGCTTCTTGCAAGATGGATAAAACAGTATCATTCCCAACATGACCGCCATAGTTAAGGTCGGTTACTCTTATCTGCAGGTTGGTGGAGAAGCTGAATTGTTCCGGTAGATTTATTTTGATGCGATTCATAAAATGATAATAATTAACAGATTAGTTCAATTATAAAGCTCCGGCTTTATGAAAAAAATCAAGTAATTGTTGCATGGCTTTTTTTCTGTGGCTAAATTGATTCTTCTCTTCCATGCTCATTTCTGCAAAGGTTTTTTCTGCACCATCTGGAATGAAAACAGGGTCGTAACCAAATCCTGATATGCCTTTTGCCTGATGTGTAATCTCACCTTTACAGAATCCCTCAAATAAATATTCCTGGTTATTCCAGATTAAGGAAATGACTGTTCTGAATTGCGCTTTTTTATTGGAATGGACTTCCAGATTGTTTAATAACAAATCAATATTTGCCTGAAAGTTTCTGGTGTCTCCTGCATATCTGGCACTTTTAACACCAGGTGCACCATTGAG
>VFQO010000492.1_pt1 | contig 41661 bp, 35 predicted proteins | sample 3512331 | NCBI WGS metagenome assembly VFQO01 (sample SAMN10412371, study PRJNA504923) | tailings metagenome | isolation source: Replicate 3 from Balatoc abandoned mine | place: Philippines: Itogon, Benguet | collected 2017-08-28 | reverse complement strand
CGACACTGGATGGCGCAACACAAGTGAACAATACGCTTGCTGTAGATACCAATGGTGCAGTTGTTGGTGGAAATACGCTTACAATCAACGCAACGACAGCTTCTTTGTTGGCTAACAATCATGGTCTAACTGTTGATACCACTACTAATACTACAAGCATTTCTGGAGGTGTACGTTCATCGGTTTGGGGAATGACAGATGGTGATACTGGTGGCGCTACCTTGAATGTTTCTGGAAGTGTCAGTGGAGCAGCAGTTACGTTGATTAGCGCTACTACAAGTGCCGATACCACAAGTAGCGCTTTAACTATCGGTAGTGCTGGTAACACCGTAAATACAATCACTGGTTTAAGTAACACGCTGACTGGAGCGACTAACACCATAGGCAATGCAGGCACTTATGCTGGCTCTACTGGTGCAATTCAGGTTACTGGAACAGGCATTGATATTAAGGGTACTACCAACAGCTTAACTGGCACTACAAATAACATCACTGGCACTACAAATCTTAACAACAATGCTGCGGGCAGCGCTACTAACATTGGTACTGGTACCACCACTGGTGGCATTACTATTGGTAGTGCTAGCAATGCTACTTCGGTGGCTGGTACGCTGGGGGTGACTGGTACCGCGACACTGGATGGCGCAACACAAGTGAACAATACGCTTGCTGTAGATACCAATGGCGCTTTAGCAGGTGGCAACACGATGACTGTTAATGGTTCTGGTGTTACTGCCAGTGGCAACAGCGCCGCTTTGGCATTGGATGGTAGTAACGCTTCTGTCCTGAATAGTAGCAATCACGGTTTGAATGTCACCGCAAATACCACAACCATTTCCGGTGGTACAAACTCATCCGTTTGGACCTTGCAAGACGGTAATTCAGATGGCGCTGGCCCAGGCTCTAATCCTGGTGGTGCAACCTTAACCGTAAGTGGCACCGGCGGCACTGCTAAAACTTTATTTCATGCAACTACCAATGATGCGAGCACGACTAGTGCCGTAACCATTGGTGAAGCCGGTAACACCGTAAATACAATCACTGGTTTAACCAACAATATTGTTGGTACTACTAATATCAATACCACTTCGGCAGTGGGAACGTTAACAACGATTGGTAATGCGGCCAACGCGGTAACTGATAGCGCACTGTTGATAAATGGCGGTGTTTCTTCAACTGGAAATGCTGCGATTGCTACAGCCAATGGCACTACCAACACTTTTGGTAGCGGCACCGGCGCTACCAATACAATCGGCGGTGGTAGCAACTCAGTGAATACGATTGGCAATGCCGGTAGTTCAACTAATCTGATACAGGGCAATACCAATACACTTTCAGGTAATACCAACACGATTACCTCAGCGGGGGGTGCTAACAGTTTGATTACGAATGCAGCTGGTTCAGCTAATGGTACTACCCTCAATGGCAGTGGCGTTACTAACGGGGTTGTCATCAGCGGTTCAAATGAAGCAACGCCACTCGTGCAATCTCAGGTGATTCTGAATTCCACGACTGCTTCAATCGGCACTGCAGGCAGCGGCGGAGTGATAATCAATGATAATGCTAGTGCGGTGCTAAGTGGTGGTACGGCGGCAGGTGGCACTAGTATGACGTTGAATAACAGTGGCGCTTCATTTGCCAATAATGCGACTGGTGCACCAGTAAGAGTTGGTGGTGTTGCAGATGGTGTTGCGCCATATGATGCTGTTAATAGACGTCAATTGGATGGTATTGCTGACAAAGCCTACGCTGGCGTTGCCTCTGCACTGGCGATGTCTGCATTGCCACAAATTCGCCCTGGTTTTAACTACAATCTAGGGATGGCGGTGGGTAACTATGCCAATCAGAGCGCTGTTGCGATAGGTGCCAAAGCAAACGTTGGTGATAACTGGCAAGTGAACGCAAGTGCCGGTTTCAGCGATGGCCATAATTCAGTTGCGGTCGGTGCAGGCTTTAGTTGGTAGTTGGAAGATTTATTATTTTTACTACTAATTAAATTGCAATTGGATTGACATTAACGAGCTGGGCACTTATCATTTGTGTCCAGCTTTTATAGCACTAGTTTTATGCGCTTTCATGGCGCGTAAATTTGAACAGATTGTATTAGTGTGACTTTAAGCAGGTAACTTTGATGGCTGGTTGTTATGAATAGCCAAGGTTATTACTGATAGCCAAGTGATCAGAGCTCAACTGTTTAAACAGTTATATCAATACTTCAATATAGCAATAAATCTGTAGTATTTTAAATTCAATAATCGGAGAAACACCATGGCTTTAACCCAAATGGCATTAGATTCATTAGATTTCGACGCAACCGTTGCTTTGGCAACTACAGTTGCTCCACACGTGGACATTTTGGAAATTGGTACACCATGCATCAAGCACAACGGTATCAAATTGCTTGAAACATTGCGCGCTAAATTCCCAAACAACAAAATCTTGGTTGACTTGAAAACAGCTGACGCTGGTTTCTACGAAGCTGAGCCATTCTTCAAAGCTGGTGCTGACATCGTGACTGTTTTGGGTATCTCAGATATGGGTACAATCAAAGGTGTAATCGATGTTGCTAACAAATACGGCAAAAAAGCACAAGTTGACTTGATCAACGTTGCTGACAAAGCTGCTGTGACTAAAGCAGTTGCTGCTGCTGGCGCTCACATCATCGGCGTTCACACTGGTTTGGATCAACAAGCTGCTGGTCAAACACCATTCGCTGACTTGGCTTTGGTTGCAGGTTTGAATCTGGGCGTTGAAATCTCAGTAGCTGGTGGCGTTAAAGCTGCTACAGCTAAACAAGTTAAAGATGCTGGCGCAACAATCATCGTTGCTGGTGCAGCTATCTACGGCGCTGCTGATCCAGCTGCTGCTGCTGCTGAAATCACAGCTATCGCTCACGCTTAATTAAGTTAATTTCAATAAGTATTTATTGAAATGAGTGAATAGAAAATCCTGACTCAGTAATGGGTCGGGATTTTTTTTGATATCGATTAATTTAGGACAAACAAGGACATATCATGAGTAGCAGTCAAAAATTGATTCTGGATAGATTAACTACTATCTTGTCAGAAACCGACAATAGCAAAGCAGCTGAGCTGTTAAAACTGGTTGAAGGTGCTGGCCGCACATTTATTGGTGGTGCCGGTCGTTCATTGCTGGTGTCACGATTCTTCGCGATGCGTTTGATGCACGCTGGCTACAACATTAATATGATTGGCGAAGTCGTCACAACAGCAATCAAAGCCGGTGATTTGCTGATCCTGGTTTCAGGTTCAGGCGGCACTGAGACTTTGTTGCCTTTCGTTAAAAAAGCAAAATCAGTAGGTGCTAAACTGGCTGTGATTTCAATGAAGAAATCATCACCAATGGCAGATGTTGCTGATTTAGTTGTTCAAATCGGCAATGACAATAGCTTCCCGTTGACACACGGTATGCCTATGGGCAGCCAGTTCGAGCTTTCAACTTTGATTTTCCTGGAAGCCGTGATTGCAGATTTGATTTTTGCTAAAGGTTTAACCGAAGAGGGTATGCGCGCTCTGCACGCAAACTTGGAATAACAGCAATCAATCTTGCAAATAAAAAGCCCGGTTTGCCGGGCTTTTTATTTGAATGATGTCACTAAAATATTATCTCGGACGGTTTAATCTGGCCGTTGTGCAGCGCACTGGCTACTAACGCGCCTTCTATTCCGATGTCTTTGAGTAATTTTAAGTCGTTCAAGTCTCTGACGCCGCCAGCCGCAAACAATTTAAATTGTTGAGCATATTGTGCAAACTTTGATATCAGGTTTAAATCAGTGCCGTTTTGGCTGCCAACTTTTGCAAGTGTCATTAAAATTACTTTTTCAGGCCAATACTGTGAATTTTGAATAAGCGCTGAAGGCCCTAGATAGCCATGTGGCATGAAGTCCAACGATAGGATAAATTGTTTATTCAGCTTGGCGCTGATTTCAAGAAAATTATCCAAACTGTCGAAGTTTTCGCTCCCTAAAATCAAGTTAAAATGATGGCCAGCCCATAATTCGAGTGCATGTCGATTCGCGATGCCGGCATCTACCCATAACGATACGTCAGGGTGCTGCTGTGCAATTTGCTGAATCACTTCTAAATGATGTCCGGGAAGTTTTTGTATGGCATTTAAATCGGCGATATATAAATGTTGGCAAGGATAGTGTTTCAGCAACGCTGTCGCAACAGCAAGTGGATTGCTGCCATTGATTAACCTAGATTGCAGCGGCTGATAATTGGCGCGATCACCATGTTTGGCGTGCACCACATGACCATTTAACAGATCCATCACAGGAATAATGAACATTAGCGAGCGTAAAAAAATATTAGTATGTGAGTTTATCACCGCCGGCGGTTATGCAGCACAGCCTTTGCCTGAATCGTTAGTTAAAGAAGGCGTTTTGATGCGGGATGCCTTGTTGCATGATTTAAATGAACTCGACCGATATGAAATTATGAGCATGCATGACAGCAGGCTCGCACCTGCGCAATTGGCTGCGCAAAGTTTGCCGGTTTCAGGTGAGCTTTTTAAAGATATTTTCACGCAGGCAATAAATAACGTTGATTTAATTTGGTTGATAGCGCCGGAAACAGCCGGAACTTTGCTCGACTTATGTGAAATATGCTACGAAGCTGAGCAAAGTAAGCATGGTCACAGTGAGCATGCCCCAATTTTTATTGGCTCAGGCTACGACACTATGCTGATTGGCACTAGCAAGACGCTGTGTTTTGAAGCCTTGCGTGATGCAGGTATCAACACTTTGTCGGTACACGCAGCCGAAGATTTATTAACCCCCGAATATTACCGACAGCTGACCTTGCAGGAACCCGTGCCTTGGGTCGCCAAACCTGAAGATGGTGCAGGCTGTGAGGGGATTCGACGATTCCCGTCTCTAACCGCACTGAAAGATTGGCTGGAGGAAGATGAGGCTCATCTCGATTATCTGGTTCAGCCATATCAGCCTGGCATTGCTGCAAGTATGTCTATATTGTGTCGTAATGGTAAGGCTTATCTGCTCAGCTGCAACCGGCAGCATATCATGATCAAAGATGAGCAATTCAGGCTGACTGGAATTACAGTGAATGGCATGACAGCCTATCGACGCACATTTGAGACGATTGCCAGAAAAATTGCGCAGATGTTGCCAGACGCGCTGGGGTATATAGGTGTGGATATGATAGTGAATCCTGAAGGCAATAGAATCGATGTGCTGGAAATTAATCCGCGGCTGACTACAAGCTATGTAGGCCTGCGACAGGCGCTGAATGCTAATCCTGCACAATTAATTCTGGATTGTGTGCTGGCGGATCAATTTTCTATGCCTGCATTCTCCAATCAGGGTTTAGCTCAGAATCAGGTAGAAATTACATTATGAAAACTTGTATTGGCTGGGACATTGGTGGAGCGCATCTGAAAGCAGTGTTATTGGATGAAATGTACAAAGTGCGAGCTGTGCAGCAGATTTATTGCCCACTGTGGCAGGGGCTTGCACATCTTGAGGCGGCAGTGCAGGCCGTGCTGTCAGTCTGGCATGCAGATATGCATGCAGTAACAATGACCGGAGAGCTGGCAGATATTTTCGAAAATCGCCAGCAGGGAGTTGAGCAGATTGTGCTGTTAATGTCCAAACTTTTGCCTGGCAAGGTAAGCTATTACGCCGGAAAACGAGGTTTTACAGATGCCAATACTGCAATTAAAGCTTGGGCAGATGTGGCCTCGATGAATTGGCTGGCCAGTGCCCAATTTGCTGCGTTACATGTGAGTGCTGCCTTATTTGTAGATATTGGCAGTACAACCACTGATATTGTGCCAATTTGTCATGCCAAACCTCATGTGCAGGGGTACAGCGATGCCGCTAGAATGCAGTGTGATGAGTTGGTGTACACTGGTGTGGTTCGTACACCGCTGATGGCAGTCGCGCAGAAAGTCAGACTAGGCAATCAGCTTTCACATGTTGCGGCTGAATATTTTGCGACGACTGCGGATATTTACACGCTCAGTGGAGATTTATCGTTAGAAGATAATGTTGCATCTACGGCGGATGGTGCTGATAAAACAATGTACAGCTGCGCTAGACGCATTGCGCGGATGGTGGGATGTGACGTGAACGATGCTGAGCTGTCAGCTTGGCGCCAGCTGGCGCTGGAGTTTAAACAGCATCAGATCAATCAGATTAAGGCAGCCATGCAGAATCAATTATTCCGACAGAACGATACATCCGAATGGTGCATCATCGGGGCAGGTGCAGGCAGTTTTCTGGTGAGGGAAATTGCGTGCCAGTTAGGTTGTCGTTATCAGGATGTGCAGCATTTTATTAATGCTGATAAACCGGATATAAAAAAAATGGCAGCCCTATGTTTTCCAGCTTATGCGGTTGGATTTTTAGCGCTTTCCGAGATGAATCATGTTGCTGTGATTTCAGCCGTAGACTAAGAGTTTTTTTATGAGCTTGTTACTTCATCCTTTGCCTTATCATCATGACAGTGCGCGTTTGTTTGCGTGTATTGCACATGAGCCATGGGCTATGTTTCTGGATAGCGGACAGCATCTGAACCCGTCAACTGGATTGCCCAGCAGCCAATATGGTCGATATGACATTCTAGTGGCTGATCCTTTTATCACCTTTACCAGCGATGAGCGGCACACCACGATACAGGAACGTGAGCGTAGCTATACCTCAAAAGATGACCCATTTGTGCTGATTAATCAGGCTTTGCAGCCATATAGGATGGAAAAATCAGACCTGCCTTTTACCGGTGGTGCAGTTGGCTATTTTGGCTATGATTTGGCGAGAAGACTGGAGCGCTTGGAATGTATTGCCAGCTATCAGGATGCGATTGCCCCCATGAAAGTTGGCATCTATGACTGGGCGATATTAGTTGACCATCGCAACAAGACCGCTTGTCTGGTTTCGCATGGTTTTGATGCAAAAACGCGTGCGCGCTGGGCTGATTTATGTGCCGGTTTTGAGGCCGCTCATACGGCGACTTGTGTGGTTGAACCACAAAAATTTAAGCTGCATTCCGCCGTGACTTCCAATATGGATGATGCAGCTTATGCAGCAGCCTTTCATAAAATTCAGCATTACATTCAAGACGGTGACTGTTATCAGGTCAATCTCGCACAGCGTTTTTCTGCGCAGGCTTCTGGCGATGGCTGGCAAGTCTATTTGAAGCTGCGTGAAGTCAGCCCGGCACCGTTTATGGCGTTTATGAACTTTGCTGATATGCAAGTCATTTCAGGGTCACCCGAGCGTTTTTTGCAGGTTAAGGATTCTGTGGTTGAAACGCGTCCAATAAAGGGCACACGGCCTCGTGCGCAAGATGCAGTGCAAGACGCGCAGTATGCACAGGATTTGCAGACGAGCTTGAAGGACCGTGCTGAGAATCTCATGATTGTGGATTTGCTGCGTAATGACATAGGTAAGAGCTGCGAAGTCGGTTCAGTGCGCGCTGACCAGTTGTTTCAGCTGCAAAGTTTTGCCAATGTGCATCATTTGGTAAGCATCGTTACCGGACGCCTGCAACAAGATAAAACGGCACTTGATTTATTGCGAGGCTGTTTTCCTGGCGGTTCAATCACAGGGGCACCTAAGCTGCGTTCCATGCAGATTATTGAAGAGCTAGAACCACATAGACGGGGTGTATACTGCGGAGCAATAGGCTATATTGGTTTTGATGGCAACATGGATACAAATATTGCGATTCGCACCGCAGTATACATGCCCCGTCAACCTATGGGAGAAATCAGCTTTTATGCGGGTGGTGGCATTGTGGCAGATTCTGATTTAGAGAAGGAATATACTGAAACTCTTGATAAAGCTTCTGGCATGTTAAAGGTCATGCAGTACTTTCAGGAAGCTGGAAATAGGGCTTAACCATGTGGGTGGTTAAATTAGGCGGCAGTTTAATTCAATCTCCAGAACTTAAAAATTGGCTGGATACACTGGTTAAAATCAGTGATGGTCAGCTGCTGATTGTACCTGGAGGCAGTCTATTTGCTGATGCAGTGAGAACTGCGCAGCAATATACGCAGGTGAGTGATGCTACCGCGCATCAGCTTGCGCTGCTGGCAATGGATCAATATGGCCTGTTATTAGCTGGAATGAACTCACATTTGGTGACAGCCAGTAGCGAGCTTGAAATCGCCGAGCGTGGCTGGCAGCACAGGGCAATTGTCTGGCTGCCTAGTCATATGGTGTTGGCAGATGAAGACATCGCTCAAAACTGGCAGGTCACCTCTGACAGCTTAAGTGCCTGGGTTGCCGAAAAAATTAATGCCGCGCATCTAGTCATAGTGAAATCTGCAGATCTCTCCGCTTATCAAAACAAACTGAATATTGAAACGCTTGTTGAAGCACAAGTGCTGGATCAAGCTTTTCCGGAATTCGCGGCTAATTGTAGCTTTAAGTCTTGGTTGCTGGATAAACGTCAGTATGCAGTATTTGCATCAGGATTGGATGAAACAAATTTACGCACACATGCACATCAGATAATCATATAAAGGAGTTGTAGCGATGACGCAGCGAACTTACAGTGAGGCAGAAGTAGAGAAAAAATTAGCGGCTGAATTGCCACACTGGTATTTAGAGAACGGCTGGATTCGCCGTAAATTCAAAACCAGCGGCTGGAAAGCAAGCTTAATGGTGGTCAATACTGTAGGGCATTTGGCCGAAGCGGCATGGCATCATCCTGATCTGACGGTTTCTTATGCATTCGTCATTGTGAAGTTATGTACGCATGATGCAAAAGGTATCACGGATAAGGATTTTGAGCTGGCGGCTAAAATTGAATCCGTGATTAGCTGGCAGCCCGGAAAAGAGAGTGGTGCACTGAGCGGAACCCCCAACGAGGATGCCAGATTTAAATATCTTAAATATGACGACTAGCGTCAGTTCTGCGCAAATATTCGTTTTTCGAAGCGACCGAAATGCAGCATGATGGTCGGCAGTATCAGCAGGTTGAGTATGGTTGAGGTGACCAAGCCCCCCACAATAATGGTAGCCATTGGGCCTTCAATTTCGCGTCCAGGCTGACCGCTAGCTACTGCGAGCGGTAGCAAACCCAGTGCGGTTACCAGCGCAGTCATGAGAATCGATGGCAACCGTTCTGATGCGCCGCGTATGCAGGTTTCTAATCCCCATACACAATTTTCTTCATCAATTAAATGCTGATAGTGTGAAATCATCATGATGGAGTTACGTAAAGTAATGCCAAACAGTGTCACAAAACCCACTAGCGAACCCAATGAAATCCAGCCTCCGGTAAACATCACGGCTAGTACGCCGCCAATCAGAGCAAACGGCAGGTTAGCAAAAGTGAGCAGCAGGTTACGTAAGCGTCCAAACGCAATATACAGCATTAGAAATACAGTGACGCCAGCGATGAGCGATTGCAATATCAGTGACTCTCTGGATTTGGCATTTGCCTCTGCAGCACCGGTGAATTCAAGATAAGCCCCGGGTGAAAGTTCTAATTCTGTTTTAAGCTTTTCCTTCAGTTCTGCATTAAACGATGAAATGTCGCGGTCAACCACGTTGGCAGTGACGGTCTGAATACGTTTTGCGCCTGCATGCAGGATTTTCGAGCGACCATTTTCTTGCACGATATCGGCAACTTCACGCAGCCGTATCATTTTATTTTCAGCATTAAACAAGGGCAGGTCGCCCATTTCCTGCACATCATCGCGTGCTTCATCATCCAGCAGTACGCTTGCGCCTACTGAACGGTTGCCCATGAAAATTTGTGTTACGGGGACGCCCTCATAAGCTGCGCGTACGGTATCCAGCACATCAGTGGGGTGTAAGCCCAGTTTGGCCATTTTGTCCTGACGCAGTCTGACCACCACCTGTGGCGTGCCGGGCGGAGACTGCACCAACACGTCTCTAGCGCCTTTAATACTGCTAACAATGCCTGCAATTGCGTTGGCATCGCGATCCAGTGCGTCTAAATTCTGGCCATAGATATTAATAACCGTGGAAGCAGCGTAACCGGAAATAGTTTCTTCGATACGTTCCGTCAAGAAGGTATTGATGGCAAAGTTGACACCGACAAAGCCAGCCTCTGCCTCACCATCACCATCCACATCTTGCGGTTCTCCTGAGAGTTTTTCACGGATTTCATGCAAGATGCGTCGCTGTTCCGGACCCGAAACCGCACCAATTTCAATTTCGAATTCACTGTAATGTGTGCCAAATGTATCTGCACCGTTTGGGGCGCGTCCCACCCATTGCGTAACTGACTCAACACCATCAATGCTGCGTATCGCAGCAGAAACACGCTTGCCGATGCGCAGTGATTCTTGTTCGGATGTACCGGGCACTGCCGTCATGTGCATGATGTAATGGCCCTCATGCAGAGCAGGAATGAACTGACTTTTGAACAGCGGCAATGTGCCCAAGCCAAGTGCAATGAGCATAAAGCTTGCAGCAAGGATGTATTTGTAATGGGTTTCAATGCGCAGCAGCAGTGATACATACCATTTTTTGATGATACGTATCATCGGCGGGTCTTCAGCCTCCAGTTTCGCCTTGCCCAGCAGTAGATAGCAAAGGGCGGGTGTCAGCGTTAATGCGACAACCAAAGATGCCATGATTGCGGCAATGTAAGCGATGCCCAATGGTGCAAACAGTTTGCCGGCAACGCCTCCCAGTGTCAGCAAAGGTAAAAATACCAAAGCCACAATAATCGTTGCATAGACTACGGAACTGCGAACTTCCATAGAGGCGTTAAATACCACTTGGTAAGTAGGCAGAGGCTGGGCGAGCATGCGATTTTCACGCAGGCGTCTAAAGATATTTTCAGTGTCGATAATCGCATCATCTACCACTTCGCCCAATGCAATAGCCAAACCGCCCAATACCATAATGTTCAGGCCAATGTTGTAGTAACTCATTACAACGATTGCGGTCAGCAGTGATAACGGAATAGCTGTGGCGGAAATAAACGCAGTACGCACATTAAACAGGAACAGAAACAATACGGTAATGACCAGAACGGAGCCAACTAAAATGTCGGTACGTACGCCTTGTATCGCAACCTCGATAAAATTGGCCGGCCTGAACAGACCTTCGTGCAATGTAATATTTTCGGCAGCCAGCGTGGGTTTCAGCTCATGCAGTGCCTTTTCGATAGCCAGCGTGACGCCATGTGTGTTGGCCCCCAGTTGGCCTTGTACGGAAAGATAAACCCCGGTTTCTTCATTGATTGCTGCGGCACTGATGGAAGGTGCTGCACCATCTACAATATTGGCAACGTCTCTGAGGCGTACGGTTTGTCCGTTTTTGTGCAGCAAGACCACCATGCCCAATTTTTCGGGGGTGAGTGCTTGACCCTCAGTATTGATGACAATACGCTGATTCTTGTTTTCGATATAACCGCTACCGCGTACCCCAGTAGATTTTCTGAGCGCCTGTTCAAGCTGTAATAGTGAAATGCCATATTTAATGAGTTTTTCGGGCGATGCCTGCACCTGAAACTGGCGCACTTTTCCGCCAAATACATTGACGTCGGCAACGCCAGGGATCGCCATCAAATGCGGCACAATAGTCCAGTCAACCACAGTGCGCAGTTCGGATAAGCTGCGAGTTTTTGAGGTAACCCCCAAGCCGAGCACGGTACTGGCTGAAGAAGTGAGCGGGGTAATGTTGGGGATAATGCCCGCTGGTAGTTTATTCTGCAAGGTCGATAAGCGCTCGGCAATTACCTGACGGTTACGGTAGACATCGGTTTTTTCATCAAAGATGATAGTGACGATGGATAGGCCGGGAATCGATTGTGAACGCATGCTGGCAATGCCGACAGTGCCGGTAATGCTCGTTTCAATGCGTTGGGTGACTAGACTTTCAACCAGTTCGGCAGATAGGCCTGGCGATTCGGTCTGAATCACAATCTGTTTGGGAGCGAATTCCGGAAAAACATCCAGATTGCTGCGGTTTAGGCTATAAAAGCCATACAGTACAACCAAGGTGGCTAAGCCAATAATCACGCCGCTGAAGCGGATGGAGAAACGTACTAGTGTAGACATCATGATGTGTTACAGCCTAATGAGTGAATGAATTCCATAGCTGTTTAGTCATCATTTTCGTTAGTAATCTGATACTTGAATTCTTCAGATAGCAGAAGTTGCGCGCCGCTGGTCACAACTTCATCGCCGGCTTCCAGTTTTCCTTGATAAAACCAACCATTATCGACTTCAGCGTCGGTGGCGACTGAAATGCGGCTAAATTTATCTGCTGCGGTCTTTTTGTACACCCAAGATTTGCCTGCATACCAAACGATGGCATTGTTAGGGATGATAACGCCGTCACTGGCTTTGCTGCTGGTTGCTGTGACTGCGCTAACCTGCATTCCGGCACGAAGCTCTTTGGTTTTTGCGCGATAGTAATAGGTTTTTCCAAGCAAAGTTGTGTTGCTGACAGGTGCTCTGGATATAAACTGTGCACGTATCGGTTGGGCTGGCGACGCGGTTGGCGCGACCATGATGCTGCTTCCGTCTCTGGGTTCGGGGGCATCAAAAGGCAAGGTGATCTGAATCAGCACTTCTTGCGTGCTAATCAGATTTTGCAGTAATTCACTCTTGTTCGGGTTAATGGCATGCTGGGTTAACGTTTCACCCCAGAGCTGGCGCATGCTGTCAGAAATATTTCTGGCATTTGATTCGGCCGCTGCGATTTTTGCCTCTTCAGATTTATTGACAGAGCGCACTGTGGCGACCGCCTTATCAGAAACGTTTTTATCGTCTTGATTTAGAATCTGCAATCGATTTAATTCATTTTTGCTATAGCTGAATGCTGCACGCAGTACCTCTATTTCAGCTTTGGCGGCCAGATAACGTGTGCGTAGGTCAATGAGCGTATCAATACTCAGCACGCTGCCATAACTATTAATACTTGCTTGGTGTTTTGCTGATTTTAACGGGGTGGTATCAATGTCGCTCTGCTTCTGTGTAGCAGGGCTGATCGTGATGATGGTAGTGCCTTCTTGGTTAGCCACACGATTTGGTGTCTCGATTTCTTCTTCGGTCTGTTCAGTTAATGCTTCAAATTCATCTTTGCCATAAAACACCATGACCCAGAATAAAATCACGATTAAAAAAGCTTGAATGCCGATAATGGTCGCCAATTTACGATTCATTTATTTTATTTCCCTGAGTTATCCAGCGTCAGCTGTTCCAGTTTTTCAGCTTTTACGCGAGTAGCGATGACCGGTGCTTGTGTCATGTTTTCTAACTCATGAATACTCATGAGTAGCATGTAGTTAGCCAATGCGTGATTTTTTTGTGCGACCAGGGTTTCCAGCCTTGCATAAGTTAACTCGAGCCGATCTGCCTCGCCAGCTTTAAACTTGCGCTCGATACGGTCAGTGTTCGCTTGCTGTTGCTCAAGCAGTTTTTCCTGGTTATCGAGCATCTGTCTGGATTGTTCGAATTTAGCCCGTGCTGTGGCGACGTCTGCAATCACGGTGTTTTGCAAAGCCTCAAACTGCGCAGCCTCAACTTCACGCAGCTGCTTGGCCTCGGCAATCGGCATTTTATTTTTGCTGAGAAAGGTCATCAGGCTGGATAAGCTTAAGCCCCAAATTTTATTGCCGAACTCATAAGTGTGATTAGGCTGGAATACTAAGTCCGGATACTGTTTGGCGATTTCCATTTTCACTCTAGCTTCTGCTGCAGCATAGCGCTCGAGCGCAATGCGTATATCGAGACGGTTCAGCAGTGCTTGTGTCTGCAAGTCAGCACTTAAATCCAAAGCCAGTGATTTTGCGTCAGCGGCTTGAGCAAATGGCATTTGTGTTACTCGCTCAAGCGGCATGCCCAAACTGCTAGCTAATCTTGATTGCAGTACCAACTGATAACGTTGTTTTTCGTTTAGCTGCGTGGTGATCTCCTGCAGCAGCAGGTTGGCTCGGCTCAACTCAGTGCTGGCTGACTCTCCTACGCTGATGCGTTTTTGAAACATGGCCGCAATCTGCTGGCGATATTCCTGTTCTTTGATCAACAGGTTCAGCAGTTGCTGGTTATATTGATACTCAAATAAGGTTTTGGTGACATCAGAGCGCAGCTGCCATGCACTTTGTGCGATTCTTAGTTTAGCTGCTTCAGATAAATGTGCTGCACTTTCAATGCGGATATTGCGCTTATTCGCTGTTTCAACCGGCAGGTCAATGCTCAGCATATAGGTGTAAGGCTTTAACTCATCATTGGCATTATTACTGTCACCATAGCCGGTTTTTAGATTGGGCAAAGGCCTCAATGCAGCTGTCATTTTTGCGGCTTCTGCACTGCGCCATTGAGCCCGAGCAACATCCAGACTTGGGTTGAAGAATAGGGCGCAGTAAACCAGCTCATCAGCACCCCATTGCTGAATCGGCAATTCATTGGCTTGATAGCCGTTAGCAATTAGGAATGCATGAAACTGTTCATTATCAACTTGACGACGGGCAAATTTTTCAGCAATTTCAGCGCTGTTGAGCGGCTTGGCGATGTATTCTTGAAAGCCACATCCCGGTAAAATAAAGCTGAGTCCAGCCAAGAGGACGGTGGTGCATGCTTTATATATCGCTGTTTTGCCGGTGTGTGAAAAATTAATCAGGGACATTCTTCTGAAGCCGAAGTGGTAAGTGGTCTGGAGTGCTATCTATTAATCGATGATTTCGGCATTTACCGCACTGAGCGCATCCTGCAGCGTTTCTTCACTCAGTTGATTGATCGAGGTTGCCAATAAATCGGCAGCTTCAACCGTAGCAATCGGTAAATCGTGACTATCCATTTCTGCAATCAGACCTGCGGCTATCCCAGCAATTTTCAACAAGGCTTGTCTTTCGCGCATCAACAGTTCCATCTCTGTGCGCAGCATATTAATTTCATTTTGGTTAATGGTATTTGGCATTTTTAATCGCTTGTTTTAAATTTCGTTGAACGACATTCTCGCGCATTCGTCAATTGCAATGCTAGTTGCAGAATGTACATTTGCAAGCTTAACTCAAGCTGAAATATTAAAAGCAAATTTGTTTTTGTTCTTTTCCGAATGTTGAAACTTGAGATACAATAGCAAATTGACTGAACGGCTCGGCACTATGCCTGTCGTACACTACCTTGCGAAAGTGGCGGAATTGGTAGACGCACTGGATTTAGGTTCCAGCGCCGCGAGGCGTGAGAGTTCGAGTCTCTCCTTTCGCACCACAAACTTTATTAGAATTTGCAGAAGCGCAGCCTCTGTTTGGCGGGCAAACTGCAGTTAACTTTTAGGAAATACAGCATGGCTTTGAATGTTGAAACCCTCGGCACCCTTGAACGTAGAATGACCATCAGCGTTCCGCTGCAACCGCTTGAGGCGCAAATTAAACAACGACTCAACCAGATTTCACGTACAGCAAAATTCGCTGGTTTTAGACCTGGCAAAGCACCAATTGGTCTAGTGAATCAGCATTATGGCAATCAGGTTCGTGACGAAGTCTATTCAAGTGCTGTTGAAAAAAGTTTTGGCGACGCGGTTGAAGAAAATAAATTACGCGTTGCCGGTTTCCCAAATATCGAGCACAAGCCATTTGATGCCGCTTCAGAAACTCTGGAATACACAGCCACATTTGAAGTGTTTCCTGAAATTAAAATTGGTGATCTGTCAAAAGTCAAAATTGAACGGCCTGTTACTGAAATTTCCGAAGCGGATGTCAAAAAAACCTTGGATGTGTTGGTGAAACAGCGCGTGAACTATGAACCAGTAAAACGTGCTGCCAAAAAAGGTGATCGAGTTAATGTTAGCTTAAAAGCATTTATGGATGGCCAGGAAGTTGAATCAACCAGTGAGGCCGGTATTGATTTGGTAATTGGTGAAGGTGGCCGTGTTGCTACATTTGATGATGAGTTGATCGGCGGAAAAGTCGGTGCAACCAAGAAATTCGATATTACTTATCCTGAAGATTTTGAATCAGCTCAAACCGCTGGCAAAACAGTCGGTTACGAAGTAACGTTTAACAGTGTTTCAGCGCCAAAATATCCTGAAATCGATGCGGACTTTGCGAAAAGTTTGGGTATTGAAGATGGCGACGTTGAAAAAATGAAAGCGGAAGTTACTGAAAGTCTGAAACAGGAAGTAGCAAAACGCGTCAGTGCTAAGCTTAAAGAGCAAGTGTTCCAAGTGCTGGTTGATAATGCGGAATTTGATATTCCGCGTGCGATTCTGGAAGTTGAAATCAATCGCATGATGCAGACTACAGAACAAAATCTGAAGCAGCGTGGTGCTGATTTGTCAAATATCAAATTAGAACCAGCAATGTTTGAAGATCAAGCCAAGCGCAGCAGCAAGTTGCGCCTTATTTTAGGTGAGTTGATTAACACTAACGGCTTGCACGCAAACGCAGACCAAGTGCGCGCAATGGTTGATGTATTCTCACAGAGCTTTGAGCGTCCGGCAGACGTTGTAACTTGGTACTATGCAGATCCAAAACGTTTGGATGAGCCTGCGGCATTGGCAACAGAAGAGAACGCAGTAAGCTGGGTGTTGTCGAAGGCTAAAGTGACTGATAAAAAAGTAAAATTTGATGATTTAATGGGAACTGCCTAATGAACGATAAGCTGCAACCACAAGCGAGTTTTGATATGACGCCAAGCGGTTTGGGGTACATCCCTATGGTCATTGAGCAGAGTGGTCGTGGTGAGCGTTCATTTGACATTTACTCGCGACTGCTTAAGGAACGTGTCATTTTCTTGGTCGGCCCGGTAAATGACATGTCTGCCAATTTGGTGGTGGCGCAATTGCTGTTTCTTGAAGCAGAAAATCCTGACAAAGATATATCGCTTTACATTAACTCGCCAGGCGGTTCAGTTACGGCTGGTATGTCAATTTATGACACCATGCAGTTCATTAAGCCTGATGTCAGCACTTTGTGCATAGGGCAAGCTGCGAGCATGGGCGCGTTTTTGCTGGCTGCTGGTGCTAAAGGTAAGCGCTACAGCCTGCCAAATTCTCGTATTATGATTCACCAACCATCCGGTGGTTTCCAAGGTCAGTCATCTGATATTGAAATTCATGCGAAAGAAATTCTTTATTTGCGTGGAAAACTCAATGACATTCTTGCCCATCATACTGGCAGAACTGCCGCTGAAATTGACCGTGACACCGAGCGCGATAACTTTATGAGTGCTGAACAATCTGTCGAGTACGGCATGATTGATAAGGTACTTGGCAGCCGCACAGAAGTAGCATAATTCCTGTCTATCATGGGTTGCAATACCCATGTTATGACGAGTATAGTAATTGTATCTATTTCACCTGTTTTTGCAGGCTCGATTCTCCCCAATCAATATTGACTAGGATTTAATCCATGGCAACCAAAGCCGACGACGATAAGCTTCTGTATTGTTCATTCTGTGGCAAAAGCCAGCATGAGGTAAAAAAACTGATTGCAGGCCCGTCTGTTTTTATCTGCAATGAGTGTGTGGATTTATGTAATGACATCATTAAGGAAGAAGTACAAAATGCGGATGGTTTGAAGCCGGCTGATGCCAGCTTGCCTACACCGCAGGAAATTTGCAAGATTCTTGATCAGTACGTGATTGGACAGACGCAGGCCAAGAAAAACTTGGCGGTTGCGGTCTATAACCACTACAAGCGCCTAGGCCATAATAATTTATCCAACGGCGGGCAAAAAGATGAAGTGGAAATTGCAAAGAGCAATATTCTGTTGATAGGACCAACCGGTTCCGGTAAAACTTTACTGGCGCAAACGCTTGCCAGATTGCTAGATGTGCCTTTTGTCATGGCTGACGCTACCACGCTGACTGAGGCTGGTTATGTGGGTGAAGATGTTGAAAACATTATGCAGAAACTTCTGCAAAAATGTGATTACGACATTGAAAAGGCACAGCGTGGCATTGTTTATATTGATGAGGTCGATAAGATTTCACGCAAATCTGATAATCCATCCATTACGCGTGATGTTTCCGGTGAAGGCGTACAGCAAGCTCTGCTGAAACTGATTGAGGGTACTGTAGCTTCAATTCCACCGCAAGGTGGCCGCAAACATCCTAATCAGGAATTTGTGCAGCTAGACACTACCAATATTCTGTTCATCTGCGGTGGCGCATTTGATGGCTTGGAGAAGGTGATACGTCTGCGTTCGGAAAAAGGCGGTATTGGCTTTGGTGCAGAAGTGAAAAGTAAAGTAGATGCGCGTGAAGTAGGTGCGGTGCTCAAAGACGTGGAACCCGAAGACTTAATTAAGTTTGGTCTGATTCCTGAGTTTATTGGTCGTCTACCCGTGGTGGCAACTTTGGAGTCACTCGATGAAGCAGCGTTGATGACTATTTTGACTGAGCCTAAAAATGCACTGACCAAGCAATACACCAAATTATTTAAGATGGAAGGTGTCGATCTTGAGTTTAGAGAATCTGCGCTATTGCTGATTGCCAAAAAAGCGCTGGAGCGTAAAACCGGTGCGCGTGGCCTGCGTTCTATCATGGAGCATGCTTTGCTTGAAATTATGTATGAGCTACCTTCAATCAAGAGTCTGAGTAAAGTGGTTATAGATGAAGGTGTCATACGTGGTGATACGCCACCTATTTTGATTTTTGAAGATAAGGCCGCTGAAGAAGCTGCCGGTTAATATTTAACATTCATTCTTATCTCGGTGCGTGATGCTTTTAAGCATGCATGGCCGAGATTTTTTATGCGCTAAATCTTTAATATAGATGTGCAAAATAGGCGTAATTGCCAATACAGAAAAATTTTCTTGCATTAACCTATTTTTATGTCACCCAATTGGTGCTTAAATATCAACTCATACTTGAACTGTTGGGAACTGCCCCCATCAAGATGAGTAAGCGTGTTTTTTGGCTAAATTTCTAGCTTATATTTGGAAGTCTACACATGGCACAATCATTACCTCATTTTCAACCAGACAGCGGCCTACTGCCATTACTGCCATTGCGCGATGTAGTGGTCTATCCGCATCTGGTGATTCCGCTTTTCGTAGGACGAACTAAGTCTGTGAAAGCATTAGAACTTGCTTCTGAAGGCAACAAACAAATATTGCTAGTGGCGCAAAAATCCGCCAGTAAAGATGACCCTGATGCTTCTGATTTGCATGAAGTGGGCACTGTCGCGACCGTACTGCAAATGCTTAAATTGCCCGATGGCACGGTTAAAGTACTTGTTGAGGGGCTGCAGCGCGCGAAAATCAGTGGGTTTATAGAGACTGAAGAATGTTTCGCTGCAGTGCCGGAACTGGTGACAGACGCTGAATCTGACGTAGAAATTCAAGCGCTGATGCGCACAGTATTTGCTCAGTTTGACCAGTATGTAAAGCTCAACAAAAAAATTCCACCGGAGATTCTCACTTCACTTGCAAGCATAGATGAAGCAGGCCGTCTTGCGGACACCATTGCTGCGCATCTCACCTTAAAATTGGAAGAGAAGCAAAAAGTCTTGGAAATGTTCGATGTGGCTGAGCGTTTGGAGCATTTGCTGCGTTTGATGGAAGGTGAGATTGATATTCTTCAGGTAGAAAAACGTATCCGTGGTCGAGTGAAGCGCCAGATGGAAAAAACGCAGCGTGAGTACTATTTGAATGAGCAGGTAAAAGCTATTCAGAAGGAGCTCGGTGAGCAGGATGAAAATGCCGAGATGGATGAGCTCGAGAAGCGTATTCAGGCTGCAAAAATGCCTAAAGAGGCGCTCGCAAAAGTGAATAGCGAGCTTAAAAAACTCAAAATGATGTCGCCGATGTCTGCCGAGGCCTCGGTAGTGCGCAATTATATTGATACGGTTATCAGTCTGCCATGGCAGAAAAAAACCAGAATCAGTAAAAATCTGCTGGCAGCAGAGGCTGTGCTGGATCATGATCATTACGGCCTAGAAAAAGTTAAAGAGCGCATTGTCGAGTATCTGGCGGTGCAGCAGCGGGTTGATAAAATTAAAGCGCCTATTCTCTGCTTGGTTGGACCTCCGGGCGTTGGTAAAACCTCACTGGGGCAAAGTATTGCCAAGGCGGTTAATCGCAAGTTTGTGCGCATGGCTTTGGGCGGTGTGCGTGATGAGTCTGAGATTCGTGGGCACAGACGTACTTACATTGGCTCCATGCCAGGTAAAATCTTGCAGAGTATGACAAAAGTCGCCGTGAAAAATCCCTTATTCTTATTGGATGAAGTGGATAAGCTTGGACAAGATTTTCGCGGTGACCCTTCTTCTGCGCTGCTAGAGGTGCTTGATCCAGAGCAGAATCATACATTCGTAGACCATTATGTTGAGGTTGAATACGACTTGTCTGACGTGATGTTTGTGGCTACTGCCAACTCCATGAATATTCCGGCACCGCTGCTGGATCGTATGGAAATCATCAATCTTTCCGGCTACACCGAAGATGAGAAAGTAAATATTGCGATGCGCTATTTACTGCCTAAGCAGCTCAAGTCACACGGTTTGAAAGAGACTGAGCTGCAAGTTTCAGAAGCCGCAGTGCGTGACATCGTGCGCTATTACACGCGTGAAGCCGGTGTCCGTAGACTGGAACAGGAAGTGGCGAAGGTTTGCCGCAAAGTCGTTAAAGAGCTGTTGACATCAAAAGCCAAGAAGTCAGCCAAGACTGCTGTTGGTGAAAAACCAGCGAAAAAAATCAATGTGACGCCGAAAAACCTGGATAAATACCTTGGTGTTCAGCGCTATGATTATGGTGTGGCCGCCAAAGAGAATCAGGTGGGTCAGGTCACTGGTCTGGCTTGGACATCAGTGGGTGGAGAGTTGTTAACGATCGAGGCTGTATTGTTGCCAGGTAAAGGTAAAACAACGACTACCGGTAAACTGGGTGATGTCATGAAAGAGTCAACTCAGGCAGCCATGAGCGTGGTAAGAAGTCGTGCGCAGCGCCTGGGTATTGCCAGCAACTTTTATGAAGAGCACGATATTCATATTCACTTTCCTGAAGGGGCAACACCAAAAGATGGCCCAAGTGCAGGTATTGCCATTACCACAGCGCTGGTTTCGATTTTGACTAACATTCCCGTACGCGCTGATGTGGCGATGACCGGTGAAATTACCCTGCGTGGCGAAGTGCTGCCTATTGGTGGCTTGAAAGAGAAACTGCTGGCTGCACATAGGGGTGGTATCAAAACTGTACTGATACCGCAGCAGAATGTGAAAGACCTGACCGATGTGCCTGAAAACATCAAAAATCATCTGGATATTCATCCAGTGCAGTGGATTGACGATGTTTTAAAGTTGGCTTTGGCTTCAACGCCAGTGCCATTGGCCTCTGATACTGATGTTCATGAAAATCCTGCAAAAGAGGTTCAACTTGCTGATAATTCTAAAGAATCGCCAGCGGCAACCACTGATGCAATAAAACATTAGAAAAATATGTGCTTGTAACTGCTGATAAGTGCTTGACACAGCCTTTATAGGCTTGATATAAAGGCGTTACGGGGCTACGACTCCATAGAAATTACCGATGTTTTTATTTAACAAACCTTGAGAGGGGATTACACGTGAATAAATCAGAATTAATTGATCAAGTTGCAAGCGCTGCAGGTATTTCTAAAGCTGCTGCTGGTCGTGCATTAGACGCAACTACAGCTGCTGTAACAAAAGCATTAAAAAAAGGTGATTTAGTAACGCTTATCGGTTTTGGTACATTTTATGTAGGCAAGCGCGAGGCGCGTAATGGTCGTAACCCTCGTACTGGTGCAACCATCAAAATTAAAGCTGCAAACTCTCCTAAATTTAGGGCTGGTAAAGCACTTAAAGATGCTGTAAACTAGCGTCTTCGTTGGTTAGGCAGGGTGCTTAGCTCAGTTGGTAGAGCGTCGCCCTTACAAGGCGAATGTCAGCGGTTCGACCCCGTTAGCACCCACCAAAAAGCCAACAAAAATTAGTAGATTTGTTTCTAATTCAAATTCAGAGTGCTGGCAGTTTCGGCACTCTTTATTTTGTAATTTACATTAAGCGTTAGAAACGCAAAGTTTTAGGAGTGGTAGTTCAGTTGGTTAGAATACCGGCCTGTCACGCCGGGGGTCGCGGGTTCGAGTCCCGTCCACTCCGCCATACAAAAAAAGCGAGTTTTTAAACTCGCTTTTTTATTTTCTACCTCACATCATTCGGTGCTTAATTTCCAGAACTGTATATATTAATTGCCTGTCTTAGTGCTGTTTTCAAGGCATTTTGAGGGTTAATTGTGATATATTAATGCGCTTGAAGTTTGTCTATATTTTGATTTCATATTGCTTAGTCAGTCATCATTTAAAAAGAGAATTTTATGTTAGATAGTATTCGTTCTGTTGCACAAGGTTGGGTTGGAAAAGCTTTGCTGGCCTTGATTACTATTCCTTTTGCCTTGTTTGGTATCGATTCTTATTTAAGTCAGGCGGGAAATAATGTTGCCGTAGCGAAGGTAGATAGCAGTGAAATTTCTTTGCAGGAATATTCCAACGCATTACAGAATTTACGCAATCGCCTTCAGTCAGAAGGCAAAGTAGACCAAGCTGAACTTGACAGACCAGAAGTTAAAATTATGGTGTTAAATCAGCTGATTAATCAGCAGTTGCTGGATAAAGAAATTAAAAATGCACACTATGCAATCAGTGATGCACAGTTGGCAACCTATATCACCGGCATGCCTACTTTTCAAAAGGATGGCAAGTTTTCTCAAGAGCTTTATGACCAACTTCTCCAGGAAAACAGAATCACGCCGAAAAAATTTGAAGCTTCTATTCGTGCAGATTTATTAAGTCAGCAAGCGCAAGACGGTATTGCGAAATTGGGGTTCATATCTAACGCACGTGCTACTGAAACCGTGAAATTGCTAAACCAGAAACGTGTGGTTTCTGTTGCGGAAATCAAAACCAAAGATTTTGTTGATCAGGTAAAAGTTGACCCTGCAGAAGTAAAGGCTTATTACGAGAAACATAAAGACAAGCTGCGTACGCCTGAACAAGTGAAAATTGAGTTCATGTTGATGTCGGCAAGTGCCTTGGTGCCAAGTGTTCAGGTGAGCGATGAAGAAGTTAAAAAGTTCTATGATGAAAATGCAGCTAAATTTCAAAGTAATGAGCAGCGCCGTGCCAGCCATATTTTGATTGGTTTTGGCGCTAATGCTACGCCAGAACAAAAGCAGGCTGCAAAAACAAAAGCGGAAGAGTTGCTGGCTGCAGTTAGAAAGAATCCAAAATCGTTCGAAGAGTTGGCCATTAAAAACTCTCAAGATCCAGGCTCTGCAGCTAAGGGTGGAGATTTAGGTAGCTTTGGTCGTGGTGCTATGGTGAAAGCATTCGAGGACGCTGCATTTTCGATGAAAGAAAATGAAATCAGCAATTTAGTAGAATCCGAGTTTGGTTATCATATTATTAAATTGACCGAAATCAGCGGTCAAAGCGCTGATTTTGTCAGCTTGAAACCTCAGATTAAGGGTGAGTTGATTTTCCAAAAGGCGCAGGCTTTATTTGTGGAAAAGGCTGAAGGTTTCAGCAATATGGTTTACGAGCAGTCTGACAGCCTGCAGCCTGCTGCCAAGGCTTTTGGTGGTCAGGTACAGGTGTCCGATTGGTCTACACGTGAAGATATCAATAAATTTTTCAAAAGTGAGAAGTTAGTTGCGGCAGTATTTTCAGAAGAATCACTGAAAGATCGTCGCAACACTGAAGCGATTGAAGTATCGCCAAATAATTTGGTTGCTGCGCGTGTGTTGGATTACAAACCCTCTGCGCCTAAGGCATTTGATGATGTAAAAGCCGGTATTGAAGAGTTGCTTAAACTTGAGGCAGCAGCAAAATTGGCAGTTGAAAAGGGCGAGTCTGCGCTGAAAGCGCTTAAGCAAGGTCAAGATGTTGCGAATCTGGGATGGATTCCGGAGGTGACCGTAGACCGCAAGGATGCGCAAGGTTTGACAGACTTGGCCATGAAACAGATATTTAAGACTGATGTCAGCAAGTTGCCGGCTTATTCGGGTTTGGCAGATAGCAAGCAAGGCTATTTACTGGTGAAGGTGATTGAAGTGGATGCCAGTGCTGCTGATGATGCAGCATCTTTGAAAAACGCTAAGAATGAACTGGCGGCTGCGTTAAATGCAGAGTACTTGGCTGCTTACAAGCAATCTTTGCGTGAAAAAGCGAAAATTAAAGTCAATCAGAGATTGCTGATGGATAAAGCAGATCAATAGCCGACTTTTTTAAATAAGATTTCGCCATGTAATCATTTAGGCAAACAAAAAAGGCACCCTTAGGTGCCTTTTTTGTTTGCTTTTTTATTGAAGTCAGTTTTGAGTTTCTATCCCCTGTAATGATGGCAGGGTGACAGTAATTTATTCAATCGTACCTGCAGCTGTGATGTTCATACCGCCATCCACGTAGGTAATTTCTCCTGTGATACCTGAGGCCAGGTCACTGCATAAGAATGCCGCTGCGTTGCCAACTTCTTCGATGGTGACGTTGCGACGCAGCGCAGCATGCTTTTCATTGAAACCAATCATCTTATCAAAGTCAGCAATGCCTGATGCTGCCAGTGTTTTGATAGGACCTGCAGAAACAGCATTAACGCGAATGCCACGTGGTCCCAAACTTTGTGCCAGATAACGCACGTTAGCTTCCAAACTGGCCTTGGCAACGCCCATGACGTTGTAGTTAGGCATGGTGCGTTCAGCGCCCAGATAGCTTAATGTGAGTAAGCTGCCGTTGCGGCCTTGCATCATTGGGTAAGCTGCTTTTGCCATTGCTGAAAAACTGTAGGAGCTAATATCGTGAGCAATACGGAAATATTCACGATTGATGCTTTCCAGATAGTCTCCATCCAGGGCAACTTTAGGTACAAATGCGATGGAATGCACCAAGCAGTCCAAACCATCCCAATGTTTGGCTAGCGCAGGGAACAGGGCTTCAATCTGCGCATCATCGGCAACATCGCAAGGCAATACGATTTTAGAGTCAAAATCGGCGGCTAGGTCAGCAACGCGCTTTTCGTGCTTTTCCATTTGATAGGTGAACGCAAGTTCAGCGCCTTCACGTTTCATTGCAGCTGCAATGCCATAAGCAATAGAGCGGTTGCTAAGCAGACCGGCGATGAGTACTTTTTTACCTGCTAAAAATCCCATAATGAATCCTGTAATGATTTATTAAATTTATAATTGGTCTGCTGCGGAATTCAGACGCCAGCTATTTGTGTGATCCACTGCGTGGGTCGAGTGCGTCTCGCAAACCTTCTCCAAGTAAATTATACCCTAACACAGTCATTAAAATGGCTAAACCGGGAAACAGCGATAGCCACCAAGCAAATTGTATGTACTCTTTACCGTCAGTAAGAATATTGCCCCATGAGGCCTGTGGAGCCTGTACACCCAAGCCCAGAAAACTTAGGCCAGACTCCATCAGCACTGCACCCGCTACACCTAGCACAGCGCTAACAATAATGGGCGTCAGGCTGTTTGGCAGCAAATGCCTGAAAATAAGTCTGAGGTCTCGAGCGCCTAAGGTGCGCGAAGCCAAAACATATTCTCGATCACACAAGCTTAAAAATTCTGCGCGCACCAGACGGGTTACCCCCATCCAGGAGGTGAGTCCGATCACAATCATAATGTTGATGATAGAAGGAGTAAGAAATGCAATCACCGCCAGAATCAGGAAAAAACTCGGAATCGACAGCATCACATCCACGAGGCGCATGATGACTACATCTACCCAGCCCCGATAAAACCCTGCCAAAGCGCCTAGAATGATGCCTATCACGGTAGAAATGCCAACGGCCACTAATCCTACCAGTAGCGATACGCGACCACCAAACAGCATGCGGCTTAGCACATCGCGTCCCAATCCGTCAGTACCCATCCAATGTGCGATCGATGGTTCAAGCAATATCGCTTTCACATCAATTTCATTGGGGTCGTAAGGCGCAATCCAGGGAGCCAGCATGGCCAGCAAGAAAATAATGCTGATAATCACAAAGCCGCTGTAGGCCAATGGGTTGGATAATGCTTTTTTGAAAAGGCTCTGATGCATGATTATCCCCTCACCACACCACGTCTGACGCGTGGGTCAGCCCATGCATACATCACATCTGCCAGCAGATTGCCTATCAAAGTGAGTGCTGAGCCGATAGTGAGTATGCCCATCACTACCGGAAAATCGCGCATTAATACCGCGTCATAAAATAATTTACCCATTCCTGGTATCGCAAAAATCGTTTCAGCAATCACCGAACCGCCAATCAAACCAGGGATAGAAAGACCGATGATAGTGATTAAGGGCAGCAGGGCATTGCGCAATGCGTGTTTATAAACAACTTTGCTTTCTGCCAAACCTTTAGCGCGTGCAGTAGTAATGTAATCCTGATGCAGTACATCCAGCATACCGTTTTTGACGAAAAGGGTGATGCCGGCAAGGCCGGTGATGGATGGGATGACGACCGGCAGAAATAGATGACTCAGCGTATCCTTAATTTTTCCCCAAGTATCAAGTGACTCGTAGTTCAGACTATGTAGCCCCGATATCGGAAACCAATTATTCACTACGCCAAGCCAGTACATCAATAACAATGAAAGCCAGAAGCCAGGAATGGAAAAGCCGATAAAATTGAACAGAGTGATGCTTCTGTCTTGCCATCCTAGATGCTTGCGCGCAGCGACGATGCCAAGCGGGATCGCTAGCAACAGCGTAATTGCCAAGCCAAGTAGGTTAATCATCAGCGTGATTGGAAGTGCTTCTTGAATCAGTCCCTTGGTGACGTTGCCATCTTTATCAGTCGTTTGCCAAAATACGGGTTTTTGATGGCTGGCGAAGGACTTCCCGAAATCCAGTGTAGTCATGCGCTCCAGCCATAACGCATATTGCACGATGACAGGTTTATCCAGGTTGTACATTTCACGCAATTTTTGACGTGATTCTTCACTGGCTTTGGGATTGAAAGCAGATTCGTTGCTAGTGATGTCGCCCGGAGCCAGGTGCATAATAAAAAACGAAATAAGGCTGATGCCTATCAATAGAGGAATCATCCATAGCACGCGCTTAATTAGATATTTCAGCATGATTATTGATTGATTTCGTTGCGTCTCAAGGGTTTGGGGATGTACCAGTCTTCAGCGTTGTGACCGATACCGGCAGGTGGCGCAGGGTTGTCTATGCCTTTTACGCGCTTGTGGATAGCGGTCAAGCCATATCCAGCGGACAGGTAGACGATGGGGCTATCTTCTAAAAGTACACGTGCGAATTCATGATAGATTTTCTGACGTTTGTCCGGATTCAGTTCCAGCCGGCCTTGCTCTAGCAGTTTATCAACCTTGGGATTGTGATAACCAATAAAGTTAAATTGGCCGGGCGCTTGCTGGCTTGAGTGCCAGATATTGTACTGGTCGGGATCCAACCCCAGCCCCCAACCCAGAACAACGACATCAAAGTCACCGGTTTTAATAAAACGACTGATAAAGCTTGCCCATTCAATCGCGCGAATCTGGACATCAATACCAATCTCTTTCAGCCTGCGTTGAATCAGCACTGCAGATTTTTCGCGTTCTTTATTTTGATTGGTAATAATTTCGAAACTGAACGGCTTGCCATCACGTTCCAAAATACCATCGCCGTCACTATCCACAAAACCCGCTTGCTTTAATAAGTCGCGTGCCTTTTGCGGGTCATAAGGATAGGGCTGCAAATCAGGGTTGCTCCAACGCGTACCAGGCTTGTAGGGCGATGCAATATTAATACCTAAGCCAAGGTAAACGCCATCAATAATTTCCTGTTTGTCGATGGCGTAATTGATGGCAAGCCGCACATTTTTATCATCGAAGGGTTTCCGTTTCAGGTTAAATCCCATGTAGGTGTAGCTGTTGCCCAACTCTTTATAAAGCGCGAGCTTCTGCTGCAGTTCAGGGCGGGCAGGAATAATACGTGAATACTTGATCGGATCTAAGCCCATGTAGTCAATGTTATCTGCCATCAGCTCCAAGAACTGGGCAGAGTTGTCAGGAATGATGCGCGAAACCAGCTGATCAATCTTGGCTTGCCCCAGCACCGAGTTTGGGTTGCGGGACAACTTTAGGTTCTCACCATGCGCCCAGCTGTCCAGTTTGTAATAGTGGCTGCCAACCGGATTTCTGGCAAAGCTTGTGGTGTGCAGATCCTGCCCTTGCAGCAGATGTTTAGGCAGAATCTGTAAGCCAGCCCAGCTATCCAGCGCAGGTGCATAGGCTTGCTCATAACTCACTTCAAACGTGCGTGCATCAGGCGTTGTTGCTTTTTTTACCAGCTGAAAATCTGATGCGTATGGACTAGCGGTCTTTTCATCAATCACAGCCTGCCAGGTAAACAGCACATCCGCACTAGTAAGAGGTTTTCCATCAGCCCATTTCAAGTCCGGTTTTAGCATGAAACGTATCGTTTTCTGGTCGGCTGAGATTTTCCAGCTTTCGACTAGATCGCCCTCAAGTTCGAGGTTCTTGTCATATTTGAGCAGGCTGTTGAATATATTTGAGGAGATCGCGGAAGAAGCTGATTCACCGGCGATCATGGAAATCAAGCTGCTTGGCTCGCCAGTCATGGCGTTGATTAAGCTTCCACCTGATTCACTCGGAAAATCTTTATCAAGATCAATCCCGGATGGGTTGTTTTTGTCAGAAGAGCCACATGCGGTAACAAAGCTGCTGATGAGTAACACACACGTAATCTTGGTGAAATTTAGGCTCAAGCTCATAGGGTGGATTAAACGTTTGTAGTGTCAAACTCAGATTATATGAAGTTTAAAATGTTGTGTCAGACTCAAGAATATTCAGCTTGCTGCCAGGTTCAATATGGTTGCCCTTAAGATTGTTCCAGCGCTTGAGATCAATAAGCGCGACATCAAATTTTTCTGCGATACTGTGCAAGGTGTCTCCACGTTTTACGATGTAAGTTCTTGTATTTTTGGATGTACTTGGTTTTGCCTGATGAGTGTTAATGGTCAGTATCTGGCTCGTCAGCAAGCTATTGGATGTTAGACCATTATCCGTTTTAAGCTGTTTTACAGTGATGCCATAGCGTTTTGCAATGCCATAAATGCTCTCGCCTTGTTCAACTTTGTATGTGACGCTGGCCTCAATATTTGGTTCATTTTCAAGTGCTGCAAGCGTATCGCTTGTTTTCTCATCATTTTGCATCTGATCACGATGATCAGTCGTAGATGCTCCAACTGTCTCAGCTGCGCTAGCTGAACTGATAACGCTGCTTTTCTGATTGGAAGTGGGTTTAAAGTCTGTCACTTTGCCGTTGGGCACAATGATAGTCGCCGGTTTCTTGATTTTTTTGTTGGCAGGCAAATCGTTCACGTCACGCAGTTTGCTTACGTGTATGCCAAATTGTTTGGCAATTTTTTCCAGTCGTTCGCCCGGCTTAGCAAAATAGGTTTGCCAGCTAACTAGTGGCTTGTTGTAGCTTTCTAAATTGGTTCTGAAGGTTTGTGCGGAGACTATTGGTAAAAGGAATTCCAGGTTCTTCTCTTCGCTTTTTATTAGCGGGCGATTAAAGCTAGGGTTGAGCGCCAGAAACTCTTCGTCACTGATTTCTGCCAATTTTGCGGCGAGGCGCGCGTCTATCTGCGCTGGAGCAGTGACTTTAGCAAAGTAGGGGGTGTTGGCAATAGTTTGTATGTTTAGTCCATAGTTGCTGGGATTAGTCATGATATTTTTGACTGCCTGCAGTTTCGGTACATAATTTCTGGTTTCTGGAGGCAAGTTAAGGTTTTCATAATCGGTGGGCAGCCCGAGTTTGCGATTGCGCTCTATCGCGCGGGACACGGTTCCCTCCCCCGCGTTGTAAGCAGCCAATGCCAGATCCCATGCACCGAACATGGCATGCAGTTTTTGTAGATAGGTTAGTGCTGCATCGGTTGCAAATGTGATGTTGCGGCGGTTATCAAACCACCAGTTCTGTTGCAGACCGAAATGTTTACCTGTGGACGGTATAAACTGCCATATACCCGAGGCCCTGCTTGTCGAATAAGCTTTCGGGTTGTAGGCGCTTTCAATCATGGGTAAAAGCGCGATTTCAGTAGGCATGCCACGTTTTTCAACTTCTTCTACCACATGAAACAGGTAGCGCTGGCTGCGCTCGACCATACGTCTCACATAATCGGGTCTGGAGCTATACCAAGTTTCATGCGTTCTGGTCAGCGGTGAGGTTGAGTCAGGAATGGCATAACCATTTTTGATACGCTGCCATAAATCATTACGGCTCACATCTTCATTGGTGTGTATTTGGGATGCTTGATTTGGCGCTACATCTAGAATTTCTTCCAAGTTAAAGTTGCGCTTAGGTTTGGCTAAAACCGTTTCGCTATTGTAATTGGGGCTAGCGTAAGTAGGACTAGTATAACTAGGGCTAGTGATAACGTTGTAACTTGGTGTGAGATTCAGCGCGTTAGGTTTACGTACGGTTTCCTTGATGCCGTATTCATTCTGCGAGCTGTGAGGCACAACAGCGCTTGGCTCACTGATTAAAGGTTGAGGGTTTTCTTCAACCTGGATGACGATTTCGTCGCCCATTACATTCGAGATTGTGCCAGCTTCCGCGTGCGCATCAACACTGTGTGAGCTGCTGACTAAGACGCAAAAGCATAATGACAACTGGAGATTAAGTTTGAGGTGTGCGCTGCGCATGTGCTGCTTATTCATTTTGTTTAACGGCTTAGATCTAGAAAACAAAATTATTCCTCATGCCGCAGCTCCTTATTCGATGCAGGTCTTATACACTAAAGTGCTTGCATAGTAACGAATAGCTAGGCGTCAAGTCAAGCTAACAATTCAAGTGGATTAGATCTATAATTAACTTTATATTTAATCATTAATTAATTGATTAATAATGATTTCTAAGCTCTCTAATTTTGCTAAATGTGTACACTTCATCCTCGGTTTGCGTTTGTGTGGAGGCACGAATTTCTGCACTACTGCAGCGCAGAAAAGGATTGGTGGCCAACTCAAGTGCCATCGTGGAAGGCAGGCTGGGTTGATTTTTGGCTAGCAAGGCTAGTGTGTCGCGCTTGCGCTGTTGCAAATCTGCATTGCAAGGTTCAAGCGTCAGTGCAAAATTAATATTATGCATGGTGTATTCATGCGCACAGAATACTTGTGTCTCTTTAGGCAAGGTTTTAAGTTTCTGAAGCGAGTGGTGCATTTGTTGCGGGCTGCCTTCAAATAATCTACCGCAGCCTGCGCCAAATAAGGTATCGCCGCAGAACAGCCAGAATTGATTCTCGTATTGCATAAAATAGGCAATGTGACCCAGTGTGTGACCGGGTAAATCAATGATTTTTGCCTCCGGCAGCCAGTCAGTGCAGCGCATGTAATCAGGCTCGCTCACAGCTGTATGCGGAAAATCATATTGTTCCTGTGCGGGTGCAAACACCTGTGCCTCAGGAAAGTTCGATAGCAGAGATTTGACGCCTCCGATATGATCCTGATGATGATGGGTGATGAGTATCGCCTCCAGCTGTAAATTTAGTTCCGCAAGTTTATCCAAGACTGGTGTTGCATCACCCGGATCTACCACAACGGCTTTTCTCCCATTATGTATCAGCCAAAGATAGTTATCCTGAAATGCCGAGATGGGAATAATTTGTAATTGCGTTTGCATATGGTCTATTATCCAACATCAAAACAAAATATCCATAGCTAAATCTGCATATGACTGATCAGCCAGACAATCCCGCAATCAGCTGTGATCAATCCGCTTGGTTTTCAAGTACGCCTGGCCGTTATTTACAAGCGCAGGAACAGGCTTTATACGATCAGGCGGTAGTCGATCTGTTTGGGTTTAATGCTTTGCAGATGGGTAGCCTGCACATGGATTTGTTACGCAACTCCAGAGTTACACATCGATTTAAATCTGCCGACTGCTGTGATGACAAGCAGCAAGCAAATTTGCTATGTGATGATGATTTTTTACCTATTGCAGACACCAGCCTGGATCTGCTGCTGTTGCCGCATCGTTTGGAGTTCAGTGAGCGGCCTCACCAAACACTGCGCGAAGCTGAACGTGTGATGGTGCCGGAAGGACATTTATTGATTAGCGGATTTAATCCGCTGGGCTGGTGGGGCTTATGTCACCTATTCAAAACACGTCTGTGCAAGCAAAAAACGCCTGAAGATTTGACCGCTAATTATCCGTGGTCAGGGCATTTTATCGGCCTAAATCGACTCAAAGATTGGCTGGCTTTGCTCGGGTTTGAAGTAGTATCGGTGCAGATGTGCTGCCATGTGCCGCCTTTTGAGAATCAGCGTTGGCATCGCCGTTTTCATTTCATGCAGCGCCTGGGCGCACGCTGGTTGCCGCTGCTGAGCGGCGTTTATTTTATTGTGGCCAAAAAGCGTGTGGCCTGCATGACGCCGCTAAAACCCAACTGGAAAAAATCTGCGCTGACAGCAGGTTTGGTGGTCAGACCGACACAGCGCAAACATACCCAGCGCGGTATGCAGAAAAACAAGAACACATTCCGCTAGTTTAAAACTGCGTCAGTAGTTTTCTTACTTCAGCTTCATTTAGATTTTTGCCTATAAGCACAATCCGTGACTGCGGGTTTTCTTCGTTCCATCCCTCCAACAGCGTGGGTGGATAGGGTGTAAAGTGCACCGCATGAATGGCAAGCGGCGCTTTCTGGTCAGCTGCGTGAATAATGCCTTTCAGTCTTAACAACTGTTCGCCATGCTGCTGGCATAATTTTAAAATTACCGGTTTCAAGTCGCGCCAATGAATCGGGGTGGGCAAGGTAACGGTAAAACTCTGAATATCGGCATCATGGGCTTGCTTGGTTAATAATTGAGATTTTGTCGGCGCACGTAGCCAGCGCAATGGCTGTGCTTTTTTTGTCGCAGCGTCAAATAAGCCAACGTCAATAATCCATTGCGGATTCACCTTGCCATGTTGAATGCTGTGCTGCGTGGCACTCGCGTTGATAGCACTCAGCTTTTGCTGCAGCGCTTCAATTTGCGAACTTTCAGCCAAGTCAGTTTTAGTCACCAGTAACACATCGGCCACTGCAGCCTGTTTTAATGCTTCTTTATTTTGTTCCAGCTGCTGTAATCCATACATGCCATCGACAGTGACAATCACCGCATCCAAACGATACACCGATTCAATCACCGGCTCATTCATCAGGTTTGCCAGTATTGGCCCTGGGTCTGCCATGCCGGTAGTCTCTATCACCAGTCGCTTGAATTCAGGGATAGCCTGCAAGGCACGTTTAAAAAACAAATCACGCATGGTGTCAGCCAGTTCGTTTTTCAGCGAACAGCATAAACAGCCAGAACTCAATAACACTGTATTGTCTGCGATATGTTCACTTTCAATATTCTGTGCCAGATTGCTGTTGGCAAAAATCTGATCTAACCCAGCATCCCCCAGCTCATTAATGATGACTGCGGTGTCTTTCATGCCAGGGTCATTCAGTAAATGGTTCAGTAGAGTGGTTTTGCCACTGCCAAGAAAACCGGTGAGCAAAGTGACGGGTATGCGATTGTCCATAACGTTTTTATTCGAGAGATTGGGTGAATACAAGGTAAAATGCCGGTTACTCTAATCCTCAAAATAACTCCCAGTTTTATGAATGTTTTTTTCGAAGAAGACGGCAACTTTAAAATTGCCTCTATCATGACCGAATCAGCCGGCTCTATGCAAATAGAATCTGTTTCCGGTAAGCGTAGCAAAATCAAACTTAGTCATGTGCTCATGCGGTTTGAAACACCACTGGCAGGCTTTATGGAAGCTGCGAATGCTGAAGCTGCAACCTTGGATTTGGATTTTTTATGGGAGTGCTGTGGAGAAGATGAATTTGGTTTTGAAGATTTTGCACAGGATTACTACGGGCGAAAACCCAGCCCAATAGAATCCGCTGCCGTTGCGATTAAACTGCATAGCGCCCCCGTTTATTTCAATCGTAAGGGTAAAGGTCGCTACAAAGCCGCACCCGCGGAAATTTTGAAAGCTGCGCTGGCCGGGCTTGAGAAGAAGCGTCTTCTGGCCGAAAAAATGGCTAGTTTCGTGGCGCAATTAAAAGCGTTCACCATGCCGGCAGAATTGATGCAAAAGCTGGATATGTTGCTGTATGCGCCTGATAAAAACAGTTTTGAGTATAAAACACTGGATGCAGCAGCCCATGAAACGCATTTAAGTCATATTAAATTGCTGCACGCCTGCGGCGCAATTCCATCGGTGCATGATTACCACTTAGGGGCATTTTTGCGTGAATACTTTGCAAATGGCATCGACTTTAATACTGATGCATTGCCAGAATCGCCTGCGGATTTGCCCTTAGCCGAGGTTGAAGCTTTTAGCATAGACGACAGTACCACGACAGAGATTGACGATGCTTTATCCGTGCAAGTGCTGGCAGATGGGGTGACGCGTGTCGGTATCCACATTGCTGCGCCAGCGCTTGGAATTGCGCCTGATAGCCCGCTCGATAAAGAGGCAATGCATCGGTTGTCCACGGTTTATATGCCCGGGCATAAAATTACCATGCTGCCCGAATCCAGTATTCGTCCTTTCAGTCTAGATGCGGGTGAAGTGAAGCCTGCATTGTCGCTGTATCTTGATGTGGCAGCAGATTACACGGTGCTCAGCCGCGAAAGCAGAGTTGAGCGTATTAAAATCGCGGATAATCTGCGTCATGATACGCTGGAACCTTATTTTAATGAGCAGACACTGCAGCAAGATAGCGGCCATCCCTATTGGAGCCGTCTGCTATTTTTGTTCAATCTGGCGGAAACTCTGGAAAAAGCGCGTGGCAAATATGACCCGAGTAAACCGCCGCAGGTGGATTACAATTTCTATGTGACGGATGGAAAAATAAGCATCGTCAGCCGCCGTCGTGGTTCGCCCATGGATAAAGTGGTCGCAGAATTGATGATAGAAGCCAACAAAGAGTGGGGCGCATTGCTTGCCCAGCATACTGTTCCCGGGCTTTATCGTGCGCAAGCCGGCGGCAAAGTTTACATGACCACCAAACCCGAACCTCATCAAGGCTTGGGTGTGGCCCAATATAGCTGGAGTACGTCTCCGCTGCGCCGCGCGGTGGATTTAATCAACCAGCGCCAGATTATCAGCGTGGTACAGGGCGCAGAGCCGGCTTATCCGCTGAACAGTGATGCGCTGACCATGCATATGCGTAATTTCGAGCTGACTTACAAGGCGTATAGCGAGTTCCAGATTCGCATGGAGCGCTATTGGTGCCTGCAATATTTGATACAGGAAAATATCAGTGAAATTCACGCGACAGTGTGGCGCGAAAATCTGGTGCGTTTGGACAATTTGCCCTATATGACCAAGGTGTTCGGTATGCCGGAATTGAAGTCTGGCACGCGTGTGAGTTTGCAAGTTCAGGAGGTGGATACCCTGCTCATGGACTTACGTACCAAGTTTTTGGCAGTGCTCGAACAGGAATCTCTGCAGCCTTTGCTGCTGGATGACCTAGAAGGTGAAACGGTTGAATTGGATGTGGCTGCTGATGCGCAAGCTACGTCTGATGCCGAATCTAATTCAGCAGCCTCTGCAGAGGATGCAGCAGAAAAAACCGAAGCCGCATAAAGGGAAACATAATTTGTTTAGAGTAGCCAAACATCTGATGCGTGGGTTCACGCAACACTCTGCGGCCGACGAGGTGGTTGAGGTCAGTGAGTCTGATGGTGTGCGTGCTCTGCATTTGGGGTCATCAACCATTCAGAGTGCCATGCGCATTCGTGACCCATTTGCGTTGGAATTGGCTTATACACGTGGCATGATGTGTTTTTTGCTGTTCAAGGAGCAAGTGCGCGATATGCTGACTATCGGCTTGGGTGGCGGTTCGATTGCCAAGTATGTACATGCGAATTGTCCCGATATTGTTAGTAAGGTGATTGAGATTAATCCCAGAATCATCCAGGTGGCGCGTAACCAGTTTTATCTGCCGGAAAATGATGACACGCTGCAGGTGATTGAAGGCGATGGTTTGCAATATCTGGCTGAGCATCCTGAATCTTGCGACGTACTGATGATAGATGCTTTTGATAGCAATGGCATTCCGCCGAATTTCTGCAGTCAGGATTTCTTCGATCAATGTGCTTCGACATTAAGGCATGATGGTATTTTGTCGATCAATCTTTGGGGCAGTGATAAGAACTTTGACGTTTATCTGCAAAGAATTGAGCAGAGTTTTTCAGGCAAAGCCTTGATTTTGCCTACAGGCAGGCCAGGCAATGTCGCCGTGTTCGGTTTCAAGCGCGAGCCTGCGGACCTGCGCATCAGTACTTTGCGTATGCGTGCGAAAGTGCTGGAGAAGTCTCACCGCATTGAGTTTGTACAGTTTGTCGAAAAACTGGCGCAGCACAATAGCAGCACTGCAAACCGAATTTTTATGAACACCTGAATTTATTAACAACTCAATATTTTAAAAAGTGATGACCCCTTATGGCGCAATACAGCCCTAACCGATATTTTGCAACTTGCCCGCGTGGCTTGGAGCCGCTACTGTCCGATGAGCTACAGCAGGCTGGTGCAAAGTCTATAAAAAGCACTGATGGGGGAGTCAGTTTTGATGGAGACTGGGCGGTGTGCTATACCGCAAATCTGTATTCACGAATTGCCACTCGCATTTTGTGGCAGGTTGGACGTGGCAAATACACAAATGAAGAGGATTTGTTCAATGCCGCTTACAAGCTCAACTGGCCCCAATGGTTTGATGTAAAGCACGATTTTATGGTCAAGGTGACCGGGGTAAAATGCCCGCTGAAAAGTTTGGAATTTGCTACTCTGAAAATTAAAGACGCGGTTTGTGACAAGTTCAGACTTGCGGTAGGCAGCCGTCCTTATATTGATACCAAAACGCCAGCAGTGCGTATTCATGCCTACCTGACTAAAGATGAATATCAGTTTTATGTGGATACCTCGGGGGCTGCGCTGTATCAGCGTGGCAACCGCGGCGCTAGTATTGAAGCACCTCTGCGAGAGAATTTAGCAGCAGGCATTTTGAAGCTATCAGGTTGGCAGCCGGGTCAGCCATTTCTAGACCCGATGTGTGGCAGCGGAACCTTTTTGTTGGAAGCAGCCATGGTGGCGTTAGATATTGCACCCGGATTAAAGCGTAATTTTGGCTTTGAAAAATTGCGTACGTTTGAGTCAGATGTCTGGAAAAAAATTAAAAATCAGGCCTTGGCGAAAGTTAAAAAAGTCACGTTTCAGAAGATTTATGGTTCGGATATGGATTTGCGCGCTGTGCGTGTCACTAAGCAGAACCTGGAAGCGGCTGGTTTGCTGGAAGCGGTGCAGGTGTCACACGTGGATATGCTGCAGGTAGTGCCTCCAGCCGACAGCGGTGTGCTAGTGGCCAATCCGCCGTATGGGGTGCGTATTGGCGAGGATGAAGCATTGGCAGCGTTATATCCCAAAATGGGTGAAACCTTGAAGCGTAAATTTGCAGGCTGGAATACTTATTTCCTGACCAATGATTTGCGTATGCCTAAGCTGATGCGACTGACCCCTAGCAAGCGTACTCCCTTATTTAATGGGCCGCTCGAGTGTCGTTTGTTTGAAATTAAAATGGTAGCAGGTTCAAACCGTAAGGAAAGAGATGATGGCTGATTCACTGCAGGCACTCAGGACGCGTATCAATCATTTTGTGGCGGAACGCGATTGGTCGCAATTTCATACCCCTAAAAATCTGGCGATGGCCATGATTGTTGAAGCGGCCGAGCTGGTGGAGCAGTTTCAATGGGACACGCCACAGCAGAGTCAGCAACTGACGCCTGAAAAACGAGAGGCGGTGAGCCATGAGCTGGCAGATACCTTTGTGTATTTGTTAAGAATTGCTGAAATCTTGGAAATTGATCTGATTGAAGCGGCAAACCAGAAAATTGATTTGAATGCTAAAAAGTATCCTGTTGATAAAGCACGTGGCAGTAATGCCAAATATACTGCATATCAGGTGAAAGGTGAAAGGTGAAAGGTGAAAGGTGAAAACAAAAAAAACCGGCATGATGCCGGTTTTTTATTGCATGCTAGAGATTATAAAGCGGCTAGTGCAGCATCATAATTTGGTTCTTCTGTAATTTCAGCGACCAATTCGCTATGCAGTACCTTATTGTTTTCATCCAGCACAATCACGGCACGTGTTGTTAAACCGGCCAAGCTGCTGGTTTTAATGGCAACGCCATAGCTCTCGGCAAATGCAGCAGTGTTGCGGAATGTCGATAAAGTTTCCACATTTTCAATGCCTTCTGCTGCGCAGAAGCGGTTTTGTGCGAACGGCAGGTCTGCTGAAATACACAATACTACTGTGTTGTTCAGTTTCGCTGCTTGCTGGTTGAATGTGCGTACAGAAGTTGCGCAAGTCGGTGTATCAATGCTTGGGAAAATATTCAGAACTTTGCGTTTGCCGGCATAATTTGCCAGTGTCACGTCGGCTCTGGTTTTGTCTGCCAGCGTGAAATTTGGCGCGGTTTGACCTTTTTGTGGAAAGTTACCGCCGATTTCTACCGGGCCACCTTTGAGGTTCACAGTACTAGTCATAATCTTTATCCTTTATCGTTAGTTGAGTTGTTTTGAGGCAGGCGTGTAAACATACCTGTTTATGGTTAAAGTGACGATGCGCTCTATCATAAAGCAAAAACGCTCAGTTTGCACTGAGCGTTTTCGCATAATGTTGCAAATATAAGCTCTTGTTTTGGTAGGGTTTTTATTTTTGTTTAGATTAGATTTTCGCTCAAATAACCAATGGTCATGGTTTGATTGTGCAGCACACTGTCGCTAGTGTCTGGGCGCGGAGCAAATTCACCATAAGAGTAAAAGCCAGTAATCGCCGTTTGACTGCCCAGAATCTGCTGTACCAGTTTTACCTCATCAGCGACCAAATCTGCCATGACACCCTTGCGACCCACACAACTTACACAAACAGCCAAGCCATTCTGATTCACATTGGTATTGTCCTTAACCAGATGCGCTGCATCACCGGCACCTTCAACCAGTCTGTCATGCGTGGCCTGACAGAAACGTACTGTTTCACCTTCATCCACATTGCCAGCAAAAGTCAGGCTGTTAGTTTTTGGGTCGATTGCCAGCAAGGTACGAATTTTTTCAATGTCGCGTTTTCCTTCTTCAATAATGGCAAAAGGAAATTTCAATCCGCTGCCGGGCAAATCTTTAGCAGAATGCGCACCAATGTAAAGATTGTAGAGTGGCAGGGCAGGTTTGCCATCGAGCTCCAGTACAATGTTTTTCTCGGATTTAGTGACTTTGCGTGGCGGACCATAAGGTTTCCAGCCTCGCCCTACACCGGTAGCCGCAATTAGATTGTTGCCATATAAACCAACTGCGATGACTAAACCATCCCCCACAGTGTCGTTGAAAATCTGCACGGTTTTGCTGAAATTAAATCCGTCACCCGCCATGCCGCCCATGAGTGGGATTTCACCCAGTACACTCTTGAACCCTTCCAATAGTTCAGAGCCATTCACGTTCAGGCCGTCAGAATAAACCAGCACGGCTTTTAAGCTATCTGCTTTGAGTTGTTTTGCCAGGCCAGCACCTGTTTCAAACGAGTTTTGCATGCCAGACATTTTGGTGTGTGTCACGCGCTGGCTAGTTTTTTCCCACAGTACAGCGGTGATTTGCAGGCTATCATCAAACACGCCAGACGCCGTAATTTCACCGGAAGTTGAGCAGCCGATAATTTGAGCTGTCGGATAACGCTGCTTTAGCGTCGTTTGCAGCTTGGGCTCACTGAAGCGTTTTACCGAACCAAAAACTAACACTAGGTTAGCGGTTGGCAATGGCGATGTGGATGGCAAATCTTTTAATGTCATTTTAGCCGTTAATGACTCTTGTCTAACTATCATGAGGACCCCTTGGTTTCTGAATTCTCGCTGCAGAATTTTTTTTGTTCACTAACTTTACAGCTTTTAATTTAGATTACAACTCGGTTATGAAACAACTCGGCTGTAGATATAGTTATAAATATATTTGTAAATAAATGTTACACAAAATTGTAAATAAATGTAATATTAATTATAAATGCCCTTGTGGGTATAGGGGGAAATTTTATTTTTTTAATAAAATTTGTTTGGTATTGATTATTCAGCCTATATGTATATAAAATTGGGCTAGATAGTGCATGTAATCAATATTTATAAGAATCATTGCATTTACTTACAAAGGGAGCTTACTGGTGAGCCAGGAAAAGCCGAATCACGATAAATTGACGCCAGATCAATTGTCCAAAATTAAAGTAATGGTGATTGACGACAGCAATACGATACGACGTAGCGCTGAAATCTTCCTTAAGTCATCCGGGTGTCAGGTGATACTGGCTGAAGATGGCTTTGACGCCTTAGCCAAAATTTCTAACGAGCATCCAGATTTAATCTTCGTAGATATCATGATGCCCAGACTCGATGGCTATCAGACCTGTTCTCTCATTAAACGAAATGCGCGTTACAAAACTACTCCGGTGATTATGCTGTCCAGCAAGGATGGTCTCTTCGACCGCGCGCGTGGCCGCATGGTAGGCTCGGACCAATATCTCACCAAACCATTTACTCAGGAAACGCTGCTGGACGCTGTTCAGGTGTATGGCGCGCTTTCAAAAAATAACCAAGACGAGGATTAAGCATGGCCATTCAAACAATTCTGGTGGTTGATGATTCAGCAACGGATCGTTTCTTTTTAACTGAGCTGCTAGAGACTTCCGGTTACACGGTAATCGGGGCAGAAAGTGGCGAGGAATGCCTGACCAAGGCTGCTGAAATTCACCCTGATTTGGTGTTATGTGATGTCGTTATGCCAGGACTGACCGGGTTTCAAGTGACCCGTACGCTGACTAAAGATCCAAAAACGGCTGATATTCCTGTGATTCTTTGTACCGGCAAATCGCAGGCAACAGATTTAGCATGGGCCATGAAAATGGGTGCGCGCGCCTGTGTGACCAAACCTGTTGTCGGCTCTGAGCTGTTGGCGCTGATAAAGACACTTGAATAATCCCGTTACCACGACTGCAGGCGGCATGTCAGCAGTTTTTAATTATTTATCGATAAGTGTATAGGTTCAACAAGTGGCTAAAACCTCAAATTTGCGTGAATTCCAGGAGGCAATTCTTACCAAGCTAAAAGATGCTGCCAGCCAGGTTGGAGCTGAGTCCACCTCACGTTTAGGCATCACAGTAGGTACAAAAAAATATCTGGTGCGTCTGAGTGAGGTGCGTGAAGTATTGCCTGTGCCGCCTGTGCTTCAGGTGCCGCTGACTAAGCCGTGGTTTTTAGGTACTGCCAACGTGCGCGGGAATTTATATAACGTGAGTGATTTGGCGCAATTTCTGGGAATGCCGCCTACTCACAAATCGGTGCATAACCGTATTCTACTGTTAAGTACTGAAACCACTACGCAGGCTGCGTTATTAATCGACAGCTTGGTAGGTTTGCGCAACCTGCAGGAAATGCAGGCTGAAAAATTGGATGAAAGCGACAAAAGTCACTTTGCCATGCAAAAACTTACCGATGCAGATAAAAATCATTGGCTAGAGCTGGATATCGAAAGTTTGGTGCAGGATAAAAACTTTATACAGCCGATATAAATGTATGTTTAGTTGTAATCATACAAACTTAATCAGTTTTTATGCGAGTAATGAAAACTAATGAAATAAAAAAGGGGCTGTAGTAGATAAGCTTAAATGATAAGCTTGTTGAATGAAGATAACTCGTT
>VFQO010000491.1_pt1 | contig 41769 bp, 35 predicted proteins | sample 3512331 | NCBI WGS metagenome assembly VFQO01 (sample SAMN10412371, study PRJNA504923) | tailings metagenome | isolation source: Replicate 3 from Balatoc abandoned mine | place: Philippines: Itogon, Benguet | collected 2017-08-28 | reverse complement strand
CTGTTGGGGTGGGCTGGATGCTCGGCCTTGCCACGACGTCAAGGTCAAACGGCAGCGGCCTGCAGCCGGCGATGGGCCCAGGCCCGTGCCATCGGCAGCCAGTGGCGCCATCCCTGCGTGTCGCGCCAGGCGCGCGCCTGCACCGGCTGGCGGCTGAGCACCTTCACACGCGGCGCGTCGAAACCGCTCAGGCGCAGCACGGCGCTCTCGCCCACGGTGTGCAGATCGCCGGTGGCCAGCAGCGTGTCGCGCGGATCGCCGTCGACGGTGATCCACACCGTGCCGCGCGTGGCTTGCAGAAGATCGCCCGGCTGCACGGGCAGCATCAGGCTGTGTTCGGGCGAGAGGTCCCATTCACTGGCGGTGAAGGGGCCGAAGCCGGGGTGCTGGAGAAGGCAGTCGGTGGGCATGGCGGTGCTCCGGTAGAGGTTGGAGCTGTGCATGCTTGCGCTTGACACGTTGTCAAGGTCAAACGATGTGCGCTGCCCCTAGACGGCTTGCGCTTGTCACCGTGGCAAGCCCCACGCTGACAGCCCCTCAACCCTTTCGGAGCTTTCCATGCACGAATTCCACCTTCCCGACATGACCTGCGGCCACTGCGCCTCCACCGTGAACCTCACGCTCAAGCTGGTCGACCCCGCGTGCGAGGTGTCGGTCGACGTCGCCAGCCGCAAGGTGCAGGTCAAGAGCAGTGAAGAGCGCGCAGCGCTGGTCGAGGCGCTGACGGAGTCCGGTTACCCGCCCGCCGCCTGACCGCCCGTCGGCCCGCTCTGGGCCGGCACTTGACCTTCCCACGGGGTGAGGCTTCAAGCTTCACCCCGTTGCGCTTCATTCGGAGAACCCCATGTCCACGCTCATGAACATCGGCCAGGCCGCTGCCGCTGCCGGCGTCTCGCCCAAGATGATTCGCCACTACGAGCTCATCGGTCTGTTGCCCGAGGCCGCTCGCAACGAGTCGGGCTATCGCCTCTACAGCGAGCGCGAGGTGTCGGTGCTTCGCTTCATCGGGCGCTCGCGCCACCTGGGCTTCTCGATCCCGCAGATTGCCGAACTCATCGGGCTTTGGAGCGACTCGCAGCGCTCCAGCCGCGAAGTCAAGACGGTGGCCGAACGCCACCTCGCCAGCCTGGAAGAAAAGCGCCGTGAGATCGAGCAGATGATGGCCGGTCTGTCGGAACTGGTGCAGGCCTGCCCCGGCGACGACCGCCCGCACTGCGCCATCCTGGACACGCTGTCGCAGCACAGTCTGGACAAACACCAGCCCCGGCACCGGCCGCAACTCAAGAAGGGCAGCGCCAAGGACGGCGAGCCCGCCGCTGCGGGGTCCGGCCACATCGACCTCATGGCCTGGATGCGCGGCGTGCAGGTGCATCACGGCGCGCACTGAGCGCGGCGACGATGGACAGCGGGTTTGCCCGGGCGGGCGGACCTGGGCAAAAAACGAGGAGGGAAAACCCATGAGCGCACCCGCGGATCACCATCACGATCACCACCACAAGCACCATCACCATCGTCATGATGATGGCGGCGCCCATCCGCCCGCCACAACGCCCGCCACAACGCCCGCGCAGGCGGAGCCGCAATCGGCCGGCACCACGGTGTACACCTGCCCCATGCACCCGGAGATTCGCCGCAGTGCACCGGGGAGCTGCCCGATCTGCGGCATGTCGCTCGAGCCGCTGATGCCAGGCCTCGAAGACGATGACAACGCCGAGTTGCGGGATTTCGAGCGGCGCTTCTGGTGGACGCTGCCATTGACCGCCGCGGTCTTCGTGCTCGCGATGTTCGGGCATCGCCTCGGCTGGTTCGACATGACCACCCAGAGCTGGATCGAGCTGGTGCTGTCGCTGCCCATCGTGCTCTGGGCGGGCTGGCCTTTCTTCGCGCGCGGATGGCAGTCGGTGATCAACCGCAGCCCCAACATGTGGACGCTGATCGGCCTGGGCACGGGCGCCGCTTTCGCCTACAGCGTGATCGCCACAGTGGCGCCCGGCGTCTTTCCGTCATCGTTCCTGTCGATGGGGCGCGTGGCGGTCTACTTCGAAGCGGCCGCGGTGATCATCTCGCTCACCTTGCTGGGACAGGTGCTCGAGCTCAGGGCGCGCTCACAGACGTCGGCGGCCATCAAGTCGCTGCTGGGCCTGGCGCCCAAGACGGCCAGGCGCATCCGCGCCGATGGCGTCGAGGAAGACGTTGCGCTCTCGCACGTGCACGTGGGTGACCTGCTGCGCGTGCGCCCCGGTGAGAAAGTGCCGGTGGACGGCGCCGTGGTCGAGGGCAGCAGCGCGGTTGACGAATCCATGCTCACCGGCGAACCGATCCCGGTGACCAAGCGCGTCGGCGACCCGGTGATCGGCGCCACACTCAACACCAGTGGCGCGCTGGTGATCCGATCCGAGCGCGTGGGCGCAGCCACCATGCTCTCGCAAATCGTGCAGATGGTGGCCCAGGCCCAGCGCTCCAAGGCCCCGATGCAACGCATGGCGGATGTCGTGGCGGGCTACTTCGTGGTGACCGTCGTACTGATCGCCCTGGCCACCTTGCTGGTGTGGGGCTTCTTCGGCCCTGAACCGCGCTGGGTGTTCGGCTTGATCAATGCGGTGGCCGTGTTGATCATCGCCTGCCCTTGCGCGTTGGGCCTGGCCACGCCCATGTCCATCATGGTCGCCTCGGGCAAGGCGGCCACGCGCGGCGTGCTCTTTCGCGATGCGGCCGCCATCGAGAATTTGCGCAAGGTGGACACATTGATCATCGACAAGACCGGCACCCTGACCGAAGGGCGACCGGCCTTCGATCAGGCCATTGGTGTCGAAGGCATCGAGGCCGACGAGGTGCTACGTCTCGCAGCCAGCCTGGACCAGGGCAGCGAGCATCCCCTGGCCGACGCCATCGTGCGGGCCGCGCGCGATCGCGGGCTCACGCTGGACAAACCCGATTCGTTCGAATCGAGTTCGGGCATCGGTGTTCGCGGTGTGGTGGCCGGCCGTTCCCTGGCGCTGGGCAGCACCGCGCTAATGGATCAACTGGGCGTGTCGGTGCAGGCGCTGACACCTGCGGCCGAGGCCTGGCGCGCACGGGGCGCCAGCGTCATGCACCTGGCCGTCGACAGCAAGCTGGTCGGCCTGCTCGCTGTGTCGGACCCCATCAAGCCCTCCACACCGGAAGCCCTGTCGCTGCTGAAGTCCGCCGGGCTGCGCATCGTGATGGCCACGGGTGACGGCCTCACCACCGCGCGCTCGGTGGGCGAGCAACTGGGCATCGACGAAGTGCACGGCGAGGTGAAGCCGGCCGACAAACTGCGCCTGGTCGAACGCCTGCAGTCCGAAGGCCGCGTGGTGGCGATGGCGGGTGACGGCATCAACGACGCCCCGGCTCTGGCCAAGGCCGATGTGGGCATTGCCATGGGAACGGGCACCGACGTGGCCATGAACAGCGCGCAAGTCACGCTGGTGAAGGGCGACTTGCGAGGCATCGCCGTGGCACGCACGCTGTCGCAGGACACGGTGGCCAACATGAAGCAGAACCTGCTCTTTGCCTTCCTCTACAACGCGCTGGGGGTCCCGGTGGCTGCTGGCGTTCTGTATCCGATGACGGGCTGGCTGCTCTCGCCCTTGATCGCGGCATTGGCCATGAGCTTGAGTTCCGCTTCGGTGATCGGCAACGCGCTGCGGCTGCGTACCGGCCGTTGAGCAGAGCCGTCGCCGTGGGCCAGGCTCGGCGAACGGCTTGCAAGCGACGTCGGCTGTTGACATGGGTCAAGCCGCTGGCGTCAACAGGCACCTAGGATCAACGCATCAGATGGCCTTTTGCGGCTGTCTGCCTTGACATGCACCGCCTGCTCCGACTGCCCAAACCCCGTCGCATTGCGTCGGTGATGCTGATCGTCTGGCTCTCGGGCATGTTCACCAGCTGGGCACACGCCTGCCTGGTGACAGCGCCGGGCGCATTGGCCCATGCAGCCGTGCATCACGCACCGCCTTCTGGTCGTGAACGGCCGGGTGAGGCTGCGGCGGATGTGGCGGGGGACATGTCGCTTCCCCCCAATGTGGCGTTGGCGCTTTGCGAGGACTTCTGCGAGACGGAACGCAGCATCATCCCGCAGGTCCAGGCCAAGAAGGCATCCGCCGATACGTGTGCGGCCATGATGCCCAACGCCACCATCGGCATCGCATCAGCAGGGTTTGCGCTGCGCCGGACCGGCCTTCGTTGGCACCCGCTGGCGGTACCGCCACCCCCAGGCCCACCCGTGGCGATCGTCTTTCTTCGGTTGACGCGATAGGACATCGTCAGGGCCTTGCCGTGCGCGCGAATGGCGCTACCACGCCCCGGCCTGCACAGCCCACAGATTTTTGTCAGGTCTCGGTTGCACCACGGTGGCCAACCGTCATTCGCCCCCATCCATCACCGGTATCCCAAGGAGTTTGATCATGAACATGTTTCGTACTGCAGCTGTCGCCAGCACGTTGGCTCTCACACTCACGGCCTGTGCTCAGAATCCCACGAGCCCAGCCGATGCCAACCATTCGGCACACCATCCGCCAGCGGCTGCTGCAGCCGCTACCGCCGCGCCACTTCCCGCAGATCGCCTGGCGAAGATGGACGAGCACATGAAGGCCATGCGCGACATGCACGAGAAGATGTCGCGCGCGAACACCCCGCAGGAGCGCCAGGCGCTCATGGGTGAGCACACGAAGCTCATGCAAGAGGGCATGGCGCTGATGGGAGGCATGGGGCATGGTCCCCGTGCCGGTATGCCCGGCATGGGTGGCATGCAGGGCATGGGTCAGATGGGTGCGCCGGGCATGCCCATGGACCCGGCCACTCGACAGCAGATGATGGAAATGCGCATGGAGATGATGCAGTCCATGATGCAGATGATGATGGACCGCACGGCTCCTACGCCCGGCAAACCATAGGCCAGGCGCCATCGGGCACAACGCTCAGTTCGCGCGCTTGATGGCGCTGTACTGCCCGCCGGTGCGCAGCACCACCGTCACCGGCGCATCGCCGCGGTTGCGCCAGAACCAGCCGTGGTTTCCCGTGAACGCGGCCACAAGTTCACCCTCATCGGCCGGCACACCACGCCCCTTGACGTAGCTGATCGATCGACCGAAGCCGTCGCCGTGCGTGTCGTAGTTGACGACACCGCCCTGGACCTTCCAGGCGTAGCGGGCCTTCTCCCCCTCTTTCATGACCAGTTTGATCTCGATACCCTGGCCCGGTGAGAGCGAGAAGCTCAATTCATCCCGCCAGCCGGACGCATCGGCGACCGGGTTGGTGGCCGGCGCCGCTGCGGCAGGGACGGGGGCGGTAGCTGGCGCCGCAGCAGTGCGGGTGCCGACGGGTTCAGGTTGCGGGGCTGATGTGGCGGACTGATTGGCCTGCTGGATGGCATCGGCCGCCGCTTCGCGCGCCAGGGCCACCTTGATCTCACCCATCTCGGTCAAACCGAGAAGGCGACCGACGCCGGTCCAGTCCTTGCCGTACTCGGCAGGAAAGACGACCGTGACGAGAAGCACCGCGGCCACGATGGCCGCGGCGACGGTGGAGCGCAACAGTTGGCGCGAAGACGGCAGATCCGCCGCCGAGGGAGTTTTGCTGTTGAACATGGGCGTAGAAGAATGAAGTTCAGACGTGGAAGACGACATAGCCCGCCAATTGCATGCCCACCAGCACAAAGCCGGCGCATATCATGGCGACGTTGGCGGTGTAAGCGTGGCGAACGAAGCCAGCGGTGCGGCGCCAGTAGCTCATGCCGATCAGGATCACGGCGAGTGCGAGCAACTGCCCCAGTTCCACACCGACGTTGAAGGCCAGCAGGTTGGGCACCAGGCCATCGGGCGAAATCTCGTACTCGAGGATCTTGGTCGCCAGGCCGAAACCGTGGAACAGGCCAAAGACCAGCGTGGCGGCACGGGTGTCGGGCTGGAACCCGAACCATCGCTGGAACGCCCCCAGGTTGTCGAGCGCCTTGTAGACCACCGACAGCCCGATGATCGCGTCGATCAGGAAGGCGTTGATCCCGACGTTGAAGTACACGCCGAGGATCATGGTGGTCGAGTGACCGATGGCGAACAGGCTCACGTAGAGGCCGATGTCCTTCAACCTGTAGAGGAAGAAGATGACGCCCAACAGGAACAGGATGTGGTCGTAGCCGGTCATCATGTGCTTGGCGCCCAGGTAGATGAAGGGCAGCAGCTGGACGCCGGTAATTTCCTGGATGTAGCCCTTGTCACCCTGGGTGACGCCGTGGGCCACGGCGTCGGTGGCACCCAGCAGCAGTGCCATCAGCACGGCGAAAGGCAGCCACAACGCGGCCGCCCGGCGCAGGCCCGAATGGCTGCGCGGGGACTGCGACTCAAAGAAGCTGAACATGAGGTTTCCAGAAAAGGACAAGAAAGGCGCCGCCGCCTGGAGATCGCCGGGCGGGTTGAGAGCGGCGCGGAACGGCTGAAGAGCTCAGGCCGTCTTGGGTGGGCGATCCAGCCGCTGCGTCAGCAGCCGATCGATCCATGCGTGGGATCGAGGCTTCCAAAGGGGCGCCGTGGACACCGGCACGCTCTGCATGGCCGGCAGGGCGTGCGCCTTGTCGTGCGAGTGATCCGATCCGAGGTGCGTGTGCAACCCGCCCTCGTGCGCGGCCAGCGCGTCGCCTTCATGCGTGTGCCCATGTGCATCATCGTGCGCTGACGGGTACGCCGCGTCGTGCGCCACCTGCGTGTGCCGGGCTGTCTCCAGCGCAGCCAGCGCGTGTGAGCGCACAGCTCCGAGCGAAGACAGCAGGCTGCCGAAAAGAATCACCAGCAGCACCCATGCACGCATGCTGCGGCCCAGCCATTTCGGGCGGACGGCATGGGCATGAGACAGGCGAAACATGTGCGAGCGAGGTGGCGAAAGTCTTCGTATAGTAACCTGGGGGGGAGGATACGAACGGACATGAAACACACCCACACACATGAGACGCATCCGGCTCTGGTCAAGCGCCTGCGGCGCGCGCACGGACACCTCAACAGCGTGATCGAGATGATCGAGCAAGGGCGCGAATGCCTGGACATCGCCCAACAGTTGCAGGCCGTTGAGAAGGCGATCACGCAGGCCAAGAAAGCGCTGGTGCAGGACCACATCGACCACTGCCTGACGCACGCCCTAGACGACGCGAAGCGCTCGGGGCCATCTGCCCAGACCCTGGACGAGTTCAGGCAGATCACCCGCTATCTCTGAGCGACGTGCTGGAGCAGGCCCGTGCTTGATGTGCTGCGCAATCGCACCTACCGGCATCTGTTTGCTGCCCAGGCGGTCGCTTTGGTGGGGACCGGTCTGGCCACTGTCGCCCTGGGATTGCTGGCTTTCGATCTCGCGGGCCAGGAGGCCGGCGTGGTGCTGGGTACGGCGCTGGCCATCAAGATGGTGGCCTACGTCGGCGTGGCGCCCGTGGCGGCCGCCCTGGCACAGCGTCTGCCGCGGCGTGCGCTTCTGGTTGGGCTGGACCTCGTGCGCGCGGCCGTGGCCTTGTCCCTGCCGTTCGTGGATCAGGTCTGGCAGATCTACGTGCTGATCTTCGTGCTCCAGGCCGCCTCGGCGGCCTTCACGCCCGCCTTCCAGGCGACCATTCCGGATGTCCTGACCGATGAACGCGACTACACCAAGGCGCTCTCGCTATCGAGGCTGGCCTACGACCTGGAAAGCCTGCTGAGCCCCATGCTCGCCGCCGCGCTGCTCACCATCATCGGCTTTCACGACCTCTTTGCAGGGACCGTGCTGGGCTTTGTCGCATCGGCTCTGCTGGTGGTGTCGGTTGCGCTGCCCGCGGCGCCGCCGACGGAGCGTCGTGGGATCTACGAAAGCACCACACGCGGGTTGCGCATCTATCTGGCCACTCCGCGTCTGCGCGGCTTGCTCGCCATCAGCGCCGCGGTGGCCGCGGCCGGCTCCATGGTGTTCGTCAATACCGTCGTGTTGGTGCAAGCCCAATGGGGCCTGCCGCAGAATGCGTTGGCGTTGGCTCTCGCCGCATTCGGTGCGGGGTCGATGCTCGCTGCACTCGCACTCCCCCCGCTGCTCGATCGATGGTCGGACCGGACGGTCATGCTGTGCGGTGCGGCGCTGCTCGGCGGCACCATGTTGCTGGGCAGTCAGGTTTCTGGCTACGCCAGCCTGTTGCCTCTGTGGTTTCTGACTGGGGTCGCTTACGCCATCGCCCAGACGCCTTCGGGCAGGTTGCTGCGCCGGTCCTCTCATCCCGAGGACCGCACGGCGCTGTTTGCCGCGCAGTTCGCCTTGTCGCATGCCTGCTGGCTGGTGTTCTATCCCCTATCGGGCTGGGCAGGCGTGCATTGGGGTACCCCGACGACGTTCTTCATACTGGGCGTGTCCGCGGCGCTGTTTGGTGCTGTTGCGGCCTGGCTTTGGTCCAAAGAAGACCCGGTGGCACTGGAACACGACCACCCCGATCTGCCGCCCGATCATCCCCACCTGCTTGCTGACCAAGGGGCGGCTGCTGCGCGCCATGATCAGCGCCATGCTCACCCGTTCTGGATCGATGACGAGCACCGACACTGGCCCCGAGCGGGGCGCTGACCTGTTGCAGCCATGAAAAACGCATACCCCTCTTCGCCCGTTGTGCGCACCGTGTCCCGGCGTTGCCTTGCGCTGGTGTCGGGGCTTTTGATCGGCCTGTTGCCATCGCTCGGTTCGGCCGCGGAGATCCGGTTCGAGAAAGTCACCGAAGGCGTGTATGTCCACGTCGGGGATCTGGGCGGACGCACCAAAGAGAACGAAGCCTTGAACGCCAACATCGGATTGGTGGTGACGCCAGCTGGCGCCATCCTGATCGACAGCGGGGCCACCTACCTCGGCGCCCGCGACATCGACCAGGCGGCCCGACGTGTGTCGAGCCAGCCCATCCGTTGGGTCATCAACACCGGTGGCCAGGACCATCGGTGGCTCGGCAACGGCTACTTCCAGGCGCAAGGAGCGGAACTGATCGCCCACAGCAGCGCGGTGCCCGACATGCGCGCGCGGGCGGGCGACCAATTGCAGGCGCTGCAGAACCTGCTGGGTCCCCGTTTCGATGGCACGCGCCCCGTGTACCCTGACCGGCTGCTCACGGCCGCGGACACTGGCCTTGAGCTGGGTGGCGTGCGCGTGGAGCTGCGCCATCGAGGAGGTGGGCACACGCCTGGCGACGTCCTCGTGTGGCTGCCCGAGCGGGACGTGGTGTTCGCCGGCGACATCGTCTACACCGAACGGCTGTTGGCGGTGCTGCCCGTGAGCCGCACACGTCCTTGGCTGGAGGCGTTCGGTGTGGTGGAGGCGATCAATCCCCGCTGGCTGGTTCCCGGGCATGGACGTCCGACCGATCTGGCCACGGCAAGGCGGCATACCCGCAACTATGTGCAAGCGCTGCGGGCACACATGAAGCAAGCGGTCGACGACATGCAGGAGATCAGCGCGGCCATCCGGTCGTTCGATCTGCGGCCGTTCATGTCACTTCACAACGCGGCTGAACTGCACCCCGGCAACGCCAGCAGGGTCTATCTCGAGATCGAGATGGAGTAGGAGTGAACACGACAGGCGGGGCAAGGCCCATCACACCCGCAAGTTCATTGGCTGGACAGCTCTATGGAGTTGACCCGGTTCCGTGGACACTGGCCTGCTGCTGGTTGCGATGGCACCGGCCTAAGCTTCCTGGAGTGCCCCTGATCAAAGACGAAGATGACGACCTCGCACCAGACACCGCCACAGTCGTCTGAGCGAGGTCAGTCTCGAGGACTTTGACCACGCTCAGGTTTGGGCACAGGGCCTTTGCGGTTGTACGGGGGCGGTTCAACACGCTCCAACCTGCCGATAAAGGCCTTTCCTCGCACGGCAGTAGACGCGACTCGCAACAGAGTATCAATTGCACGACGATCCCAGATCGCATCTGCAATGTTCAGGAACGATTGTTTGTCGAGGTCGTTGGTCAGCAAAACGATCTTACGTTTCGCGAGCTCAGGCGCCCCCTGGATGACGTGCAGCAAGTAACCTCCTTTGCACGTTTCAGGACGGACGCGAACTGAAAGAGGGGGGGCAACTCCCCAGTCCGGGTATGCCTCGGATCCCTCTGTGTGCATTGAGTAGATGGCCTTGCCCTGTCGAGCGTCATCAATGCCTTCCAGGTGCCTGTCGGTCACACTGTTCGCCGGGTTGCTTCCTGACAACCTAAAATTATCAGAGCCGTGTGAGGAAAGATCAGATCGAAACACCGCTGTCGATCGAGCCGCCCGACCAAGAAGCTCGATCTCTGACTCCATGAAGTGCCGCCCAAGAAGCTGGATCCAGGCTTGTCGTTCGCGCTCTTCATTGTCTTCTTGCGAAAGCCCCACATGGCGATCAAGCGTCTCGAACAGGAACCTCATTTGCCGAGCGGGTCGACAAACCAGGTCGATGCAGATGCCCTCGTCCATGGACGAAAACCTGTAGTCGATGCTGGTCGCGAAGATCTGATCCTCTGGCGTAACCCAAGTGGAGATCATGCGCAGTAGATTCTCTGCTGCGGCAGTTTGCTCATCTGCAGTGGCCCCTCGCGCAATGTGTGAGCTGACATAGTTCGGCCGCAGACGCGCGATCGCCTGCCAAAGTCCGGCAGCTTGTTTCTTACCCCGCATGCCGTTGCTCCTCGTACATCTTGGCCTTGAGTCGAGCGCCTAGGAAAAGAGCGCTAAATCCTTGCATCGAATGAGCACTGCCATCGCGGCTGTGATCACTGGCAACGCCGCCAGCCTGGGAGCGTACCGTGAGGTAGATGTCTGGACGACCAATCCTTTGCACACGAGAGATGGGAAAGACGTCAATTCCCAACAGACTTTGGATTCGTGAGGCGGCATGTTTGGCTGCGACGAGCTCCTTCTCGGTCTCGCCAGTGAAATGAAGTGCAAGGCGTGAGAGGTTGATACCGCTTGCCTTGAAGACATGAAGAAGCGACTCAAACCGCGCGTCCGCCGCTCGAACGGGAAGGCAATCGCCGCACCCAAGTGTTCGGAGAACGTATTCGCTGGCGAGCCGAGCGTTCGGGTCTGCCGAATGGCGGTCGAGATAGGTCATCAGTGGCCTCCACTTTTCTGCGAAGGCCGAGTTGATCGTGCGGCTCCAGTGTTGCTCAATCAGCCAGGTCGCTGGATTGACCTCCTCATCTGAAGGCTGGCGGACGTGGGCGGCAGAGCGATGAAGGAAGACGAGTTCATCAAGAGCCAGGCTCCAGGCGGCCGAGGAGACGCCGGCTTGGCGTGCGGCGTAAGAGCGAAGAGACCATATGTCGAGTGGCACGATCAGGTCTGTGCGCCAGCAAACCCAGCGCGTCCCCCGGGGCGTTTCCGAACCCACACACCGCGGCGATACCAAGGTGTACGCGGAGCCGATGATCATCCCGGCCGCCTGAACCGCTCACGTGAGGAGTACTTGATGAAATCCACTGTGTATCCGGACTTGAGGTGGACGCCGCGCGCGTACAGACAATGCCGGATCGCTCGCATAGGCGGGTGATCGTGCCTCCGCCACGCATCGGCTGCTAGCGCGCGGCCAAGGTCGCACAGCACGCGCAGACCCGCGGTCTGGATCTGCGCGAGGCAGCGCAGACGGTGGGAGCCCCAAGCGATGCGGATTTCGATGCCGGGGTACTACCGCAGCGCATGCTGCGAGCGAACGGAACAAGATGTTGCAAGTGCAGGAGTACCATGGGTTCAACTAGGGGTGCGCTGGATGTGACACCGCCCCACACCGATTCGCTTGAATCGTCACCGGTGGCAGCGCCGCCCTTGGCGGGACAAGTCCTTTTCAGGAGCTGTCCCTTGTCTACCAGACGTATCAAACCGCCAGCCGCCCGACTCGGCGAGCAAGCTGAGCTGCACCGGCAGGGAGCCAAGGCTGCAGCCCGCGGAGATGCCCGGGCGACGAACCCGATGTTCGATCCCGTAAACCAGCCCAGTGTCACCGGCGAAAGCAAGGCCGTGTGGACGGGGCGTCGAGACGCATGGGATCGAGGTCATACCTCGCAACTGTCGCTGGCCGGCAAGCCTCTGCGCAGCGTGAAGACTGCAGCGCCGCCTCTGGGCCTAAGGGATGAGGCCCTGTTCGGTGTCACCCGCGTGCTCACTTTTGCGGGCGCCAGCGGGTTGACGGAAGCCAGCGGCTTCTTCTTCGAGCGAGATGCCCGGTTGTACCTCGTTACCAGCCGCCATGTGCTGTTCGACGCCCTCAGTGGGCACGCCCCCGACCGCATCGAAATCCAGATGCACACCGATACGCGCGACCTGACGCAGATGGCATGCTTGTCAATCCTGCTGCAGCGAGACGGTATGGCCATATGGCACCAGGCCAGCGACATTGGTGGTGATATTGATGTGGCTACTATCGAAATCGATCGGGGCGCGATGCCGCCTGGTTGCGTGTTGCAGCCATTCAAGCCGCAGCACCTGGTGGAGGAGTTCGATCACTTCGAAGTGGGCGACCGGCTGGTCATCCCGGGTTTTCCTCTTGGGTTCTTCGACACCGTGCACCACCTGCCGGTGGTTCGCCAAGCCAGCATTGCGTCGTTCTACGGCATCCGCTTCCAGGGGCAAGGCCTGTTTCTCACCGATGCCCGGATGCACCGTGGCAGCAGTGGCTCACCAGTGCTGGCGCGCCAGTGCGGCGTCGGTGCCGGGCACCCGCGTTGGAGCCTGCTGGGCGTGCATTCCAGCCGCATGGATATGGCCACTCGCGACCAGCTACAGGACGAATCACTGGGCCTGAACTGTGCCTGGTATGCCGACGTGCTGATGACGTTGACTGCCGGTGACTGAACCGTATGCGTGCAGAGAACCGATGTTGCGTGATGGGGCGGCACTGGGCACACGCCCGCATGCCCGACACGTAGCCCGGCTTCCCTGTCACGATTTCAGTTCAATCCAGGGGCGGTTCAAACAGGAAGATCGTCCGCAGCCCATGGAGATGCTTCATGAAGCCCATCTATGAACCGCTTCACTTGCCGCCCATTCCCGTCACGAGTTTTGCGATCAGACTTTTGAGTCATGCAGGCATCGCCCTGGGACTCGTCGCGCTGTCGCTGCTGGTGGGCATGTGGGGGTACCGGCAGTTTGAGCGCATGACTTGGCTGGATGCCTTCTTCAACTCGGCCATGTTGCTGGGTGGCATGGGCCCTGTGAAGACCACTGATTTGTCAGATGCAGGTAAGCTGTTCGCCGGCCTCTACGCCTTGTATTCAGGTCTGGTGCTTATTGCAGTGATGGGCGTGATGCTGGTACCGGTGGTGCACAGGATCCTGCACCTTTTTCATTGGTCATCTGATGCCGGTGGTTAGCCGAGACATGGCCTCCGGGCAAATTTCAGACCTCCACACGGCTGCGCCCGCCCGGTCCGTGCCGCCATCGCCTTGGTGTGACGTGTGTTCGATGGCGCACAGACGCCACGCTCGACGGGTGCGACAAGACACACCTGTGGGCGCGTTGTGCACCCCGAACCGAAGGATCGATATGAACTGGGACACCATTGAAGGCAACTGGAAGCAACTGACCGGTCAGGCCAAGGCCCAATGGGGCAAGTTGACCGGAGACGATCTGAACCAGATCGCTGGTCGGCGTGATCAGTTGGCGGGCAAGATCCAGGAGCGCTACGGCGTTGTCAGGGAAGAGGCCGAGAAGCAATTGCAGGACTGGGCCGACAAAGCGGATGAAAACTGGCTGAGATAGGACTGGTTGAATGGGCTGACTGGCCCGCCGGGTTCGCAGACTCTTTGCGCCTGTGCCACATCAGCAAGCGCCGGTTCAGACCACTGGTCGCTTCATGGATGCACCTGCAGCGGGCAGCGGTAGTGCGCATTGGCCTCGACTTCGCAGTGCCCTGGCGAAGCGCTGTCTTTTTGCCAACGGATGCTTGCCTGCGCTGCCCCTCAGATGCGAGGTTCACCGTTGCCGTTGACCGTGATGCTGCGACCCGGAGGCGATGTCATCTGTACCGTGTGCGTGACGCCGCGAAACACGTAGGTCACTTCCCAGTAGTCGGCGGTGCGGGCGCCGGAATCGACAGAGCAACGCTGCACATCCTGTGTCGCCGCAACCGGGTTGCCGAAGCGGTCCCGGCCGACATGGGATCCGATCGCTGCACCGGCGACCACGCCGCCGACGGTGGCGATGTCTCGTCCGCTGCCTCCGCCGATTTGGTGCCCGAGGATGCCTCCGATCAGACCGCCCACGATAGCTCCGGGCACGTTGGCGGGCTGACGCTCGGGCGCTACTTCGCCGCGCTCGATCCAGCAGCGCTGACCGCTGTTGCCGGCGACCGCGCGTACCGTCTCCACGTCGACGCTGTAGAGGGTCTCGTTGTAACGACGGCGGTAGTCCGGTGCGGTGGACTGCGCATCGGGGAATGTGTAGATGGTCGGGGGTGCCGAGCGCTGCAGTGGCGGAGTTTCGTAGGCTTGCTCGTGGATCGGGTGCGCGCAGCCAGCGATCGTGGCTACGGCAAGAAGAGCGGTGAGGAGCGGAGGTTGGATGTGCAGTTTCATGATGGTCTCTCGTCAACAAAATGCATAGGTGACTGGAATGCAGGATGAACGCCGCCCGCGCATCGGTCTGTGCGCCAGCCCACGCGCCTGCCGAGTGCCTTGAGGGGCGCTCGCGTCCGAGGACGTTGCGCTACAGCCAATAGGCCCACACCAGGGCGAATGCCTCACGCAGACGCTGGTACAACGGACGTTGCTCCCATATCGCGAGCACGATCTCGTCCGAGACGGCCAGATCTTGGTCAAACATGGCCTGCAGCTGGTCCCCGAAGCCTGTACCAAGTACCACCGCATTGAGTTCGTGGTTGTGCAGGAAACTGCGCCAGTCCAGGTTGGTGGAGCCCACTGTGGCCCACACGCCGTCCACCAGCGCCGTCTTGGAGTGCAGTACCGCGCCTCGCCTTTCATGGATCTTCACGCCAGCGCGCAGCAGCCGCTCGTAGTGCGCTCGCCCGGCATTGAGCACCAACCATGAGTCGCTCTGGCTGGGAAGCACGAGCACCACGTCCACGCCGCGCGCGGCTGCGTTCTCCAGCGCGCCGAGCAGTTGCGGATCCGGGACGAAGTAGGCGTTTGTCAGTCGAACGCTGCTCTCGGCGCTGCCGATGGCCGACAGCAGGGTGACGTAGATCAGGCTGTACGCGTCCTGAGGGCTGCTGCCGATCGCGCGCACCACCTGATCGCCCGCTTTCTGCGGTGTGGGGAAGTAGTTGCGTTCGGGCAGGTTCGGCCCGCGCTGGTTCTCCCACGTCGCCATGAACAGGCGCTGAAAATCGGCGACTACCGGTCCACGTAATTGCAGGTCCGTATCGCGCCAGCCCCCGGCGTCGCCTGGCCTCACACTGGAAGCGCGGCTGAACGAGCCACCGGAATACACACTGCTGATATTGATGCCGCCCAGGAACGCAACCTGTCCGTCGACGATGAGCAGCTTTCGGTGATTGCGCTCGTTCAGTGACCATTCTCCACGTGCTTGCGCCGGATTGACTGGATTGAAGGCCAGCACCTGCACGCCACCGTCTTTCAGACGCTGAAAGAAGTCCTCTGGCGTGGATAACGTGCCCATGCTGTCCCGGATGACGTGCACTGCAACGCCGCGCTCGCGCTGGCGCAGCAATGCTTCTGCAAACCGGTGGCCGATTACGTCGTCGTCGAAGATGTAGGTCTCAAGATGGATGTGATCGCGCGCACCCGCGATCGCATCCAGCATGGCGCGGTAGGTAGCCGGGCCGTCCCTGAGCAGCACCACGTCATTGCCCGTGGTCAGCGGGCTGCCCGCCACCTCCTCCTCCAGCGCCAGATGGCGCATGAAGATGTTGGTGGGCTCGCCCTGGGCGGCCAGCCGTTGCAGCACCGCATGACTTTGCGCTGCGCTCAGCGGTCCGCGGGCACCGGCAAGACGAACCCCGGTGCTGGAGCGCAGTGCGAGATCGGGGACGATGTGGGGCAGACTCTTGCAGCCACCCATCCCGCCTGCAAGAACCGCGGCCAGCAGCAGCGCGCCGCGCAAGCGCGGATCGGAGAGTGAGGGTGCCATGGCATCGCGTCTGTTGTGGGTCGGGTGAGCTGCCGTGGGGCATTGACACCCTAGTTGTACGGACGCGATCTGGTCTGTTCGCAATCGCACAGACCGACCGCCTGCGGGGGCATAGAAGCGCATCCTTGGAGCAAGACCGGTGTGGTCGCGCTCCGCTTCCGTCAGGAGACCATCATGAATCCGCCTGCCGCGCACCCGCCCGCCTGGGCAACCACGACCTCGCCTGAACCAACGCCGTCATTGCCCATGGAGATCGATGGACTTGGCAAACACTTCCACCAATGCACGGCGCTGTGCAGCCCCTGGCACACACTGCGTGGTACCGCAAACTGGATACGTGGCGTGGTGGTGTCGCGCGCGATCACGGCGGCTTGTGCGTTCGCCGTCGTGGGCGGACTCGGATGGGTGCTCGTTTGATCCATGACACGGCGCGTTGGCGCAAGTCCTGGGTATCTGCCGAACTGGCCCGCGTGCTGGCAAACGACGACGAGCCACCCCTGGCGCCCTTGCGCATGGAGATCTTCGGTGCCGAGCGATTGCGTCAGCACGCGGCAAGGCTGGGCCAGATGCACCGCTTGCACGAACGGGGCACGGCGCGGGGGAGTTTCCAGCCCCGGTTGCACAACAACGTGCGCGCGCTGCAGGCGGCGCACGCGTACCTGGCCGCCCAGGCCCGCGATGGTCATGATCAGGGCCCGGTCGCCGAGTGGATGCTGGACAACTTCCACCTCGTCGAGGCCCAGATGGAGGCGATCCGCGAGGGCCTTCCCGCGCGCTTCTACCGTTCGCTGCCCTTGTTGTGCGACGCGCCGCTGGCGGGGTTGCCTCGCATCTACGGGCTGGCTTGGTCATTCGTGGTCCATACCGACAGCGCCTTCGATGAGTCCTTGCTGTTGACGTTTCTGCAGGCCTATCAGGACGTGCGTGAACTCGGACAGGGTGAGCTCTGGGCCTTACCCACCACACTGCGAATCGTGTTGCTGGAGAACCTGAGGCGCCTGAGCGATCGCATGGTGGGCCACCTGGCTGCGCGTGAGCTGGCCTCGCTGTGTGCTCAGCGCCTGCGCGGCCTGTCGCTTTCGTCGGTGCAAGCCATGACGGCACGCATGGCGCTGCGCGGCATGGGTCGTGTGTTCCAGATGCATCTTCTGCAACGACTGGCAGGCCGATCGCTCACCGACGAGCCACAGCGCGTACGGGACTGGCTGGCGCTGGCCCTGCCTGACCTGTCGGCGCTGATGGACCAGGACCACGCCGAGCAAGCGGCCGACTTGCTGAGCGTGGGCAATGCGGTGTCTGCGCTGCGCCTCATCGGTGCTGCCGATTGGTCAGATCTGGTGGCGCGCAGCAGCCGCGTCGTGCCGTTGTTGATGGAGTCACCTGTGTTCGCGGCCGAGGACCAGGCCACGCGCAACGTGACACTGCATGGCATTGAGCGTCTGGCGGCGGCCAGTGGCGAGCCTGAGTCCTTGGTGGCCCGTGTGCTACTCCTTTCGATGGAGCGAGCTCTTGGCGACGTCGATGACCCTCGACACTTGGCCGCGCACTGGTTGCATGGCGACGGGCAGGCCGAGTTGCGCACGGCGCTCGGCCTGTCGATGGGTCTGCGCGCGCAGTGGCGCCGCTTTCCCTGGCCTGCTGCAACGCAGGTGTACCTGGGGGTGCTGGCGTCTGGCTCTCTGGCAATGGTCTGGTGGCTGGTGCAACGCTGGTCTGTCGTGGATGTACCGGTCCTGATCGCGTTGAATGCGACGCTGCTTTGGTGGCCCGCCTCCGAAGTCGTGTCGACCGTGGTGAGTCGGCTGGTGAGTGAATCGGTCAAACCAGCCCATGTACCGCGCCTTGGCTTGGCCAACGGCATCCCCGCGCACGCGCACGTGCTGGTGGCCATCCCGGCGATGCTCAGCGATGCGTCCACGATCGACGCGCTGGTGACCCGCTTGCGACTTCACTACCTGGCCAATCCGGAGAAAAGCGCGCAGTTCGCGCTGCTCACCGATTGGACCGATGCCGCCGCGGCGAGCGTTCCCGGCGATCAGGAGCTGCTGCAGCACGCGCAGGCCCGCATGGTCGCGCTCAATCAGGAGCATCCCGTTGCCAGGGGTGACGTGCCGCGCTTTGTGCTGCTGCATCGCGAACGCAGCTGGAGTGACACGCAACAGCGCTGGCTGGGCCACGAGCGAAAACGCGGCAAACTGCAGGCGCTCGTGGCCATGCTGGCCACCGGCGAGCCGGGGCCGTTCCTGCCCTTGGGCGACCTTTCGCGTACCGCGCCGCACACCCGTTATCTCCTCACGCTCGACAGCGACACGTGGCTGCCGCCCGGGCAGTTGCGCGCGCTCGTGGGCGTGGCCGAACATCCGGGCAACCGGCCGCAACTCGAAGCCGGGCGGCGCCGGGTGTGCCGCGGTTACGGCATGGTTCAGCCGCGCCTGATGGCGCCCCTGCCCAGCGCCCGGCACACCACCTTCTGGGCTTGGCTGGGTCAGGCACGACAGGGCCTGGACCCCTACAGCGCCATGGCCTCGGACCTCTACCAGGACTTGTGGGGCGAAGGCAGCTTCACCGGCAAAGGCCTGTTGCACGTGGCCACGGTGCACGCGGTGCTGGGCAATCGCCTGCCCACCGAAGCGGTGCTCAGCCACGATCTGCTCGAGGGTGCCCTGGTGCGCTGTGCCGTGGTGAGTGACATCGTCATGCTGGAGCCCGAGCCGGACCACGCCGATGCGGCGACCGCACGGTTGCACCGTTGGGTGCGCGGCGACTGGCAACTGCTGCCCATGCTGTTTGCCCCGCGTGAATGGCCGATGGCGGGCATCAACCGCTGGAAACTGGTCGACAACCTGCGTCGCTCTCTGGTGGCGCCGACTTCGCTGGCGGTGCTCCTGCTGGCGATGGCAGGCCAGGGACTTTCCTTGCCCGCCGTTCTTGCGTTGGTGTTGGCGGCACACAGCGCAGGCCCTTCTATGGCGGCCCTTTCTGCCTGGGTCCCCCATCGGGTGGATCGCTTCAACGCGCGCTTCGCGACCCTGGCCGCGGCGGGCCTGTGGCGCGTGCTGGTGGCCGGCGTGTGGTCGCTGTCGCAGTTGCCGGCACAGGCGCTAAACATGGGCGACGCGGTGTTGCGCACCTTGTATCGGCTGGTGTCGAGCCGGCGGCATTTGCTCGAATGGTCCACCAGTGCGTCCCAGCAGGCCGGGCTGCGCGATGGCCTGCGCGGCACGCTGCGGCGCCAGCGCCTGCCATTGGTGGTGGCGCTGTCGATGGGTGCGGGGATGGTGTGGATGGCTCCCGCGCCAGGCGTGCTGGCCTGGTGCCTCGTGGGGCTGTGGGTCGCGGCGCCGCTGTTGTCCTGGCTGGCGCACCGACCTTGGTCGGTGCGGCCGGCCCTGCGTGCCGACGACCGGACGTTTCTGCTCGGTGTGGCACGCGACACCTGGGGGCTGTTCGAACACGGCGTGGACGCGCGCAACCACCACCTGCCGCCCGACAACCTGCAGACGCTGCCCATCGAGACGGTGGCGCACCGCACCTCGCCCACCAACATCGGCCTGTACCTGTTGAGCGTGGCCTGCGCTCGCGCCTTCGGGTGGATAGGTACCCAGGAGTTGATCGACCGACTTCAAGCCACACTGGCCACGCTGTACCGCATGGAACGCCACCGCGGCCACTTCCTCAACTGGTACGACACAGAGACACTGCAACCGCTTGTACCGCGTTACGTGTCGACCGTCGACAGCGGCAACCTGAGCACGCACCTGCTCGCTGTGGCACAGGCCTGCATGGAGCGCGCAGGCGATCCTGCGCAAGACCCGATCGACCATCTCACCGGCATCGCAATGCTCGCCGCTGCGCAGACGGGTTGGCGTGATCGTCTGCGCGAGCTGGCGCTCGAATGTCAGCAGCTGGCCTGGGCCTCCGAGTTCGGCTTTCTCTACGACCCGCGACGGCGCCTGCTGCACATTGGCTATCGCGTCGACGACAGTGCGCTCGACCCTTCGCTGTATGACCTGTTGGCTTCCGAGGCGCGCACCACCAGCTTGCTGGCCGTCGCCCGGGGCGACGTGCCGTTGCGGCACTGGGCGGCACTGGGTCGGCCCTGGTTCGCGGCGGGTCGGCACGCGGTGTTGCGTTCCTGGTCGGGTTCGATGTTCGAGTACCTCATGCCGCTGCTGGTGAGCGATCCGCCCAGGGGAAGTGCCCTGCACGAGGCCGCTGCCTCGGCGGTGCGCGAGCAGCGTGACTTCGCGCGCGGCCTGGGGCTGGCCTGGGGCATGTCCGAGTGTGCCCATGCCGGGCGCGACGCGAGCCTGGCCTACCAGTACGCACCGCAGGGCGTGCCGCGTCTGGCCTTGCGCCGCACGCCCGTCACCGAGTGCGTGGTAGCGCCTTACGCCAGCGTGCTGGCCGCGCAGGTCGACGCCGCTGCGGCGTGCCGCAACCTGCGTCTGCTGGCCGCACTCGGGGCTCGCGGACGTCACGGCTTCATCGAGGCGCTGGACTACACGCCCGCGCGCCAATTGCACGGCAGCGCCTTCACGCTGGTGAGCACGTTCATGGCACACCATCAGGGCATGAGTCTGGCGGCGCTTGCCAACGTGTTGCTCGACGGCGTGGTGCAGCGATGGGGCATGGCCGAGCCTCGGCTGCAGGCCTTGTCGACCTTGCTGCACGAGAACGCGCCGCGGGAGATGCAGGCCGTCGGGCCGGCGCGGTTGGCGCCCACACCGCGCGCCCAGCATGGGGCCGTGCACAGCCGCACGATCACGCCGGGCACCCAGGCGCTGGAGCCCACGCAGCTGATGGGCAATGGCCGCTATGTCGTGGCCTTGCGCCCCAACGGCGCCGGCTGGAGCCGTTGGGGCGCAACCGGCATCTCGCGCTCGCGCGACGATGCCCTGCGCGACGAGCACGGCAGCTTTCTCTACCTGCGCTCGCGCGTTACGGACGTACCGGTATCGCTCACCAGCCATCCCGCACCCGCTGCCGCCGCGCGCTATGCCTGCGAGCTCCACGCCGACCGTGTCGGCTTCAGCGCCGAATGGCCCGGCCTGAACGCGCACATCACGGTATGGGTTAGCCCGGAGGACGATGTCGAGCTGCGTGAGGTGGTGCTCTACAACCTCAGTGGCGAGCAGCAGGAGCTCGAGTTGATCTCGGCGCTGGAGATCACGCTTACCGAGCCTGCGGCCGACGAGGCCCACCCTGCCTTTTCCAACCTGTTCGTGCGCGCCGACTGGCAGCCCGCGCAGCAGGCCTTGCGCTTCGAGCGTACACCGCGCCGCGAGGGCGAGCCCGGCGTGGTGGCTTCCCATTTCGTGGCCAGCGTGCAGGCCGACGTCTTGCAGGTGCGCTGCCAGAGCGATAGGCTGCACTGGCGCGGGCGCCTCCATCCCGCCAGCCATCCCGCGGCGCACTTGATGACGGCACCCGCCGACGCCTGTGCACTTGACACCGGACTCGACCCCGTGGCCGTATTGGGTCTCACGCTGCGCCTGCCACCGGGCGGCCGCGCGAGGGTGGTGTTCGCCACCGCTGCCAGCGACGCGTCCGGCACGCTTGCCGCGCTCGTCGACAAGTACCGCGAATCGGCCTATGTCGACCGCTCCTCGGTGATGTCCGCAACGCTGGCGGCCATTGCATGCCCGCCGCATCGGCCGCACGCCGACTACCTGCCAGCCATGCAGGCGCTGACCACCGCGCTGGTGCTCACCGTGGCGCCAGCACCCGCTCGCCCGGGTGATGGCGCGACCATTGATCGCCGTGCGTTGTGGCCGCTGGGTCTGTCCGGCGAACGGCCGATCGTGCTGGTGGATGGCGCCACGCGACATGGCATGGGTTTGCTGCGCCTGCTGGCGCTCATGCTGCGCGAATGGGCCCGCACCGGCGTGGGTTGCGATCTGGTGGTGATCAGCCTGGAGGCCCACTCCTATGACATGCCGCTGCAGCGCGAACTCATGCGCCTGCGCGAGCAGCACCTGCAGGCGCCGACGCAGCCCGGCGGCTCGCAGGGCACGGGCCTGAACGCCTGGCGGGCTGACGAGCTTTCGCCGGTGCAGCTCGCCACGCTGCGCGCGCTGGCCCGGGTGAGCCTGCTGGCCGACGGTCAGCCGTTGCTGCACCAGGTGCGCGACTGGTGCCAGGCACACGAGCCATTGCATGCTGCGAATGGGCGCGCGAGCGAGTCGATACCGGTGTCGGTGCGTCGCCTGCCACGCAAGCCCGGTGCGCCGGGCGGTGGCTTCGGTGCCGACGGCAGCGCGTATCGCATTGAACTCGACCGTGACGCGCAGACACCACGTCCGTGGATCAACGTCCTGGCCAACCCCGGTTTCGGCGCGCTTTTGTCGGAAAGCGGGGGCGGCAACACCTGGGCCCGCAACAGCCGGCTTCACCAGTTGACGGCGTGGGCCAACGACCCGGTGGCCGACCCCCCTTCGGAGTGGTTCTGGCTGCACGACCGACAGGGCCACGCGGTCTGGGCCCTGGCACCGTCGGCCTGGGGTCATGGGAGTGCCCCCTACCGCGTGACGCACACCCAGGGACTCACTACCATCGAGCACGAGGCCGACGGACTGCGCGTGGCGGTGCACTGTTGCGTGGATGGTCAGGCCGCCATCAAGCAGGTGCGCATCACCGTGATCAACATGGGCCCGCGCAAACGCCACCTGCGGCTGGTCGCGATGGTGGAGTGGCTGCTCGGTGAGCGGCGCGCCGACCGGGCCACACTGCACACGTTTGCTCATCATGGCGAGGGACATGGCGAACCGCTGCAGGGCCTCTTCTGCACACAGCAATGCTGCGAGCAGGAACCAGACCTCGCGCAAGGCGGGCCCACCGCCTTTTTGGCCGAGGTGCTGTACCCGCCACACACGGCGCGCAAGGACGTTGCGCATGGCGAGGGTCCCGACTGGACCTGTGATCGCCGCGTCTTCTTCGATGCGGCGGGGCGCATGACGCTGCCCCGTCGTCTGGGCCAGGCCCAGGGAGGCGTCGACGCGTGTGCAGCACATTCGCGCCTGCTCACGTTGCGTCCTGGCGCCAGCTTGCAGCAGACCTACTTGATCGGTGCCGCGGAGAACCGCGATGCGGCGCTGGTCTTGCTGCGCGAGGCGGTCGCCATCGACCCGCTGGTGCGCGAACGGGCGGTGCGTGAACGCTGGGACGCGCTGCTTGGCGCCACCGAAGTGCACACGCCCGATCCACTGTTCGACGCCCTGGTCAACCGGTGGTTGCTGTATCAGACCGTGTCCTCGCGACTGTGGGCCAAGGCCGGCTTCTACCAGGCCGGGGGGGCCACTGGCTTTCGCGATCAGTTGCAGGACACCATGGCACTGGCTTGGGCAGAGCCGGGTTTCTTGCGCACGCAGATCGTGCGTTGTGCAGCGCGCCAGTTCGAGTCAGGCGACGTGCAGCACTGGTGGCACGAACCCGGTGGGGCCGGCGTTCGAACGCACTTCTCGGACGATCTCCTGTGGTTGCCCTGGGCCTGTGCGCACTACCTGCGCAGCACCAGCGACGCCAGTGTGCTCGACGTGATGCTACCGTTTCTGGACGCACCCGAGCTGCCGCCCGACGTGGAAGACGCCTACGACACGCCACGCGTGAGTGAACGGCAGGCCAGCGTTTACGAACACGCCGCCCGCGCCATCGACCACAGCTTGCGTACCGGTCTGCATGGCCTGCCGCTCATGGGAACGGGAGACTGGAACGACGGCATGAACCGCGTCGGGCACGCGGGGCGCGGCGAATCGGTGTGGCTGGCCTGGTTCTTGTGCGCTATCGCCGAGCGCTGGATCGTGCTGGCTCGAGATCGCGGCGACACCGCTCGTGCGCAGCGCTGGTCACAGGCCCTTGCCGGCTGGGACACCGCGCTGCAAGGCCCGGCATGGGATGGGGCCTGGTACCGGCGGGCCTTCTTTGACGATGGCAGTCCACTGGGTGCTCAGGGCATGCCCGAAGCACGCATCGATCTCATCGCACAGGCCTGGGCGGTGCTGTCCGGGCGAGCGCCGCACGAGCGCCAACGCCTGGCGATGGCTGCGGCGCGCGCGCACCTGCACGATGCGCCGGCCGGCTTGATGCGCCTGCTGACGCCACCATTGCGGTGGGCGGTGCCTTCGGCCGGCTACATACAGGCTTACCCGCCGGGTGTACGCGAGAACGGCGGTCAGTACGCGCACGCGGCCGTGTGGGCCCTGATGGCATCGGCCCGACTGGCACGAGAGGACGGTGGCCCGGCCAGCCCAGGCGAAGCCCGGGGCAGCGATGGCGTTCACGAATCGACGGCATGCGAGCGCGTGTATGCCGACTTCTGCGAACTGAGCCCCGCGCACCGCGCCGTTCATCCGCTATGGGGGCCGATGTACGACCTGGAGCCCTACGCCATGGCGGCCGACGTGTACAGCGAAGCGCCTTGGCGCGGCCGTGGCGGCTGGAGCTGGTACACCGGGGCGGCAGGCTGGTTGCACCGTGCCGCCATCGAATCGCTCTTCGGCCTGCAGATCACCAGCGACGAGTTGTGGTTCGAACCCTGCCTGCCCGGCGCGTGGCGCGAGGCCCGTCTCACGCTGCGCCGTGGCCAACGCCGTATGTGCTTTCTGCTGCACCGGGGCGATGCCACCCCTGACGCGGGCCCGGCACTGCCAATCGGCGCGCGATTGCGCTGGCAGGATCTTCCCGCTGAATCCGAATCGCGCTTCACGATCCGGCTCGACTGATGCGCGCATCAGGGGCGGTGTCCTTGCGTTCCCAGAAGACGGTCCCAGACGCGGGTGGTGACGCCGAAGCAGCAGGGTTGCGCCAGGTGGTGATGCCGTGCATGCCATAGCGTCTGGTGCCTGAGCCAGCGCAAACGCGGTGCCCGCTGTGTGAAGCCGTGGTGGACGGCGTGGTGGGCAAGGGTGTAGCCCAGGTAGCCGGTGAGCACGCCCAGGGACAGGGCGCTGGCGTTCAGATTGCCCATCAACCACCAAGCGGGCAGCAATACCGCGCCGACCAGCAGCGATGCGCTCAGCACCGTGGGCGCTCCGACAAGGGCCGCTGGGCGCTTGTGGTGCTCGCGATGCCAGCTTGCAAACGGCTCCATGCCGTGCAGCACGAACCGGTGCAGGCCGTACTCCAGCGCGCTCCACAGCACCAGCCCCCCAAGGGTCAGCGCCACCAGCAAAGGCACGTGTCCCAGTGGCGCACTCCAGATCAGAAAACCTGCAAGCAGAGATACCGCGCAGAGGTAAAACAGGAAGTCGGCCCGGTAGCTCGTGGCGCTGTGCTCGATGGAGAAGATCGACATCCGGTTTCCTTGCTGATCGCGCTGGACGCGACGGGTCGCCTCCGCTGTCAACGCGTACCCGTGACTTCGACGTCCACGCGGCGGTCGGGCTGTAGGCAGGCGATGCGCTGCGCGCGCGCCATCGAGTCCGGGCAGGCGTCGGGCTGGGTCATGGGTTGGCGCTCGCCCTTGCCGCTCGCAGCGACGCGCGCCGGGTCGAGCCGGACTTGGTCCACCAGGTAGGACTTGACGCTTTCGGCCCGGCGGCTCGACAGCGCCTGGTTGTAGTCGCTTGAGCCCATGCGGTCGGTGTGGCCCTCCACCCGGACCGACTCATAGGTCGTGCCTTGCAGTTCCCGGCCGAAGTCAGTGAGTGCCGCCTTGCCTTCGGGGCGCAGTGCGGTGGCATCGAAGCCGAACAGCATTTCGGCGGCGAAGCTCGCGCGTGTTGGGGTGGGCGGGGGCTGCGGCGCTGGCTCGGGAGGTGCGAGCACCGGTGCCGGCGCCGGCGCCACCACCGGGGCCTGCGCGACCACTTGCGGCATGGGGACGGAGGGCAGAGGGGATGCAGCGACGCGCATCGGTGCGGCTCGGCCGAACGGGAACACCACGCTGATCGTGGCCGTGTCGATGTTGCGTCCGTGGCCGGCAAGGGCCTTCACGCGATAGCGCTCGAACTCGCCGCGCACCCACACGGCTGGCGTGATCTCGTACTGCACGCCCAGGCCCATCTTCATGTTGGTGCCGCTGTTGCTGGCGCTGCTCGCAACCCCGCTGGCTGCTCCACTGCCGCTATAGCTGGCTTTCGACCGCGCGTACTGCGCGCCCACGCGACCCAGCAGCGCAAACCGTTCGGTGACGGGCAACGTACCGACAAGGTCCAGGTTGATGCCCTGCACGCGGCGTTGCCCATCCACCGTCCCGGCAGGCGTGGTGGTCGCGCTGAAGTCGGTCTTGCCAAGGTGGAAGTAACCTCCCTCCAGGGCTAGGTTCCGGTTGAACTGATGACCGCCGAAGATCTTGTAAGCCTGATCGCTGTTGTCGCTGGAGAAGCCGGTGGCGCCCACACCAGTGGGTAGCACCGTGGCAAGGCCGACGCCGTCGGATTTGGCGCGCGACGTGCCGATTGAAGCGCCCCAGTAGTTGTGCGGCGTCGTGGCCTGCGCATGAGCCAGCGGAACGACGAGCGCGAAGAGGCCACCGAGCGCCAGACGTGCCATGGGCTTGCAGGTCGGGGTGTGGGTATGTGACAAAGAAGGACGGGAGTTCATGGAGTGCCTTGTGATGCAAAGGAGGGGAGCAGCGTTTTCGCACCTGATGCTGCGCTTGCTGCAACGCCCTTTTAGGCACTGCGGCGATGCCGGTCGGTGCGGTGGGAGACACAGAAGACGGGTCGCCCCGCGCGCATCTGCGTGCGCTGCTGCACAGACTGGCGCAGTCGCTTCGCTCAAGCTGCGCCTTCCTCCACACCGACACAGGAACCTTCCATGAACTACCAGGACCAGGACACATACGGCATGTACAACGAGCAAAAAGAAGATGGCCCCGGGCCGCAGCTCATGGGTGCCAACACGCTCAACGGAAACGAAGTGCGCAACCGCCGCGGGGAAGACCTGGGCGACATCAAGGAAATCATGCTGGACATGCACAACGGCAACGTTGCCTATGCCGTGCTCGCTTTCGGCGGGTTCATGGGCATGGGCAGCAAGCTGTTCGCTGTCCCCTGGAGCGCGCTCAAGTTGGACACCCAAAACAAGTGCTTTGTGCTCGATGTCGAGAAGGACAAGCTCGGCAATGCACCCGGCTTCGACAAGGACCACTGGCCCGACATGGCCAACCCCGCCTGGATCCAGGGCATCGACAGCTTCTATGGACAGGCGCCACGCCCGGCCAAGCGCGCCTGAGGCGCGCTGTGTGCGCCGGCGTACAGACGCCCGTGCGCGGCGTCCACAGAATGGGCCCGTACCGCGTTGAACCCAGCGCCCACATCACCGAAAGACACCCATGAAAACCCAATACCGCCTCACAGCCCTGCTGCTGCTGGCCGTCGCTCTCGGCGGCCTCGCGGCCTGCGGCTCCACGCCGACCAGTTCGAGCACCGGTCAATACTTGGACGACACGGCAATCACCGCCAAGGTGAAGACGGCGATCTTCAACGACGCGACCCTGAAATCAGCGGAGATCAACGTCGAAACCTTCAAAGGGACCGTGCAGCTCAGCGGCTTTGTGGGCTCGCAGGCGGACATCAACCGCGCGGTCACGCTGACCCAGGGCATCGACGGTGTACGCGCCGTCAAGAACGACATGCGCCTGAAGTAACGCGATTGCACAGGCCCGTCACGGGGCCGGACCGCACCTCTCCCCCTTTTCCGAAAGTCTTTCATGAAAACCCTGCTTCCCCTGCCGCGTCGACTGGCGCTCACAGGTCTGGCGCTGTCGACTGTCCTTGTGCTCGGCGCCTGCGCCGGCATGTCCCGTCAGGATCAGAACACGGCCGTGGGCGCTGGCGTGGGCGCCGTCGGTGGTGCCGTGCTCACCGGCGGCAGCGCCGTGGGCACCGTGGGTGGGGCTGCCATCGGCGGACTCATCGGCAACCAGATCGACACCAAGAAGTAAGACCTCGCCCCTTCACCCCTTTTCTACCCAAGGAACTCCACCATGAAGCCGTACACCACCGAGCCTTCGCGTGAACCAGCCCCCTTGTCTGAGGCCGCGCATGCGGCCCTCGAACCCGTACTGCCAAATGGCGCCGCCCGCCTGGCCAGCGACATCAAGGATGTTGGCGTGCAGAGCGGTCATGCCATCCAGCGCCTGGTCCACGACACGGGCGACCTGGCCGCGCAGGGCGCGCAGAGCGTTCGCAGCAGTGCGCATGAACTGCGCGAACGCTCGCTGCGACTTCGCGATGCCACGGCCACCTACGTGCAGCAGGAACCCGTCAAGTCGATCTTCATTGCCGCTGCCGCCGGCGCTGCCCTCATGGGCCTGCTGACGCTGCTCAGCCGCACCATCGGGCGCTGAGCGTTCGCGCGCGCCATCACGGACAGGGAAACAACCATGCTCTACACGATTGCCGTCGTCCTCTTGTTGCTCTGGGTGCTCGGCCTCGTAACGGCCACAACCCTGGGTGGCTTCATCCACATCCTGCTGGTCGTCGCAGTGATCATGGTGCTGCTTCGCGTGATCAGCGGGCGCGGCCCGCTCTGAGCGTCGCGACTGCGCGTCGGCGGTATGTTCGGCACCGTACATACAGGTGCGGTGCCAAGGCGTAAGCTGTGCGCTTGCCAGGCAATGAGCAGGCCACAGGAGGGCGCCACATGGACAGCACCGTCGACCGATTGGCCAGCGACTTGCTGGCCGCTCTGCCTTTGGCTGAGTGGGAGCGCCTTGCACCGTTCCTGGAGCCGGTGAATCTGCCGTTGGGTGCGGTACTCTACGAGTCAGGCGTGTCCATGAGCCACGTGTACTTCCCGACTTCGGCAATCGTCTCCTTGCTCTACGTACTGGAGGATGGATCATCGGCCGAGATCGCCGTGGTAGGCCGCGAGGGCGTGGTGGGGGTGGCGCTTTTCATGGGTGGGGAAACCACACCCAGCCGGGCGGTGGTGCAAAGCGCTGGCGCTGGGTATCGGCTGCGCGCGGCAGTCGTCAAGGAGGCGTTCGGCCGGGCTGGACCGGTGATGCACCTGCTGCTGCGCTACACCCAGGCGTTGATCACGCAGATGGCGCAGACGGCGGTATGCAACCGCCACCACTCGCTCGATCAACAGTTGTGTCGCTGGCTGCTGCTCAGCCTGGACTGCTTGAAGACGAACGACCTGGTGATGACCCAGGAACTCATTGCCAACATGTTGGGGGTTCGCCGAGAGGGTGTTACCGAGGCCGCACTCAAGCTGCAACGCGGCGGGCTCATCAGCTACGCGCGCGGTCACATCAAAGTGCTCGATCGCCCGGGCCTGGAACAGCGCGTGTGTGAATGCTATGGCGTGGTCAAGCGGGAGTATGACCGGCTGCTACCGCATCGCCTGCCAGGTTGACGTTCTGGCGCACAGCGTGCGGTGGCAGACAGAAGGCCGCGACGGCGTTGCGCATACTTTCAACGGGCGACACACACGATCGCATCGTGTATCGCACGCTCGCGTAACCAGACCGTTTGCAAATGCAGCGCGCCGCTCGCGGCATGTTGTGTCAAAAAAATGCCCAACCAGGAGAATCAGATAGTTCGCCGGCTTCTCCCGACGACGCGAATGCGTCTGCTCGAGCGATGCGATCGGTTCGATATGTCGACCTCTGCCACGATCCACGAAGGGGGAGGTGCTCTTCTGCACGCCGTTTTTCCTACTTCGGGCTTCGTGGCGCTGGTGATCGATTCGGTAGACCACCCGGCATTGGAGGTGGGCATGATTGGTCGCGAGGGCGTGATTGGTGCGGAATTGGTTCTGGGGGCTGCTCGGTCACCCTGGCGTGTGGTGGTGGTCGGGGCGGGCAAAGGATGGCGAATCGATGCAATTTCGCTGCGCGAGGTCAGCGCGGTGCAGCCCGATCTGCAACGACTTTTGCATGGCACCGTACTGGTCCGCTTGTACCAGCAGGCACTTTGGTCGGCATGCGACCGATTTCACTCGACCGCATCCCGGGTCGCACGATGGATGCTGATGACCCAGGACCGCATGCAGAGCCCCAACTTTCACATGACACATGATTTCGTGGCGCAGATGTTGGGAGTACGGCGTGTGAGTGTCACGCTGGCCGCCAACGAGCTGCAGCGAGAGGGCGTGATTCGCTATCACCGTGGCGAGGTCAGTGTGCTGAATCGATACCTGTTGCTGGCGCGTGCTTGCAGTTGCTATGAGACCGATCGGCGGCTGCAGCGGGGGATGGTCGCCGACTATGTGCGACAGCCAACATACAAGTTGCCATGATCCACGCACAGTGGTCCATGGACAACTCTCTCGCACCTGGAGGCGGGGGACTCTATCGCAAGCGACCGCGCACGGCGCCCCCTGACCCCACCCCCACGGAGAGATCCCCATGACCATGACTGTATTTCCTCTCGACATCCTTACGGTGCGCAGACAGGCGCGCCTGCATATCGAAAGCGGTGCTGTGACGGCGGGCTACACAGCGGATCGCAATCGCGTTCTCGAGATGCTCAGCGATGCGTTGGCCACCGAGCTGGTATGCGCGCTTCGCTACCGCCGCCACCACTTCATGGCCCAGGGTATTCAGGCGGCAGAGTTGGCACGCGAGTTTCTGGCGCATTCGAACGAAGAGTTGCGACATGCCGATCTGCTCGCCTCAAGGATCGTGCAGTTGGGTGGTGAACCGGACTTCTCGCCCGAGTTTCTGCTGCACCGCAGCCACGCTGAATACGTGCATGTCACACGTCTGCAGGAAATGGTTGTCGAGAACCTTGTCGCCGAACGCATTGCCATCGACGCCTATCGCCATTTCATTGCCTGCCTTGGAAACGACGACCCGACCACCCGAGGTATGCTCGAATCGATCCTTGCGGTGGAAGAGCAGCACGCCGACGAGTTGGCCAGCCTTCACATGAGCCTGGCTTCGCGCGGCATGTCGATGCGCAGGCAGTCGATCGAGGTGTGTGAGGCATGAAGCCAAAACGCGTTACCCCGCCGGCGGCTGATCGCCTTAAGCGCGAGCAGGAGGCGTTCACCTCGGAGGGGTCGCCTGCGCCAGGTCGTGTCCATGCCAATCATCCAGCGAAGCTGGATGTGGAGCCTGGTGTCGTTGGGGCACCCACATCGGTGGCCGATGCACCGGTGCGCGAGGCGCCAAGGGGTGACGCGCGAGCCTGGGGTGAGCAGACCGACGCGGCCATGCGCCACTTTCCTGTCACCGGCGAGCGCATGCCTTGGCGCCTGATTGAGGCTTTGGCACAGGTGAAGCGGGCCGCAGCGCGTGTGAACGCCTCGCTGGGCATGCTGGACGCCCCGGAGGCAGACGCGATCGTTCGCGCTGCCGACGAGGTGCTGGCGGGAGCGCATCCGCTGGCGTTTCCATTGTCGCTGTGGCAAAGCGGGTCGGCCACCCAGACCCACATGAATATGAATGAAGTGCTGGCCCGCCGAGCCAGCACGCTCTTGGGTGCCGCGCCGGGCCGATCACCACGTGTTCACGCCAACGATCATGTGAATCTGGGGCAGTCTTCCAACGATGTCATACCGACCGCGATGCACATGGCTACCTTGTGTGCCTGCCGTGACGACTTGCTGCCCGCTCTTGTGGGGCTACGCAACTCCCTTGGCGACCATGCCTTGGCCTTTGGCGCCGTCATCAAGACCGGTCGCACACACCTGCAGGACGCTGTGCCACTGACATTGGGGCAAGAGATCTCTGGCTGGGCGGCCCAGTTGGAGCAGGCGCGCCTGGGGTTGGTGAACGCACTTGAGAGGGTGCACGAAATCGCCATCGGTGGCACTGCCGTGGGAACCGGCCTGAATGCGCATCCCGCGTTTGCCGATCGCATGGTGCGCGCGCTCGCCGAGGCCACGGGTTTGCCTCTGCGCCGCGCCGCCAATGCATTCGCAGCCCAGGCTGCGCACGACGCTCTTGTGCAGGCGCACGGCGCGTTGCGAACCTTGGCTGTGGCGTTGACGAAGATTGCCAACGACGTGCGTTGGCTTGCGAGTGGCCCGCGTTGCGGTCTGGGCGAACTGATTCTTCCGGCCAACGAGCCAGGCAGCTCCATGATGCCGGGCAAAGTCAATCCCACCCAGTGTGAGGCGCTGTTGATGATGGCGGCGCAGGTCATGGGAAACGACGTGGCGGTCAGTTTCGGCGGCGCCTGCGGGCACTTTGAACTCAATACCGGCAAGCCCTTGCTGGTGCACAACCTGCTGCAGAGCATCCGTTTGTTGGCGAGCGGCATGCGAGGCTTCGATCGCTTTTGCGTCAAGGGCATGGTTCCCAACCTGCCCCACATTGAGGCGCAGCTCTCGCAGTCCCTGATGCTGGTGACGGCCCTTGTACCCCACCTGGGTTACGAGCGCGCAGCGGCGCTGGCGCTGCGCGCCGATTCGACGGGAAGCAGCCTGCGAGACGCAGCCATGGCGACCGGCTTGATCACCTCTTTGCAATACGACGCCTGGGTCAAGCCAGAGCGCATGGTTTGATCCCTCAAGCTCTGTGAGACGCGATGCGAGGACGTTTCGCGTCATGCGCATCGGCTTTAACTCGCCCGTGAACCGCCCCGGCTTTCGTGGGGCCGGTTGGTCTAGGCCAAGCCTCCGGCAGGGAGGCACCTTACCTATGAGCTGCTGCCCGACAAACCCTGTGAACCTTCGGAGCGCAACGCAGGCGTCAAGAGCCCGCTTGGGAGCGAGGCCGCGACAGGGAGGCAACCTCGCGGGCCAGCGCGAAACCGTGTTCCCACGCTTCCTCAACTCTGGGCACCAAGTCTTGCTGCACGCGCTCATCGTGTTGGATGAACGACAGGGTGGCTGCCATTGCGTCTGCGGCCTGCTGGATGAACTCGTGCGGTCGATCGACTCCGCACACTCGACGGCCAAAGTCGAGAAGTTCCTTGGCCAAAGGGTACGTCCGGGTTTTGTCGCCCTTTCGTAGCTTGAGCGCCATGGTTCGATCCTCGATCTCCTCGCCCGTGCCGAAGCGGGTGTACTTGTATATCGAGGTCGTCAGCACATCGAACATCGGGGCCAGCCGGATGTCGGTCTCGCTGGAATAGAGAACGCCAAAGTTTTTCAGGTGGGCGTCGCCGTTTCTCACCAGGATGGAGAAGGCGACTTGATGAAAATACTTCTCAAGCTCGGGCTGAGGAAGGCCGAGCTGGTTTCGCAGCAGATCGGCGATCAGCTCGTAGCTGCCGTGGTACTTGCGTTCGTCCAGCTTGTTGCGCACCTGCATGCCCAACAACGACGGGATGTCCTCGAAGCCCAGGCGTGAGCCGTCGGCACCGATGTCAAAGCGGTCGAGGACCAACAGGCCACCATCGGCACTCAGATCAAAGCCCGAGACCTCGATGCCCGCCCGCTTCGCGGCGCTCAGCGCAATGAACTCGTTGGCCGAGAGCCCGGGGTAGCAGTCCGGGCCGCTCTTCACGATGAGGGTGGGCACCGGGATCGAGGCGCGATCAGGCAGCATGATCTTGGGCTGCACGCCAGAGACGCCGGCACCGCTGGCCAGGTAGGCATCCACCAGCTCGGGAAACAACGCCTGGCTGTTGGTGCTGTTCAGCAGCATTGCACGATCAATCGTCGGGCCACCCACCCGCGCAGGCGCCCCAGGCAATCGAGCGCTGTTACGGCCAATGCTGTTGGTGCCTACGGCCAGCAGCAAATGCATTTCGGTGATGTTCTGCTTCGGAAACCGCGCGCGGATCTGGTCGTACAGGTAGCCCTCAGGCAGGTTCATGTCGAGCACCGGGAACATGGCGTTGTTCTGGTAGACCGACGCCTGATCCGGATTCATGAGCAGGCTGAGCCAGGGACCTTGATAGGCGCCGCTTTCATCGGGCTTGTAAGTGAACACGAACTGTGATTCACACGCCAGCAACCCGGCAGGCTTGGCCCCGATGTCAATCTCGAGCGCCTTGATCCGCTCGGGCATTTCCAGCTCAGCGCTCACCGTCCTCCCCCAGCTCGCGTGCGGTGTAGTCCTGCATCTCTGCCAGGCTCGGCAAGCCCCGCTTTTCCAACCGGATCGAGTAGCCCATGGCACGCAGCGCATCGAACAAGGAAGAGACGTAGACGTCATCCCCGCGCTCCAGGCGGTTGAGCACGTCACGGCTGCGGCCGCTGTCCTTCGCGAGCTGCACGGACTTGATACCTAGGCGCTTCCGAAGAGCGCGAAGCTCGCGACCCAGGTCGACAGGATTGTTTATTTTGTCCACGATACCAGTCATTCTGCCTATCAAATCGCCGAATGTCCATGAATTAGGACGTTTGAGAGTACTCGGCGAACTCGCAGCAGGTTTGGCTGGCTCGGGCAGGTGGGGGCGCTACTCCTGTCGCGCTCCGCGCCTGCAGAACTGGCGCGATGGATGGAATGGAGACTGATTTTTAGGTGAAAAGGACTAACCACCATCACCGACAGCCCTTCTCGTGGCCTAGTTGGCGCGCTCAGGTTGGTTTGGCTGAGCAAATCTGTAATGGTGTATTGAGCAATCTTGCTATGCAACCATCCGAGAGTATCGAAGTGACTGCTTACATCAAAACCGAGCCCGCCTCAATCCCCGACAACACCCGGCTGCTCAGCGCGCGTGACGGCTCGGTGCAAGTTAAGGGTGCGCAACCCAGGCCTCCCCGCACCGTCTTTCGCCAAATCGTTGGCAGTCCATTTCTGTGCGAGTGGGACGCAGGGCCTGGTGAGCCACGGTATGTGGAACCGGCGGAAGACGAGTTCGAGGACCAGGGGGCGAAGAGGTTCTTTACCCAAGTTCAGTCTCTCGTTCTGAAACGCAGCCCTGATCTGAAGCATCTGTTGCGGATTCGCCCTCGCATTGAGGAGACTCAGCACGGGATTGGGCGGCGATGCGTAGTACTGGTGCTTGATGCCGCGCCAGACAGCGAATCGGCGCAACTGGTCCGCTACGTGATCAATGCATTGAAGGTGGAGATGGAGAGGGTGGACGCAACCGCGCCTGAGTTGGAAGGTGGCGCTTCACCTGAATCGCGTAGCGACTACGGTGCGTCGGGGGGAGGAGCGCCAGCTCTTGTCATGCAGCAACCTGCAGGGCAGGCTGGGCACGGCGAAGATGTGCCGTGCGAGATCGAGGGGGCGAAGAACTCAAGGGTTGTGGTTCAGTCCGCTGAACCGGTCGCCTGTGAGGACCATGCCGCAAAGACGCCGATGCATGACCAGGCCGCAAGTCGAGTCGCTCAACCACAACCCGATCCACTCGCGCATCTCGCCAAACTTGCGCCGGAGATTCAAGCGCAGGTCAAGAAGTCGGCTACGGCTTTGGCAATCATGTGTTCGGGGGATAGGGGTGAGGTCCTCCGAATCGATGACGGCAAAAACAACACGCTCTTCGAAGTCAACGTCCCTCCAAAGCAGACAGTTGAACCTATCGAAATACCGCTAGGTGAAGCGCAGTACCAGTTCCTGGCCATGGATCGACACAGCAGAACCATCAAGTTGGAGGCTACAACCAAGCCCGCAAAAAAACTCAATGTCGCGTTCGAGGCGGCGAGGTTCCGCGAACCCCTCGAACTCGCGTTCCTGCAGCTCAAGGACCTAGGCGGCGGCAGATTCGAGCGCGACCACAGTGCTGCAGAGAGGGCAGGATTCCCGCTGATCAGTGCTGTTTTGGAAGAGGTTCGAAAGGGAAACAAGATCGAGCGATACAAGCTTGCGCGCTTCGACGTGGTCCGTACTGCGGCGCCACGACCGGGCGCAGTGCGTACACTAGGTAGCCAGGTGCAAAGCCAGCCAGATCAGAACGAACTCGGGGCGTGAGACGGCCTTGTCGCTGCGCGCTTCAATAGGTTCGTCGTACCGTGTCGCCGGAACGATAGCGAGCCGATCTATTTGGTCCAGCAGCCGAGGCTGACCCTTGATGCGCACCTTGGCCACTTCAACCTGAAAAACAGGCTCTATTCGCTGGTGTGAAATACCAACGTTCGCAGGGATTGCTTGCTTCTTCTTGCGACCTCGCGCGGACTTCGTGTCCTCGCTCTTCTCATCCTTTGCATTGGGGACCTTCCTTTCAGATCGGTCGCGGCCAACGATCACCTTGTACCCATGGTCTCTGGCCGCTGCCGGCATGAGCAAACCATGCCCGTCTGGTTCGTAGACATCGACGTCATCTTTCGACCAACCGATGTTCGCGAGAAAGCGATCGATCTGAGTGAGGTGCTCATCGCAGAACACCAGAATCTGCCGAGCGTCAGCCACCTGATCACACGGATGCGACTCCGGCTCCCCGAGCGATGCGCGAAAACCAACCACTGCATCAATCCGATTCCAGGAAGTTTGAGGGCGGTTCAGAATCAACCTCGCGTACTGCGAGCGCGCTTCTCGAGGACGTTCTGCATTTGCCTTGCGCACGAGGTCGGGTTTGCGGGTAGGCTTAGCAGTCTGAAGCGCCGTGAACGCCTCGTGCAGGCGCAAAGAACTCTGCCGGGATAGACGAAGCTGCCAAGTGACCGTCTCAAGCTTGACCGCTCTACCGCAAAGCTTCATCGCATCGAGCACCACTCTCGGCGTCAATTGCTCGTACACGGCAGCCGCGCGTGGTGGCGGGGCAATCGGATACTCTGGATCCGCATCACAGCGCTCGACATCGAACTCGCGTTCAGCAATCCGATGACGGGTCTCGGCCTCAAACGCGCGCGGATTGGCCTTCTGGCAATGGACATTGGCCCAGTCGTGTAGCAGGTGCGTGTAGTGATGGAACGTGGTTTGAGGGTGTGCGTGTCCGAGCGTCGCTGCCAGCGCCCATGCGGCACGGCGGGTTGGTTTGTCGTGCTTCAAAAGTTGCAGGGAGGTCTGTTGTGCGTCCCAAAGTTCCCCGAACGCGAAAGCGGGGTACGTGTCCAGCAGCTCGGGAAAGATCAAGCGCAGTGCGAGCAGGTTGGCAAAAGAGTGCCGCGCATGGTGGAACGTCACGTCGCTGCTGCTGCAAACTGCGCGCAGTGTGCTCACGATACGTGTCCGATGAGGCTGCACCTGCGTCGGAATCTTGGGGGTGACTTCAGAGAAGAACAATGGGGCGTTGGGGGCCTTTGGCCCGAAAAGCTCCCAATGCTTGAGCCAACTTTCGACGATGAACTGTTCGTGATCAGAGAACGTTCCCATCAGCGGAATCTGGCGCCGCCCGGCGAACGACTTGGTGCTCCGATGTCTGGCGCTGATCACCACGACGCACGCGCCAGAGGTTGTCACCCAATCCGATCGAGCAAGCGAAATCGCCTCGGAAGCACGAAGACCAAATCGGTAGCCGAGCAACAGCACGAATGCGTCCAACGTTGCCTCGCGATCGAATGCGTCGGAGCGCGGGCAAAGGCTCTGCAGCGCGAGGTGGTATTCCTGCGGTGTGATCACGCGTGCGGAGACCAGGGAGCCAGTCAGATCCGAACCCAAAGCGGACCAGTCCGGTGAGTCAACACCGTATTCCTTCTCGGCGAATCGATGGAAGTCCATCAAGCGCGCCAGGATGTAGCGCTCGTTCGTCAGACGCTTCGTCAATGGCGCCCTGCCGGTATGCCGCTTTGTGACATGTGGCCTTCGCAGGACGCGGTCATAGAACGTCTCGATCTCTATCTCGTCCGCGTTGAAGAGGTCGAGCTCGCAAGAATACTCGATGAACCCCAGGGAGAGCGCGTCCAGGTAGCGCAACACAGAGCGGGCGTTGAGCCATTTCCCGCTAGCGCGCTTGTTACAAAGCAGTTCCAGAATCCAGGCGACCAGGATCTGCGCAGCACTGGAGCAGTCCTTGCCGTGAATCTTCAGGGCTTCGCTGATCTTCCCCGCAACGCTTGCGCGATGGCCGCTGATGTTTCCACCTTTGGTGCGCTTGTCTTTCGAGAGCGCGACTTTGAATCCAGCGAACGCCTGTCTCACTGTTCGCAGCAACATCCGGGTGACTTCTTCGCTGCCATAGCCGTCGTGGACATAGGGGTAGGAAAACTCGTACAGCTCGTCTTCGTTCTCCTCGGTCGAAACTTCGACGTCGGAACTTTCCAGCTCCGCGACCTCTTCCTCGGGATCTTCATCCTCGTCATCGGGATCATGTGCCTGATCCTGGGCGTCATCGCTGGCCACCTCGTCGGATGGCGGAGCAATGAGCCGACCGAACTGGACGCGCGCGAGCTCTTGTGCTGACAAGGACCACGATGGAAGGCGCGAACTTCTTGATGCAGCGGCGATTCCAGGAAGAACGAAGGCGTTCTCACACTCGACCAGGTGGGCGAGAGCCTCGATCGCCCTGACACAGTAGTCCCCGGTCGCTTTCACGCCAAGTTCGTTCAGGAATGGTGTGAGCAAACCTTTTGCCGCGCTCGAGTCACGACTCGATTTCTCCCCTTCCTTGAGCTTGAGCAAGATCCCAAAGGACCGCTTGGGCAAGATGAACCACGCGAACGGCAGGCCATCGACGTCGGTCCTCTCAGGGTGAAAGCCGACGTAGGCGACGTTCTTGCGGATGTGATAGCGAAGCCGGCCACTGTTCTTCGAGGTCAAGCGCAGCAGGAAACGCGTGTCCGTAACGCGTGCGTTGATGCACAGATCGAAGGCAAGCAGCAATTCCTTGAGCGCATGCGACATCTTGGACGCGTGCGGCGCGCTCTCGAACGCTTCGTCCAACGCGTTCCTCAGTTTTCCGAGCTGCTTGGAAACGCCAATGCAATCCTCATGAAAAGCGGGGCGCTCGAGCAGAAGCTGGCGCACCGCGAACTTCGAGCGCAAGCGCACACGGTAGCGTTCGTGAATTCGCTCGGCCAGATCCTCATAGGCCTCGTACCAGATGGACGCGTTGGCACGAGGCGTGTCCTTGTCGCTGAAGAGCATGCGGCGACCGAGTTCGGTCCAACGCTCGGGATCGATGCTCTTGAGGAATTCGGCTCGGTCAAGGGGTAGGGCCTCTTTCTCCGACGTAACTTTCTCGGGCTTCTCGTTGGCGGCGAGTGCCAGCTTTGGGTCATCTGCCCACTCGGCGAGTCGCCGTAGCAGGTAGGTCCGGGCTTCCCGTAGCGCCTGGCTTCTGGTCTCCTGCCGCGCGCGCAGACGCTTTGCCGAGCCAAAGATGGGCAAGAGGGTGACGCGCGCAACGGAAGTGACGGGAATTGGAGTCTGACCCGATGTGAACGTCGGCGGTTCGATGATCAGTGGCGCAATGGCGTTCTCTAGCGTCTCGCGCCATGGCGTCTCGTCCCGCTCCCAACAGCGAGTGGAGAAGTCACCATATGTGGCGGCGCCGGACTCGGTGTGGCCCAGTTGTGCCGCGACCAGTTCTTCATCCAGCCCGAACGAGCGCAGCCGAGTGGCCATCCGGTGTCGAAACAGGTTCCAGGGAAGTGGCCAGTTGAACAAGGCACCTTCCGCCAAACCGCTTTCATCCACTTCTTGGATTTCGAGTGCGCCATCGCTCAGCTGGCGCAGGTGAAAGAAGTAGGGCAACGCACAATCCGGCTTGCCCTGAAGTTGACCGTCAATGGCAGTCCTCAATGGCTGAAGGTGGTTCTGCCCAGTCGAGCGCAAGTTCTCGAGCAGCGCGTGCAGGTAGGGGCGGTACAGGTCCTCGATCAACTTCTTGACCAGACCTGGTAGCGGAACGAGCCTGCCCCAGCGCCCCTCCTTGCGATTCGAGATGGCCTTGTCATCAATGAAGAGCCTGCCAAGCTCCAGATCGAAGTCGGCGGCTCGCTCAAACACCGAGCTCACCGGGCGAGCCCCTGTGCATGCCAGCAAGACGACAACGCAGTAGGTAGTGATCTGGTTGTGCAGCTCGATCCACCCGCCGGGACCGTTGCCCGCCATGGCGCTTTTCAGGCTGTCCTGCGCCTGGAAAAATGCCGCGCGCAGCCGCTCGTCGTCGGGGTCGATGCCACTTCCCAGACCATTTTGGTCATCGCCCTGGGAAGGCGTGGTGGCAACCCCGCCAGGTGCGATGCAGGCCATCGCCTCGTTGGCCTTCCCCAAGGTCCACGAGGCATACCACCCGGCGGCTGGCTTCACGGCGTGCGCGGGCACCAGCAGCATGCGAGCCATGACGGCGCTGTTGGTCTCGTCGAAGACGATCTGCTCTGCCGTGTGACCCAGCAGACCTTGTGTGACGCGCTCCAGACCGGGCGTCTTGGCGCACCGTTGGTTGAACGCAATCCAGGGAGCAGTTTCCTCCTCCTCGGTTGGCCACAACTTTCCAAGTTCAGGTGCATTGGGTTTGGCTGCCAACGCTTGCCGAAGTGGTGCGACGAGCGCAGGGGAAAGGCCCAGGGCCTGGACGTTGGCCAAGGGGCGGATCCAGTCTGGGTAGGGCTTTCGCAGTGGCGGCTCCTTCTTCGCCGCGATGGATCCCTCGGTGGGTTGAACAATGCGGCGCAACAAACGGGCGCCTTGAATGTCGAGCGTCCAGGCAGAACTGGTGGCTTCGCTGCCGAGCTGCATATTTGAGACGGTCTCAATCGAGCAGCGCGCAAGCAAGGCCAAATGTGCGAAGGCGCCAAGGAGAGCCTCTTCGGCACTTCCTAGCAGTTCGGCGAGCAGCGAGCGAAGGCCGTCAATTTCGTCGGGTCGCAGCCGATTCCATGCGTACGGGAGGAAATTTCGATCCGCTTGCGTCTGCAGCATGTGGCCTTTGCCGAGCCGGTATTGCAGCTCCGGCGGGACGGGCCGGTCGTATTCGGTGACCTCAATTCCCGTAGGCTCTTCATTGCCCGATTCCTCCATGTCGACGGACGTGGCGGAAACGATGGGGGCCCATGGGATTTCTACGTCGACCGACCCCAATCCGATGTGGGCCGGCAGGGCCGGCGGCTTTATGAGGTTGACCTCATGCGACGTGTTGTCCAAGGGGATTGGATCGCCGAGGCGGCCCGCAGCCAAGTCACGAATTCGCCGAAGTGTCTTTCTTTCAGTGGATTCACCTGCACCGGATAGCTCTTTCAGCTCGGCGATCTGGAGCTCCGCATCGTTCGCGAGCCCAATGCAATAGCTCGAAAAGTCAGCGCTGAAGTTCGGCAGTTTTAGGAAGAGCGCGAGCTTTTCTGGATCATTTGCTTTGCTGTCGACCGCCAAGCGCATCTGCGTTGACACGTCATTGATCACGGGGCCCGCCGCATATCGTTGTTCAGCTTGGGCGAGCGCTCGAATCAACAGCAGCACCTTTTGTGCTGCTAGCGCAAGCAATCCTGCCGGATCAGCAATGTCAGGCGCTGGGCATGCCAACAAGAGGGCGAGGGGGCAGCTCTTGAGTTCCGCGTTGAAGGTCGCCTTGACCCGCCCTGCGACCTCCGGTTTTGGCAGAGGCGGGAATTGACGTTGTGCAGCCTTGCTGACCCTGAGCAGACGTCTTGCCTGATCGGATTGACCTTCCCAGGCGAGCAGGACGGCTTGCGTGTCCGCCTGCACAAGGAACTCAAAGGTGTGCGAAAAAAGTGCTCTTCCGGGCAAGCTATTCGCGAGCCAGAGATCGTGGGTGAGGGTCGGAACTCGGTGCCGTATTGCCCAGGCGTCGAGTTCGAAAACGGGCGAAGAGGTGCTCAAGGGGCGGCCAAAAAGAGGGTTGTGGTCCCCTTCTGGTGCGGCGCGTGAGCGGCGCAAGTCCGCAGTAAGCGTCATGGCGTGCGCAAGGGTCCTCCTCGTGCGGGCGCCATTTCGGGGTTCATTTTCCGCCTTATCGGCACTTAAAGCGACTACTTAAATGGCGGCGACATGATCATCGGAACGCCCTCAATGGCTGAGAGCCACTGGGCACCCGTGATGGTGCCGTCAACCGGCACGAGG
>VFQO010000490.1_pt1 | contig 41834 bp, 30 predicted proteins | sample 3512331 | NCBI WGS metagenome assembly VFQO01 (sample SAMN10412371, study PRJNA504923) | tailings metagenome | isolation source: Replicate 3 from Balatoc abandoned mine | place: Philippines: Itogon, Benguet | collected 2017-08-28 | reverse complement strand
CCGACAACATTGCCGACGTCGACGTCAACCAACTGGTGCAGGACAACGACGCCGGTGGGCGTGACCCCGGGCCCCTGGTCAAGAAGCTGCTGCTGTGCGTGGCCGTGGCCTGGTCGCTGTTCCAGCTCTGGATCGCATCACCCCTGCCGTTTTCGCTGGGCATCTTCCTTCTAAACGACACCGAGAGCCGCGCCATCCACCTGACGTTTGCGGTGTTCCTCGCCTTCCTGGCGTACCCCGCTTTCAAACGCTCGCTGCGGGACCGCGTGCCTGTGGCCGATTGGGTGCTGGCTCTCGTTGGGGCGTTCTGCGCAGGCTACCTGTTCTGGTTCTACCGCGAACTGGCCACGCGCCCCGGCCAACCCACGTCGATGGACGTCTGGGCGGCCGCCATCGGCGTGCTGCTGCTGCTGGAGGCCACGCGCCGCGTGCTCGGCCTGCCCATGGTGGTGGTGGCGGTGGTGTTCCTCATCTACACGTTCGCCGGCCCCCACATGCCCGACATGCTGGCGCACCGAGGCGCGTCGCTGGACCGCGCGGCATCGCACTTCTGGCTCACCACCGAAGGTGTGTTCGGCGTCGCGCTGGGCGTCTCCAGCGGCTTCATCTTCCTCTTCGTGCTGTTCGGCTCGCTGCTCGACAAGGCGGGCGCCGGCAACTATTTCATCAAGAGCGCGTTTGCCCTGCTGGGCCACATGCGTGGCGGCCCGGCCAAGGCGGCCGTGGTGTCCTCGGCGGCCACCGGCATCATCTCGGGTTCGTCGATCGCCAACGTGGTGACCACGGGCACTTTCACCATTCCGCTCATGAAGCGCGTGGGCTACCGCGGTGACCAGGCCGGCGCGGTCGAGGTGTCGAGTTCGGTGAACGGCCAGATCATGCCGCCCGTGATGGGCGCGGCCGCCTTCCTGATGGTGGAGTACGTGGGCATTCCCTACGTGCAGGTCATGAAGCACGCGTTCCTGCCGGCCATCATTTCCTACATCGCGCTGTTCTACATCGTGCACCTGGAGGCGCTTAAGGCCGGCATGGAAGGCTTGCCGCGACGCACGCAGGCCACGGGTTCGCAACGCCTGCTCTCGTTCCTGATGACCGTGACCGGCTTCATCGTGCTGGCCGGCATCACCTACTACGCGATTGGCTTCATCAAGTCGATCTTCGGTGCCGCTGCGGTGCCGGTCATCGGTGTCGGCCTGCTTGTGGCCTACGTGGGCCTGCTGTGGGTGAGCTCGCGCCAACCCGAGCTCGAAATCGATGACCCGAACGCCCCGGTGTTCGAGTTGCCTGAGACCGGCCCCACAGTGCGCAGCGGCCTGCACTACCTGCTGGCCGTGGTGGTTCTGGTCTGGTGCCTGATGGTCGAGCAACTCTCGCCTGCGCTCTCCGCGTTCTGGGCCACGATGTTCATGGTCTTCGTGATGCTGACGCAAAAGCCCATCCTGGGGGCGATGCGCGGCGATCACCGGCCGCTGGACCACGTCAAGGCCGGCGTGGCCGATCTGATCGACGGGCTGGCCACCGGCGCACGCAACATGATCGGCATCGGCGTGGCCACGGCCGCGGCCGGCATCATCGTCGGCACGGTCTCGCTCACGGGCGTTGGCCTGGTGATGACCGAGATCGTCGAGCTGCTTTCGGGCGGCAACCTGATGCTCATGCTGGTGCTGGTCGCGGTCATCAGCCTGATCCTCGGCATGGGCTTGCCGACCACGGCGAACTACATCGTGGTCTCCACGCTCATGGCGCCCGTGATCGTCGAACTGGGCGCACAGAGCGGGCTCATCGTGCCGCTGATCGCCGTGCACCTGTTCGTTTTCTACTTCGGCCTCATGGCGGACGTCACGCCGCCGGTGGGGCTGGCCTCGTTCGCGGCCGCTGCCATTGCCAAGCACGACCCGATCCAGACCGGCATCACGGCCTTCTACTACAGCATGCGCACGGCCATCCTGCCGTTCCTGTTCATCTTCAACACCCAGTTGCTGCTGATCGGGCTCACCGGGCCGTTCCACCTCATATTGACGATCTTCATCGCGATCGTGGCCATGCTGGTGTTTGCGGCGGCGACGCAGGGCTACTTCCTCACGAAGACGCGGTGGTACGAGACGTTGGCCCTGCTGCTGGTGTGCTTCACGCTGTTCCGCCCGGGTTTCTGGATGGACATGATCGCGCCGCCGTTTGACGAGATCAAAGGTGAGGCCATGACGCAGGCGATCGAGCAGGCGCCGCCCAACAGCGGCAAGCGCGTGTGGGTCGAAGGCTTGAACTTGAACGGCGATGAGGTGCGCAAGGGCGTGCTGCTGCCCCTGGGCCCCGCAGGGACCGCCAAGGAGCGGCTGGCCAGCTCCGGCCTGACCGTGATGGCCGATGGCGACAACCTGATGGTGGCGGCCGTGAAGTTCGGCAGCGCGGCCGAGAAGCTCGGCATCGAGCAGAGCTTCCGCATCACAGCGCTGGAAGTGCCGGCAGAGCGTCCCGCCAAGGAGTGGCTGTTTGTCCCGGCGCTGGCCCTGCTGGCGCTGGTGATGTGGCTGCAGATGGGTCGTGCCCGGCGCGAGAAGCGCGCCCCTGCGGCGGCTGCATGACGGCTCCGCGCATTGCGCTGATCCACGCGCTGGCCCACTCGGTCGCGCCCATCAACGAAGCGATGGCGCGCGACTGGCCCGAGGCGCTGCGCATGAACCTGCTCGACGACAGCCTGTCGGCCGATCTGGCGCGCGAGGGCCGCGGGCTGGATGCGGCCATGCACGCACGGTTCGAGACGCTCACCGCCTACGCCGAGTCCACGGGCGTGCAGGGCATCCTGTTCACCTGTTCGGCCTTTGGCCCCTGCATCGAGGCGGCGGCCGCACGGCGGCCGCACCTGCCGGTGCTCAAGCCCAACGAGGCGATGGTGGACGAAGCCGTCGCCCTGGCCGGCGGCGCGCCGATCGGTCTGCTGGCCACCTTCGGCCCCACGCTGCAGTCCATGCCGCCGGAGTTTCCGGCCGGCGTGGCGCTGCACACCGCGCTGGCCGCGGGCGCGCTGGACGCGCTCAATGCGGGCGATGTGGCGACCCACGACGCGCGGGCCGTGGAGGCCGCGCTGACCCTGAAGGCCCGGGGCTGCGCGGTGATCGCACTGGCGCAGTTCAGCCTGGCGCGTGCCGCCACCGCGGTGCAGGCGGCCACCGGACTGCCGGTGCTCACCACACCGGACAGCGCCATCCGCAAATTGCGCCGCCTGGCGGCTTGACGGCGCCCGTCGGGCACGCGTCCCCCGGCTACAATCGCGGGTTTCCGTGAGAGGGCTGCCCGCCCCGCTGGGCGCCGCCCCGGCGGCGCGAGTCTCCCTTGCGGCGCGCGGGTGGCGAAATTGGTAGACGCACCAGGTTTAGGTCCTGACGCCAGCAATGGTGTGGGGGTTCGAGTCCCCCCCCGCGCACCAGCCCCACGGAACCACCGATTGCCTGCGCCGGCCCGAACCGCCGGTCTTCCCTTTGGAGAACACCATGACCGTGACCGTTGAAACCCTGGAGAAGCTGGAGCGCAAGATCACGCTGACGCTGCCCGCCGACGTGATCCAGAACGAGGTGGCCGCGCGCCTCAAGCGCATTGCCCGCGACGTCAAGATGGACGGCTTTCGCCCCGGCAAGGTGCCGATGAACGTGGTGGCCCAGCGCTACGGCTACTCGGTGCACTATGAAGTCATGAACGACAAGGTGGGCGAGGCCTTCGCCACCGCCGCCAACGAAGCGCAGCTGCGCGTCGCCGGCCAGCCCCGCATCACCGAGAAGGAAGGCGCGCCCGAAGGCCAGCTGGCCTTCGACGCCGTGTTCGAGGTCTATCCCGAAGTCAAGATCGGCGATCTGACCGGCGCCAAGGTCGAAAAGCTGGATGCATCGGTCGACGAGGCCGCCATCGAGCGCACCCTGGACATCCTGCGCAAGCAGCGCCGCACCTTCGCGCAGCGCGCGCAGGACCAGGCCGCCCAGGACGGTGACCGCGCCACCATCGACTTCGAAGGCAAGATCGACGGTGAGCCCTTCGAGGGCGGCAAGGCCGAAGGCTTCCAGTTCATCGTCGGCGACGGCCAGATGCTCAAGGAGTTCGAAGATGCCGTGCGCGGCATGAAGACGGGCGAGAGCAAGACCTTCCCGCTGGCGTTCCCCGAGGACTACCACGGCAAGGATGTGGCCGGCAAGACGGCCGATTTCCTGGTCACGGTCAAGAAGCTCGAGGCCGCCAACCTGCCCGCTGTCGACGAGGCCCTGGCCAAGTCGCTTGGCATCGCCGATGGCACCGTGGAAGGCCTACGCGCTGACATCCGCAAGAACCTCGAGCGCGAGGTGAAATTCCGCCTGCAGGCCCGCAACAAGGCCGCCGTGATGGACGCACTGGTGGCCGTGGCCGAACTCGATCTGCCCAACTCCGTGGTGCAGTCCGAACTCGACCGCCTCGTCGAAGGCGCGCGCGCCGACCTCAAGCAGCGTGGCATCAAGGACGCCGAGAAGGCCCCGATCCCCGAGGAACTGTTCCGCCCGCAGGCCGAGCGCCGCGTGCGCCTGGGTCTGGTGGTGGCGGAGTTGGTCAAGGCCAACGAGCTGCATGCCAAGCCCGAGCAGATCAAGGCACACATCGAGGAACTGGCCGCTTCTTACGAGAAGCCGGCCGACGTGATCCGCTGGTACCAGAGCGACAACCGCCGCATGGCCGAGGTCGAGGCGATCGTGATCGAGAACAACGTGACCGAGTTCGTGCTGGCCAAGGCCCAGGTCGAGAACAAGACCGTGGCCTTCGACGAACTGATGGCGCAGTCCTGATCGACGCACCGGTCGCGCGAGGAGGGCGGACGCGTTCCGCCCTCTTTTTTTTGCCCGAATCGCCCTCAACTGGCCGCGTCAGCCGTCAGCGTCGCACGCCAAGGCCCCACCGCCGGTGGGCGTTGTGATGGGTTGGTTACAGTAGGGTCACGTCACTCGCCGCAGAAGCGGTGCATCCGGAGAAACGCATGAGCGCATTGGACATTCAAGGCCTGGGCATGGTCCCCATGGTCATCGAACAATCGGGCCGCGGCGAGCGCGCCTACGACATTTATTCGCGCCTGCTCAAGGAGCGCGTGATCTTCCTGGTGGGCCCGGTGAACGACCAGACCGCCAACCTGGTGGTGGCCCAGTTGCTGTTCCTGGAGAGCGAGAACCCCGACAAGGACATCTCCTTCTACATCAACTCCCCGGGCGGCTCGGTGAGCGCCGGCATGGCGATCTTCGACACCATGAACTTCATCAAACCCGATGTGTCCACGCTGTGCGTGGGCATGGCCGCGAGCATGGGGGCCTTCCTGCTGGCGGCAGGTGCCAAGGGCAAGCGCTTCGCGCTGCCCAACTCCAAGGTCATGATCCACCAGCCTCTGGGCGGCACCCAGGGCCAGGCCACCGAGATCGAGATTCACGCGCGCGAGATCCTCAAGACCCGCGAGCAGCTCAACAAGATCCTGGCCGAGCGTACCGGCCAGCCGCTGGAGAAGATCGAGCGCGACACCGAGCGCGACTACTACCTGAGCGCGGCCGAGTCGGCCGAGTACGGGCTGATCGACCGGGTGATCGAACGACGCCCGACGGCCGGCTGACGTCCCGGTGATGGGCGGCAGATCACGGGATTTGCCGTCCATTTCCAGCGTTTGGCCCGGTCGACCCTTGAACTATCATTGAACACCGTTTTCCCCTTCTAGCGACCATGGCCGACAAGAAAGCCGCCTCCAGCGAAAAAGCGCTGTATTGCTCCTTCTGCGGCAAAAGCCAGCACGAGGTCAAGAAGCTGATCGCCGGACCTTCGGTGTTCATCTGCGACGAGTGCATCGACCTGTGCAACGACATCATCCGTGACGAGTTGCCCGGGGTTGAATCGGTCAAGGCGTCCGCCGACGACCTGCCCACGCCGGCAAAGCTCAAGTCCAACCTCGACAACTACGTGATCGGCCAGGACGCCGCCAAGCGCGCGCTGGCGGTGGCCGTCTACAACCACTACAAGCGCCTGCGCCACAAGCAGGCGTCGCGCAAGGAAGAGGTCGAGCTCGCCAAGAGCAACATCCTGCTCATCGGGCCGACCGGCTCGGGCAAGACGCTGCTGGCACAGACCATGGCGCGCATGCTCAATGTGCCCTTCGTGATGGCCGACGCCACCACGCTGACCGAAGCCGGTTACGTGGGCGAGGACGTCGAGAACATCGTCGCCAAGCTGCTGCAGAGCTGCAACTACGACATCGAGCGTGCGCAGCAGGGCATCGTCTACATCGACGAGATCGACAAGATCACCCGCAAGTCCGACAACCCCTCGATCACCCGCGACGTGTCGGGTGAGGGCGTGCAGCAGGCGTTGCTCAAGCTGATCGAAGGCACCATGGCCAGCGTGCCCCCGCAGGGCGGGCGCAAGCACCCCAACCAGGATTTCCTGCAGGTCGACACGACCAACATCCTCTTCATCTGCGGCGGCGCGTTCGCCGGGCTGGAGAAGGTGATCGAGGCGCGCACCGAGGCTTCGGGCATCGGCTTCGGCGCCACGGTGCGCAGCAAGCAGCAACGCAGCCTGACCGACGTGTTCCGCGAGGTCGAGCCCGAAGACCTCATCAAGTACGGTCTGATTCCCGAACTCGTGGGCCGCCTGCCCGTGATCGCGGCACTTGCCGAACTCAGCGAGGATGCGCTGGTCGACATCCTCACGCAGCCCAAGAACGCGGTGGTCAAGCAGTTCTCGCGCCTGCTCTCGATGGAAGGCGCCGAGCTCGAGGTGCGCCCGGCCGCGCTCAAGGCCATCGCCCGCAAGGCGCTGGCACGCAAGACCGGTGCCCGCGGCCTGCGCTCCATACTGGAAAACGCGCTGATCGACACCATGTTCGAGCTGCCTGGCTTGAACAACGTCGAGAAGGTGGTGGTCGATGAGTCGACCATCGAAGAAAACAAACCGCCGCTGCTGGTCTACCGCGAAGCGGCCAAGCAGGCCTGATACCCATCGAGGTCGATATGTCCGGTCAAACCCCCCTGCCCAGCACCCCCGTCGAGCTGCCGCTGCTGCCGCTGCGCGACGTGGTGGTGTTCCCCCACATGGTCATCCCGCTGTTCGTGGGCCGGCCCAAGAGCATCAAGGCCCTGGAGGCCGCGATGGAGGGCGAGCGCCGCATCATGCTGGTAGCGCAAAAAGCTGCCGCAAAGGACGAACCCTCGGTCGAGGACATGTTCGAGATGGGCTGCGTCGCCTCCATCCTGCAGATGCTCAAACTGCCCGATGGCACGGTGAAGGTGCTGGTCGAAGGCGTGCAGCGCGCCAAGGTGCTGTCCATCAACGACGGTGAGACCCACTTCGTCGCCAGCGTCTCGCCGATCGACCCCACCAACGAGCGTGCCACCGCTCCGGCCAACGAGCTGGAAGCCTTGCGCCGCGCCGTGATGCAGCAGTTCGATCAGTACGTCAAGCTGAACAAGAAGATCCCTTCCGAGATCCTCACCTCGATCTCCAGCATCGACGACCCGGGCCGCCTGGCCGACACGATTGCTGCCCACCTGCCGCTCAAGCTGGAGAACAAGCAGGTCGTGCTCGACCTCGACCCGGTGGTCAAGCGCCTGGAGAACCTGTTCGAGCAACTCGAGCGTGAAGTCGACATCCTCAACGTCGACAAGAAGATCCGCGGGCGCGTGAAGCGCCAGATGGAGAAGAACCAGCGCGACTTCTACCTCAACGAGCAGGTCAAGGCGATCCAGAAGGAGCTCGGTGAAGGCGAAGAGGGCGCCGACATCGAAGAGATCGAGAAGAAGATCAAGGCCGCGCGCATGCCGGCCGAGGCGCGCAAGAAGGCCGATGGCGAGCTCAAGAAGCTCAAGCTCATGTCGCCCATGTCGGCCGAGGCCACGGTGGTGCGCAACTACATCGACGTGCTCGTGGGCCTGCCCTGGAGCAAGAAAACCAAGATCAAGCACGACCTGGCCTACGCCGAAGAAGTGCTCAACGCCGATCACTACGGCCTCGAGAAGGTCAAGGACCGCATCCTCGAGTACCTCGCGGTGCAGCAGCGCGTCGACAAGGTCAAGGCACCCATCCTGTGCCTCGTGGGCCCACCCGGCGTGGGCAAGACCTCGCTGGGCCAGTCGGTGGCCAAGGCCACCGGCCGCAAGTACGTGCGCATGGCGCTCGGCGGCATGCGCGACGAGGCCGAGATCCGCGGCCACCGCCGCACCTACATCGGCGCCATGCCGGGCAAGGTGCTGCAAAGCCTCAACAAGGTGGGCACGCGCAATCCGCTGTTCCTGCTCGACGAGATCGACAAGCTCGGCACCGATTTCCGCGGTGATCCGTCCAGCGCGCTGCTCGAAGTGCTCGACCCCGAGCAAAACCACACCTTCGGCGACCACTACGTGGAAGTCGACTTCGATCTGTCCGACGTGATGTTCGTCGCGACCTCGAACTCGATGAACATTCCGCCGGCCCTGCTTGACCGCATGGAGGTCATCCGCCTCTCGGGCTACACCGAGGACGAGAAGGTCAACATCGCGGTGCGCTACCTGCTGCCCAAGCAGTTGAAGAACAACGGCATCAAGGACGGCGAGATGGACGTCCGTGAAGACGCGGTGCGCGACATCGTGCGCTTCTACACGCGCGAAGCCGGCGTGCGCTCGCTCGAACGCGAGCTGTCCAAGATCTGCCGCAAGGTCGTCAAGGGCCTGCTCTTGAAGAAGCTCACCCCCACCGTCGTGGTGACGGCCGAGAACCTGAGCGAGTTCCTGGGCGTGCGCAAGTACAGCTACGGCCGCGCAGAGCAACAGAACCAGGTCGGGCAGGTCGTGGGCCTGGCATGGACGGAAGTCGGCGGCGACCTGCTGACGATCGAAGTGGCCATCATGCCCGGCAAGGGCGCCACCACGCGCACCGGCTCGCTGGGCGATGTGATGAAGGAATCGGTCGAGGCCGCGCGCACCGTGGTGCGCAGCCGCTCGCGCATGCTGGGCATCAAGGACGAGATGTTCGACAAGCGCGACATCCACATCCACGTGCCCGATGGCGCCACGCCCAAGGACGGCCCGAGCGCCGGCATCGCCATGACGACGGCGCTGGTGTCCGCGTTGACGGGCATTCCCGTGCGGGCCGATGTCGCCATGACGGGCGAGATCACGCTGCGCGGCGAGGTCACGGCCATCGGTGGCCTGAAGGAAAAACTGCTGGCCGCGCTGCGTGGCGGCATCAAGACGGTGGTCATTCCCGAAGAGAACGTGAAGGACCTCACCGAGATCCCCGACAACGTGAAACAGGGGCTGGAGATCATCCCGGTGAAGTGGATCGACAAGGTGCTGTCGATTGCACTGGAGCGCCAGCCGGTGCCGCTGACCGATGAGGAAGTGGCAGCCCAGATGGCCGCTGCGCAGGTGCGTTCGGCGGCCGCCGAAGGAGACGCCGTCAAGCACTGAAAAAGTTGCCTGGGCTTGAAGAGGGCGCATTTTTTGCGCTATACTTCCAGCTTCTGCAAAACGCTCGGTTCTGCAGAAAAACGCGGGAATAGCTCAGTTGGTAGAGCGCAACCTTGCCAAGGTTGAGGTCGCGAGTTCGAACCTCGTTTCCCGCTCCAAGTTATGATCTACAGACTTCTACTGACGTCTGTAAGTCGTTGAAAAGAGGGGCTTCGGCCCCTTTTTTCATTCCAGCGAGCGCCACGGAAATCCACCCACAGCCAGCCTTTTTTAGGCGCCAATCTAGGCACAGGAATACGGGTGAAACGGCTTCCGGATAGTTGCTGGGGCTGAGCGGGAACCATGACGAGCATAGGGCCTAAGTCATCACTTAGGAGCCTCGAAATGGCACTCTCTGATCTGACAGTCCGGCAGGCAAAGACCACCGGCAAACGCTACACCCTCCACGACAACGACTGCCTGAGCCTGATGGTCTCTGCCGCAGGCGGCAAGTCATGGATCTTCCGCTACTGCTGGCTGCGCAAGCAAAAGCGCATGTCCTTGGGCGGCTATCCCGCCCTCAGCCTGCGCGGGGCCCGCGCCGAGCGGGACAAGGCCCAGTCTCTGCTCGCCAGGGGGATCGATCCCCAGATTGAGCGCGACCAGCGGCGGCACGCGGCCAGGCTGGCGGGCGAATACACCTTCAAGAACGTCTTCGACGCCTGGGTTGAGCATCGCCGCAAGGAACTCAAGGAAGGCCGTCAAAGCACGCTTTCGCAGATCCTGCGCATCTTCAACAAGGACGTGCTGCCCACTCTGGGGAAGATGTCGATCTACGAAATTCGTCGGCCCCAGCTCGTAGGCGTCGTGGCGGCGATCGAGAAGCGCAAGGCGTTCACCACCGCCGAGAAGGTCCGCACCTGGTTCAACCAGATGTTCCGCTATGCCCTGGTCATCGCCGAGGGGCTGGAAGTCAACCCGGCCGCGGACCTGGACGTGGTGGCCGAACCCAAGCCTCCGGTGGCGCACAACCCCTACCTGCACCTGCCCGAGCTGCCCGAGTTCCTTCAGAAGCTCCGGTGCTACAACCCCCGCGGCTGGCAGACCCAGCTTGGTGTCCGTCTGCTGTTCCTGACGGGGGTGCGCACGGGCGAGTTGCGGCTGGCCGAACCTGAGCAATTCGACCTCGACCGCGGCTTGTGGATCATCCCGCCGCAGGTCGTCAAGCAGCTCCAGGACGAAATGCGCAAGGCTGGCAAGCGGCCGCAGGACGTGCCGCCCTACATCGTGCCTCTGTCCCTGCAGGCCATCGAGATTGTGCGCTATCTCCTGGGCGTGATGCGGCCGGCGCAGAAGTACCTGCTGTCGCACCGTAGCGAACTCAAGAAGCGCATCAGCGAGAACACTCTCAACAAGGCCGTGCAGCTCATGGGTTATGAGGGGCGTCTGACCGGCCACGGCATTCGCGGCACCATCTCGACGGCGCTCAACGAGATCGGCTACCCGAAGATTTGGGTGGACGCACAGCTTTCGCACTCCGATCCGAACAAGGTCAGTTCGGCTTACAACCACGCCAAGTACGTGGAACCGCGCCGCCGGATGATGCAGGACTGGGCCGACCGCCTCGACCTGCTCGAACAGGGCCAGGTGGAGGCCGCGAGTGCGCACCTGACCATCCGTATCGACGGGGTGCCGGCGATGGCGGAAGTGGAGGAAGCGGTGGACGCGGTCCCCACGGCGGCCGAGCCCGCTGCCCCCGGCGTCCCGCCCGTGGTGGCCATGCCCATCGTCGTGACCCCAAACAGCGGCGGAATCACGTTCCAGCGACTGTCGCAGGTGCCGCCTCCTCCGACGCATGCCCCGGAGCCGGAAGTCTCCGCCATCCAGCGCGAGCGCGAGGAAATGCTGGCCAACTACGAGTCGCCGAATAATCTGCCGGTGCCGCTGTTCGGCAAGCTGGCCGGGAAGTCCAAGGACCAGATCAACCGCGAGCTGAAAGCCGGCAAACTGCTGTCCATCAGCCTGGGCAACCGGGGGCAGCGGGTTCCCGACTGGCAACTGGTGTCGCTCAAGCACAAGCTGGCCCAAGTGCTCATGAACCAGTGCCCGCACGCGGATTCATGGGATCTGTATCGCATGCTGACCAAGCCGCACCCCGCCCTGGGGGATCGTGCAGCCATTGATGCGGTCACGCCGACCAACGTGCCCGCGATCATCCGGGTCATCATGGGCGACTACCAGCGCCATGAGGATGCGCCCGAGGCGGTTGCCCATCGGTCCATCCCCGAGGATGTGCGGCAGAGCGTCCGGCGGCTGGTGGACAACGCGGTGGTGCTTCAGGGCGCCTGACCCTCGCAGGTCAACCTACGGCCGAGGTGGGAGCACCCCGGCCGTGCATCATGAGGTGCCCGCTTCGGCGACTTGCAGCGCCCTGTGCCCGAACCGCTCGGCAACGGGGTTGGCCCGCCCGCGAGGCCTTTGCAGGTGCGTCACGATCTCGTAGGGGCCGTCGGCAAGCGGTCGCATGACGATTCCCCACCCATGGGCGCGCTCGATTCGCGCCTGCCCGGTCAGCCCGACGCCGTAGCCGGCCGCAACCCATATCGCCAACATCCCGAATGATGTCACTTGGTGGATGCTTTGCTGGTTCAATGGCAGGAGCGAGGCCAGCCTCTTATCCAGCAGGGGGCAAGCCTCTGCCCGCCAGCGATAGACTGGATGGCCCTCCAACTCACCGATCGTGAGATCCGTCTGGCTCAGTAGGGGGGACCGCAGCGGCATAGCAACGGCCATGCTCTCGGTCCACAAGGGTTGTGACGTAACGGTGGGGTCGGCAGACGCTTCAAGCGATACGCCCACGTCGTAACGTCCTTCATGAAGTCCATCCACCAGATCGCCGGCCGACACCTCAGAAAACTTGAGGGCAATGTCCGGCTCTTCTGCGCGTTGCAGTGCGAGAAGTGCCGACAGTTGTGATGGGGGGACGCCAGGCGCTACTGCAAGCCTGAGACGAGGGAGCTGGCTGGTGGCTTCGCGCATAAGAGCCCCCAAGCAGAAATTTGGTCAAGAAAACAAAGCGACACGATAAGCATGAGTTAAATTTGACGTGGTTAAATTTTAGTTATTGCTCGACGCTTCTGCTAATGCAGAAGCGTTCTGTTCAACGAGGTCGCTCCTCCGGCACAACCAGATATGAAGCCGAGCCAGGCTTGGCCTTCGGCAAAGCTGTGCGCGCGTTTCGCAAGGATCAGGACGTTGCCCAGGAAGAATTGGCTGCGGTGGCTGGGATCGAGCGTTCGCACATGGGCAAGATTGAGCGGGGGGAACATATGCCCTCCTTGGCCGTGATACTGAAGGTTGCCGCGGCGCTTCAGATGAGCGGCACAGAACTGATGGCTGCAACGGAGCGCTACCTTGGCGCTGGCGGCAATATCGATTCCTAAGGGTGACCGTCTGTGATGGCGCTGTCAGCTACCCAGACTGTCACGTAGGCGGACGAGATCGCGCAGACGAACGATGAATCGCTCCAGCGAAGCCGGTGCGTCACACCCGCCGAGCCGGAGCAGATAGGTCGTGATTACTGCCGATTCCACCGCCAGAGGGCGGGTAAGCACATCTGGTCGTGGACTGATGGCGACCCTCGTCGCTGTCGTGAAACCGACACCAAAGCCCGCGCTGACCAGGGTAAGCATCATCTCCAGCGAGGAGACGTGCTCAACCACATTCGGTTCGCGTTCCAGAAGCCGTAGAAGCCGAGCCAGTTCACGACTGTAACCTTCGCATATCTGTGGATCGCACAGTACGAGTGGGTGGCCGCCGAGTTCATGGAGCGGGACTGCCTTGTGGACAAGCAGTTCATGCCTGACTGGTACGGCGATCACCAGCGGGTCTTGCCAGATCGGCTCGGCAACAATGCCGTCGCCGACTTCGGCAGTGTGCGCAAACCCGATGGTGAAGTCGCCGGCACGCAGGCCGCGCAGCTGCTCGGCCAACGGCAGCTCGGACAAGCGGATCTCGATGTCTGGCTCTTCAGCGCGGCAACTGGCGAGAAAATCCGATAACCAGGGATCGACCGCGCCATCGGACACTGCGATGCGCAGGCTGCCTCGCGCGCCCGCTGCGACGGCCTTGGCATTCTCTCTCGCCTGTTCCAGGATGGTGAATAGTCGCCGAGTGTCTTGCAAAAACGCTGCGCCGGCTGCGGTTAGCCGGGTTCCCCTACGGTCCCGATCAAAAAGCACAACTGCCAGTTCGTCCTCCAGCTCTTTTATGGCCCGGGACAATGGCGGCTGTTCGATATGCAGGCGCTCGGCAGCCCGAGTGAAATGCAGTTCCTCAGCCAGAACTACGAAGCAACGAAGATGTCGCAACTCCATGGATCATCCTCAGTCGTGAATACTTCGTAGATCGTGTTGAATTTGATGATTGCGGCGCTGAACCCATGCGTCGCGCACGAAAACGTAGTCATCGAGCGCGTCGCGGCGAAACTCGTCGAGGGGTAGCAGCCGCATTCGCCCATCGACCATTTCCAGCACCTGCAATCGGATTGCTGTGCCGCCATCCTGAATCTGTGCAAGGGGCGATAGTGGCTGATCGCCAACGATGCCGAAGGCGTCGCGCACGGTACGCGGGCCCAGCAACGGAAGCACCAGATAGCGCGAATCGCGCCAACCCCAGGTCGCCAATGTCTGGGCGAAGTCTTCGTTGTCGCGCTTGGTTAGGCCAATATGGTAGGCAGGATCAAAGACGCTAACGATGCCAATCGTGGTATTGACGACAAGCCGCCCCAGCGATTTCGCCGCCTCACTGGGCCGCCCCTGCAAGGCCTGGTTCACCACCGTTGCTGGCATGACCAGGTTGGCAAAGGAGCGAGATACGCCTGCTTGAACAGGGTCAGGTGTGATCCTCTTGTACCCGACTGCCAAGGGACGCAGGACGAACTTGTCGGCAGTGTTGTTGAAGCTGTGCATCTTCCGGTTGAAAGCCTCCCAGGGATCGCGAACAAGCTCTGGACCGTAAATTGCTTCGACATCCCGGTCGGCTTGGCTTTGGCCCTCGGTTGCGAATCCCGCATTGGCCTTCGGGTCATCTACCGCGGCGCCTGTTGGGTCTCGGGAGATCGGTGCCGTCAATGCCAGTCCCAGTGGGGCGTCCACTTGGGCTGCGGATGTTGCCGCAGATGCCGGCAGCATCGCTGGCGCTGAGAACGCGGCTTCGTGCGCGCTTGCGGTCAGCACGATCGTTGTAAGCAAGATATTTGGGATGGCTCTCATCGGAATGCCTTTGCTATGCAGACGCCAGCGAGCCGGTAACCTACGCGCAACCCCAGTTCCACGTTCGTGGTGGATCGGCCGGCGTAAAGAGCGCGGTTGGCGTGCACCTCTGCTGACCGTACGCCGTAGTAGTAATCGACAAACTTTCGATCCAGCCAATTCGCAGCGATGTGCGGCGTCACCTGGAAGCGACCAAATCGGTAGTCGCGTGACGCGCCAAGCTTGAACTTGTTGCCCTTGCTGTGCCCGGACGCGTCGGTCAAGAGTTCGGCCGAAAAGGTCGCGACGTCTGCCTTCCAGATCGCGGCCCCGCCGACCCAGAAGCTTCCCTTGCGCTCGGCCATGCCCTGCAGGTACGGAGAATCGTAGGCTTCATAGCCGTCATTCGAATAGTTCACGCGCATGCGCAGCGAGACCGGCACAGCAGTGGGGAGCTTCACATCGAGGTCAGGGCCCGCAACGCTGATCCAGCGGCTCTCATAGACGATCATCGGCAGGATCAGCGCCTTGTCATCGAAGTCGCGATAGGGTTTGTGCGTCATTCCGACCGCAAGCCCCAGACCCCACTGCGACTTCTCCGAGTCCGCGGCCTCGGTTTGCGCGACTGCAGGCGCAGATGAGGCCGCAAGGATGGCCGATGCGAATGAGCTTCGGCGCAGCGTGCATGGCGTTCGTTTCATGAGAGAACCTTTCTCGGAGTTAGTGGGAAGATGAAATTTGGGAAGTCCTCTTCCAACGCTTCGGAGTTGACCGCTGGACGATGTCATCCACGACCTCATAGAGAACGGGGATCACCAGCAGGCTCAAGAACGTGGAGGTGATGAGGCCGCCGATCACGACGATGGCCATCGGCGCGCGAAAGCTGGGCTCGGCGCCGAAGCCCAAGGCGATGGGCAGCATGCCGGCGCCCATCGCCAGGGTCGTCATCACGATGGGACGTGCGCGTTTGTGGCAGGCGTCCAGCAGCGCGTCGAGCCGCGACATGCCGTGATCGCGCTGCGCCACGATGGCGTACTCCACCAGCAAGATGGAGTTCTTGGTGGCGATGCCCATCAGCATGATCATTCCGATCATGGCGGGCATGCTCAGGTTGGTGCTGGTGACGAACAGCGCCAGGATCGCACCGGGGATCGACAACAGCAGCGCCCCGAGAATCGTCACTGGCTGCACCCAAGCATGGAACAGCAGCACCAGCACGATATAGATGCAGGCCACGCCCGTGCCCATCGCCAGCAGGAAGCTCTGGCCGAGTTCGTTGGACGTTTCTGCTTCGCCGATGTCGTTCTTGAACAAGCCAGGCGGCAAGCGGGACAGGCTGGGTAGCACGGCGGCGCGCTGCTGCACATCACCCAGCGCCTGGCCGTTTAGTTCGATCTCGAAGTTCACGTTGCGCAGGCGGTCAAGACGGCTGATCTGCGCAGGTCCACTAGCGATCTCGATCTCCGCCACGTCACGCAGCGGCACCGGGCCGCGGGCGCCCGGCACCGTGAGTTGGCGCAGCAGCTCGAGGTTCCGCGTCGCATCGTCGGGCAGCCGCACCACGATCGGCACCTGACGCTGGCTTAGGTTCAGTTTCGGCAGGAACTGGTCGTAGTCGCCCAGCGTGGCCACACGCACGGTCTCTGCAATGGCCTCGGTGCTCACGCCCAGGTCCGCCGCGCGCGCCGTGTCCGGGCGCACGATCAACTCGGGCCGCTGAAGGCTTGAGCTGCTGGTCACCTGGCCGATCCCCGCCAGGCCACGCAATTCCTGCTCCACCGTGGCCGCATGCTGCGCCAGCAGGTCACTGGCCTCACCAGAAAGCACCAGCGTGTAGGCTTCGTTCGCGGCCACCTTGATGCGTGCGCCGGCCACGTCCTGCAGGCGGGAACGCAGCTCGCGCTCAATGTGCTGCTGGCTCAGGCCTGGGCGCTCCTTGCGTGGTGTCAGATTCAGCGTCAAGTTCGCTGTGCGCGCCTCGGCCGCGTTGCGCACCGGACTGTCCCCAGCGCTGCCGCCGCCAACAGTGGTGTAAACCATCGTCACATGCGGATGTGCTGCCACAGCGGCGCGTACCTCGTCGGCGATAGCGCGCGTTTGCTCGAAGGTGCTGCCCGGCGGCAGTTCGATGCTGATACGGGTCTGGCTCAGGTCGTCCGGCGGCATGAAGTCGCCCTTGATTGCCCCGGTAAGCAGCGGCGTGCAACTGGCGATGCCGACGACCGCCATGATCGCCAGCGTCGCGCCCTTGTGCGTGAATGCCCAGCGCGCAGCCTTCAGATAGGCCGACATCCAGAAAGGCTCGGCATGGGGCCGGGCCGGTTTCTTCAACAGGTAAGCCGCCATCATGGGCGTGAGCAGCCGGGCCACGACGAGCGAGAAGAACACGGCGATGGATGCCGTCCAGCCGAATTGCACGAAGAACTTGCCGGCCAGGCCCTTCATGAAGGCAGTGGGCAGGAAGACGGCGATCAGCGTGAAGGTCGTGGCGATCACCGCCAGCCCGATCTCGTCGGCCGCCTCGCGGGCGGCCACCAGCGGCTCCTTGCCTTGCGCCAGGTGGCGCATGATGTTCTCGATCTCCACGATGGCGTCATCCACCAAGATGCCGACCACTAGTGACAGCGACAGCAAGGTGATGATGTTCAGCGTGAATCCCATCCACTGCATGTACAGGAAGGCGGGAATGATGGACAGCGGCAGCGCCACGGCGCTGACGAAGGTTGCGCGGACATCGCGAAGGAACAGCCCAACCACGAGTACAGCGAGCACGGCACCTTCGATGAGCAGCGACATGCTGCCCTCGAAGTTCTCCACAACCGGGTCGATGGCGTTGAACGCCTCAGTCAGTTCAATGTCTGGCTGTTCCGCCTTCAAGGTAGCGAGCGCCTGGCGCACGCCATCGGCAACTTCGATGTCACCGGCGCCCGTGGTGCGCAGGATCTCGAAGCCGACCACCGGCTTGCCGTTGAGGAAGGCGCCACTGCGGCGCTCGGCCAGCGCGTCGGACACAGAGGCCACTTGATCCAGGCGTGCGACATGACCATCGGGCAATGGAATCTCGATGGCTGCCAGCGCGTCGGCCGAAGGTACGGCGACGACCGTGCGCACGGTCTGCTCGCCGCTGCCCAGCTTGGCACGGCCACCAGGCGCCTCTCGTTGTACCTGGACAAGCCGGCGCGAGACATCGGCCGCGCTCAAACGCAGGGCCAGCAGCCGGTCCGGGTCCAACTCCACGCGCACTTCGCGGTTCACGCCGCCCACGCGGGTGACGGCCCCGACGCCGGGAACGGAGAGCAGGCGCCGTGTGATCTGGTCATCCACGAACCACGACAACGCTTCGTCGTCCATGCGTGGCGACGCCACCGTGTAGGTCAGGATCGGATCGTTCTTGAACTCGATCTTGCTGATGATGGGGTCACGCAAGGCCGCAGGCAGGTCGGCCCGCACTCTGGCCACGGCAGCTCGGGTGTCGTCCAGGGCTTCCTGTGGCGGCTTCTCCAGGCGGAACTCCGCCGAGACCGTGGCCACGCCCTCCTGTACCGTCGTGTGCAGGTGCCGGAGCTCCTTCATGGTAGCCATCGCGTTCTCCAGCTTGCGCGCCACCTCGGTTTCCATCTGCGCCGGTGCAGTACCTGGTAGGCTGGCCACGACGGTGACCATCGGCAGGTCAACGTCTGGGAAGTTCTGGACCTTGGCGGTGCTGAATGCGAACAGCCCGGCGGCAGTCAGCATGACGAACAGCAAGATGGCCGGTACAGGATTGCGGATTGACCAGGCGGAGAAGTTCATGGTCGTCCCCTTCAGCGTGCCGTTTGAGGGGATGTATTCGGACTGGCTGAGGCGACGCGCACCGTCACGCCATCCGCGAGGAACCCAACGCCGGACTCGACAACCGCCGTGTCGGCGCTCAGCCCTTCGCGAATCTCCACCCGGTCACCGTGGCGAACGCCCAGCGTCACCTTCTGCTGCCGCACCTTGTCGCCTTCGATTCGGAAGACGTAGCTGAAACCATCGCGCAGCAAGACGGCGCTTTCGGGCAAGGTCAACACCGCACGCTGGTCGAGCAGCAACTCGCCTCGGGCGAACAAGCCCGCCCGCACCTGCGCGGAGGGCTTGAGATCCACGTACACGATGCCGATGCGGCTTTGCGGATCGACCTGCGGTGCGACTTTTCGCACGCGGCCTTCGACGGGCTGCGTGCCGCTCGGTGCGATGCGCGCGGTCTGCCTTGGCGCTATCCGTGCGAGTTCGGGTCCCGGCAATTCGGCGCGCCATTCAAGCCGGCCTTGGCGTTGCAGGCGCATGATTTCCGCCCCTTCTTGAATGAGCGCCCCCTCAGCCGCAGGCCGGGCGCTGATTACGCCGTCGTCCGGCGCGCGCACCTGGGTATAGGCCAGACGCAGCGAATCAGCCTGCACGCGCGCGCGGGCTGCGACCAGGCGCGCTTGCGCGGCGTCGCCGGCCGCCAGTGCTTGGTCGATGGCCTGCTCCGACAAGACTTCGGTGCCTTGCAGCGCCCGGGCGCGATCGGCTGCACGGCGCGCCTCTGCGGCACTGACCTCGGCCTCCTGAAGCGCCGCGCGGCTGGCGTTCAGATCGGCTTCGAGCGTGCCAGGGCTGAGTTGTGCCAGAAGCTGCCCCTGCTTCACCCGGTCGCCGATATCGACCAGCAGCCGCGACAGGCGCTGCCCGCCGATCTCGGCACCGATCACGACTTCCTGCCAGGCGGCGATGCTACCGACGGCGTTCAGCGTCTGCGGCCATTGCTGTGCGGTGGCGACGGTGCGCTTGACCGTCAGCGCGACCGGCGCGACCGGAGACGAGGTGGATTGAGCGGCGCTGCGCGTGGTCACGAGTAGCGCGGCGCAGGCGACGGAAAGACCGACGACCGCGGCAAAGAGATAGACGAGGCGACGCTTCATGATTGAGCAGCCAGTTGTTCGGTGGGGCTTGCGTCGGCGTTCCAGCCGCCGCCAAGACTGCGATACAGGCGGAACCAGGCCTGCGCCCGATTCGCCTGCGCGGTGAGCAGGTCGTCGTGCGCGGTCAGTGCATTGCGCTGGGAAACGACGCGCTGCGGACCGCTGTGCAAACCTGCCTGCGCCTGCAGGGCGGCGCGATGCGCAATGCCTTGCCACTCGCGCGCCACTGATTCGGCTTCGCGTCCGCGGTCGCGCGTGGCGACCATGCGTTCCAGCGACTCCTCGACCTCGGCGACGGCGGTTTGCCACTTCGCTTGCAGAGCGGCGGCGGCTTCATCGGCGGCGGCGAGCGCGGCCTGGCTCTGTGCTCGGCGCGCCCCGCCATCGAACAGGGGCAACGTCAAGCTCGGTCCAATCGACCAGAGCGAACTCACCGAACTGTCGCCGTCCACACGCAGGCGCGTCTCGCCGACCAAGGCGCCGAGACTGAGCTGCGGGTAGCGCTGGGCATCCACACTGCGGTGATGGGCCAGTGCGGCTAGCCAGCGTTGATGGGCCGCAGCCACATCCGGCCGCTGCGCCAGCAATTGCGCCGGCAACGCGTGGACCGAAAAGGCAGGCACACCGGGCAGTGCGCGACGGGGCGACGCCCAGCCGGCGGGTAAGGCGGGCGCTTGCAGTTCGGCCGCCAGCGGGGCCGCCTGTACCGCAAGCAACAGGGCCAGTTCCTGCAACGCGACCTGCGCCTCGGCGCGCTCGGTGCTGCGGCGGGCGGCGGCGAGCGACGCATCGGTATGCAACAGGGCCACGTCGCTGGCATTCAAGAGACCGGCCGCCTGTTGTTGGCGTCCCCAGGCTGCGAGCTGGGCCGCCAGCAGACCATCGAGTTCGGCGACTTCCTCACGGGCCTGCGCCAGCCGCAGGTTGACGTAGGCCGCGGCCACGTCGGCCGCCAGCGTCACGCGGGCGGCATGCCAGTCGTGTTGCGCGGCGACGGCCTGCGCCGCTTGTTTGTCGGCTGCTGCGCGCCGGCCGCCAAAGAGGTCGATCTCCCAACTGGCGTTGAACTGGGCGTCAGACTGCGTGGACACGCCAGCAACGTTGTTGAGGTTCTTGCCACGGCTCGATGTGGCACTCACGCCGAGTTGCGGCAGAAGGTCGGCGCGGGCTTGCTTGACCAAGGCGCGCGCCTGCCGGTGCCTGGCGGCGGCCCAGAAGTACCAGCTCAAGACGGTCGACATCTTGGTCGAACTGGGCAGGCGCAAGATGGTCGGCGGCCAGGAGGACATGATCATCGACGTCGCTCTTGATCTGGCTCGGGAGCGCTAGCAGTCTCGCTGGGCCGGGCCGGTGCCCGCGGGCCCTCGACCATTCTTCCGCGGCCGCCGCGGCTGCGGCCCGGATTTTCTCAACCCTGAAGGAACCCCATGAAGATACTGACGGCTGACGTGCACGATTCCGATCCAGTGGCCGGACACCTGTGCGAGATCGATTTTCGCAACTACGGCAGGAAACGGATCTTCCACGGACCCTGCGTGACGCTCCGGGTCCGCGATGACCACCGCCCCGGCGTCAAACTGTTCTCCTCGCCGGGCCAGGGACGGGTGCTGGTCATCGACGGCGGTGGGCCAGGCCTGATCGCGCTGCTGGGCGGAACGATGTCGAAGCGCGCGGTAGCCAACGGCTGGGCCGGTGCCATCGTGTATGGCGTCATCCGCGACACCGACGAAATCGCCGAGCTCGACTTGGGTGTCAAGGCGCTGTACACGGTGCCGCGCAAGTCGCCGGCGGAGACGCCGCACGAGTTCAATGTGCCGGTCAGCTTCGGCAACGTGACGTTCCACCCGGGTGATTGGGTCTACGCCGACTCCGACGGCGTGCTCGTGCGCAGGGCGCAGTATGTGGTGCCAGAGAAGCCGCCTGCGATGACGGAGTACTGAGCGAGCCCGAGCCCCACCGATCACGAGGAGAGTCATGAAAAAGATCATTCCATTTCTACGAACCTTCGGCTTGGTCGCAGCGGCCGTGGGACTGAGCGTGTTGGCGGGCTGTGCCGGCATGCCCGCGAGCTCGGTCGACACCCCGCTGGCGATTGCCAAGCAGGGCAGCTTCTTCGTGGGCGGGCGCGAGCTGCAGTCGAACACCTTGTCGGGCCTACCGGCTGCACGCCCCATGCCGCCGGCCGCCGGCGGCTCGGCGCCGCCGGATCCGAACATCGGAACGGTCTCGGTCGAGCAGATGTACGTCCAATACCAGATCCCCGCGGCGGCGTTGCCGACCTCACTGGTGCTGATCCACGGCTGCTGCCTAACCGGGGCCTCATGGGAATCCACACCGGACGGGCGAATGGGCTGGGCCGAGTACTTTGCCCGTCGCCGCTATCCGACGTATGTCGTCGACCAGGTCGCGCGCGGCCGCTCCGCCATGAATGCGACACCGATCGCGGCCGTCAAAACTGGCAAGCTGGCGGTCGATCAACTGCCGGCGGGCTATATGGTCGGACGCGAGTTCGCATGGAGCATCTTCCGCTTCGGAGACGAGTACCCGAAGGTGCACCCGGATCTGCAGTTCCCTTTGCAAGCTCAGGGCGAGCTGTGGAAGCAGATGGTGCCGGACTATGCGTTCTCCTTCCCCGCACCGAATCCCACGGTACCGGCGCTTGGCCTGCTCGCGCAGCGCATCGGGGGGCCGGTGGTCCTGGTCAGCCACTCCCAGTCCGGCATCTATCCATTCCTCACGTATGCGCAAAGCCCGCGCAACATCGCGGGCATCGTTTCGATCGAGCCGACGTCTTGCCCCGCCTCGCCAGGCGACGCCGAACGCTTCGCCGCCGTTCCCGTGCTGCTGCTGTGGGGCGACCACACCGAGAGCTCCGCCTTCTGGGCACCGCGGATCCGGCAGTGCCGGGAGTTCGCCGACGCCGTCAATCGCGCCGGTGGCAACGCCAGCTTCCTCGTTACCGCCGAGCGCGGAATGAAAGGCAACTCACACATGCTCATGCAGGACAAGAACAACATCGCCGTGGCCGACCTGGTACTGCAGTGGATCGGGAGGACCGTGCGCTAGCGGCCCACCTCGAGGGCCACAAGCACCCTGGCGACCATGTTGTAAGCCGCCACTGCCAACAGGGCATCGAGCGTCTGCGATTGGCCGAAGTGCTCCAGAATGCCGGCATACAGGGCGTCGGGCACGGCGATTTCCAGCGTCATCGCCTCGGCAAGCCTGAGCAAGGCGAGATCACGCGAGCAGAGTCCGGGCGGCGAGGACAGCGCCTCGCGCTCACAGGCCAGGTGGATGGTCTGCGGTGCCACCCCGGCCTCGAGCGCGGAACGCGTGTGAGCCGGCAGGGCAAAAGTGGCGCCGGTCAGCGCCATCACCCGCAGCACCACCAGTTCGTGCATGTAGGGCGTCAGTGAGGAGTTGCTACGCACCGCCGTCATCAGTTGCACCCAGCCCCGGGCGATGTGGGGGCTGTTGAGCAGCAACTGGTAAATCGGCGTGACGCGACCGCGGTCCGCAATCACCATTTGCTCGATGTCGGCAAGCTGAGGGCAGGTGCCCGGCTGGATAGGGTCGATTCGCATATAGCGCCTGTGCAGAAAAAAGAAGGGTGAGAGTGGAAGGTCCATCATAGGACAGAGCACTGCAAACGTTTACTATCGGGCGTGCGCTCGACGTATTTTTTCGAAGGAAATGGAGATCCAGATGAAGTATCAGAACCTTGGAAACACCGGCCTCAAGGTCTCGCGCATTGGCCTCGGCATGCTGACCTATGGGAACCCGAAGTGGCGTGCCTGGGTGATGGAAGAAGGGCCATCAAGGCCTGTTGTTCAACACGCTGTTGAGCTTGGCATCAACTTCTTTGACACGGCGGATCTTTACTCTGCAGGCGAGTCCGAAGTGTTGACGGGGAAGTTCGTGCGGGAGTTCTGCCGGAGGGAAGAGGTTGTGGTATCCAGCAAGGTCTTTCACCCCGTCGACATCAACTATGACGCTGCGAAGCCGGTCGCGGGACCAAACAAGGGCGGGCTCTCTAGGAAGCGTCTCTTTCACGCGATCGATGCGTCTTTGCAGCGTCTCGGGATGGATTACATCGACCTCTGGCAGATTCATCGCCTCGACCCTGACACCCCCATCGAAGAAACCATGGAAGCGCTGCATGACATCGTGAAGGCGGGCAAGGTCCGCTACCTGGGCGCCAGCAGCATGTTCGCCTGGCAGTTCGCAAAGTGCCAGCAGATTGCCAAGGAGAATGGCTGGACCCGCTTCGTTGCAATGCAGAATCACTACAACCTTGCATACCGCGAGGAAGAGCGCGAGATGAACCCTCTGTGCCATGACCAAGGTGTGGCACTCATTCCCTATAGCCCTCTCGCGCGAGGCTTCCTTGCCGGCAACCGCAAGAGTGATGACGCGCAGTCAGAACAGACCAGCCGAGCCAAGCTGGACGAGGTCGCGCAGCGCTACTACCACCGTGAATCGGATCTCGCTGTCCTCGAAGCACTTAAGAAAGTGGCTGCGGATAAGGGCGCCGCAAATGCTGCCGTTGCGTATGCGTGGCTGCTGCACAAGGGCGTCACTGCACCCATCATCGGAGCCAGCAAGACTTGGCAACTCGACCAAGCCGCGGTAGCGGTCGAACTGCAGCTGACGCCGGAGGAGATGGCGGCCCTGGAAGCGCCCTATCTTCCGCATCCCATCATCGGACACGGCTGAACGGGTGGGGCTGGCGGCGGCCTGCGTGTTGGTCCGGCGGCCGGCCCCCTTACCGTCGGGGCGGAAGGTCCAGAGGTGGACGGCAGGGAGGCCTACGCCTGCGCCATCGGCACTCTACACCGATGCGGCGGTTTCGAAGAAGAACGCGCGTTTTTCGTCCAGACGACAAGCGGACATCGTGCGTCGCAGCGAACAGACCCGATCCCGGAAGCTCGCCCTCCGCCTGGCCACGGGATAGTGGGATCCGAACATGGTCCTGAACGGACCGGAGGTTTCGATCATCGGCGTGAAGATTTCGTCGATGCGTTGGGCGAAGGATAGCTAGTGCGAGAAGCGGAAGAGTTGGACGCCTTGATGTACACGTTTTGGGATTGGGCCATGATCTTTAGATTTAACGAAGGCCTAGCTCCCATCCCCAGAGGGACACCGGATGATTGACGACGATCTTGAGTTCTGGATATGCCTGCGATAGCCACGCCGCGTCGCCAGCCTGCAGCTTGCAGCCACCGACGCACCAAGCAGACGACTGGCACGCAATGCCTGGCCGATTTAGTCATCGATTCGTTCGAGCGCATCGGCCTCGCCGACTAGCCAGTATCCACCTGCCCTGAGCCAGGACTTGGGATGACTCTGTTCGATGAGCCACGAACGAACAGCGCGCGCCACATGTGCCTCCGCGGCCACCCAGGCGAAGGTCTCAGGCTCCAGAACGATCGTCTTGAGGATGTCCAGCAACGCTTTGGGATCGCTCGCCGAAGAAATCGGGCGATGCGCCCAGTGCGTTGTCAGGTTCGCCACGGTGTCGAAGGCTTGGTGGTCCTGCGGCCCAGGCACGGCCACGATGCTGGTGATGCTCGTACCGGCGGGAGCTTCCTCTATGCGGCGGCCAATTGCGGGCAACGCGGTTTCGTCGCCGACCAGAAGCCAACGCCGGATGTCCGATGGGAGAACAGACGAACTTTTCGGACCACCGATCTGGATCGTGTCGCCCGGTTTGGCATCGAGTGCCCATAACGTCGCGGGGCCTGCATCGTGGATGGCGAAGTCGATCACGAGCGTCTTCGCCCGTTGATCGTAGCGACGCGGGGTGTAGTCGCGTCGCACGATCTCTCCCGCAAGCGTGGGCACGAGCAGCTTGAGGTGATCGTCCGGTGAAAGGCTGACGAAATCCGCGAGATCCTCGCCGGTGAAGGTGATCCGCAGCATCCCCGGCGTCAGTCGCTCGACTTCGCTGACTCGCGCCGTTCTGGCTTTCGCTTCGTGGCGGACGCGCTCGGCGCGAGGTCCGGGAACTTGCTTGTCGAAGATGGAAAACAAACTCATGGTGTTCTCCTGAGAAAGAATTGGTGAGGAGGTCGCGGAATCAGTCCTGCGAACGCGCTTGCCATCCCCCGCCCAATGCCTTGAAAACATCGACGCGAGCCGCGCCGGCCTGTTGATCCGCGGTTGCAACCTGCGACCTCGCACTGATCAGGCTGTTTTGGGCCACGAGCACGTCCAGGTAGCTGATGGACCCCGCCCGGTAGCGTTGTTCGGCGAGGCGGAATGCACTCTCGGCATGGGTCTGTGCTTGAACCAGAGCGTCGCGTTGCTGCATGGCGCCTGCATACGTGCTCAAGGTCTGTTCGGACTCCTTCAATGCCGTGAGAACGGCGCCGTCGAAGCGCGCCAGTGAGGCCTCGCCTTGAGCCTTGGCCTGCGCAATCCGGCTTCGTGCCGCCGTCATGTTCGGGAACGTCCATGAAATCAGCGGCCCGAAGCCGAACGACCAGACACGATCGCCGCGCAGGTAGTCATTGCGCAGGTAGCTTGCCGAGGCGCCGAGCGCGACCCTGGGATAGAGATCCGCGACCGCCACTCCAATACGCGCCGTGTCTGCGGCCAACTGGCGTTCGGCCTGGCGGATGTCGGGGCGACGGCGCAGCATGCTCGTGCCATCGCCAACCGGAATGGCGCCAGCTACTTCCGGCGCCTTGTTGCAGGCACGTGCCGGTTCGGGGACTTGCGCGGGGGGCCGCCCCATCAATGCCGCCAGTTCGAACAGTGCCGCGTTTTGCTGGGCCTGCAGCCGGGGAACAGCCGCCTCGGCCTGGGCCAGCGCCGCACCGGATCGCTCCACATCGAGGCGCGAGGCAGAGCCGGCACGCTCCTGCCGGGTCACGAGATCCAGTGTTTTCTGTGCCAGCTCCACGGACGAACGTGCCACGTCAACGGACTCTCCGTAGGCGCAGGCATCCACATACGAGCGCGTCGTCTCCGCGGCCACGAGCACCTGGGCCGCATCATGAGTTGCAGCGACCGCCTCGGTATCGCCGCGCGCCGCTTCGATGTCGCGCCGCACTCGTCCGAAAAGGTCCAGTTCGTAGGAAACATCCAGTCCGCCGGTGTAGTTCCACTGCACCGGCGCTTGGCCGGCCCCGCTCCAAGAGGTCTGGTTGCGACTGCGACTGGCGCCCGCAGTCACATTGGTCGATGGCAGGAGTTCCCCGCGTGTCTCCCGGTAGATCGCGCGCGCCCGATCCAGGTTCGCCAGTGCAACGCGCAGATCGGTATTGGCGGACAGTGCCTCCTTCACGATGGCGTCCAACGCAGGATCGTCATACAGCTTCCACCAGTCCGCAGGCGGTGGCGAACCGGCGTCCACCTGCGGCGATTGGCTGACGAACGAACCCGATGCGGTTTCAGGCAAGGCCGGGGTGTGGTAGTCCGGCCCGCTGGCGCAGCCCGTCATGGCAAGGGCGACGGCCAGAGTCAGGGCGCGCGGCAGCGCCTTCTTTCGTTCACGACGCATGCGACACCTCCACCGATGCCAGTTCGCGCTGGCGTGCGTTCTCCGCTGAAACACGGTGGTCCTGGGCGATAAAGCTGTAGATGGTCGGCAGCACGAACAGCGTGAACAGCGTGCCGATCAACATGCCCATGACGACCACGATGCCGATCGAGAATCGGCTGGCGGAACCGGCACCATCGGCAAACACCAGCGGCACCAGGCCCGCGACCATCGCCGCCGTCGTCATCAGCACGGGGCGCATACGAACGGCGGCCGCTTTCTCGATGGCTTCGAGCCGGCTCAGGTTTTCGTGCTGCTGGATGTGGTTGGCGAACGTGACCATCAGGATGCCGTGTTTGGAGATCAGGCCGATCAGCGTGACCAGTCCGATCTGCGTGTAGATGTTCAGCGTGGCGTAGCCCAGCCAGAGCGGCACCAGCGCGCCGCACACCGCCAGCGGCACAGTGACCAGGATCACCAGCGGATCGCGCAAACTCTCGAATTGCGCCGCCAGCACCAGGAAGATGACCACCAGCGCGAAGCCGAAGGACACCAGCAGGCGGTTGCCCTCCTGCACGAACTGGCGGCTGTCGCTGAGCCAATCGACGCTGGTGCCGGCCGGCAGCGGCTGCGATTGCAGGAAGGCCACGGCCTCGCCCATGCTGACGCCAGGACGCGGCAGAAATTCCACCGTGGCCGAGTTCAACTGGCCGAACTGGGTCAGTCCGTTCGCCTGGGGCCTTGTTTCCACATGAGCGACCGTGGACAGTGGCACCAGTGCGCCGGAACTGGCCTTGACGTAGAAGCGGCCCAGGTCGTCCGGGGTCATGCGGTCGCTGTCCCGGACCTGCGGGATGACGTCGTAGGAGCGGTCGTGGAAGTTGAAGCGGTTGACGTAGTTCTCACCGACCAGCACCGCCAGCGTGTCGGCGATGGCCTGCATGGTCACGCCCATCTCGCGTGCCCTGCTACTGTCGATGGCGATGTGGGCCTGCGGGCTGTCGAACGCTAGGTCGTTCTGCACGTACAGGAAGAGGCCGCTCTTGTAGGCCGCGCCCTTGATCTGCTCGGCCGTCTCGAACAGCGTCGAGAAATTGTCGGGCGAGCGCAGCACCATCTGCACCGGCAGGCCGCCGCTGGAACCGGGCAGCGGTGGCACCTGAACCGCCGTCAGCGTTTCGCCGTCGATGCCGCCGCCGGCCGCCTGGAGTTGGCCCTGTATCTCGATGGACGAGCGGGTGCGCTGCGACCAGTCCTTGAAAATCGCGCCCGCCAGCATCTGGTTCTGGCCGCGCCCGGTGCCGCCGATGTGCATGAAGCTGTTGTCGAACTCCGGGAGCGATTCAAAAATCTTCTCGATCTTTTGGGCATAGCGGGAGGTATAGCTGACCCCCGCGTATTGCGGTGCCTTGGCGATGACGATCACTGCGCCCTGATCCTCGACCGGGGCCAGCTCGTGGCGGATGCCCACGAACAACACCACGATGGCGCCCAGCACGGCCACGCCCACCAGCAGCACCGCGCTGCGCGCGGTCAGCGTGCGGGCCAGCAGGCGCCGGTAGAGCGATGTCAGCCCTTCCATGGTGTGCTCGACCAGCCTGGCCAGCCTTGCCTCGCTCTGCTTGGAACTGAGTAGCATCGAACTCATCACCGGCGACAACGTGAGTGCGACAACGCCGGAGACGATGACCGAGCCGGCCAGGGTGAATGCGAATTCCTTGAAGAGCGCCCCGGTCAATCCGCCCATCAGGCCGATCGGTGCATAGACCGCAGCGAGCGTGATAGTCATGGCGATCACCGGGCCGACGATCTCGCGTGCGCCGAGCAAGGCCGCACGCGCGGGCGATGCTCCTTCCTCAATGTGACGATGGATGTTCTCCACCACCACGATGGCGTCGTCCACAACCAGCCCGATCGCCAGCACCATCGCCAACAGCGTCAGCAGGTTGATCGAGAAACCGAAGGCCAGCATCAACGCCGCCGTCCCGACTAGGGAAAGCGGAATGGTGACGACGGTGATGATGACCGCGCGGAAAGTTCCCAGGAACAGGAAGATCACGGCGATGACGATCACGATGGCTTCGATCAGCGTGTGCTGGACCTCCGCGATCGACGCATTGACGAACTTCGCCACGTCGTAGTTCGGCACGACCTGCAACCCCGGCGGCGCCATCGCCCGGATGCGGGGCACCAGTTCCTGCGCCTGCCGAGCAATGTCCAGCGGGTTACCGTCCGGTGTCGGGAAGATCGCCGCGAACACCGCCGGGATGCCGCTGGCGAAGGAGGCATTGTTGTAGTTCTGGCCGCCGATCTCGACCGTCGCCACGTCGGACAGGCGCACCACGCCGCCGCCGGCGCTGGACTTGATCACCATCTGGCGGAAGTCCTCCACGCTGCGAAGGTCGGTGGCGGCGCTGATGTTGGTTACGGTCAGAGAGCTCTTGAGCTGGCCCGGAGCGGACTGCACGTTGTTGGCTCGCAGGGCGGCCGCGATCTCACCCGCCGACAGGCCGCGCGCGGCCAGCTTCACGGGGTCGATCCAGATGCGCAGCGCCAGCGTCTGCCCGCCATTGGTATCGACCTGTCCCACGCCCGGTATCCCGGAGAAAAGCGGCAGCGCCACGCGGTTCACGAAGTCCGTCACCTGCGGGATGGTCAGAGTGTCGCTGTAGAACGCGACATACTGGACGGCGGTGCCGCCTTCGGTGGACTTGCTGATGACCGGATCGGTGACGCCTGCCGGGAGCTGGTACTTGACCTGCTGCACCTTCGCCAGGATCTCGGTCATGGCCCGGTCGGCGTTGGCATTGAGCACCAGACGTGCCTTGATCTCGCTGCGGCCCTGGGTCGTCGTCGAACTCAGGTACTCGATGCCGCTGGCCGTGGCGATGGACTGCGAGATCGGCGTCGTGACGAATCCCTGCATCACCTCCTGGGTCGCGCCCGGCAGCGACGTGGTGATGTTGATGGTGGCGTTTTCGAGGTAGGGGTATTGGCGCACAGGCAGGGAGAAGACCGAGGCCAGGCCCGCCAGCAGGATGAGCAGGCTGACGACCAGGGCCAGGATGGGCCGCCGGATGAAGAGGTCGGTGAAGTTCATCACTGCGCCCCCGCGGGCGATGCGGCATTGATCTTCACCTTGCCGCCCGGTTGCAGCCGGTTCTGTCCCGCGACCACCACGATGTCGCCGGCCTTCACGCCCTGCGTCACCAGCACGTCGTCGCCCAGCCTGCGGCCCGTGACGACCGGAACCGCAACCGCCTTGCCGATCCCTTGGGCATCGGCTTCCTGAACGAGCACGACGCTGTCACCCGAGGCGGATGTCTGGATCGCCGTCAGCGGTAGCACGATGGCGTCATCGGTCGCCGGCAGCGTGAGCCTGGCGGTCGCGTACATGCCGGATTTCAGCAGGTTGCCGGCGTTCGACAGCGTGGCCTGAACGGCGACATTGCGCGTCTCTGCGTCGATGCGCGGCTCGATGGTGCTGACCTTCGCCTCGAACACCTGCCCTGGGACGGCATCCACTGTCACCAGTACCCGTGCGCCGGGCGCCAGCTTGGAAAGCTCCTGTTGGGGCAAGGTGAAGTTGACGTACAGCGGGTCGAGTTGGGTCAACGTGACGATGGCATCGCCTGCGTTGAGATACTGGCCCACGTTGATGCGACGGATACCAAGCTGCCCGGTAAACGGCGCGCGGATGTTCTTCTGCTGGATGCGCGCGTCCAGTTGCCGGACGGCGGCCGTCGCCTGGTCGGCTTCGGCCTTGCGCTGCTCCAGCAGTTCGCGCGGCTCGGCCCCGCTGGACGCAAGCTCTTGCGAGCGCCGCAACTGCAACTGCGCGAAATCGGCTCTTGCCACGGCGGCGCCGCGATCGGCCTGTTCCGGTGCATCGTAGAGCTGAACCAGCGTGAAGCCTTCCTTCACGACCTGGCCGGCGGTGAAGCTGAGGGCCGTCACCCGCCCGGCCGTGTCCGGGGCCAGCACGACTTCGCGCACGGCCTGCAGGCTCCCGACCGCTTGCAGTTCCCCGGCGACGCTGCGTGGCTGCACGCGCACGGTCGATACCAGTGCCGGTGGTCGCGCGGGTGGCGCAGCGCCGCCAGCGCGGGCTGCGCGCCATGCGTATAGCCCGCCGAAGATGACGATCAGACCAACCAGACTGATGACGATCGCCCCGGCATTCCTGGCGGCGGTACTGCCTGCGCTTCCGTTGTCGGTCTGCACGGTCGCTGCCGGATCGTCGGAAACCAGCCGCAAGGCAATGACCAGCGCCAGCGCGACGGTGATGGCGCCCGCCAGATAGACCGAGCCAATCCCTTGGGCGCCGGCCAGCGCGCCAGCCAGGGGACTTGTCAGGCCCAGCGCGATGTCCATGAATGCCACGTAGGCGCCCATCGCCAGGCTGCGAGTCTGCGGCGGAGCGCGCCGCACGGCCTCCACACCGAACCCTGGGTAAGCCAGCGAGTAGCCGAAGCCCGTCAGGGCCGCGCCTACGTAAGCGAGCGACGCAGAATCGGCACCCCATATGAACAATTGTCCGACCGCCTCGATGGCAACGCTCACCAGCGCCACCTTCGCGCCCCCCAACTTGTCCGGCAGGTGGCCGAAGAAAATGCGTGCGCCGATGAAAGCCAGCCCGAACGCGGTGAACGCCAGCGAAGCGTTGCCCCACTGCTTGGCGGCGAACAGCAGCGCGATGAATGCCGTGATCAGTCCGAAGCCGACGCTGGACAGCGCCAGGCCCATGCCGGGCCATAGCACGGCACCGAGCACTTTGTAGAACGGCGTGCGCTTGGTTGCCGAAGGGGCGACGGCGCGCACGCCCGCAACCACGGCCAAGGCCAGGAAGGGAATGGCTACCACGGCGGCGGCGATGCCGGCGAATCCCCACTGGGCATTTACCGCGACGCCGAGGGGCGCACCCAGCGCATAGGCACCGTAGATGGCAATGCCGACCCAGACCATCACTTTGCCTGCGTTCTGCGGCCCGACCAGTCCGAGCGACCAGCCCAGCGCCCCCGTGGCAATCAGGCTTTCGCCCAGGGCCAGCAGGATGCGGCCCAGCACCACGATCCATACCGAGGTAGTCGGTGTGGCGACGAAGGCCAGCGATGCCAGATAGACCAGGCCGGAACTGGCTGCGAGCAGGCAGCCGATGACCACAGCTCGCTTGGCGCCACGCAGGTCGGCGAGGTTGCCGGCCCAGGGACGGGACAGCAGTGCCACGACGAATTGCAGGCCGATGACCAAGCCGATCACCAGCGTCCCCATGCCGAGAGTTTCGTGCAGGTGCAGCGGCAGGACCGGCATCTGCATTCCGATGGTCAGGAATCCGATGAAGACTGCCAGCGTGATGGGTAGCAGCGTCAAGAAGACATTGGCACCGGGCGGTGATGCCATCGCCGGAGTCGGCGAGGAAAGAGATTGTTCTTTAGACATGGGCACACTCATGGATTGAGCACGACAGATCAGCCGGCGTAATAGCCGGGCTGATCCAGGTCGGCCAGCAGGTTCGGTCCTTCGGGCTTCCAGCCGAGCAGTTCGCGCGTGCGGGCGCTGGACACGGACATATCGGCACCGGCCATGTTGGCGAACCAGCCGAAGTGCTCGCGGTCGCGCGACTCGACCGGCAGACCCAGGCGGCTTCCGATCACTTCGGCGATCGCCTTGAAGGGCACCGCCTCGTCCGCGACGGCGTGATAGACCGATTCGCTAACGCCTTGCTCCAACGCAAGGCGATAGACGCGCGCGGCATCCCGCCGGTACACGCCGGCCCAGCAGTTCTGGCCTTCACGCAGATAGGCCGATACGCCGTTCTGCCGCGCCGTGCGGATGAGGATGGGCACGAAGCCGTGGTCGCCCAATCCATGAACCGATGGCGCAAGGCGCACCGTTGCCACGCGCACGCCGCGCGCCGCCACGGCATGGGCGGCCTGCTCGGACTTGCGAGGCGAGGCCGGGTTGGGCAGGTCGGCTTCGGTGGCTCCGCGCGGTAGCCCCGACAGGCCCGAAGTAACGAGCAGCGGCCGGTTCGATCCTTCCAGTGCGCTGCCCAGCGCCTCGATCACGCGGCGGTCCTGCTCCGCGTTCTCGATGAACTTGGAGAAGTCATGGTTGAACGCGGTGTGGATCACGGCGTCCGCCGTCGAAGCGACGGAACGCAACGTGTCCAGATCATCGAGCGTGGCCTGGATGATTTTCGCGCCTGCCACAGCGAGCGAGGCCGCCTTGTCGGCGGAACGGGCCAGGCCCGTGACTTGGTGGCCGGCAGCGAGCAGATCTTCCACCACGGCAGAGCCGACCCAGCCTGTGGCACCAGTGACAAATATGTGCATTTCAAAATCTCCTGTTTGGATGGTTGATTCAGGCCAGCCGGATCGACAGTTCCACGTCCTCGCCGAACGGCACGGACAGGTAGCCGTTTTCCGAGGTGCGCACGCGCGCGAGATAGTCCGGGCTGTAGTCGGCGTTGTCGGCGACGATCAGTGCGCCAGCCCGCAGGCGGCTTTCGACCAGATCGAGGACTTCGCAGTAGATGGACTTGGCGCCATCGAGCAGCAGCAGATCGATGGAGCCGGGAAGGTCCGAGGCCAGTGTCTTCAGGGCGTCGCCTTCACGGATTTCGACCAGGTCATCGACGCCGCCTTCGACAAGATGCTGGCGAGCCTTGGCAACCTTTGACGGCTCGAACTCGCTGCCGATCAGGCGGCCGCCGCCGTTGTCGCGCAGCGCTGCCGCCAAATGCAGGGTCGAGAGTCCGAACGAGGTGCCGAACTCGACGATGTTGCGCGCGTTGGTGCTGCGTGCCAGTTGGTACAGCAGAACTCCGGTCTCTCGCGAAACCGGCAGCCACAAGTCCTTGGCGCGGCCATAGAAGTCGAGGTACTCGGTCTTGCTGCGCATCAGGCGCTCGCGTTCCTCGCGGGAGATGCCGGCCAGTGCTGGGCTGGTGGCCCGATCGGCCTGCTCGAACAGGCGATCCAGCAGGGGCGCCAGCGGTGCGTTGGTCAGTGTTGAGGTCATGGTGTTGTCCAATCCAAGGTTGGCGGAGGAAGCGCCTTTGTGATGAGGCACCAAAAAATGCGATCAATCATTCGCGTTGTGGGAATAATATGACGAAACCTTCGCTTTAGAAATTCGCATTGGAGTTCGCGTTTCCTTCCGTCTCGATCCGAAGCGATAAACCCCTCTCGTACCTTGAAAACACTGTCGTTGAGCCGAACCAGTTGCGGCCACGGAGATCAAGTGGTCGGAAAAAGCTCAGGTTTATCGTCAGGAAAAGTGCGCGTGCTTGGTTGAGACGCAGAGCGGTCTTTCAACCGACGTACGTTGGAAAGGAGGCCCCCAGGGAAGTGCTGGCGGCCGCCGATGCGTGCGTGCTTCCGCGTCCACGTCGACCATGTGGGCCATCGATGAAGGGTTGAGGTGATGCGCTAAGCTGCGCTAATATGCGAATAATTCATCGCATTGAGGGGCGCGGAGGATCGACTGCGCTTCTGCACACTGAGCCTTGCATCGCCACACCACCATGACCACCCGCCGCCGCCCACAGATCGCATCACGCAAGCAACCCCAACAGGCGCGTTCGACCGAACTGGTCGCCGCCATCCTGGAAGCCGCAACCCAGGTCCTCGCAGAGGAAGGCGCGGCCCGATTCACTACGGCGCGCGTCGCTGAGAAGGCCGGCGTCAGCGTTGGGTCTATCTATCAGTATTTCCCCAACAAGGCGTCGATCCTGTTCCGTCTGCAGGTCGATGAGTGGATGCAGACGACCCGGATGCTGCGCAACATCCTCGAAGACGCGAGTACGCCGCACCTGGAGCGCCTGCGTACGCTCGTGCATGCATTCCTTCGCTCGGAATGCGAAGAAGCCGAGGTTCGCGGTGCGCTCAATGATGCTGCTCCGCTCTATCGTGACAGCCCCGAAGCGCAAAAGGCCCAAGCCGAAGGCGATCAGATGATCGAGACCTTCATTGCCGAAGTGCTGCCGAGGGCATCTGCCTCGTCCCGCGAACGGGCTGGCGACTTGATCATGACGACGCTCAGTACAGTGGGCAATGAGTTTTCCCGCACTCGGCGGACGAAGGCGGCAATCAAAGCCTACGCCGACGCGATGGCCGACATGTTCTGCGCCTACCTTAAGGCGCTAGGACAAGTTTGATCATCCAGCCAAGCACTCCACCAACAAAAGTCACAGAGGCCACCAAAGGAAGCCAGCGTGGTCGATACGTCAAGACCATCGCCGCGCTCAGGGCTCCGAAGGTCAATGCACCCAGCCAGGCCGCGACAGCGATCGACAGGCTCCAGCGATTCCAGCAAGCCGCAAGTGAAGCCATCAGCAGCACCGCGCCGAGGCCTTGGAGAAGGGTTCTTTTGGCCTGACTGAGGCTGCTCCCCAACACGGCCCTGACGTGCCGCTCCATAGCAATTCCCAAGGTGGCAAAGCCTGACACTGCCAGCGCCCAGGCGATCCATACACTCATTACTGCGTCACCTGCTTGGACGACGTGGTAGGGCTCGCGGACACGTCCCGCGCAGGGTGCAAGGAACGTGCGCGAGCACGATAGAGCCGTTGCGCTATATACCCTTGAATTGCCGCCAGTGACAAGGCGGCCAGGTCAAAGCCGGCGATGCTCCACTGCTCCCTTGCGATGGCCGCAGCCAAGGGCGTACCGCCTGTTAACCAGTTCAATACGGGCAGAAGGGAAAAGGCGAGCGCCGAGACCGTCATCTGTTCCCGCCATGCCAGCCGGTAGGGACGCAATGCGGCATGCACCAGGCACACCCCCCATGCCCAGAAGAAGCAGTGAATTTCTGCCGGGGCACGGCCTGCTATGTCGAGGGGAATCAGCCGATTGCTCCAGAAATAGACAGCGGTGGCAACTGGAAGTCCTGCAATGGCTGCGACGTTCATGACTTCTACGAAACGATGGCCTGCGGGTATCCGACCCGATGCAGGTCGCTGTGGCTGCCGCTTGACGACCCAGAGCACCATGCCGGCGGCCGCCATCGCCGTGCCGACAACTCCGCTCAGGAACAGCAGCCAACGCAGGACCGGATCGGCGAAGCGGCCGACATGCGCGTTTCGCATGACGTTGTAGATGCTCATCACCGGCGTGCTTGGCTGTGGCGCTTGCTGCGCCAGCGGTGCCCCTGTCGTGCCGTCGAAGCGCAGACGTTCACTCGATTCACGCTCGGCGAGCGTGTTCGAGCCCTGCTCGCGTAATTCAATGACGGCCTGCGATGTGCCGGGCGCGATGATGGTCAACCTACCGGCCCCACGTTCCGGCCAGACGCGCTGCGCCTGCGCCAGTAACGGCGCGATGGGGGGATGTTCCGTTGGCGCCGACCGTCCGCCCTGCGGTGCCGGCGGACGCTCGCCAAGGGTGCCGATACGGAACGCCGTCGCGAAACGTTCGGCACCATCGCCGTACAGTGCCTGCGCTCCCCACGGCATGACCACGGACATCAGCAGGAGCAAGCCGCTGAAGGTGATGGTCAGATGGAATGGGAGCGCAAGAACGGCCATCATGTTGTGCGCATCCAACCACGATCGTTGGCCCTTGCCTGGCCGGAACGTAAAGAACTCGGTAAAGATTTTCTTATGCGTGATCACACCGCTGAGAATGGCCACGAGCATGAACATTGTTGCGGTGCCGACGATCCACTGGCCCCACGTGCGCGGAATGGCATATAACTGAAAATGAAATCGGTACAGGAAGTTGCCGCCGGCCGTCTCGCGTGGGTGCAGCACTCGTCCAGTGGCCGCATCGATGTCCGCGTGCTGGACGCCTTGGCGGCCGGCCGGCGCCCCCGGCATGCGCCAACTGGCCTCCACTGCGACGTGCCTGGCTCCTGGCAGATCAAGTGTCCACTGGGCAGCGCCGGGCGCCAGTTTCTCCATCCGCTGGATTGCAAGCTCGACGGTCTGGTCGGAGCGGGTAGAACGATGAAGTTCCGGGCGCATCCAGTCGTTGATTTCGTCAACGAAGTAGCTGAGCGTGCCAGTGAAGAAAATGGCGTAGAGCAGCCAGCCAAGCAAAAGGCCGCTCCAAGTATGCAGCCACGCCATGGACTGGCGCAGTCCTTGTGGCTTTCCATCGACTCTCATGGCCAGCCTCGTTGCGGACCCCAGAAAGCGATGACAGGCAAAAGTGCCCAGCCCATGACGCCCAGCCATGCGCGCAGCGCCGTGGCGCAGCCGAATGCCCACAACGCCGCAGCCGCGTAGGCCGCGAAGGCAAGCATGTTCGCCGCCACCACGGCATCGGCTGCGGCCATTCCGCCACGTGCCAATGCCTGAGCGGCACAGGTGGAAAAACTGGCTGCCACCGCGTAACCGCCTGCCAGGGCGACAAAGGCCCGGGAAATGATGGCGAAGTTGTACCGCCTGCGCGACGCAGCGTCAGGGAGGGCTCGCATCAGAACCTCGTGTTCAGGCTGACCCAGATTCGACGTCCATCGCCCACGGTGTTGTAGGTCTGTTCGTCCAGCCGCTTGTCCCCGATGTTGAAGATGGCGACATTAAGCGTGCTGCTGCGGTTGAAAGCATAGGACGCGCCAAGATCCACTTGGCCATAGCCGGCGTACTGACGCACGCCGTTCGCGACCAGCGAACCATTGCTGCCGATGCGCAGGCCGGCGTTGGTCTCCTTGCCGTGGTAGGTGTAGGCGGACCAGAGCGTCAGGCCCTCCATCGCTTCCCAGTCGGCGCGCAGGTTGAACAAGTGCCTGGGCGTGCGGCTGAGCGGATAGCCGTCGTAGGAGCCGCCTTTCTGCTTGGAGTCGGTAAAGGTGTAGCCGGACTTGACGGTCAGCGTCCGCAACGGTTTCCAGCGCGCGGCCAGTTCGACGCCGCGCAACGTGGCGCGGTCGATGTTGTAGTTGTAGTAAAGCCGGTAATTGGGGTCTTCTGCCCAGCGGGCGATAGTGCCGTCGGCGTTATAGACCATCGCATTCGAGACCTTGTCCTTGAAGTCGGTGTAGAACACCGTTGCGCTTCCAGACATATCCTGCTTGTTGTCCCAATTCGCGGAGAACTCGTAGCTTGTGCTGGTCTCCGGCTTCAGGCCAGGGTCGCCGATGATCACGCCGCAGGTCCCGTTCGGGCCGTAGGTGCATCCGGCCCCGCCGGTTGTGTAAGCGTAGCCTGGCGAAATGGTGCGAATGTCGGGCGCCCTGAATCCGCGCGAAACACCGCCTTTGAGGGTGAGCGCTTCGGTAGCGTGCCAGACTGAGTAAAGGCGTGGTGTCCAGTGTTGCCCATAGACTTCGTGGTCGTCCATGCGCAGCCCACCCGTTAACGCGAAATCATCCGTCAGGTGCCACTCATCCTCCAGGAAGAGGGCTTTCTGCGTGATGCGGAATTGCTCGTCCAACCCCGTGCGTCGGCCAGGGTTTTGATCGGTCAATTTACCTTCGTTCCATTGAGCGCCCGCCACCAAAAGATGGTTGCCGATCGGTGCCGTCAACTTTCCATCGAACACCGTGTTTTCAATCTTTGGCGCCCGGGCATTGCGGGTCCAGTCGCCATCCCTGCCTCTGCTGTAGTTCTCGCGCTGGGCACTTTCATGCGACAGCGAGATTTCCGACGTCGCCCACCCCCAGCGCCCGATATGCGAGATCGAAGCGTGATCACGGCTGTTGTCGTTGTATGTGGCAGTTCCCCCCGCGCTGATGCTATCGCCCGGGTTGCTCTTGCGGCGCAAATTGGAAGTGCCTGCCTCCAGCAGGATGTCATGGTCCCGGTTGGGGGTGATTGCCAGACGCGCCGTCAGGTCTTTGTCGCGAGCCCCCGAGAAACCGTTGAGTATCCGGTCTTCATCTCGATGATAGAGACGCCCCCACACCTGCAAGCCCAGGAGGTCGTCCTTAATCGGCCCGCCCAGATAGAACTGCTGCTGGTGGGAATCGCCAGAATCGCCATGCTCCTGCAGAGTGTAGTCCAGGCCTATGGAGCCGCCCCAGGTTTTGGGGACCTTGCGCGTGATGACGTTGATCACGCCGCCCATGGCATCCGAACCGTAGAGCGAAGACATGGGCCCCCGCACGACCTCGATGCGCTCGATGGCCTCCAGCGGCGGAATGAAGCTCTGCTCGAAACCGGAATCGCCGTTGGTACGCGCGTTGCGCGTGCTCTGACGCTTGCCATCCACCAGGATCAGCGTGTAGGCGCCGGGCATACCGCGGATGAAGATGTCGCGCTCGTTGCTTGTGCCAGTCACCGCCACGCCTTCGACGTCACGCAACGCATCGGTCAAATCCCGGAACGGGCGCTTCTCCAGTTCCTCTCGGGTGATTACAGTGATAGATGCCGGCGCATCGACCGCGTCCTGCTCGAAGCCCGTAGCTGTGACAACGACCGATGGCAGTGTCTCGACCTTTTCTGATGAGTTCTCTTCTGCGTCCGCTACACACGGGGCAGTGACGCAAGTCGCGATGACGATCAAATGGCGCAAAGTTAGGGGTCGGGACATGGACAGTTCCAAGATAAAGGTCGCAAATACAAATAAAGATGATGTTGATTCTCATTTGTAATTTTCCCGTTACGACGCCAATCCGGCTAGTCGCATTGAAGATCGCATTCCTGTGATCCCTGTCCTCTAGTGGCAATGCCTTTACCCATCGGCCTTTCCGGCCTCACGGTGTGAGCTTGTGCGCAAGTAAGAGATGTACGGTTCGTCTTTTCTTCAGATTTGGGGGCTCGGCGACATCAGGGCATGCCGAGGCGGATTAGCTTGCGACCAACCCTTAAGTGGAGTCGTGCCTGGGAATCTGTGGGCTTCGCCCACAAGCCAATCAACGACGACGGCGGGAAGCTCGCCGACATCCGCGTTACGCGGAGAGACCGCAACATCGCCTGCGTGCGGAACCCCTAACCGGCTTTGGCCTTGCGCTGCTCCAGCGGTTCGCGCGTCTCAGCCCCGTTGGATGCTAGTTCCAGCGATCGCCTGCCGGTACTTGGCTCTTGCCGCGGCGGCGCTGCGGTCGGCCTGCTCCGGCGTATCCTGGAGTTGGATCAACATTGCACTTTCTTCGGAGCTTGGCCGATGGTGAAGTGGATGGTCGTCACGCGCCCGGCCGTGACCGGGACCAGCAGGACTTCGCGCACGGCTTGCAGCGTGCCCACTGCTTGCAGTTCCCCTGCTACGCTGCGCGGCTGCGTTGGGCCGTAAGGCTGGACGGGGCGAGCCCCGTCGGTCCAAGCATTCTTGCGGCGTCGTCCGCTTGTATAACATGGCCTTTTTTACGGCTGCAGTCTGACCTCGTCAGCGCTCGACACGTCCGCGGCGGATTCTCGCCATGCTCAGCAAATCCACATATTCTCCGTCGGTGAAAATCGCGGCTTGGTGTTTGCCTTCAAGAACAAACCCGAGTTTCTGGTAGAGCGCGATCGCCGGCTCGTTGTCTGCCGCCACCACAAGTTCGAGACGCAGCAATTGCGCCCAGTTGTCGGCGTAGTCAATCAATGCCTTCAGCATGGCACGACCCACGCCTTTGCCTTGCGCGGCGGTGGCCACGCTCAATCCGAAGGTGCCTACATGACGTTGCCGGACACCAGGATGGGAAGGCATCAGTCCGGCAGTCGCGACCACTTCATTATCGATCTCGCCGACCAGACGCAGGTCATACTGGTTGGGATTGCCTGGTGCCGATAGACGCGTGCGCCAGATGTCGGCGTCTGGATAGGGAAGGCCCAGCAGGTGTCGCATCACGGTTGCCTCTCCCATGATGCGCGCAAAGGCGATTGCGTCATCCGGGCGGGCCCGGCGGATGGTGAGATGCGCAGCGGTCACGTCGGTCATGGAGAGTGGTCCCGGTTGAGGTTTTCTTTACTGTGTTCTGTGCCAGTACGCCGAGGCCTTCAGCCATGACGCCGGATGGCCGCGCACGTCGATCAGGTCGTTGCGCAAGGCGGTCGCTACCTTGCCCTCGGTTGCGATCCAGACATAGCCATCTCCTGGTGGGGGCAAGTACGCGGCTACGGCCTGCCGTAGGCGGATCTCCATCGCACCGAGGTCGCTGCACTCGATCCAGCGCGCGTCCCAAGACGCTGCGGTGTCGATGGCCTGTTGATCTGCGGCTTCGGGGAGGGCCACGATGCTCGTGACGTGAACACCCTTGCGCAGTATTGCGAGATAGCGACTGATCGCTGGCAGGGCCGTCGTGTCACCGACCAGGAGATACCAATCGAAATCGTCGGCGACGATGATCGACTTCTTGGGCCCCAGCAGCGTGATCGTGTCCCCCGGCCTGGCAGCCTTGGCCCAGGTCATTGCAGGGCCGGCAGTGTGCATGGCGAAATCGATGGCAAGCGTCTGTGTCTCCGCATCGAAGTAGCGGGGTGTGTACGTACGTCGGCACTCCCCATCGGTTGCCGCAGCACATGGCAGGATCAACTTGAAATGATCGTCCGCTCCAGGGCACTCGAAATCGTGCAGGTCAGGCGAGGCGAACACGATACGGCACATGTTCGGTGTCAGTTGAGCTTTCGAGATGACGGTGATCGAGCGGCGCCTTGGCTCGCGGCTCAAGCGTTCGACCGCGTGCCTTGGGTTGGTCTCATTCATGGCTGGATGTTTCCTTGGAAGGGATGAATGCGCTTGAGGCCGGATCAAGCCTCTGTTGCGCCGCCAATAAAGCGTCGTGGACCCGCATGCGGCGCGCCAGCGCGAATCCAGCTACGAGGGCGAGAGGAATTCCCACAGAGGTCGCGTCCCATTCCGTGGTGTAGGTCCACAGCCCGGACAGGCTGGAGATGCAC
>VFQO010000489.1_pt1 | contig 41840 bp, 29 predicted proteins | sample 3512331 | NCBI WGS metagenome assembly VFQO01 (sample SAMN10412371, study PRJNA504923) | tailings metagenome | isolation source: Replicate 3 from Balatoc abandoned mine | place: Philippines: Itogon, Benguet | collected 2017-08-28 | reverse complement strand
ACTATGCCGGCGGCGTCGCGACCGCGCGCAAGCTCGGCCAGCTCGGCCTGCCGCGGCTGTCGCAGACCCCGCAGATCCTGGTCGAATTCGTCGACAGCGACCGCGAACCCGGCGGGCTGGGCGAAATCGCCGTCCCCGTCGTCGCCCCCGCGATCGCCAATGCGATGTTCGCCGCGACCGGCCGCCGCATCCGCCGCCTGCCCCTGTCGGCGCAGCCGCTGTGACGGACGCCGGCCCAACCCCTATGACCCTGCCCCCCGACCACCCGCCCGTCGCCCGCCCGCAAATCGGCGTGCTGCTCGTCAACCTCGGCACCCCCGACGCGCCCGATGCGCCATCGGTGCGGCGCTATCTGGCCGAGTTTCTGTCCGACCGCCGCGTCGTCGAAATTCCGCAGCTATTGTGGCAGCCGATCCTGCGCGGCATCATCCTGACCACCCGGCCCAAAAAGTCGGCGCACGCCTATGCCCAGGTGTGGACCGACGACGGCTCGCCGCTCGCCGCGATCACCCGCGCGCAGAGCGCGGCGTTGCAGGGCGTATTCGGCGATGCGGTGCAAGTCGCCTACGCCATGCGCTACGGCAAGCCCGCGATCGGCCCCGCAATCGATGCGCTGGTCGCGGCCGGTTGTCAGCGCATCCTGATCGCGCCGCTGTACCCGCAATATTGCGCCGCGACGACCGCGACCGTGGTCGATGCGGCCAGCGATCATCTGAAGACCCTGCGCTGGCAACCGGCGCTGCGCTACCTGCCCCCTTATCACGACAATGCCGCCTATATCGGCGCGCTCAAAACGTCGGTCGAGGCGGGGCTGGCGGCGCTCGACTTCGTCCCCGACGTGCTGCTCGCCAGCTTTCACGGCATGCCCGAACGCACGCTGCATCTCGGCGATCCCTATCATTGCCAGTGCCGCAAGACGGCGCGGCTGCTGTCCGAAGCACTGGGCCGCCCGGTCGAGGTCGCGTTCCAGTCGCGCTTCGGGCGCGCCAAATGGCTCGAGCCCGCAACCGACACTCAGCTCGAAGCGCTGGGCAAAGCGGGCAAAAGCGTCGCGATCTTTGCCCCCGGCTTTTCGGCCGATTGTCTGGAGACGCTCGAGGAACTGGCAATCCGCGGCAAGGAGCAGTTTGAGGCCGCGGGTGGCACCCGATTGGCCTATCTACCCTGCCTGAATGCCGAAGCCCCCGGTATGGCGATGCTGGCGGCGCTGATCCGCCGCGAACTGTCCGGCTGGCTATAGTTACCAACTGTTTAGGTCGATGCGCTAAATTGCTCCGATGCGGCGCCAAAATGGTCCCGCCGCGGCAATTTGGAGAGACGCCATGAACCAGGTCGAATCGGCAGCGCTCACGCTCGCCGCGGCTATGCTGGCCTTTGTGGCGCTCGTTTTGGCCATATGGTGGCTGCGCCGACCGCGCACCACCCCCGCCGCACCGCGCGCGCCGCGAACGCCCGGGGAAAGCCGCCTGCCCAAGCTATCGCGCAAGGCAAAGGTCGAGCTCGAACCGGTCGAAATCTCCGCCTCGCGGCTGGCGCGGATCAGCGGCAAGGCGCCGCTCGAACAGCCCGACGTCGAGCGCTTCGACATCGACCCGGAGCCCGCCGCCGACATCGAAATCGAAATTGAGACAATGGTGGACGAGGCCGCGCTGGCCGCCATCGTCGCCGACGTCGAGGACGCGGCGCACCGGATCGAACGGGCCGACGCCGATGCGGTCAGCCTGCGCCTGGTGCCGCAGATTCCGCCGCGCGACGCGATCCTGACCACCAGCTGGCTCGGCGGACGTCCGCGGCTGCCTAGCGGCGCCGAATGGCCGCTGATCGATGGCGAGCCCGCCGATTTCCTCGCCCAGATCGACTGCGCCAGCCTGCCGCCCGCACTGTGGGACGGGCTGGGGCCGCGCGACGGGGCGCTGGCCTTTTTCATCCATCGCCGCGGGTACCGGATGCGGGTGATGCACCTGCGCGACACCGACGTTGCGGTCACGCCGCCGCTGGCGCTCGACGATCCCGACGGCTGGTTCGGGCCGCACGGCGGCCTGCGTTTCGGCGAGCTTGAACCCTTTGCGATCCGCGCCTTTCCCGAATGGCCGGTCGATCTGGTCGCGGTACGGCCCGGCGACCCGGATCCGCGCATCGACGCCGTTCCCGCCGACCTGGCTGCGACGCTGTATGACCGCAGCTACGACATCGCCGACCCCGCGTTTCACCCCTTCGACTGGGGCAGCATGACCGCGATGGCGGCGCTGCTCGAAATGCGGCTCGACCGGCTGATGACCGAGGCCACCCCGCCGCCGGGCGCCAGTCCCGAAGCGATCGTCGAGCTGGAACAGCGTGCCGCGATCAACCGCGAGGCGCGCACCCGCGCCGAGGAAATCATCGCGATCATCCACGACAGCGCGGCGAACGAAGCCTTTTCAGCCAGCGATGCCACCGCGGTGATGGCGGCGCTCCATGCAATTCATTGGGCCAAGGCGATCCATCGCATCGATCCCGAAACCGGCGCCGAATCGCACGAAACGGTCACCCTGCCGCTGACCACCCACCGCGGCGACGCCAATCTGTGGGTGCATGATTATCAGACGATCCTGTTCGACCGCGCCAAACATGCCTGGTGCGCCAATCCGGACAGCCTGTCGGCGCCGATGCGCGCCTTTTACGAGCCCTGGTGGCAGGATCTCGCGGCGCGCGAAATGGCGGCGATCGGGCACGAACCGTTCCGCTATGTCCATGATTTTGACGCCGACCGCGACGCGGTGCTGCTCGAGCTGCCGACCAGCGGCTTGATGAGCTGGATGTTCGGCGGTGGCGACAATCTGGTCGTCACGATCGACAAGAGCGATCTCGCGGTCGGCGACTTTTCGAAGCTGCGCGTGCAGGTGAGCAACTAGTCCCGCGCTATTCCGCTGAATAGCTTTGCGATTGACGTTCCGGTCAACTTGCAGCGCCCCACACCGCGCCCTAGTCTGGCGCGACAATAGTGTGGGAGAGCTTGATTCATGGCACGCGTAGCAATCGTCACCGGCGGCAGCCGGGGCATCGGGGAGGCGATCAGCCTGAAATTGCAGGAACAGGGGGTTACCGTCATCGCCAACTATGGCGGCAACGATGAGAAGGCGAAGGCCTTTACCGACCGCACCGGCATCGCGGCGATCAAATGGGACGTCGGCGACCATCAGGCCTGCCTCGACAGCTGCGCCCGCATCGCCGAGGAATTCGGCCCCATCGACATCGTCGTCAACAACGCCGGCATCACCCGCGACGGCACCCTCGCCCGGATGAGCTACGCCGATTGGGAAGACGTCATGCGCGTCAACCTCGGCGGGTGTTTCAACATGGCGAAGGCCACCTTTGGCGGCATGGTCGAGCGCGGCTGGGGCCGTATCGTCAACATCGGGTCGATCAACGGCCAGGCCGGGCAATATGGCCAGGTCAATTATGCCGCCGCCAAATCGGGTATCCACGGCTTTACCAAGGCGCTGGCGCAGGAAGGCGCCAAAAAGGGCGTGACGGTCAACGCGATCGCGCCGGGCTATATCGACACCGACATGGTCGCCGCGGTCCCCGCCCCGGTACTGGAAAAGATCGTCGCCAAGATCCCCGTCGGACGCCTCGGCCAGGCCGACGAAATCGCGCGCGGTGTCGCGTTCCTGTGCAGTGAGGATGCGGGGTTTGTGACTGGTTCGACGATGAGCATCAACGGCGGACAGCATATGTACTGACGATGGCAGGCGCCTAACCAAGGCGTTCGCGCAGCGAACGACAAGGTTGGGCGCCGGTGCCGCAAAGCGGCAGCCATCGGCCCGGCCAGCGGGGCGGCGATCCCAAAGATCGCCGAACCCGTCTGACGACAGGCGGCGGCTTTGCCGTCGCTGCTAACTCACCAGCAGAATAAGTCGGTTCCCATCGAGCGAAGTCGAGATGCCCCTTGGGCTAGGCGACATCTCGATGAGTGTCTCGACTTCGCTCGACACGAACGGATTCCGGGGCGGCCTCCGCTATTCGACCGTCACGCCCACCACCCGCCAAGCACCCCCCTCGCGCACCAGCGACAGCGTTTCGATCGCCCCCGCCTTGTTCGCATAGTCGGTGCGGAACTTGACCAGCTGATAGCCATAGGGCGGCGCGGGCACCGACTCTTCGGTCACCAGCACCCGCGCTTTCACCGCCCCCAGCGGTCCTTGCACCTGCTGCGCCACGCGCGTCCAGGTCTCTACCGTGTTGAGCGCCTTGAACGACGCTCCGGTCGCGGCCCAGCTGCCGTTCCAGTCGCCATTTTCGACCAGCGCCAGCCAGCTGCGCGCCGCGGCGACCGCGGCGCTTTCGGCGGCGGCGGTTGCCGGCGCCCGGGTCGGTGTATCGGCGCTTCCGGACATTGCGGCAAAGGCCAATAGGGCAAGACTGAATGACATGATGATCGCTCCTGCAATCCAGCCGGACGGCCGCACCATGCGGGGCGCCTCGGCGGATGCGGCGAGTTGTTCCATCTCGGACCTGCCGGTGGCTTCCCCCAAAGCCTTGTCCCCCAAATTTTCGGGGAACTGCGCTTCGATCTCGCGCAGCTGGCGCGCCGCCTCGCGGCTGCTGGACGCCGACATCTTGCGCCGCGCATCACGCAGCCGTTCGTTGATCGTATGCACCGACAGTCCCAGGTGGCGGGCCATCGATTTGGCGTCATGGCCATCGACCAGCAGGCGCAGGCTTTCCTTTTCCTTTTCGGTAAGCGCCTGAAATCCGGTCATCGGCCTGCCTGCATTTGTCCCGCGTCGACTTGTCAGTTTAAGCAGCGGAGAAACGCCGGGCCACCCCGAATATTTTGGGTGGCGGCAGGGCCGGAACCGGCGCCGCCGCGCTTGCCGTCGCCGACTGAGCCGTTAAACCCCCAGGCATGACCGACGCCTCTCTCGCCGCCGCCCAGCGTGACCTGTCGCAAGCTTATGCCGACGGCGCCCCCGGCGTGCTTGTCTCGGGCCTCGTCTGGCTGATCGCGGGTGCGGTGTGGCAGCTTCACGGCGTCACCGCCGCCTTTGCCGCGCTGTTCTTCGGCGGCATGGCGATCCACCCGCTCGGCGTCCTGATCGAACGCATCGCCTTTCGCGGCCCCAAGACCACGATCGGCAAGCCGCTCGAAACGCTGGCGATCGAAGCGACGATCCCGCTGTTTGTCGGTGTGCTGATCGCGTGGGTGCTGCTCGTCCGCGCGCCCGACCTTGCCATTCCCGTCTTTGCCGCGATCGTCGGCGCCCGCTATTTCCTGTTCCGCACCTTATATGGCGAGGTGGCCTATTGGATCCTCGGCGCCGCGATCGTGGCCGCCGCCGGGGCCGCGATGTTTGGCATCCGCTTGCCGCTCAACCTTGGCTTCGTCGTCGGCATCGTCGAACTGGTCGCCGCCGCGCTCATCTTGCGCCGCTGGCAGGCGCGGCGTTGAGCGCGCCGCTGCATCCCCCGGTCAAACGGTCGGTGACCATCGCCGGTCACCCGACCTCGATCAGCCTGGAGCCGATGTTCTGGGATGCGCTCGAAGCCGAAGCGACGCGCCAGGCGCTGCCCGTCAACGCGCTGGTGGCGCGCATCGACGTCGAACGGATGGAGGCTGACGATCCGCCGAACCTGACCTCGGCGATCCGGCAATGGCTGTGGCGGGAAAGCGCCGACTAGATCGCCGCGTACACCGCATGCGCGAACGCCGCGCCCTTGTCGGCGGCGTGATGCAGGAACAGCGAGGGTTCGATCAGCTCCAGCTCCATGATGTGCAGCTTGCCCGCGCCGTCGCCGACCATATCGACGCGCGCGTAAACTGGCAGCGCAGGCGCGGCGGCGAGCGCCGCTGATGCCAGCGCGCGGGCGGCATCCGTCGCCTCCCACCCCGTCTCACGCCCGCCGAACTGTTCCTGCACCCGAAAGTCGCCCGATGCGGGGCGCTTGACGATCGCATGGCTGAACTGGCCGCCAAAGAAGAACAGCGAAAATTCGCCCTCGGTGAGGATGCCGGGCATCAGCGGCTGGACGAGACGGCGCTGCCCGAGCGCATCCGCGGGGATCGCATCGCCCGCCGCAATCCGGTGGGTGCCGTCGGCGCCACCCGAGATCGCGGGTTTGATGACGACTTCATCGCTCAGCAGCTCGGTGCGCGCTACGGCCATCGATGCATCGTCCAGCGCTGCAACCTCGACCGTCGGCACCACCGCGACACCCTTGGCGCCCAGCTCGCCCAGATACGCCTTGTCGCTGTTCCAGCGCAGCACCGGCACCGGATTGACGACCGACAGCGCCTCGGCCTCCAGCCGGTCGAGCAGCGCATACCACGCCGCGACATCGCGCTGATAGCCCCAGGCGAACAGCGGCAGGATCAGGTCATAACCCGACAGATCGCCCGGATCGCTCCACACCCGCTGCTCGACGATCAGCCCGGCGCCAGTCAGCGCCGCCGCCTTGCGGGCAAAGGCGGGCTGCCATTTCTCGTGATAATCGGGCGCGGGCACGAGGATCGCAACGCGGGGCTGGAAGGGCATGTCAGGTCCACCTTAAAATCCGTCATTGCGAGCGAAGCGAAGCAATCCAGAGTGCGCGTAAACCGCTCTGGATTGCTTCGCTTCGCTCGCAATGACGGCAATATCTATCTTCCCAACAACCCGCGCGCCTGCCCGGCGATATGCGACAGCATCGCGCCGTTCGGGTTGGGGATCGTCCGCGCCCGTTCGACCGTCGCCCTGAACTGCGCGACGCGGGGCGCATGGTCGGCGAGCCATTTGGTCACCGCCGCGTCCAGATCGCCCTTCGGCAAACCAGCAAGGAAGGTCAGCCGCATCTGCTGGAAATCGCGCGCTAGGCTGTTGACCAGCAAACGCTCCCACGGATCGCCGGGGCTCATATGCGCCGCCAGCGTCTGCGCCCAGTCGAGCCCCAATGCCTCACCCAGATGGGTGAAAGCATGCGTCACCGCGACCTCGTCGTCGCCGCGCCGTTCGGCGAGGTCGACGATACCGATCGCGCCATCGGTCTTGAACAGGCGAACGACCGCGGCGGTCAGCGCCTCGGGCGCACCCGCGTCGAGCAATTGCTGGGTCAGCATGTCCCACTGGCGCTTGACCGAGGGGCTGAGCAGTCCATCGACGCTGGCGTTCAGGCGGTCGACGCCGGGTTCGAGCCGCGCCACCACCGGTCCCGGCTGGGCCAGCGTCTGCGTCACCCGGAGCAGATCGGCCATTTGCGACGTCATCGCCGACGCGGCCTGGCCGAACAGCGACAGGCGTATACTTTCGTTGATCTTCGCCGTGTCGAGCGCGCGCCACAGTGCGGGCAGGTCGAGCAGCCGTTCGACTGCGACGAATGCCGCGGCGATGTCGCCGAGCGCGCAGCCTTCCTCCTCGACCAGTTCGAACGGATGGACGATGCCCATGCGGTTGACGATCCGGTTCGCCAGCTTGGTCGCGATGATTTCGCGGCGCAGCTGATGATCGGCGATCGCGCCCGCGAAATCGCGCTGCATTTCGGCGGGGAAGGCCGCAGCAAGGTCGCTGCCCAGCGCCGGATCGTCGGGCAGGCTGCTGTCCTCGATCGCATCCTGCAACGCCAGCTTCGCGGTCGACAGCAGCACCGCGAGTTCGGGGCGCGTCAGCCCGCGGCCTTCGGCGGCACGGCGTAGCAGCTCGTCGTTCGCCGCCAGCCCCTCGACCTTGCGATCGAGGCGGCCCGTCGTCTCGAACGTTTCCATCAGCCGGACATAGGAGGCGACCGCCGCCGATCCGCCCTGTTCGGCGATCGATAGCGCCAGCGCCTGCAGCCGGTTATCCTCGAGCACCAGCGCCGACACGTTGTCAGTCATCCGCACCAGCAGCGCGTCGCGATCTTCCTGGCTGAGGCGGCCTTCGGCCATCTCGCGGTTGAGCGCGATCTTGATATTGACCTCGTTATCCGAACAATCGACCCCGGCGCTGTTGTCGATAAAGTCGGTATTGATGCGGCCGCCGCGGGCCGCAAAGGCGATGCGCGCCGCCTGGGTGGTGCCCAGGTTCGCCCCCTCGCCCACCGCGCGGACGCGCAGATCCTCGGCATCGACGCGCAGCGCGTCGTTGGCAGGATCGCCGACCTCGGCATTATTCTGGCTCGCCGCCTTCACATAAGTGCCGATGCCGCCGAACCACAGCAGGTCGGCGGGCGCCTTCAGGATCGCCGAGATCAGCGCGCCGGGGTCGATTTCGGATACCGAGAGGCCGAGCAGCGTCTGAACCTCGGGGGAGAGCGGAATGCTCTTCTGGCTGCGCGGAAACACCCCGCCGCCCTTCGAGATCAGCTTCTTGTTATAATCCTCCCAGCTCGATCGCGGCAGATGGAACATTCGCTCGCGTTCCTTCCAGCTTTTGGCCGGATCGGGATTGGGATCGAGGAAGATGTGGCGGTGGTCGAACGCCGCGACGAGCTGGATCGCCTTCGACAGCAGCATGCCGTTGCCGAACACGTCGCCGGACATGTCGCCGCAGCCGACGACGCGGATCGTGTCGCTCTGCACATCGACGCCCATTTCGGCGAAGTGGCGCTGGACCGAAATCCAGGCACCCTTGGCAGTGATGCCCATCGCCTTATGGTCATAGCCCTTCGACCCGCCGCTCGCGAAGGCATCGCCGAGCCAGAAATTGCGCTCCATCGCGAGCGCATTGGCGACATCGGAGAAGGTCGCGGTACCCTTGTCGGCGGCGACGACGAAATAGGGATCGTCGCCGTCGTGGATCACCACGCCCGTCGGATGCACGACCTTGCCCGCGACCAGATTATCGGTGATCGAGAGCAGCGAGCGGATGAAGATGCGGTAACATTCGGTCCCCTCGGCAAACCACGCATCGCGGTCGAGCGCGATGTCAGGCAGCGCCTTGGGATAAAAGCCGCCCTTGGCACCCGTCGGCACGATGACCGCGTTCTTGACGCGCTGCGCTTTCATCAGCCCGAGGATCTCGGTACGGAAATCGTCGCGGCGATCGGACCAGCGCAGCCCGCCGCGTGCCACCGGTCCGGCGCGCAGGTGAATGCCCTCGACCCGCGGCGAATAGACCCAGACCTCGCGCCAGGGCAGCGGTTTGGGGAGGCCGGGGACAAGACTGGAGTCGATCTTGAACGCCAATGCTTCGGCGGCGGCGGGGGCAAAGGCGTTGGTGCGCAGCGTTGCGCCGATCACCGCATGGAACAGGCGGAGGATGCGATCCTCGTCGATCGATTTGATATCGGCAAAGCCCGCCAGAATTTCGGCGTCCAGCGTCTCGGCGCGCTTGGCATCGCGCCCCTTGGGGTCGTGCAGCGCGGTGAAGCGCTCGATCAGCGCCGCGGTCAGCGCCGGGGCGTGGCGCAGCGCGCTGACCACCGTGTCCATGCCATAAGCCGACCCGCCCTGACGCAGATAGCGGAACCACGCGCGCAGCCACACGATCGCGCGCGGGTCGGTCTGGTTGGTCAGCACCAGCTCGTTGAACGCGTCATTCTCGGCCCGCCCATCGAGCACCGCGGCGATCGCGCCTTCGAGCACCTCGGCATGGGGGAGCAAGGCGAGTTCATCGACCGACGGGGGTAGCCGCAGCGAGAAATCATGTATGACGATCGGCGGCTCCTCGTCGCCCTCGCCACCGTACGTGCGCAGCTGATTGAGCGCCGTCGGGATTTCTTCCAGCACCTCGAACCCGAAATGTTCGAGCGCGGGAACGACATCGGACAGCGCCAGCGGTCCCGCGGCGCTATAGACCTTCAGCCGCAGCCGGTCGTCGCCGTCGAGGCTTTTGCGTGCCAGCCGCACGCTACGCGGATTATTGGCATCGAGGTCGCGGAGCCGGAGGATGTCGCGCGCCGCTTCCTCAGGATTATAGAGGTTGCGGTAATTCGGCGGGAACATCGGGGAAAAACGCGCCGCCAGCGCCGCGGCACGGCCGGGGTCGCCGCGCTTCGCCAGCGCCGCCTCGACCTCGGGCTGCCAGCCGCGCACCATCTGTTCGAGCTGGGCATTGAGCACCTCGGTGTCAGGTACCACGCCGCCGCTGCGCAGGTCGAGCGTGTAGCGCAGCAGCGCCGCGCCGCCATCCTCGAGCACCATGGTCCAGCCGATGACTCCCGCCTTGGCTTCGCGCACCAGCATCGCCTCGACCGCGATGCGGCGGCCGGTCGATACCTCGTCGCGCGGCAGCCAGACGAATGCGAACAGGTGACGGCCGAGCGCGCTGCGCACCGTCACCAGCTTGGGCCGCGGGCGGTCGGTGATCGACATCGAGGTGAGCACCAGATCTTCGAGCGCCGCGGCGTCGAACGCGATCAGCAGATCGTGCGGCAGCGCGGTCAGCGCGTGCGCCAGCGCCTTGCCGGCATGGCCGGTCGGATCGAAGCCGAATTTGGTCATCAGCGCATCGAGCTGCGCGCGCAGCACCGGCACCTTGGCGGGCGGGGTCGATAGCGCCTGACTGGTCCACAGACCGGCATGGATCGACAGCCGATCGACCTTCTTGCCCTTCATCTCGGGGACGATGACCAGGTCGAGCAGCACCCGGCGATGCACCGCCGACAGCCGGTTCGACTTGATCAGCAGCGGCGCGTGGCCGCCACCGTCGAACCAGGCGAAGGCCGCATCCAGCGCCGCTGGCGACAGCAATTGGCTCTCGCTGCTTTCGCTGATGCCAAGCGGATCCTGTACCCTGCCATCGCGGGTGCGCCATTCGTGGCCGAGCTGGGTCATCGACCCGCCCTCGAACCAGCGCAGCAATTCGGCCGCTTCACCCTCGACGCGCATCGCGGCATCGGCCAGCATCGCGGCGCGCATCGCGCGCCAGTCGCGCACGGCGGCGCGCACATCGCGCAGCGCCGCTTCCAGCGCGTCGAGCAGGCGGCGGCGCGCCCGCGCATCGCCGCGCTCCAGCTCCATATAGATCACCGACTCGCGCGTTTCGCCTTCGCCCGCGGCCAGCAAATGCCCCTTGGCGTCGCGCTTTACCGCGACCACGGGATGCAGGATGCGGTGGACCGCCAGCCCCTGCGCGGCGACGATCTGCGACGTTGAATCGACCAGAAAGGGCATGTCGTCGTTGACGATGACCAGCCGCATCCGGCGGTCGGTGCCGTCGGCGGCCATCGGTTCCAGCAGCAGCGACGGGGTGTCGGCGCTGCGATCGAGCGAGGCGCGCCCGGCAAACTGGCTGGCGTCGGCCAGTGCCGCGGCGTCCATATCGTCGCCCTCGCCGGGCAGCGCGCTGCCGCGCAGTGCGGCCAGATAGGCGGCGGCGATTTTGGCGGGGACTTTGGCGGCGGCGGGGGTGAGAATGTCCGTTTCCGGCGTGGCGGACGAATTTTGAGGCATAAAGTGCAGCATCCCGAACCAAAAGATGGGGTCCCTGCCGACGATCGGCGGGGGCCCGTTCGCTCGCCACCCTATGCGCCTGTGACGCGCGCGGCTCAAGGCCTCGTTCGCGCGCTCGCGTTAAAATATTTCAATGTTTGGATCGACTGTTGCGTGAAAGCTCTCAGCCGCCGGTAATCGCTACCGCCTTTTTCGCCAGCCGCGCGATCAGCGCCGGATCGTCGGCCGCCTTGGCGACGATCCCGATATGGCCGCCCGGCATCGCGCGCGCGATCAGCACGACGAATTCGGCGTCGCCGGCATCATGCTCGAGGATGATCGCCGGGTGCGCGGTGCGGAGCGCCGCCAGTCGATCATCGACTTTGGCACCGGCATCGCCCTCGGGCTTGCGGCGCGCGCGGGCATCCTTGACCAGCCCCTTGAGCCCGCCCGGATAGCGATCGAGATAGGCGGCGAGTTCGCCGCGGCCAACGCCTTCGTCCTTGGCATGGCTCAGCACACAGGCATATTCGGCCAGCCGCGTCTTGTCGTAGGTCGCGCCGAACACCAGCTTGACCACCGGGGTCATCGGCGCGCGCTCCTGCACCGCCAGCCCGGCATCGTCGAGCAGCGCGGCAAAGGCCTCGGGCTGCGCCTCGGCGACCAGCGCGAAATCCCACGCCTTGGCGACCGCCTGATAGAGCGCGCCGCGGCTCCGACTATCGGCGGCAATCGCGCGCTCGGCGGTTTCGCGCGCCAGCGCCAGCCAATCGGCGAGCTCGGCATCGGCACCGGGTTCATCGATCGGCGCGTCATCGGCTTCACCGATCGCCGCGACTTCGATATCCGCGGCATCGACCAGAGCGGCAAAGCCGGGGGTCGCATCGCCAACGCCGTCGGTCGCGACATCGTCGTCGAGATGTTCGCTGTCGGGGCCATCGGCCCATACCGGCACCGGCGCGGTCAGCGGCGCGGCGCTGCGCAGCGCCTGTTCGACCGACAGCTGCAATTCGGCGGCCTGGTCGGCGGGCACCGCTTCCTTCCAGTTGATCACCCCCATGATGAAGTCGATCGTGTCGTCGTCGGACGAGAAGGGCAACAGGATGCCACGGTACATGATCGTCGTGCCGCGGTCGTTGACGAATTCGGCCTCGAATCCGATCGGCGCGCGGTTGGCGATGATCTGTAGATAATGGTCGGTCAGCCGCGACAGCAGCGACCGGCCGGGAATCTGGCTGATATAATGGACATCCTCGTCGATCTGCGATTCTTCGCGCAGTCGGTCGCCGACGAAAGCGATACCAGGATTTTCGACTCCGGCGGTAAAGTCGAGCAGCACGGCGTTCGAACCGAAGTCGGCACCCTCCAGATCGAGATCCTCGACTGAAGGATAAGCGCGGTCGGCGAGCAGCGACGCCCAGTAATTATAGGCGCGCACCTGCATCCGCCGTTCATCGACACCGACCGACGCGGGCGCATCGATCGCCCCGTCGTCCTGGTCGTGGCTGCCCGAAAGCAGTCCGCGCATGCTGTCCATCATCTATCCCCAGCCATAAACATCGGCTGAAGCCATGCACCAGAACTGGTAAAAGCCGCGTAAACGATGGTAAGAAAGCGGCCGATCGGCGCGCGATCCGGGCGAATTTATTTCCCCGGATGGAGCCGGATCGCCGCGCCGCCGCCGGGGGCGAGCCACAGTTTATAGGAATCGCCCTTCTTCACCTTGATCGTTTCATAGGCGATCTTGTGCCGCGCTTCGGTGAGGTAGGTGGCGCCTTCGCCGTCCTTGTAGATCGTCGCGGTGTAGGTCTTGCCGGCATCGAGGAAGTCGAAGCCCAGCGTCAGCGTCCGTTCGGTGCCGTCGTTGACCCCGCCGACATACCAGTCGGCGCTGTTGCGATCCTTACGCGCAAAGATCGCATAATCGCCAACCTCGCCCGCGATCAGTCGGCTATCGGCCCAGTCGGCGGGGACGACCTTGATGAACTCCAGCTCGCGCGGGTGCTTTTCCAGATTCTCGATGAAATCGGCCGCCATCTGGATCGGCGAATAGATGGCAAGATAGAGCCCGAGCTGTTTCGCGAGCGTCGAGGCGTGCGGCCGCCCCTCGCCGCCGACCAGGCTCAGGACCCCCGGCGTATAATCCATCGGCCCCGACAGCATGCGCGTATAGACCAGCGTCGGTTCATGGTCGGGACCGCCGTTCGCAAAGGCGCTCCAGCTGTTATATTCCATCCCGCGCGCACCCTCGCGCGCGACCCAATTGGGGTAGGTGCGGCGCAGCCCGGTGTCCTTCACCGGCTCGTGCGGGTTGACCGCGACCTTATATTTCGCTGCGGTCTCGACGACCTTCAGATGATGCTGCACCTGGCGCTGGCCGTCGTGCCATTCCATCCGCGTCTCGCCCGGCGCGTCGCCCGGCGCGATGATGCCCCCGGCATCGGCGACATAGCCGGTCTTGACCGCCCGGACGCCCAGATCGCCATAAAGCTTCATCGCGTCTTCAAGCTGGGCTTCATAGACCGCGATATTGCCGCCGGTTTCGTGATGGCCGATCAGCGTGACGCCCTTTTTGCGCGCGTAGTCGGTGACCGCCTTCAGGTCGAAATCGGGATAGGCCTCGGTAAAGCTATAGGCGTCGCCGTGGCCGAACCAATTGCTTTCCCAGCCCTTGTTCCAGCCCTCGACCAGCACCCCGCCAAAGCCATGCTTGGCGGCAAAATCGATATATTGCTTGGTCCGCGCGGTCGTCGCACCGTGGTTCGGACCCTCGGCCCAGCTCCAGTCGCCGCGGATCATCCCCCACCAGATGCCGATATATTTCATCGGCTTGACCCAGCTGACATCCCCCAGCTTGTTGGGTTCGTTGAGGTTGAGCTCGAGGTCGCTTTCGACCAGCCCCGCCGCATCGTCGGTGATGCGGATCGTACGCCAGGGGGTGTTGAACGGCAGCTCGCGGATCACCCGCGGACCGCGCGACGAGGGCGACAGCGTCGAGCGGAACAGCCGCCCCTCGGCGCGCTTCAGCCACATGCCCGAATAATCGACCAGCGACGCTTCGTGGAAGGCCAGATGGGTGCCGTCGTCGAGCCGCATCGTGATCGGCGTGTGCGCGGTCGCAACCGCGTCGATCGGGGTTTTCTGGTAAATCTGTTCGTAGCGGTTCCACTCGCCCGCAGTGATCCACCACGCGGTGCCCGGCGCGGCAATGTCGAATTCGGTAATCTCGTCGACGATCTTCGCGGTCTTCAGCCCCTCCTGCTCGGGAAATTCATAGCGGAAGCCGATGCCGTCGTCGAACAACCGGAAGCGGACGTTGAGCGTATGCCCGCCCCAGCTTTTGTCCTGACGAAAGCGCACGAGCAGCTCGTTATGGTGATCGCGCACGAAGCGCCGCTCGCCCCACGGCAATTCCCATTGACCGTCGGCGCTGGCCTTGTCCGCGCCCTCGATCGCAAAGCCGCGCTGCAGGCCGACGCGGTCGGCCATCAGGAACCCAAGCTTCGACGGCGCGATCAGCAGCTTGCCCTTGCGCGACAGCGACCAGGTCGGGCGCTGGTCGTTGTCGGTCGACACGGTGAGCACCAGGCTGCCGTCGGGCGAGGTCGCGGTCTGCGACGGGCGCGCGTCCTGCGCCAGTGCGGCAGCCGGAGTGGCCGCGGCGAGCAGCGCGGCGGTGGCGATCAGGGTCCGCATCAATTTGTTCCTTCGATTTCAAGCCAGAGAACGCCGCACGGCGGCAAGATAGTCGTGTCGGCACCGTTGAGCGCCAACAGCACGGCGGCGCCCGCGGCATGCGCCACGAGGTCGATCGCGTCGTCGCCCAGATTGAACAGGCAGCGCAGATGCTGATCCCCGGCGATGCGATCGAACCCGAGCAGGTCGCCTTCGGCGATCCAGTTCGCATTGCGGCCGACGCGCAGCGCGGGGTGCGCGGCGCGCAGCTGAACCAGCCGCCGCGTCAGGTTGAGCAGCGAGCGATCGTCCCCCTGCTGCCGATCGACCGCCAGTTCGCGGTGCGCGGGGCCGAGCGGCAGCCAAGGATCGGCGGCCGAAAAACCCGCATGCGCCTCGCCCGCGGCCCAGGGCAGCGGGGTGCGCGCACCGTCGCGCGACAGGGTGAGCGGCCAGTTCTTGCGCGCTTCGGGATCCTTGACCAGTTCGAACGGAATTTCGACCTGATCGAGCCCCAGCTCCTCGCCATTATAGAGGATGATATTGCCGCGCAGCGCGCATAGCAGCGCCATCTTCATCCGGGCAAAGGCCGCGGGATCGACGCCATCGGGGGTCCAGCGCGACACCGCGCGCGGCGCGTCATGATTTTCGAACGCCCAGCTGGGCCAGCCGATGCCGGGGGCGTCGGGCCATTGCTCGGCGGCTTCCCGCACCAGCTGCGGGGTCAGCCGCTCGGCATAGAGGAAGTCGAAGCCATAGGCGCTGTTGAGCCGCCGGTCGCCCGCGGTGAACAGCTTCATCTCGCGCACCGCATCGTCACCGCCGACCTCGGCCACCGTGAAGCGGCCGGCATATTCGTCGGTCAGCGCGCGGATACGTTCGAGAAACAGCGGGATGTCGGGGTGCGACTGGTTATAGATTTTCTGCTGGAAATCGAACGGGCGGGTGCGGACCTTGTTCGACGGCGGCGCGGGCGGATTGTCGCGCAATTCGGGGTCGTGCATCGCAAAATTGATCGCATCGATGCGAAAGCCGTCGACGCCGCGGTCGAGCCAGAAGCGCACGACGGCCAGCAACGCATCCTGCACGGCGCGGTTGTGGACGTTGAGCTGCGGCTGGGTCCCAAGGAAATTGTGCATATAATATTGGCCGCGCCGCGCATCCCACGTCCACGCCGGGCCGCCGAACACCGACTGCCAATTGGTTGGCGGCGATCCGTCCGCCTTGGCATCGGCCCAGACATACCAGTCGGCCTTGGGATTATCCCTGCTCGCGCGGCTTTCGCCGAACCAGGCATGCTGGTCGGAGGTGTGGGCGAAGACCAGGTCGGTGGTGACCTTCAGCCCCAGCGAATGCGCGCGGGCGACCAGCGCATCGAAATCGGCGAGACTGCCAAAGATCGGATCGACCCCGCAATAATCGGCGATGTCGTAACCGAAATCGTCCATCGGCGAGGGGTAGAAGGGCGACAGCCAGATCGCATCGACCCCCAGTGAGGCGATATAGTCCAGCCGCGCCGTGATGCCGGCCAGATCGCCGATGCCGTCGCCGTTCGAATCGGCAAAGCTGCGCGGATAAATCTGATAGATTGCCGCGCCCTTCCACCAGGGCGTCGCGGCGCTGGTCGCAGGCTGATCTTCGACAAGAGAGGGGTTGATCGTCACGCTGGGACTTCCGGTTATTCGCTGGCCTGGCAGATGAGGGTGCCGAAGGGGGGAAGGGAAAAGGACAGGCTGCCCGGCGCCGCGGCGACGGCAGGGCAGTTGCCGTGCAGCGTGGTAAAGACCGCGCTTTGCATATCGATGGCGATCGTCGCCGACAATTGCGTTGCAGACGTATTATACGCCAGCACGACCTCGCGTCCCGTCGCGGGATCGAAGCGCGAAATCGCGAGCAGCCCGGGCTTGTCCGAAAAGGCGCGCACCTTGGTGGCGCCGCGCGTCAGCGCCGGGGTCTTGCGGCGAATGTCGGCGAGCGCGGCGATATGGCGATACAGCGGATGCGCGGGGTCGAAATTCGCGGTCGCGGTGGTCGCATTGGTGCCGATCAGGTCATTGTCGTTATAGGCCGCGACCTTCGACGCGAACATATTCTCGCGCGCCAGCTGGTCGTTGCCGTCGGAAACGAACCCCTGTTCGTCGCCATAATAGATCGTCGGCACGCCGCGCAGCGTCAGCAGCAGACTGTGCCCAAGCTTCACGCGCGCCAGCAGTTCGGCGTCGTCCGCGCCAGGGTTCGCCTGCTTCACGAACATCGCAAAGCGCCCCATGTCATGGTTGCCGAGGAACGTCGGCAGCTGAAGCGCGGCTTCGGCGCCGCCCTTGTACAGCACATCGCCATCGAACAGCCGCGCGAACTGGTCGGTGCCCTTGGTCCCGCTGACCGTATCGATCGCGGCGCGCGCAAAGCTGAAATCGAGCACCGCGGGAAGGTCGGCGGTGTGGGTATAGGCGGCGAGCGACCCCGGATCGACGCCGTCGATATAAACCTCGCCGAAAATGTGGAAGTTGGGGATGCCGCGCGCCTTCGCCCGCGCCTGCATCGCGGGGACGAACGCGCGCCAGAATTCGGGGTTCACATGCTTCGCGGTGTCGATCCGAAAACCGTCGATGCCGAATTCGTCGATCCAGCGGCCATAGATATCGATGAACCCCTGCACGACGCGCGGATTTTCGGTCGCGAGGTCGTCGAGCCCCGCAAAATCGCCATAGAGCGCCGATTCGCCGACCCAGTCGCTGTTGCCGCGATTGTGATAATAGATGGGGTCGTTGAGCCACGCGGGGACCTTCACCTTTGCCTCGCCCTTGGGCACGACGGGGGTGTAGGCAAAGGCGGGGTCGGTCAGCTTCGCCCAATTGTCCGGGTCGGCGATATGATCGCCGGCAAAGCCCGGATTGATCGCCGGTCCGGTCACCCCGCCGCGCCGCGAGAAGGGATAATCGGCGAGGCTGCGGTAACGGAAACCCTCGGCCTCGCCCTCCCGGTAACCGATCACGTCGGCGGTGTGGTTGGTGATGATGTCCATATAGACCTTCATCCCGCGCGCGTGGGCGGCATCGACAAAGGCCTTGAATTCGGCGTTGCTGCCGAAATGCGGATCAACCTGCGTGAAATCGGTCACCCAATAGCCGTGATAGCCCGCGCTCTCGTCGCCCCGCGGCCCCTGCACCGGCTTGTTCTTGAACACTGGCGCAAACCAGATCGCGGTTGCGCCCAGCCCCTGGATATAATCCAGCCGCCTGGTCAGTCCGGCAAGGTCGCCGCCATGATAAAAGCCCTTGGCGGTGGGGTCATAGCCGGTCGTCAGCCGGTCGCCCTTCAGCCCGCCCCTGTCATTCGCGGCGTCGCCATTTTCGAACCGGTCGGGGAGGACGAAATAGATCAGCTCGTCGCTCGCGGGCCGTACGCGCACCGCGGCTTCGTCGGCAACGGCGGGGAGCGGCGCGAACAGCAACGCCAGCGGAGCGAAATAACGGATCATGCGGCGACTCCAGCGGTGGGGCGGGTGGCGGCGAGGAAGCGGTCATAGCTTTCCATTGCGGCGACCTCGCGATCGATCATCAGCGAGACGCCCGCCATATATTGCGCCAGTTCCTGCTCGCCGATGCCGTCCGCCAGCGGATGCCAGGCGCGCGGTTCGACGCCCTGCCCGACCAGCACCTGCAACCAACCCGATTCGGTGAACAATTCCTCATGCTCACGGAAAATCAGCCCCTGCGCGCGGAACAGCTCGATCTTCGCAGCCAGCGTATCGGGGATCGGCATCGCGGCGCGGTCGCGCCAATAAGCGGTGTCGCGGCGTTCGGTCGCCTTGAAATGGAGGATGATGAAGTCGCGGATGCGCTCCCACTCGAAATCGCTCTGGCGGTTGAACTCCGCCGCGACGGCGGGGTCGCTCGCGCCCGCGGGCAGCATCTTGAGCAGGCGCGAGATGCCCGCCTGGACCAGGTGGATGCTCGTCGATTCGAGCGGTTCCATGAACCCGCTGGCGAGGCCGAGCGCCACGACGTTGCGGTTCCACATCCGCCGCCGTTTGCCGCTGGTGAAGCGCAGCCGGTTCGGTTCGGCCTGCGGCGCGCCGTCCAGATTGGCGAGCAGGGTCGCCAGCGCATCATCGTCGGAGATATGGTCCGAACAATAGACATAGCCGTTGCCGATCCGGTGCTGGAGCGGGATGCGCCATTGCCAGCCCGCCTCGCGCGCGGTGGCACCGGTCCACGGCAGCTGCGGCGTGTCGCCATGCGCGCAGGGCACCGCGACGGCGCGGTTATTGGCGAGCCAGCACGACCAGTCGTCATAACCGGTTTCTAGCGCGCCCTCGATCAGCAGGCCGCGAAACCCCGAACAGTCGATGAAGAAATCGCCGTCGATGGCGCGGCCGTCGGCCAGCGTCACCCCCGCGACGTCGCCGCTCGCCCCGTCGAGGCGGACGTCGGCGACCCGCCCCTCGATCCGTTCGACCCCGCTCGCCTCGGCGCGGCGCCGCAGATAGGCGGCGTAGAGCCCGGCGTCGAAATGAAAGGCATAGGGCATTTCGAGCAAATGCGGCGAGGTGCGCGGCGCTCCCCGCTGCATCCGCCGCGCCCGCGCGGCGCGCTCGTTGAGCGAATAATGATCGAGGCTTTGCGCCGCGCCCAGGCGGCGCGCGCGCAGCCAATAATGCTGGAATTCGAGCAGCCCGAGCCCGCGGCCGATCGCGCCGAACGCGTGCATGTAACGGTGCCCGGGGCGCGTCCAGCCGGAAAATTCGATGCCAAGCTTGATCGTGCCCTGCGTCGCGGTGAGGAAATCATCCTCATCGATGCCGAGCGCCTGGTTGAACAATCGGATCTGCGGGATTGTCGCTTCGCCGACCCCGACGGTGCCGATGTCGTCCGATTCGACGAGTTGCAGCGACCAGTCCTGCGGCAGAAACCGGCGCAGGCAGGCCGCGGCCATCCAGCCCGCCGTTCCGCCACCGATGATGATCAATCGCCTCAAGGATCAGATCCCGCCTCTACCTCGCCGTATAACAAATTGTCGGGGCGGCGCGACCCGGCCGCCCCGACGAGGGGGAGGGTTCAGAATTTGAACGAGGCACCCGCCAGATAGCGGCGGCCATAGGTCTGGTAATCGATCACCGCACGGGCATCGCGCGGATCGTCGGTCACGAACGGCTCATTGGTCAGGTTCTGACCCTGGACAAAGATCGACAGCCCTTCGAGCGCGCTGCCCGGCTGGAAATCATAGCCAAGCTGCGCATCGACGATCGTTTCCGACCGCGCCCGGCGCCGCACTCGCTGGCCGCCGAAGCCCGACAATTCGCCGATGAAGCTCGACCGGTAGCGGGCGCTGACGCGGGCGTTGAACCCCCATTTTTCGAAATAGGCGGTGCCGTTGGCGACCCATTTCGAATAGCCGGGGATGTCTTCGGCCGGAGCGCCGGGCGTCGGGCTGATCTTGGTCTTGGTATAGGAAACGCCCCCGGTGACGCCAAAGCCGTCGAGCGCCGCGGTAAAGGTGCTGAACGGCAGCGTCCCCGCGAATTCCGCGCCGTAAAGCTCGCCGCCCTCGCCGTTGATCGGTGCGTTTACGGTTCCCATGAAATTGACGATGATCGGCAGGCCGTTGGCGTCGTTACCGACCGGCGCGATCGGATAGCCGGTGAAGTCGAACGGGATCGCCTGATTGTAGATATAGCTCTTCAGATCCTTGTAGAAGAGCTGCAGCGCGACATAGCCCGACGTGCCGAAATATTTCTCGACCGTCAGATCGGCGGCGTTCGCCCGCCACGGACGCAGGTCCGGATTGCCCGAATCGCCGCGGACCACCGCACATATCCGGCCCGTCGGACAGGTCATGCCGCCGGGATCGCCGACCGTCGTACCATAGCTCAGGCTGGCGCGCAGATCGTCGAGGCGCGGGCGGATGATCTGACGCGCGACGCTGGCGCGGAACACGAAATCGCTCGCGGTGCGCAGCGACAGGTTCAGGCTGGGCAGCACATCGACATAATCGGTGCTTTCGCGGCGCGGAATGCCCTGGATATTCGGCGACCCGTTGGGATTGGTGCCCGCGAAGGTCGCGCTGGCCCCGTTCGAATTCTGGTCGGTGAAGATCGCCTGGACCCCGATATTGCCGGTCAGTACCGACGATCCCAGTTCCTGGTCGATATTCGCCTGGAGATAGGTGGTCATCTGCTTTTCGCTGACGTCGTATGCCTTGACGACCACATCGCCATAGGGGTTCGGCACCAGCGTGTAGATGCCCGCGGCGAGCAGGTCGCGCGGATCATAGCTGATCACCGGACCCAGCCCTAGGTAGGCGAGGTCGGTCGTGCCGCGGCGGAACTGCGTCGGCACCGGCAGGCTGGTCAATCCGTCGGTATTGGCGGTCAGCCCGACAAAGGCTTCGTCGGGGGTCAGCTGCTTGGTGCGGGTGGTGTAGTTGACCCCGAACTGTACCGATTTCAGAAAGCCTTCGAGCTCGCGTTCGATCTCGACGCGATACTGCCACAGCTCGTCCTCGATGATGCGGTTGTTGTAATAGCCGTCCTGGCCACCGCGGATGCGCCCGCCGTTGACCCCGGTCTGATCGCCGCCCCAGCCAAGCGGGCTGGTCAGCTGAATCAGGTTGTAATCGCCATAGTTCAGCGTCGGACGGAAGAAGGTGCCGTTGACGTCGCTGGTGAACCCGATGCTATCCTGCGCGCCGACCCCGGCCCCGCGCCCGGTGCCCGAATTGCTTTCGAGGATCAGCTCGTTGCGGTCGGTTTTCGACATGCTGATGTCGGCATAGGCGTTCCAGCCATCGTCGCCCTGCCAGCGGTTGTTCCACCCAAAGCTGTAGAGCTTGGCGTTGCGTTCGAACACGTCGTTGCGCACCACACCCTCGACATTGGTGAAGGTGCCGGCGCGCGCAAAGACGAATTCGCCGCTGTCATCGACGTCGGTGATGTTCACCCCCGCGCCGCCGAAAGCGAGCGGCAATTCGATGCCGCGCTTGATCTGGTCGTCGCTGAAATCCGAATAGAAAGCGTCGAAGGTCGAGGTGAAATTGGGGCTCGGCTGCCATTCGAGCGTGCCCTGCAGGCCGAGGCGCTTCAGCTGGGTCGAGGTCGCGTAGGATTTCGATCCGCCGAGCACCACCGGACTGGCGAGAGTGCCGTTGCCGGCATAGCCCCAGGCGTTGAATTCCTGGATCTGATAGGGTTCGTCGAGGTAGCTGGCCGACAGCGCGACGCCGAGCGTGTCATTGGCGAACTGGTCGACGAAGGTGCCGTTGACGCGGTAGCCATATTTCTTTGAGCCGACATTGAGCTTGCCAATCTCGGCCCAGGTGCCGCGACCGCCGATCGACAGGACGCGCTTGCCATATTCGAGCGGGCGGATCGTCTTGAGATCGACGGTGCCCGACAGACCCTGGCCGACGATCGACGCCATCGGCGATTTATACACGAGCACCTGATTGACGACTTCGGACGGATATTGATCATATTCGACCGCGCGGTTGTCGCCGGTCGAGGTCTGTTCGCGGCCATTGAGCAATGTCGTCGAGAAATCGGGGGCAAAGCCGCGGATCGAGATCGAGTTCGAGCGGCCCGACACGCGCTGCGAGGTCAGGCCCGGCAGGCGGGCGATCGATTCGGCGATCGACGCATCGGGCAGCTTGCCGATATCCTCGGCCGAAATCGATTCGACGACCTGATCGCGGGTTTTCTTGGCGTTCACCGCGCTCTGCAAACTGGCGCGAAAGCCGGAGACGACGATCTCGTCCTCGCTACCCTCTTCGGCGGCGGGTGCGGTTTCGGTGTCCTGCGCGAGCGCGGCGCCCGGCAACAATGCGGTCAAGGCAACGCCGAGCGCGATGGCGCTGGCGCCGCGGCGAAGGCTGGTCGATTTGGTCATGCGTAACTCCCCTGCTGCGGCGGGCGGCTTGGCCAGGCGACGGCAAAAGGGGGCGGCAATCGCGCCGCGCGGCATCCTCTCATCGACGCATGGGTTTTCCCATCGCGGCCCAGCAATTGGAACCAATCGGCGGGCACGGCCATAGGGTATACGTATACGCATATTATGCGGACGCGCCGCCTGTCGCCGAAATGTCACGCTTTTCGGCTCGGACGCAGATGCTTTTGTTGTGCCATGCAATTTCTTGGCAGCGCCCGGACCAGCCGCTAGGCTGCGCGCCGGCAGCGACCCGCGACGAGGCCGCCGCAACAGGGAGACATGCATGGGGCGCCAGCCCTCGGCCAAACCGACGAGTTTCGACATCGCCTATCTGGCGGGGGTGTCGCAACCGACCGTGTCGCGCGCGCTGCGCGGCAGCAAATCGGTGAGCGCCGCGACCCGCGCCAACATCGAACGCATCGCGCGCGAGCTCAATTATACCGTCGACAAAAACGCCTCCAGCCTGCGCTCGCAGCGCACCCATACGCTGGCATTGCTGTTCTTCGAGGATCCGACCCCCGACGAATCGATGATCAACCCGTTTTTCCTGTCGATGCTGGGGTCGATCACCCGCGAATGTGCGCTGCGCGGCTATGATTTGCTGATCAGTTTTCAGCAGATGCACAACGACTGGCACGTCGCCTATCAGGACAGCCACCGCTCCGACGGCATCATCCTGCTCGGTTATGGCGATTATCAGCTATACCTCAGCAAGCTCGAGCATCTGGTCGAGATGGGGACGAAATTCGTGCGTTGGGGGTCGGTGTCCGACGACGGGATCGGGCTGACCGTCGGGTCGGACAATATCGGCGCGGGCGAACAGGCGGGCGCGCATCTGATCGCGATCGGGCGGCGGCGCATCGCGTTTCTGGGCGATGCATCGGACCATGCCCCCGAATTTCAGGACCGCTACACCGGACTGTGCGGCGCGATGCGCGAAGCCGGCGTCGAACCCGACCCGGCGCTGCAACGCGATGCTGTGTCGTCGGAGGATTCGGGCTATGCCGCCGCCCGGTCGCTGCTCGCCAGCGGCAAGCCGTTCGATGCGATCTTTGCCGCCAGCGACCTGATCGCGATCGGCGCCATGCGCGCGCTCACCGAAGCCGGGCTGCGTCTGCCGCACGATGTCGCGATCATCGGCTTCGACGACATCCCGGCCGCCAGCCTGACCTCGCCGACGCTGACCACCGTGATGCAGGATCTGAAAGGCGCCGGAACGCTGCTCGTCGACGCGCTGCTGGCGCGGATCGACGACCGCCCGGTCGAGCGCACGATACTGCCCGCACGGCTGATCAAGCGGCAGAGTACGGCGGTTTAGGGGGTGTCGCGGGTTGGTTCTGGGGTGGGAAGCTGCCCTTCCCCCCTCTCCCGTCGGGAGAGGGATACGCAGGCTTGGTTGCGCAGCAACCTGGCCGAAGTTGGGTGAGCGGATCACCCACCGACTGCGAACACCAACCTCCGACACCCTCACCCAAGGGGAGAGGGCTTTATGGCCGCAACCGGTCAATCCCGCCCCTCCGCACGCATTCGTATACGTAACCGCACCACGCTTGCCCTACCCGGCCTGCCCTGCAATCCTTCGCGCCGACAAGAGCCGCCACGCGGCCACGGGGAGAGACAGATGGACAAGCCGCGGCAGGGCTTTGCCGGCCTTTGGAACATCAGCTTCGGCTTTTTCGGCATCCAGATCGGTTTTGCGCTGCAAAATGCGAATATGAGCCGCATCTTCCAGTCACTCGGCGAGGATATCGAGAAGCTTCCCGGCCTGTGGGTCGCGGCCCCGCTCACTGGATTGCTCGTGCAACCGATCATCGGCCACTTGAGCGACAAGACCTGGCTCGGCCGCCTCGGGCGTCGCCGTCCTTACTTCCTTGCCGGGGCGATCATGGCCGTGATCGCGCTGTTCGTGATGCCCGAAAGCCCGGCGATCTGGTTCGCCGCAATGATGCTGTGGATCCTCGACGCGTCGCTCAACATTTCGATGGAGCCGTTCCGTGCCTTTGTCGGCGACATGCTGCGCCGCGACCAGCACAGCGCGGGCTATGCGGTGCAGACCGCGTTCATCGGCGCCGGAGCGGTCGTCGGGTCGCTGTTCCCGACCCTGATGGAGGCGATGGGGGTCGCCAATGTCGCGCCGCCGGGACAAATTCCCGACACGGTCAAATATGCCTTCTGGTTCGGCGGTTTCGCATTGTTCCTGTCGGTGCTGTGGACCGTCGCCACGACGCGCGAATATGACCCTGCCGAAATGGCGGCGTTCGAGCCCGCGGCGAGCGCCGGCGAAGCCCCCGTCATCCGCGCGCTCGCCTCGCACAGCTATGCGAGCAGCCTGCTCTGGATCGCTGCTGGGGGCGCGGTCGTCGCGATCCAGATGCAGTTCGCGCTGCTGCGCGAGGTGCTGCTGCTCGGCGCGCTGCTGATTGGCTATGGCCTCGCCAGCATGCTCGCCATCGCGCTGGCGCGCGGCGGCAACGACAAAAATATCCTCTCCAGCATCGTCGGCGATTTCGCGGGCATGCCGCCGCTGATGAAGCGGCTGGCGCTCGTGCAATTTTTCAGCTGGTCGGCGCTGTTCATCATGTGGATCAACACGACGCCGGTGGTCACCCAATATCATTATGGCACCACCGACCCGGCGTCGGCGGCGTACCAGACCGGTGCCAACTGGGTCGGCGAGTTGTTCGCCATCTATAACGGCGTCGCCGCGATCGCCGCGCTGACCCTGCTGCCGTGGTTGTCGGCACGGATCGGCCAGGCACGCACCCACATCGCCGGGCTGGTGTGCGGTGCGATGGGTTTCGGCAGCTTTTTCCTGCTGCGCGACCCGAGCCACCTGATCGTCAGCGAGATTTTCATCGGCATCTTTTGGGCGTCGGTGCTCGCCATGCCCTATGCGATGCTCGCCTCCAGCCTGCCGCAGGCGAAACTCGGCATCTATATGGGGCTGTTCAACGTCTTCGTCGTCGTGCCGCAATTGCTCGTCGCGACAGTCATGGGATCGATCATGCAGGCGTTTTTCCCCGGCGAGCCGATCTACACCATGGCGTTCGCGGCGGCGACATTGCTGCTCGCCGCGCTCGCGATGCTGCGCGTCGTGCCGCTGATGCCCAGGGCCGGAACGACCGCCTAGCTCGACCAGCCGCCCGCCAGCGCCCGGAACAGCGCGATCTGGCGGCGCGAAATCTGGCCGTCCTGCGCCGCGAGCACCGCTTCGGCCTCGGCAAAGGTGCGTTCGGCGTCGAGCCATTCGAACGAATCGGAGGCGCCCTCCTGCCGCTTGACGCGAACGATCCGCGCCGCGCGTTCGGCCTGGTCGCGCGCCGCGCGCAGCGCCTGCCGCTGTTCGAGCGAACGCGCGTAGGACGACAGCGCGGTTTCGGTTTCCTCGAGCGCGCGCAGCACCGTTCCGTCAAATTCGGCGAGCGATGCCTGGGTATCGGCCTCGGTCGCCGCGATCCGCGCCCGCGCGGGTTCCTGGTTCGGGAAGGCCCAGTTGAGCAATGGCCCGAGCAGCCAGCGGATCGGCCCGCCGCCGAACACATCGCCGAAACCGGTGCCGGTCGACCCGGCCGAACCGCCGAGCATGATGCGCGGATAGAGGTCCGCCGTCGCAACGCCGATGCGCGCGGTGTCGGCGGCGAGGCGGCGCTCGGCGGCGCGAATGTCGGGCCGACGCTTCAGAAGCGCCGCCCCATCACCGACTGGGATCGGGTCGGTGATCTCGAGACTGATGTTACGATCCGCCGCGATGGCGGGGAGCGCCGCGGGGGCGCGACCGGTCAGAGTCGCGAGGCGGAACAAGGCCGCCTGCCGTTCAGCTTCGATGGAAGGAATGTCCGCAGACCGCTGGTCGCGCAGCGTCGTGATGCGCGCGAGATCCAAACCCGTTGCCATCCCGACCTCTTTGCGGCGTTCGGTGAGCTTCACCTGCTGGTCGAGCAGCTCGACGATACGGCGCGCGACGCCAAGCCGCGCCGCGCCCGACGCGGCGTCGGCATAGGCCTGCGTCGTGTCGGCGGCGACGATCACGCGCACCGCGTCGGCATTGGCCTCGGCAGCAGCGGCATCGCCGCGCGCCGCCTCGACCGAGCGGCTGACGCGACCGAACAGGTCGACTTCGTACGAGACGTTGATCCCGACATCCACCGCCCAGTCCTCGCGGTTCGCGTTCGCAAGGCGCTGGCCTTCGGGCATGCGGCCATAGTTGGCGCCAGCGTCGATCTCGCCCTGCGGCAGCCGGTTGGCACGCGCGCCGCGCAGGGATGCGCGGGCACGGGCGATATTCGCCACCGCAACGCGCACGTCGGTGTTGTTCGCCAGCGCATCGCCAACCAGCCCGTCGAGAACGGGATCGTGATAGAGGCGCCACCAGTCGCCCGCGACCGGGGCAAGCGACACGGCGGGGCTGTTGGCCGAAACGAACGGCCCGGTCGCCACCGGCGCCGACGCCGATTTGGGCTCGGCATAGTTGGGCCCGACCGCGCAGGCGGCGAGCGCGAGGGCCGAAGCGGCGGTGAGGATATTGCGGAGGATCATGATCCTTCTCCTGAAAATTCTATAGTTCAAAAGAGCCGCGTGCTCCCGCGAAGGCGGGAGCCCATCTCCTGCCGGTGCAAGTTGGAACCGGCCGGAGATGGGTCCCCGCCTTCGCGGGGACACACGGATGGGACAGGGGTATTTTCATCATTCCGCCGGAACCGGCAGCGCCGTCCCGTGATCGTCCGACCCGCGCCGCGCGCGCCGCTCGGCCGACCAGATGCTGAGCGCGCGGGCGACGACGTAGAAGGTCGGGGTGAAGATGAGGCCGAACGCCGTCACGCCGAGCATGCCGAAGAAGACCGCGGTGCCGAGCGCCTGGCGCAGCTCCGCCCCTGCCCCGCTCGCGATCAGCAGCGGCACCGCGCCAAGGATGAAGGCGAAGCTGGTCATCAGGATCGGGCGCAGACGGTCGCGCGCGGCGCGCACCGCGGCTTCGATCGGCGACAGCCCATCTTCTTCCTCGGCCTGCTTGGCGAATTCGACGATCAGGATCGCGTTCTTCGCCGCCAGCGCGATGAGTACGACCAGCCCGATCTGCGTCAGGACATTGTTGTCCATGCCGCGCAAATTGACCCCGACCATCGCCGCAAGCAGGCACATGGGCACGATGAAGATGATCGCCAGTGGCAGCATAAGGCTTTCATATTGCGCCGCGAGCACGAGGAAGACGAAGACCACCGCAAGCGCGAAGACGATGCCCGCAGTGTTCGCCGCCGCCTTCTGCTGGAAGGCGATGCCGGTCCATTCGGTGCCATAGCCCGCAGGCAAGGTTTCGCTCGCCAGCTTTTCCATCGTCGTCAGCGACGCACCCGAGGACGAGCCCGGCGCGGTGTCGCCGTCGATCTCGACCGCGGGGAACAGGTTGTAGCGCGTGACGCGATAGGGTCCCGTGCGATCCTCGAAATTGGCGACCGATCCGATCGGCACCATCGCGCCGCTGTTCGACCGCGTCTGAAGATTGGCGATATCGGCGACGGTCTGGCGATAGGGGGCATCCGCCTGTGCGGTGACGCGATAGGTGCGGCCGAGCAGGTTGAAGTCGTTGACGAACGCCGACCCCAGATAGACCTGCAACGCTTCGAACACGCGTTCGGGCGGCACGCCCAGCATATTCGCCTTTGCCCGGTCGATATCGGCGAAAATGCGCGGGTTGGTCGGATCGAAGAAGGTGAAGACGTTCGCGAGGCCGGGGGTCTGGTTTGCCTTGCCGATCAGATTGTTGGTCTCGTTCGCGAGCGCGGCATAGCCGTTGCCGCCGCGGTCCTGCACGATCATGCGGTAACCGCCCGCCGAGCCGATCCCCTGGATCAGCGGCGGCGGGATCACGACGATCTGTGCGTCGGTGATGTCCGCCGTATTGGCGCGCGCCTGGTTCATGATGTCGTCGAAATTGACCCCGAGCTTGCCGCGCTCCTCGAAGGATTTGAGCGGAAAATAGGCGGCGGCCGAGTTCGGCGCGAGCGTCTGCGACGGGCCGTCGAAACCCGCGAGCATCACCGAGCCGAGGACGCCTTCGATCGGCAGCACGCGCGCGGCGACCTTTTTGAGGACCGCATCGGTGCGTTCGACCGAGGCGCCCGAGGGCAGTTTGGCGACGACGAGGAAATAGCCCTGATCCTGCGCGGGGATGAAGCCGGTCGGCGTCGCCCAGAACAGGCCCGCGGTCGCAGCGATCAGGCCGGCATAGGTGACCATCATCTTCTTCGGCGCACGCACCAGCCGATCGGTCAGACGCGCATAGCCATCGCTCATCTTCTCGAAATTGCGATTGAAGCTGTCACCGGCACGGTGGACGCGCTGCATCAGCCAACCCTCGTCCTGGCTCGGCGCGTGCGGCTTGAGCAGGATCGCCGCGAGCGCGGGCGACAGGGTGAGCGACAGCACCAGCGAGATGATCGTCGCGGTCGAGATCGTCACCGCGAACTGCTGATAAAAGGCGCCCGACAGCCCGGTGAGGAACAGCGTCGGCACGAACACCGCGCAGAGCACGAGCACGATCGCGACGAGCGCGCCCGACACCTCGTCCATCGAGGTGTGCGCGGCGTCGCGCGGGGACAGGCCATGCTCCATATTGCGTTCGACATTCTCGACGACGACGATCGCGTCGTCGACGACGATGCCGATCGCGAGCACCAGCCCGAACAGCGAGAGGTTGTTGAGGCTGTAGCCGAACGCCGCCAACACCACGAACGTGCCGATCAACGATACCGGGATCGCCAGCACCGGAATGATCGCGGCGCGCCATTTCTGGAGGAACACCAGGATCACGATCACCACTAGGATCACCGCCTCGATCAGCGTTTCCATCACCGCGTCGATCGACTGGGCGATAAACTCGGTGGGATTATAGATGACGCGATATTCGAGGCCCTTGGGAAAGCTTTTCGATGCCCCCGCCATTTCGGCCTCGACCGCCTGCGCCGCCGCGAGGGCGTTCGAACCCGGACGCTGGAAGGTCGCGAGAATGACGGTCGGATCGCCCGACAGATAGGTGTTCGAATTATAGTCCGATGCGCCAAGTTCGACGCGCGCGACGTCCGAGACGCGCACCTGGCGCCCGTCGGCATCGCTGCGGATGACGATGTTCGCGAAATCGGCCGGGTCGGTGAGGCGACCCTGCGTTTCGACGTTCAACTGGAAGCTGCTGCCATTGGCGTTCGGCGGCTGGCCGAGCGAGCCCGCGGCGACCTGCACATTTTCGCGGCGCAGCGCCGCGACGATCTCGCCCGCGGTCAGATCGAGCGCGGCGGCGCGGCCGGGGTCGATCCAGACGCGCATCGCATAGTCTCGGTTGCCGAACAGACGCACGTCGCCGACGCCATCGATACGGCTCAACCGGTCGCGGAGCTGGGTCAGCGCATAATTGGAGATATAGGCGCGATCGAGCGACTTGTCGGGGGAGACGAGGTTCACGATCAGCAGGAAGTCGGGCGACGTCTTGCGTGTTACGACGCCGAGGCGCTGCACCGTTTCGGGCAGGCGCGGGGTCGCAATCGCAACCCGGTTCTGCACCAGGACCTGCGCGGCATCGAGGTCGGTGCCGATCTTGAAGGTCGCGGTGATGGTGACGACGCCGTCGCCGGTCGACTGGCTGCTCATATAGAGCATATTGTCGACGCCGTTGATTTCCTGCTCGATCGGCGCCGCCACCGTTTCGGCGACGGTCTCGGCCGATGCGCCGGGGTAGCTTGCGGTCACGGTCACCGTCGGCGGGACGATGTCGGGATATTGCGACACGGGCAGCCCGATATAGGCGACCGCACCGACGATGGTGATGATGATGGCAAGCACCGCGGCAAAGATCGGCCGGTCGATGAAAAAGTGGGATAGGCGCATCGGAGAGCCCCTGTCTGGAAAACTACTCTGGTCACCCCTCCCGCTTGCGGGAGGGGCAGCGAGACTTGCGAGCTTTGCTCGCTAGTCGCAGTGGGGAGGGCAGCGAAACGTCACAGGCCCTCCCCCGACCCCTCCCGCAAGCGGGAGGGGAGAAGAATGATCACCTCGCGAAAGTCGCCTGCGCCGACACCGGTTCGACCGCTGCGGCCGCACCCTTCGGAGGTGCCGTGGCCGCGATCTTGCCCGTCTTGGTCACTGCCTTGGTGCCGGGCCGTGCGAACTGGTATCCGGTGATCACGACCTGGTCGGTCGGGGTCAGTCCCGAACGGATGACGCGCAGGCCATCGACTTCGGGGCCAAGCTCGACCGGCTTCGCGGCGACCATGCCGTCCTTGCCGACGACATAGACGATCTTGCGCGCCTGATCGGTCTGCACCGCCGCCGCCGGGACCAACAGCGCGCGCGCCGTCTGGCCGGTCGACAGGCGCATGTTGCCGAACATGCCGGGGGTCAGAAACATTTCGGGGTTGCGGAAGCTGGCCCGGGCGCGGATCGTGCCCGACCGCGGGTCGAGACCATTGTCGGTAAAGTCGAGCTGGCCCTTCCAGCGATAGTCGCTTTCATCCTGCAGGCGCACCTCGACCGCCGCTCCTTTATCGCCGCCTTCGCGCTTGGTCTTGAGGAACAGCGCCTCCGAACCCTGGAAGGTGAAATAGACGGGGTCGAGCGCGTTGATCGTCGTGAGCAGCGTGCCGCCAGCGTCGCCCGCCGACACGAGGTTGCCGGCATCGATCTGGCGGTCCGAAATGCGGCCGCTGAGCGGCGCACGGACGACGGTGAATTCGACGTCGAGCGAACGCGCCGCAATACGGGCGTCGGCACCGGCGAGCGCGGCATTAGCCGCATTGACGCGGGCCCGCAGCCGGTCGATCTCGCTCTGCGACACCGCCTCGACCTCGACGAGCCGTCCGGCGCGGTCGAGTTCGAGGCGGGCGAGCGCGAGGTCGCTCCGCGCGCTCGCCGCCGACGCGCGCGCTTCGGCGAGCGCGGCGCGATAGGGGCGCGGGTCGATGGTGAAGAGCGGCTGGCCCTGGCGGACGATCTGGCCGTCGGTGAAGTGGATCGCGGTGATCGCACCCGAAACGCGCGGCCGCACCTCGACCGCCTTCGACGCTTCGAAACGGCCGATATATTCGTCCCACAGCGTCACGTCGCGCGCGATCGGCGCGGCGACGGTGAGCACCGGGGCGGGCGCGGCAGCGGCGGGCGGCGCGCCGTCGCGCAGCAACCACCAGGCGCCAACGACCAGAACGAGGAACGCGGCGATCCATCCGGCGCGGCGACCGCGCGCGGGCCGCAATAATGTTCTGAGTTCGCGGCGGACCGTCGCATCGGCGGGGTCGAGCTTTTCGATAGGGGTGTGGACGGTCATGAAGGTGCCCTCTTCTTTTCGTTCGGTTCGAATGCGCCGGGGGCGCAAAACTTCTCAGCCCCAAAAGCAGCCACTTTCGGATCGGCGTCGAATCAGCTCATGTTGCTAGACGGCCCTCTGCGAAGAGGACGACCGCCTCCGGTGGCTCGCATGCCTGATGCGCGCGCCGGCTCCCTATTATGTCTTGCGAGCGGGCGCCAACCAGCGCCCGATCGGAACACAGTCCATCCCCAGGATATATGCGGTTTTGAAAGTTCCGACCGCCGCACGAACTTTGTCGCGCGGCGGTCGGTCTCGGGGGAGAGACTGTCTTTGTGTACTGAGTGGTATATAAGTCGTTTTGCGCTGCGTCAAGCGCATTATGTACCGAGCAGTAAAAATATTTCTATCAGCGCCCCGGCCACAGCTTCAGACTGGTTTCGACCAGCCGTTCGAGCTCGGCGCGCGTCGCGCCTGCACCCGCCTGCACCGCCATGCCCTGGTTCACCGCAATCAGGAACTGCGCCAGGCCATCGGGATCGGTATCGGCCGGAAAATCACCCTCGGCCTTGGCCCGCGCGAATCGATCGAGCATCGCGCGCTTTGCCGCGGCGCCGCGTTCGACCACGGCCTCGCGGATGCATTCGGCCTCGGCCCCGCAGGCCACCGAACTGATGACGCCAAGGCACCCATTGGGATTGTCAGGGCATGTGTACATGTCGAGCGCGCCGTACATCAGCCGTTCGGCGACCCCGCGCGCGGTCGGCGCCTCGAGCGCGGCACGCATATAATCGGCCTTTTCGCGCTCATAGAGATCAAGCGCCTTGTTGAAGAGTGCTTCCTTGTTGCCGAAAGCGGCGTAAAGGCTGGGCTTGGTAATCCCCATCGCCTCGGTGAGATCGGCCATCGAGGCGCCCTCATAGCCCTTTGACCAGAACACCCGCAGCGCCGCAGCAAGCGCGGCATCGACGCAAAATTCGCGCGGACGGCCCTTGTGTGGCGGAGCGACAGTGGTGGCTTCGATTTCCATAACGGCTGGTATATAAGTGACGCGGCGGGAAATGTCCAGTGGCGCCAAACCCGGCCCTGGGAGACGCGAGCCGGCGCGATTTCATGATCGGAACGGGCCGAATCGCGCGTCGGAAGCACTCGCCTCGGCGAGCGCCCACACTGCTGCCAAAAGCGAAATGCCGCTGGCAATGGCCAGCAGCAGCATTGTCGATGGCGAGGGTTCCAGCGCCAGCCAGTCTTGCCACCCATCCCGCATCGTCGGCACCGAACCGAGGCCCGCCACACAGGCGGCCATGCCGGTCGTGACCCCGGCCGCGATCGGCCAGGCCCGGTAACCCCGCGGCCGCGAGGGCAATTGCGTCATCACCCGCTCGCAAAACCCATCGGCCGGAACGGGGCCATCAAAGGCGTCGCGCAGCAGCGCGTCCAAGCTATCGTCGGCGGGGTCGGTCATGACAATTTTTCCTTCCGGGAGCCATCCTGCCATTCGGCCAGCAACACGCGCAGCTTCGCCTTGCCGCGCAGCATATGCGACTTCACCGTGCCGAGCGGCATCTCGAGCACATAGGCGGCTTCGTCATGGCTAAGGCCGAGCTGCACGCAGTGGAGCAGCACCCTTTGCTCGTCGGGCGACAGCTGATCCATCGCGCGCGCGATGTCGAATTGCAGATCTACCGGGTGCGGCGCGGGTATCGGCGCGGTTGGCGCCACATCACGGATGGCGTCCGGAGCCATCGGCTGTTTCCGCCGCGCCTGCAGGAAACAAGTGAAAGCGATCCGATAGAGCCATGTGGAAAAGCGCGCCTCGCCGCGAAACTGATCCAGCTTGCGCCACGCCAGCAGAAAGGTTTCCTGGGCCAGATCGTCGGCGCGGGCATGGTCGCCGTGCAACAGCCGCCGCAATTGCGCCCGCACCGTGCCTTGGTGGCGGCGCAACAGCTGCTCGAAAGCGCGGACGTCGTTCGTCAGCAGCGCCCGCGCCACCAACGCCCGATCGGTCCGCGCCTCGGCAGCCACATCAGCCACGCAAGGCGTCGCGCCGGTTCAGCCACCAGCTGGCCAGATAGCCAAGGCCGGTCATCAGCGGCAGCAGCCCCAGCCCCCACAGGCGCCCTACTCCCATCCCGTCGTCGAGTTCGAACGGCAGCGCGGCGAACATCGCCATCAGCCCGATCCCGCCGCCGATCAGCACCAGCGCGCGGCGGCGCTCGGAATAGGCGGTGTGCGGCTCGACCAGCAGCTCAGCGGGCAGCTCGACACCCTTGTCGGCCAGCTGGAGCAGCGTCCGGTAACGCGCCTGCGTCTGCAGATAGCGATAGCGCAGGACGATCAGCACGATCAACACGGGCGGCAGCAGGACGGCCAGCGGAATGATCAGGAATTCAGGCAGCATGATGGCGTCTCCGGAAAAATGGTGTCGGACAATCGTGGACGGACATTATGGCTTCGCACCCGCTGCCGCCAGCAGATCGGCGATGCGCTCCGACAGCAGCATCGCAGCGTGGGAATCGCCTTGATTGCGGGTGATCGCCACCACGGCGCCGCTTTCCCAGACGATCGCGAGGTTCGCGTTCATTCCCGGCGCCCCACCGGCATGGCCGCGGATATGGCGGCCGTGCGACGGCCGGTCGCCGAACCCCGCGGCATAGGCGCCCGGCCCCGCCGGCACGGCATCGGCGAACATCTTGTCCAGCGTTGGTGCCTTGACCAGCTTGCCACCGCGCAAGGCGGCAGCGAAGCGGAGTAGGTCGGCGTTGGTCGAATAGCCGCCGCCCGCCGGACTGCCCTTGAACGGCAAGGTCATCCAGTTCGCCTTCCATTCGGTCGAGAAGGGGCCGTCGAGGAAATAGCCGGTGGCGAGGTTCGGCGTGACGTCCGCTAGGCTGTCGAAGCCGCTGGCGGTCATGCCCGCGGGGACGAATATGTGACGCTGGATATAGTCGAAATAATTCTCGCCCGACCTATTTTCGACAATGCGCCCGAGTAGGATATAACCCGCATTGCTGTAGTTCCAGTCACCCCCCGGTTCGCCTGCCCGGGGCTGGCGCGCGATCAGATCGAGATAATCGGCCGGATCGACGAACTTTTCGCGGTTCTGGAAAAATTCCGGCACGAAGAAATCGCCGATGCCCGCCGTATGGTGGAGGAGCTGCCAGACGGTTATCTTCGCCGCTGCCGCCTGATCGGGATATTCGGGCACCAGCTCAGCCAGCGTCGAATCCCACGATAATTTGCCCGCCTCGACCAGCTGCGCGATCGCGACCGCGGTGAACATCTTGTTCATCGATCCGATACGGAATTTGGTCTGCTGGTCCACCGGCACGGCAAAGGCGCGATCGGCCAAGCCGCGGCATTCGTCGAAGAAGATTGCGGCGCCATCGGATATGGTGAGACAACCCGAGAAATCGGACGAGCGGACGAACTGGTCCAGCGTCGCTTTCGCCAAGCGCGCGATCTCGGGGCGCGAGGCGCCGTCCTCGGGCCAGCCATCGTAGAGCGCGGGATCGTCGATCGCCACCAGATCGGCCATCGCCAGCTTGCCGGGCTGCGCCGGATCGGGCAGCAGGACCAGCACCGCATATTGCCCGGTACGGCGCGCCTTGATCGTCAGGACGAGCATGCCCGGCGGCCCCTGCGTCCGCGCGTCGACAAATTCGATCTCGCCGCTATCGCGCACCGCGGAGGACAGCTTGCCGATAAAATCGGCCTTGTCGGTGTCGGCGATCGCAGACGACAGGATCGTCGTCGCCCAGCTCGCGATGGCTTGCGGATCGTCATTGTTGATATGCTCGATCAGCGCGCTGCCAATGCTGCCGGTAGCGGTATCGGGCATGGTGGTCACGGGCTGCGCCGCCGCTGGCGCGGGAATGAGCAGGCACAGGCCGCCTAGCAAGGCGGTAAGTCGGGCAGGAAAACGCATCATCGACATCCTCTCAAAGACCGCCATGGGCCAGCGGTGTTCGTGTCGATGCGTTTGATGCGTGCACCAGGCCAATTGGATGCAAGGCGTTGGCCCGATGACAATTTGGGCGTCGATCTGACGCCGAGCGCGCTGGTGAAGAAGGGTCGCAGCGGCTCCCGGAGAAACAAGATGCCAGCCGCATTAGAACTCCGCCGACTGTGGTCAGAACAGATTTCGCGACCTGTTGGGCATTATCGCGCCGGGGCAAGCCTTCATCCTTCCCCACGAGCAGGCAATCTTGAAATTAGCGCAGTTTCGGCGTCCGAAGTCCGTTACTGGCGATTTCGACCTGAAAGCAGCCTGACCGCTATCCGTCAGATCTCCCGACGGGCTTGGCGCCGTCAATCATCGCGATGCGGGATCGGTGCGAACCGTCGCCCTGCGGTATTATCCCCACCGGCTGAGCCGGACGAACAGCGCGGTACCCAGGCCCATGGTTATCATCGCCCCGGCAGACAGCGTAAACACGCCCCAGAGAGGGGCCGAGCGCTCGACCAAGATTGCCCCGCCGATGACAATGACGGCCAGCCGCAGCGCCTGGGCGGCGATCGCGCCGCCGACCCGGCCTGCACCTTGAGAGGCAAAGTAGAGACAAAGGCCGAGGCCGAAGAATGCGAACCCGACCGCGGCGATGCGCAGATAGGCGTAAGCCGTATCGCGCACGTCCGGCACGCTGGTGAACAGGTCGACCCACAGCCAGGGAAATAAACCGGCGATGAGGCCGAGAAGGCCGAGGGCGGCCGCCGCCACCCCGCCCGCCGTCCAGGCGATCCTTCGCGCCCGATCGACGTTCGCCGCGCCGATCGCTGTCCCGACCAGCGGCACCGATGCGACCCCGACCGAAAATGCGATGGGGATGAGAAGGAATTCCAGCCGCACGCCGATGCCGTACCCGGCAAGCGCTTGCGGCCCGAAGCGTGCCACGATGCCCGTGAGCACCAGGATCGCGGCAACCGACAATAGCGGTGACAGCATCGCCACCGCGCCGATGCGCAGGATGTCCTTGAACCGCGCGATCGACAACAGTCCGGCCGCAAAGCGTAAGGGAAGACGGGCGCGGTCCGATCTAAGGTGCCACAAAAGGAAAACGCCGGCGAACGAGAAGGCCACCAGTTGACCTGCAGCGACCCCCGCTATGCCGAGCCGGGGGAATGGTCCCAAACCAAGGCCAAGAGCGCCGCCAATGGCAACCTGGCCGAACCCCGCGGCAAGCAGCGTCCCAGCCGGGACCGCCATATTGCCAGATCCCCGGGCGATGGACGCGAGGGTGTTCGTGAGCCAGATTCCGACGATAGCCCAGGCGGCGACGTTGGAAAACGCCAGGGCTTCACCGAGCACCAGACCCGAGCCGCCCAATGTCCGGTATACGGCCGGACCGAAAGCGAGCACCGCCGCGGTGAATATCATTCCGAAGACGGCGGCGATGACGAGCGAGCACAGCGCCAGTGCCTGCGCCCGGTCGCGGTCGCCCGCGCCGAGCGCGCGGCTCACGGCGCCCGACACGGTGCCCCCCATTGCGCCTGCGGACAGCATCTGCATCAGCATGAAGATGGGAAAGGCGAGTGCAATACCGCCCAGCGAAGCCACGCCGAGCGAACCGACATAGACTGTTTCGGCGATCGAGACGACCGCGGCGGAGCACAGCGCGATCAGGTTCGGCAAGGTCAGCCGCAGCAATGTGGGCAATATCGCGCCCGAGAGCAGCATTTCACCACGCGTGTCGGGTGCCCTCGCCACTTCCAGCCTGGCGCCGCCGGTGACGACCGTCACGCCGACATCACCAGCAAAGTCGACGTCGCAGAAGCAAGCAGATTCCCGTCGGCGTCTGTCAGGCGCGCTTCGACGAACGCGACCCTGCGACCCATGCTGATAACGACGCCGTCCGCGCGAACCTTGCCGGTGCCGTCGGTCATCGCCTTATGATAAGCGACTTTCAGCTCTAGCGTCGTGAAGCTCTGATCATGCGCAAGGCGGCTTGCCACCGCGATGCCGCAAGCGGAATCGAGCAAAGTCGCCGCATAGCCGCCGTGGATCGTACCCATCGGATTATAGGCATGCCGCCCTGGCACCCCTTCAAAAACCGCGCGGCCATATTCGACTTCCACGAGCGCGAAGTCGAGCGTTTCGCCGATCGGTGGACGGCCGCCCGCCGCCAGCAAGGCGCGAACCCGCGACAAGCCGTCGGGCGCTTTCTCGGTCGCAGCATCCGCGCTCACAAGCCGAGCCTTTCGGCGATCGCGTGGAAACAATCGCGCAGGATCGCGTCGGATTGGGCGCCCGGGCCGACAGCGCGAGCCAGGCTGACGGCACCCACCATTTGCGCCACCATGGCGCGCGCATCCGCATCGGGATGCGCGCGCGGCAGACGCGACAACGCCTGTTCGATGCGCCGCGTCATCCGGTTCAGGCCGACGACGAAGTTTTCACGGGCGTGCGCCTCGGTCCGGCCGATGTCAGCCGCCAAGGTCGGCAACGGACAGCCTCGATCCGGCCGGTCGCGATGCGATGCCGACAGATAGCCCTGCAGAAAGGCGCGCAAGGCCGCGCGAAGATCGTCGCCATCGTGCGCCGACAAATCGCGAAGCCCTCCGCCGCGTTCCCCCGCATCGGTGAACATCTCCAGGACCGCCTCGGCGACGAGCGCATCCTTGGAGCCGAAATGGGCATAGAATGCGCCATGCGTCAGGCCAGCGTCGGCCATGACGTCCGCAACCGAAACCTTATGTGGTCCCTTGGCACGCAGCTGCTTCGCCGCAGCTTTTAGAATGCGACTTTTAGATTCAGCCTTGTGATCCGATCCGTATCGCATCCATCGCTCCTTTATATGATCGCTATAATACTATCGGGATCATGAGAGCAAATATATTCCGAAGGGCGTCAGGAGTTCGGTGCGCTGCCAAGCCGCGGGCGGGATGGTCAAAGCGCCAGCGAGAGGCGCAGAACGGAACGGGCGCACAATTGCGCCACCGCGTGGTCGAAACCGTCGATCTTGCCGTTCGATAGATCATGCGGGCCGTCAGCGCGGCTGAGCGGTTGAATATTCGCCGCGAAGAGAGGATTCGGAAATTGCGGGAGGCCTTCTCAAGGCTGTCCCGCACCATCAATGCGTCCTCTTTTGCGACCAAACCACATGGCGCGCAGCACATTGTCCTTCTTTCTGTCATGATGCCAGAAGGCCGCAAAAATGTGCAGGCTTACGATGGTGAGCAGCAGCCAGGACAAACCGAAATGAGCCCAGTACGCCGGTCCGACCAACGGCTTGGACTTTTCGATGATGCCGGGCACCGTGAACAAACCGAAGAATTTTGTCGGGCTTCCGAAGGCCGACGATGCAATCCAACCCGACATCGGTACGATGAACATCAGGGCATAGAGAGAGCGATGTGTCCACAGCGAAAGGCGTTCTTCGAGCGGCGCAAGTTCGGCGGTCTTGGGCCTTGGATTTCGCCACTTCCAGATCAGGCGCAGAATTGCGCCTTTTCGCTGGCGAAACCGTCTATTGTTTGGTTCGATGAATATGGTTGGAGGCCCGAGCCGGAATCGAACCGGCGTGCGCGGATTTGCAGTCCGCTGCGTCACCACTCCGCCATCGGGCCTCATGCCAAATTGCCGCATCCTAGAGGATGGGCCGGGTGTTGGACGGCGCCGCTAGTGAGGGGGTTTCGCCGCCTTGTCAAGGATTCGGCTGCGAGCCGCCCCGCCCCCGTGATCCGGGGTTGGCGGCACCGGCGTTGCCAGCTATGCGCGTCTATGCGGGCAGAGGCTGTATTACTATTGCAATACAGCACGGGTTGGGCTAGAGCTGCCCCGCACAGGTTCATGTTCCCAGGGAATCGGAAAAGGCTGATGGCGACCAAGTTTAGCGAAATCACCGCGGCGGACATGCGCGCTGCCATGATCGACAGCCAGCTGCGCACCAACGACGTCATCGACGCGGCGGTCGTCGGCGCGATGGGGGCGGTGCCGCGCGAGGCGCATGTCCCCGCGCATCTGGCCAGCGTTGCCTATATGGACCGGCCGATCGCACTGGGCCATGGCCGCGCGCTCAACGCGCCGCTGGTCACCGGCCGCATGCTGGTTGCCGCCGGTATTCGCCCCGGCATGCGCGTGCTGCTGATCGGCAGCGCGACCGGCTATACCGCCGCGCTGCTGGCGCGGCTCGGCGCCGAAGTGCATGCGGTTGAAGAACAGGCCGATCTGATGGCGATGGCGCAAGCCGCAACCCCCGACGCCGCCATCCATTGGGTCGCCGGCCCGCTGAGCGCCGGTGCGCCCGGCGCCGCGCCGTTCGAGCGCATTATCATCGACGGCGCGATCGAAACGCTGCCCGACGCGCTGGCGGCGCAACTGGCCGAGGGCGGCCGCTTGGTCACGGCACGCCGCGAGGGCGCGGTGACGCGGCTCGTTCAGGGCGTGAAGGCCGGCGGCGCGGTGCCGCTGCGCAGCTTTGCCGACATGGACGCCGCGCCGCTGCCCGGCTTTGCGACCCCGGCGGGCTTCCGGTTTTAAAGCCAATCCCCTCCTCGTTTCAGGCTGACATGACGATGCTCGATACCGATAAGAAACGGCCTCTCCCCCGCGCGCGCTGGCTCGCCGGGCTGGCCGTCGGCGCCTTGACGCTGTCGTCCGCCGCGCATGCCGAAACGCTGCAGGAGGCGCTGGCCAAGGCGTATGAGAACAACCCGACGCTGACCGCGGCGCGCGCCGGTCAGCGCGCGAACGACGAAAATGTTCCGATCCAGAAATCGGGCGGATTGCCCAACGTCGGGGTCGGGGTCGATTATCAGGAAAATCTCGTCCTGCCCGGCAACAGCTTTTTCTCACCGAAACGCTTCGTCAGCGTCGGCGGCCAGGTTTCGGTGCCAATCTATCGGGGCGGCGCGGTACGCAATGCGGTGAAGGCCGCCAAATTTCGCGTCGAAGCGGGTCAGGCCGACCTGCGCGCGACCGAAGCGAGCATTTTTTCGCAGACCGTCGGTGCCTATATGGACGTCATTCGCGATCAGGCGATCGTTCAGCTGAACCAGAAGAATGTTTCGGTGCTGCGAACGAATTTGCAGGCGACCAGCGACCGCTTCGAAATCGGCGACCTGACCCGCACCGACGTCGCCCAGTCGCAGGCGCGGCTGGCGCTGGCCGAGGGCGATCTGCGGACCGCCGAGGCGAATCTGATTGCCAGCCGCGAATCCTATGTGCGACTGGTCGGCGACGCGCCGGTCGACCTGGAGCAGCCGCCGCAACTGCCGAACCTGCCCGCCTCGCCCGACGAGGCGGTTGCGATCGCGCTGACCAGCAATCCTGACATCGACGCGGCGAATCAGATCGTCAACGCCAGCCGCGCCGACATCGGCGTCGCGCGCGCCGGGCGACTGCCCAAGCTGTCGGCGACGACCAGCGGGGGCTATAACAACAACCTGAATTCGGTGAACGATCCGACATCGGAAAATACGACAAAAAGCGCTTCGGCCGGGCTATCGCTGACGATCCCGATCTTTCAGGGCGGACGGCCGTCGGCGCAGGTGCGCCAAGCGCAGTCGCGGACCAGCCAGGCGATCGAAAATTATGTCGAGGTCGAACGCAGCGTCATCGCGCAGACCCGCGGGGCCTATGCCGCGTGGCAGGCGAACGAGCAGATCATCGCCGCGACGCAGCAGGCGGTGAGCGCCAACGGCCTGT
>VFQO010000488.1_pt1 | contig 41851 bp, 41 predicted proteins | sample 3512331 | NCBI WGS metagenome assembly VFQO01 (sample SAMN10412371, study PRJNA504923) | tailings metagenome | isolation source: Replicate 3 from Balatoc abandoned mine | place: Philippines: Itogon, Benguet | collected 2017-08-28 | reverse complement strand
AGACCTGGATGCCGCCGAGAAATTCGCGCAGGCCCGAGACCGCAATCTCGCGCACTAGAATGACCAGCCCCGCAATCACATGGACATCGCCCGCATAGGGGCCGCGCAGATAGCCCTGCGCGGTCAGCACCAGGATCACGGCGGCGACCATGATCTTGTCGGCAATCGGATCGAGGAAGATGCCCAGCTTCGAGACCGTCCCCTGCGCGCGCGCCAGATAGCCGTCGAAGAAATCGGTGATGGCGATCACACAATAAAGCACGAAGCCGATCAGATAGCCCGCGCGCCATTCCGGCCACCACAGGAAGAAAGCCAGCAGCGGCACCGCGAAGATGCGCGAACAGGTGAGGATATTGGGCAGGCTCGACATAGGGTTTCCGCCACCCCTCTAGCGCGCCCGGAGCCAAGGCAAAACCCCCGGACTGCGCCGACCTGCGATTTGCACACGGCCAGCCGCTGGTGGCTGCCCACCACTTTTGCGCTCTTGTGAAAGCCTTCCCCCGCGCTATGTGCCGAGGGATAACAGGGAAGCGCCAGCACACAACCCGCATGACCACATCGACCGATCTGCTGCGCTCGCGGCGCTTTGCCCCGCTGTTCGTCACCCAGCTCCTCAACGCGCTCAACGACAATCTCTACAAGAACGCGATGGTGCTGTTCATCGTCTACCAGCTCTATGATTCGCCGGAGATGGAGACGCTGATCAGCGGGGTTGCGACCGCGCTGTTCGTGCTGCCCTTCGTGCTGTTCTCGGCCACCGCCGGCCAGCTTGCCGACATGCGCGACAAGACCCGGATCATCCGCTGGATCAAGTTTGCCGAGATCATCATCATGGCCGTGGGCGCCGCCGGGCTGCTGATGGCCGCGCGCGGCATGGCGGTGGAAAGCGTCGCGATCCCGCTGATGTTCGCCGCGCTCTTCGCGATGGGCGTCCACTCGACCTTCTTCGGCCCGATCAAATACGCGATCCTGCCCCAGCATCTCGAGGACGACCAGGTGCTCGCCGGGACCGGCCTCGTCGAGGCCGGGACCTATGTGGCGATCCTTTCGGGCATGATCCTGTCGGCCGTCTTCACAGTCAACGAGAGCACGGTTGCGGTGATCGCGATTGCCATCATCGGCTATGCCGTGTGCCGCTTGGTGCCGCCCGCACCTGCCCAGTGCGAGGAGACCAAAGTCGACTGGAACCCGATCCGCGCCTCCAAAGACCTCATCGCCTTCTCGATGGGCAATATCGAGCTGCGCTATTCGGTGCTGGCGATCAGCTATTTCTGGGCCATAGCGGCGATCCTCGGTACGCAGTTCTTCCCGCTCGCCAAGAACGTGCTGCTGGCCGACAAGCAGGTGGCGATGGTGATGCTGGTGGCCTTCTCGGCCGGGATCGCGATCGGATCGGTGGCGATCAACGCGCTTCTGAAGGGCGAGATTTCCGCGCGCCATTCGGCCGTCTCGGTGCTGGTGATGGGGGCGCTGCTGATCGGCTTCTACCTGATCTGCCGGACCTGGAACCTCGCACCGCAATCGGGCGGGCTGTTCACCGTCACCGAATTCCTTGCCCAGCCGCTGGCCTTGCTGCTGGTGGCAAACCTGCTGCTGATCGCGGTGGCAGGGGGCATGTTCGTGGTGCCGCTCTACGCCTTCCTCACCACCCGGGTCGACAAGTCCGAAGCCTCGCGCTCGGTGGCAGCGAACAACTTCATTTCCTCGGTGTTCATGGCAGTGGGAGCGGGGGTTGCCGGAGTGCTCGGCTTCTTCGGCATCCCTCTGGCCGAGCAGTTGCTGCTGAGCCTTGCGCTGTGCCTCGTCTCGGCCAACCTTGCGCGCAAGCTGCACCGGGTCGAGGCGCAGCGCAGCGCCTAGGTGCAGGCGGTCAGATGATGAAGGTGAACACCGCCAGCGTCATCGCCACATAGCTGCTCGCCACGCCGCGCACATCTTCCATCGTCAGCCGCCACAGGCTTTCCGCCGGGATCGGGTGCAGGTCGCGCTTCACATGGGGAGGCAGGCTGGCCCGGAACCAGTGGCGGGCGCTTTCATCAGTCAGGACGAGGCTGCGGCGCATAAGGTGATTCTCCCTTGGCTTGGCCTCAGGTTTAAGACTTTCTTAACTATTGAAAACCGCTTGCGACGGACCTGTCGCAGCATGGGACAGGGCGAGTTTGCACCCGCGTGCCGGCGGCGTTAGAGCCCCGCATCAGGACGACGGGAGAGTTTTGCCATGACCGATTCCACCAGCCCGCAAGCCACGCGCAGCGCTGCTGCGCTGCTGGTCGATTGCCTTGCGGAGCAGGGCGCGACGCGGATCTTCACTGTGCCGGGCGAAAGCTTCCTCGCCGTGCTCGATGCCCTGCCCGACCGCCCCGAGATCGACGTTGTGACCTGCCGCCAGGAAGGGGGCGTCACCTTCATGGCCTGTGCCGATGGCGCAATGACGGGCCAGCCGGGGATCGCCTTCGTCACCCGCGGCCCGGGCGCGACCAATGCCTCGATCGGCGTCCATGTGGCGCATCAGGATTCGCAGCCGATGATCCTGTTCGTGGGCGATGTGGCGCGCCCGGCGCAGGGGCGCGAGGGGTTCCAGGAGGTCGATTTCACCGCCTTCTTCTCGCCGATCTGCAAATGGGCCGCGCGGATCGACGATCCGGCGCGCATCCCCGAATATATCGCCCGTGCCTTTGCCGTGGCGATCAGCGGGCGGCCCGGGCCGGTGGTGCTCGCCCTGCCCGAGGACATGCTGGTCGAGCAGGTTCCCGCCAGCCTCGCGCCGCGGCCGCGTGCGCTGCGTCCGGCGCAAGCGGTCTGTCCGGACGCCATGACCGCGCTCTTCGCTCTGATCGCCGATGCCGCAAGCCCGATCGCGATCATCGGCGGCGCTGGCTGGAACGCCAAGGCGCGCCAGCACTTCCAGCAATTCGCCGAGCGCATCGGCCTGCCCGTGGCGACCGCCTTCCGCCGTCAGGACGCGATCGCGCCCGATAGCCCGGTCTATGCCGGGAACCTCGGCTATGGTCCGAACCCGAAGCTGGTGGAGCGGGTCAGGAACGCCGATCTCGTCATCGCCGTGGGCGCAAGGCTCGGCGAGGCGACCACCGACGGCTACGAGGTGCCGAGCCTCGAGCATCCGGGGCAGTTGCTCGTCCACATCCATCCCGATCCCGAAGAACTGGGCCGGGTCTATCGCACCGATCTGGCGCTGTGCTGTTCGATGGACGAATTCGCCGAATGCGCGGCGCTGTGGGACAGCGGCGAGATCATTCCCTTCGATGCCGGAGCCGAAGCTCATGCCGAGTGGCTGGCATGGTCGACGCCCCGGCCGTCCGATGCGCCGATGGACCTTGCCGCCTGTGTCGGCGCGATGCGCGCAGCGCTCCCCGAAGACACGATGATCTGCAACGGCGCGGGCAATTTTGCCGGCTGGTGGCACCGCTACTGGCGCTATGCCGCCTATCCCGGCCAGCTTGCCCCGACCTGCGGGGCGATGGGCTACGGGGTCCCTGCCGCCGTTGCCGCCGCGCTGCGCTTTCCCGAACGCACGGTGGTGGCCGTGGCGGGCGACGGGGACTTCCTGATGAACGGGCAGGAACTTGCCACCGCCGCGCAATATGGCGCGGACCTCATCGTGGTGGTGGTCGACAACGGCGCCTATGGCACGATCCGGATGCATCAGGAGCGCGAATATCCCGGGCGGGTTTCGGCCACGCGGCTCGCCAATCCCGATTTCGCGGCGCTGGGCGCGGCCTATGGCGCGTGGAGCGTCAGGGTCGAGACGACCGAACAGTTCGTCGCCGCGCTCGACGAAGCCAAGGGGCGCAAGGGACTGCGCCTGATCCACGCGCTCACCGATCTGGAACGCATCGCGGCAAGCGGCGCGACGATCAGCGGCCTGCGCGCGCGTGCGGGCGCCGGGGGCTAGACCGGCTCCAGCGGGGTCTTGCCCCGCTCTTGCCCCCTTTAGACCCCCTCGATCGGGCGATTTTGCAATGTTTCGCGTGAAACATTGCGCGCGTCGCGGTCAGCCGCGGGCCATTTCGCAGATCACCGCCCATTCGTCCGGCGTGACCGCACAGACCGACAGGCGCGAGAGGCGAATCAGCTGCATCTCGGCCAAACGCGGTTCGGCCTTGATCGCGGCGAGAGTGACAGGATGCGCGAACTTTTCCTTCGCCTTCACCTTCACCGCCGCCCACTTGCCGGTCTCGTCAGTGGGATCGCCGATCCCGGCCACGCTGATCTGGCAGATACCCACGATCTCCAGCCCCTCGCGCGAGTGGTAGAAGAAGGCCTCGTCGCCCACCTGCATCGCCATGAGATTGTTGCGCGCCAGATAGTTGCGGACCCCGTCCCAGGTCCCCTCGCCCTCGGCGACGAGGTCGTCCCAGCTATATTTGAAGGGTTCGGATTTCATCAGCCAATAGGCCATACGCGCGCTTGCTCCCTTGCGTGTGACGCGCCCCGATAGCCCGCCCGCCGCCGCTTCGCAAAGCCCCCGCAGTTAACCCGTTATTTAGCGCAATCTGGCATCAGCACCGTTCATGGAGCGCTCCGGATTTTCCCGAGGTCAGCGCGCCGGACGGACAGGGTAGCGTTTTGACCGATCACGAGCCAGACAAGGGTCCCCTCCACGCTGCCGAGCGCGATGTGATCGCGCTGGGCATCGCGGTGGCTGCGGTGATCATGCTGATCGGCACCGGCGGCTCGGTGCTGCCTCAAGTGCTCGACGCGCTGCTCGGACATGGCCGCCGCCCCGATGTGCTGCTGGTCAATGCGCTGCTCCTCAATATCGCCCTGATCATCTTCGGCTGGCGGCGTTACCGCGAGTTGACCCGCGAGATCGTCGAGCGTCGCCGTGCCGAGGCGCGCGCGCAGTTGCTCGCGGCGACCGATCCGCTCACCCATTGCCTCAACCGCCGTTCCATGCTGACCGCGACCGAGGAGCTGCGCGCCCGTGCGGCCCAGCGCGGCGACGCGGTCGTCTATTGCATGGTCGATGTCGACAAGTTCAAGCAGATCAATGATATGCACGGCCACGCGGCGGGCGATGCCGTGCTGGTGATGCTGTCCGAGCGGATGCGCGCCCTGCTCCCGCGCGAGGCGCGATTGGCGCGTCTGGGGGGCGACGAATTCGCCTTTATCATGCCATACCCTGCCGGCCACTCGGAAAGGGTGGACGATCTCGTGATCCGGCTGTTCGAAAGCCTCGCCCAGCCCTTCCGCCTGCCCGAACTGACGATCGAGCTGACCATCTCGATCGGGCTTGCCGCCGATCACGAGGCTGACGGGACGACCGGCGAGGTGGGCGATGTCGCCGCGCTCATGCACCGCGCGGACATGGCGCTCTATCACGCCAAGAAGCAGGGCCGGAACCGCTTCTTCTGGTTCGAGCCGACCATGGAAAGCGAACTGCGCTTCCGCAACCAGCTCGAAGCTGGCATCCGCCGGGGCCTCGCGCGCGGGGAATTCATCCCCTACTACGAACAGCAGGTCGATCTCGAGACCGGCACGCTGGTCGGCTTCGAGATGCTCGCCCGCTGGCGCTCGCCGCAGCTCGGCCTTGTCAGCCCCGACATCTTCGTGCCGATCGCCGAGGAAATCGGCCTCATCACCGAGCTGTCCGAAAAGCTGATGGAACAGGCCTTTGCCGATGCGCGCCAATGGGACGAATCGCTGACGCTCTCCATCAACATCTCGCCGGTGCAACTGCGCGATCCCTGGTTTGCCCAGCGCCTGCTCAAGAGCCTGGTCGCGGCGAACTTCCCGCCCCAGCGCCTCGAGATCGAGATCACCGAAAGCTGCCTGCACGAGAATATCGGCTTGGTGCGCTCGATGATCGTGTCGCTGCGCAACCAGGGCGTGCGGATCAGCCTCGACGATTTCGGCACGGGCTATTCGAGTTTCGAGCAGTTGCGCAACCTGCCCTTCGACCGGATCAAGATCGACCGCAGCTTCGTGAGCGACCTCAAGGACGAGGGCAACCGCTCGCGTTTCGTCGAGGCGATCGTGTCGCTGGGGCGCGGGCTCGACCTGCCGATCACTGCCGAAGGCGTGGAGGACGAGGCGATCCTCGAAGCGCTCAAGAGCATGGGCCGGCTCAAGGCCCAGGGCTATTACTACGGCCAGCCCGAGGATGCGATGGCGGTCCGCTCGCGCCTGAAGGCAGCCGGAAAGCTGGGCAGCGAGCGCGGCCCCCCCGCCCCGGACCAGACCCCCGCCGGCACCGGAGACGGCACGCAGTTCCGCCGCGCCCGCTCCTAGAAGGGCCGAGCCACTGGACGGGCGCGCTCCGGGTGCATAGATGCACGCCGTGACGCGCATGGTTCCCTTCATCAAGATGCATGGCCTCGGCAACGACTTCGTCGTGCTCGATGGCCGTGGAACGCCCCTCCCCGCGATGACCCCGCAGGTGGCGCGCGCGCTGGGCGACCGGCGGACCGGGATCGGCTTTGACCAGCTTGTCCTGCTCGAACCGAGCGAGACCCACGCCTTCCGGATGCGGATCTTCAATGCCGACGGCAGCGAGGTCGGCGCCTGCGGCAATGCCTCGCGCGCGGTCGCACTGCTGCACGGCCAGCCGGCGGTGATCGAGACCGGCGGCGGGCCGATCGCGCTCGAGCCGCTCGAGGGCGGCGCACGGGTCGATATGGGCGCGCCGCGCTTCGACTGGGATGCGATCCCGCTCGCCTATGCGATGGACACCTTCACCATGCCGCTCGGCTGGGAGGCGCTGGAAGGCCCGATGGCGGTCAATGTGGGCAACCCGCACGCGGTCTTCTTCGTGCCCGATGCGGACGCAGTGGAGCTCGACCGGCTCGGCCCCGTGATCGAGCATGATGCGGTGTTCCCCGAGAGAGTGAACGTCAACGTCGCGAGCCTTGCCGGGCGGGACCATCTGCGCCTGCGCGTATGGGAACGCGGTGCGGGCCTCACCCGGGCCTGCGGCACGGGCGCCTGTGCAACGGCGGTGGCGGCGATCCGGCGCGGCCTGGTGCACAGCCCCGTAAGGGTCACTTTGCCCGGCGGCGATCTCGTGATCGAATGGGCACAGGGCGGCACCATCCTGATGAGCGGCCCGGCGGCGGAGAGCTTTCGTGGGACCTTCGACTGGGACGATTACGCTTGAACGCACCCCGCATCATCAGCCTCGGCTGCCGCATGAACATTGCGGAAAGCGAGCGGATGCGCGCGATGCTGGCGGGCGAGGAGAACCTTGTCGTCGTCAACTCCTGCGCCGTCACGGGCGAAGCGCTGCGCCAGACGCGGCAGGCGATCCGCCGGGCCCGCCGCGACCACCCGCAAGCACGGCTGGTGGTGACCGGCTGCGCGGCCGAGATCGACCGCAGCGCGATCGGCGCGATGGACGAGGTCGATGCGCTGGTCGCCAATGCCGCCAAGCTCGATCCGCGCGTCTGGAACGTGCCGGGCGAGGCGCCGCCGCTCGCCCCGGCCCGCACCCGCGCCTTCGTCGCCGTGCAGAACGGCTGCGACCATGCCTGCACCTTCTGCGTGATCCCGCAAGGGCGGGGCGCGAGCCGCTCGCTGCCGGTCGCGGATGTCCTGCGCGAAGTGGAGAGCCACCTTGCCGCCGGAGCGCGGGAGGTCGTGCTCACCGGAGTCGATCTGACGAGCTGGGGGCATGACCTGCCGGATGAGCCGCGCCTCGGCGCGCTGGTCGAGGCGATCCTCGCCGCCTTCCCAGCCCTGCCCCGCCTGCGCCTGTCCTCGGTCGACGGGGTGGAGATCGACCCTGTCCTGTTCGACCTGCTGGCGCACGAGCCGCGGGTGATGCCGCATCTCCACCTCTCGCTCCAGCACGGGGCCGACCTGATCCTCAAGCGCATGAAGCGGCGCCACGCCCGCGCCGATGCGGTGGAACTGGTCGCCCGGCTGAAGGCGCTGCGCCCGGGCATCGCGGTGGGCGCGGACCTCATCGCGGGCTTTCCGACCGAGGATGAGGCGCATCACGCCACGAACCTTGCAATCATCGACGAGCTCGACATCGTCCATGCCCACATCTTCCCGTACTCGGCGCGCCCCGGCACCCCGGCTGCGCGGATGCCGCAGGTGGAGCGCGAAGTGGTGAAAGCCCGCGCCGCCGCTCTGCGCGAGCGCGCCGCGGCCCGCCGCAGCCGCTGGCTCGCCGGGCTTGTGGGCGAAACCATGCCGGTCCTCGCCGAAAGGGACGGCACGGGCTATGCGCCCCATTACGCCCGCGTCGCCCTGCCCCACGGCACGGCGGCCGGAGAGATCATCGAAGTGACCCCAAGCGGCCTCAGGGAGGGCCTGCTCGCATGAGTGAAACAAGCTGGACGCAGCGCCTGTTCGGCGGCTTCGCCAAGACCTCGGAGCGGCTCGCGGCCAACCTGCCGGGCAGCGCCGGCGGGACGGCGAAGCTGGACGATGCGACGCTCGACGAGGTCGAGGACGCGCTGATCCTCTCCGACCTCGGCCCTGCGGCCGCGGCCCGGATCCGCGCGCGCCTGTCGGACAAGCGCTTCGGGCTGGAAATCACCACCCGCGAGCTGAAGGAAGCGGTGGCCGAGGAAATCGCCGCGATCCTGCGCCCGGTCGCCAAGCCGCTCGAGATCACCGCCTTTCCGCGCCCGCAAGTGATCCTCGTGATCGGGGTCAACGGCTCGGGCAAGACCACCACCATCGCCAAGCTCGCTCACCTGTTCCAGGAGGATGATTACGGCGTGCTGCTGGCGGCAGGCGACACTTTCCGCGCCGCCGCGATCGGCCAGCTTGCGACATGGGCGGGCCGGATCGGCGTCGACCTCGTCCGCGGGCCCGAGGGCGGCGATCCGGCGGCGATCGTGTTCGATGCCGTCAAGCAGGCGACCGACACCGGGATCGACGCGCTGATCGTCGACACCGCCGGGCGCCTCCAGAACAAGAAGGAGCTGATGGAGGAGCTGGCCAAGATCCGCCGCGTCCTCGGCCGCCTCAACCCCGAAGCCCCGCATGATGTGGTGCTGGTGCTCGATGCCACCAACGGCCAGAACGCACTCGCCCAGATCGACGTGTTCAAGGAAGTCGCGGGCGTCACCGGCCTCATCATGACTAAGCTCGACGGCACCGCCCGCGGCGGCGTGCTGGTTGCGGCGGCGGAGCAATATGGCCTCCCGATCCACGCCATCGGCGTCGGCGAAAAGATGGAGGACCTGCGCCCCTTCGATCCCGACATGGTCGCCCGCGTGATCGCCGGGGTGGCCTAGCCCTTCGCCCAATCTCCGTTCGGGCCGAGCCTGTCGAAGCCCTGCACTTTCTTTTGGAGCCTCGCATTGGAAGAGAAGAACGGCCCTTCGACAAGCTCAGGGCGAACGGATGAAGGGCGCAAGGCGGCCTCGAGCTGGCTCAATGTCGCGGTCGATTACGGCCCGCTGCTGGTGTTCCTCGGGGTCTACAAATGGCAATCGCCGGCCGAGCCCAATGCCGTAAGCGAGGTCGCCGCGATCATCGCCGGCACGCTGGCCTTCATGGTCGCCGCGGTGGCCGCGCTGCTGATCTCGAAATGGCGGCTCGGCAAGGTCTCGCCGATGCTGTGGTTCTCGACCGCGCTGATCGTGGGCTTCGGGAGCCTCACCATCTTCTTCGGCGATCCGACCTTCGTGCAGCTGAAGCCGACCATCATCTACGCCAGCTTCGGAGTGGTGCTGCTTGGCGGGATCATCGCCGGCAAGGCCCTGCTCAAGGTGCTGCTGGAGGCCGCCTTCGAGGGGCTGAACGAGGCTGGCTGGCTCAAGCTGTCGCGCAACTGGGGCGTCTTCTTCCTCGCCCTTGCGGGCCTCAACGAGGTGCTGCGCGCGCAGATGGACTTTGAAGGCTGGCTGTGGGCCAAGATCTGGGTCTTCCTGCCCCTGACCTTCCTCTTCACCTTCAGCCAGATCCCGATGCTGCTGCGGCACGGCCTCAGCTTCGAGGACAAGGACGAGGTGCTGAAGGACGAGCCGCCGACGGGGAGCTAGATCTCCACTTGGCTTCCCAGTTCCACCACGCGGTTGGTGGGCAGGCGGAAGAAGGCCATCGCGCTCGCGGCATTGCGCAGCATCCATGCGAAGAGCTGCTCGCGCCAGATCGCCATGCCGGGCTTGCTCGAGGGCAGCAGGGTCTGGCGGGACAGGAAGAAGCTCGTCTGCATCATGTCGAAGCCGCCGTCGCACAGGTCGAGCGAGCCCAGCAGGCGCGGCACGTCGGTTTCCTCGAGGAAGCCGCAATAGATCGTCACGCGGTAGAACCCGTTGCCGAGATTGCGGCACTCGTAGCGCTCCGCCTCGTCGACATAGGGCATCCCGCGCACCTGCACTGTGAGGATCAGCACGCGTTCGTGCAGCACCTTGTTGTGCTTGATATTGTGAAGCAGCGCGGAAGGGACGCCCGAATTGGTCGAGGCCATGAACACCGCCGTGCCAGGCACGCGGGTCGAGCTGCCATGCGCGCTCTTGGCGAAGATCTCGATCGGCAGCGTGCCCTCGGCCATACTCGCACGCATCAGCTCGCGCCCGCGCGACCAGGTGGTGAGCAGGGTGAAGATCACGAAGCCGATCATCAGTGGCACCCACCCGCCCTGGGGCACCTTGATGAGGTTGGCGCCGAAATAGGCGATATCGACGATCAGGAAGGCCACCACCAGCGGCAGCGCCTTCCACAGCGGCCAGCGCCACAGGCTGAACAGGACCGCAGCGAGCAGCATCGTGTCGATGAACATCGCGCCCGTCACCGCGATCCCGTAGGCGGCGGCAAGGTTGCTCGACGACTGGAAGAACAGCACCAGCAGGATCACCATCACCATCAGGCCCCAGTTGATCGCCGGAATGTAGATTTGCCCCGCAGCCGTGGCGCTGGTGTGCTGGATGTCCATGCGGGGGATGAAGCCCAGCTGGATCGCCTGCTGGGTCAGGCTGAACGCGCCCGAGATCACCGCCTGGCTGGCGATGATCGTGGCGAGCAGCGCCAGAATGATCACCGGCACGCGCACCATGTCGGGGATCATCAGGAAGAACGGGTCCTTGATCAGCGCCGCCGCCTCTGCGGGCGAGGATTGCGAGAGGATCAGCGCGCCCTGCCCCATGTAATTGAGCATCAGCGCCGGATAGACGAAGGTCAGCCACGAGACCGCAATCGGCTTGCGACCGAAATGGCCCATGTCGGCATAGAGCGCCTCGGCCCCGGTCACGGCCAGCACCACGCTCCCCAGCGCCACGAAGGCGACAAAGCCGTCAGTGGCGAAGAAGCGCAGGGCGTTGAGCGGGTTGATGGTCTCGAGAATGATCGCCGGATTGGCCGACAGGTGCATCACGCCGAGCGTGGCAAGCATCGCGAAATAGGTCAGCATCACCGGGCCGAACAGCTTGCCCACGCGGTCCGTCCCGCGCGACTGGATCGCGAACAGGCCGAAGAGGATGGCGACCGCCGTCGGCACGATCCACGGTTTGAAGCCGGGCACGATATATTGCAGGCCCTCGGTCGCCGAGAGCACCGAGATCGCCGGCGTGATCATGCTGTCGCCGTAGAACAGCGCGGTCGCAAAGACGCCCAGCAGGATCAGCGGCCCCGTCCATGTCTTGGTCGAGGAGGTGCGCTTGATCAGGGCGAGCAGCGCCAGGCTTCCGCCCTCCCCGCCATTGTCGGCACGCATGATGGTGAGGACATATTTGACCGTCACGACCATCATCATCGACCAGAACACGAGGCTCAGCACCCCGTGGATATGCGCGGCGTCAGGAGAGATGCCGGGCGCGCCGTGGTGCGAGGCGAAGGTTTCGCGGAAAGCGTAGAGCGGGCTGGTGCCGATGTCGCCGAACACCACCCCGATCGCTCCGACCGCAAGGGTAAGCTGCGAGGCGCTGTGGCCCTGGCCGTGGCCGTGGCCTTGCGTCTGGGGCTCGGCGGAGGAAGCTGCGGTGCTCATAGTAATCGGATTTCCCGTATCCCCCCGGTACTGCCCATACGGCGAGAAGGACTCAGCGCCGGCAAGGCGGCGCGCCTAGCACCGCCCGTTCGCACCTGCAATATGTGGCCCTCAAATGACTTGAGGCCGCCATGCCCGTGACTTACTGCCCCTGAAGCATCGGCGCGCGGGCGATCATCTCGTCGAGCCGCGCGATGTCAGCCGTCAGCGCCTCGCGCCACGGCGCATCGGGCGGCGTATTGGCGAGCAGCCCCGCCCATACCTTGCGCGCCGCGACGATCTCGCCGCTCCTGAGATAGGCCGCGCCGAGGAAGTAATCCGCCCCGGGATTGCGCGGGTCGATGGCTCTGGCGCGGCCGAAGGCCTGCACCGCCGCCGGCGTGACGAAGCCGTCGGCATGGCCGACCAGCGCCATGCCGAGCGCCAACCAGCTTTCAATGTCGTCAGGGTTGTCCTTCAGCCCCCTCTGGAGCAGCGCGGCGGCGTCCTGGAACTGGCCGCGCCGGGCAAAGGCATCGGACGTGACGAGGTAATCTGGCGGCGGCAGGGTGCGGTCGAACAGCGCCGCGCGTCCCTCGACCATCTGTGCGCCCTGCTCGCCGGCTTGCGGGGCGGCGGGCTTGGGGGCGGAGGGCTGGCCGGGCGAACCCTGCCAGGCATAGCCTGCCAGCCCGAACACCAGCGCCGCGCCGAACAGCGTCAGCCCGTGGCGCGGCAGCTTCATCGCCAGCACCGCAAGCGCAAAGGCCGCCAGAGCCAGCGCCGCAACCGCGAGCCATGCCGCCAGAATATCGGCGCTCATGCCTTGTCTCCCGCCTCGGCGTCGCTGCGCCGCTTGCCGAGCCGCTTCAGCAGCACCGCGCCCACGATCAGCAGCAGCACCAGCGGGCCGACGAACAGCGGCCATGTGGTGCTGCTGACCTCGGGTTCGTAGCTCACATAGTCGCCATAGCGGGCGATCAGCCAGCGGCGGATCTGCTCCGGGCTTTCGCCGGCAAGGATCCGGCTGCGCACCTGATGCCGCATGTCCCCTGCCATCGGCGCATCGCTGTCGGCGATGCTTTGCGACTGGCACTTGAGGCAGCGCAGCGTGTGCATCAACGTGCTCGCCTCGGCCTCGAGGCGCGGGTCGGCGAGCTGGTTATAGGCATAGGGCGCAGGCGGCATCGAATCCTGGGCCAGCGCCGGGAGCGCCAGCAGCGCCACCAGAGCCGCGAACAGCCAGCGGATCATTGCGCCTTCTCCAGTTCGGCCAGAAGCTTGGGCACGTCGGCCTCGCGGATGTCGCCGATATGCTGGTAACGGATCACGCCCTTGGCATCGATCACGAAGGTCTCCGGCACGCCCGAGGAGCCGACGGCAAGCTGCACCTCGGAGATCGGGTCGCTGCCGATGCGGGTATATGGGTTGCCGTGGCGGGCAAGGAAATTGGCCACGTCTGCCGGGCGGTCACGGATCGCGATGCCGACGATCTCGACACCCTGCTTCTGCAAGGCTTCGAGCTGCGGGGCCTCGGCGATGCAGGGCAGGCACCAGCTCGCCCAGATGTTGAGCAGCCTGGGCTTGCCGGTGAAGTCCGCCTTTGCCGCGCCGGGCAGCCCTGCAAAGGCCGGCTGGAGCGCGAAGTCGGGCAGCGGCTGGCCGATCATCGTGCTCTCGACGAACTGGTCCTTTTCCTGGGTGAGCATATAGCCGGCCAGCCCCGCGAAAAAGGCGAACAGGGCGAGCGGGACCCACAACCACAGCGAGCGCATCGCCGCCTACTCCGCCGGCTGGGGCGCAGCCGCGCCCAGCGCTTCGATATCAGCCCGGCGTTGTGCGCCCTTGGCCGTTGCATGCCGCCGCGTCAGATCGACCCGCACCCGCCCGGCAATCGCCAGAATGCCGCCCAGCCCGATCAGCAAGCCGCCATACCAGATGAAGGTGACAAACGGCTTCCACCACACCCGCAGCTGCCAGCGCCCGTCTGCGGCCTGATTGCCGATCACCGCGTAAAGCTGGCCGTTCCACTTGGTCAGCAGCGCGCTTTCCGAAGTCGATTGCGGCGGCGACCAGAAGCTGCGGGCTTGCGGGGTGAGGATGACCGGCTCGCCCCCGTCCTGTCGCACCGCAAGGCTCGCTTGAATAGCGGTCCAGTTCGGCCCGGCAACCGGCGTCACGCTGTCGAGCGTCACCGCAAAATCGCCGATCTGTTCGGTGCCGCCGACCGCGACTGCGGCGAGGCGCTCTTCCGAGAAAGCCCCCTCGCAGGCCATGCCAAACAGCGAGACCGCAACGCCGAAATGGGCGATCACCATGCCCCATGTCGCGACCGGCACGCGGCGCAGGTTGCGACCGCGCAGGGGCAGGAAAGCCGCCACCGCCAGCGCCGCCGCCAGCCCGAGGCCCAGCAGCGGGAGCAGCGGGAACTGTCCGAAGAAGCTCACTGCCGCGATAACCCCGATCACCAGCGCCGCGATCAGCGCCAGCTCGAACTGGATGCGCGCCGGCTTGTCGCTCTTCCAGCGCAGCAGCGGCCCGACCGCCATCACGAGCAGCATCGGGATCGCGAAGATCGCTGAGGCCGGGTTGAAATAGGGGGGGCCGACCGACACGCGGACATCGAAGGCCTCGGTCAGCAGCGGGTAGAGCGTGCCGAGCAGCACGATCGCGAGGATCGCCGAGAGCATCACGTTGTTGAACACCAGCGCGCCCTCGCGGCTCGTGGCGGCGAACCGCTTGCCCTCGGCCACCGCGCCCGCCCGCAGCGCGAAGATCGCCAGAGCGCCGCCGATATAGATGCCCAGCAACCCGAGGATAAACGCCCCGCGCTCGGGATCGACGGCGAAGGCATGGACCGAGGTCAGCACGCCCGAGCGCACCAGGAAGGTGCCGAGCATCGACATCGAGAAGGCGAGCACGCCGAGCATGATCGTCCACGTCCGCAAGGCATCGCGCGCGGCGAGCACGCTCACCGAGTGCATCAGCGCTGTCGCGGCGAGCCACGGCATAAGCGAGGCGTTCTCGACCGGGTCCCAGAACCACCAGCCGCCCCAGCCCAGCTCGTAATAGGCCCAGTAGGAACCCGCCGCGATCCCGAGCGTCAGCAACACCCATGCGCCCAGCACCCAGGGACGCATCACGCGCGCGAAGGCGGGGTTGACCTCACGCGTCAGCAGCGCGCCCATCGCGAGGCTGAAGGCCACCGACAGGCCCACATAGCCGGCGTAGAGCGTCGGCGGGTGGATCGCGAGGCCGATGTCCTGGAGCAGCGGGTTGAGGCCCGTCCCTTCCGCCGCGGGCACCGGCAGGCGCTCGAAGGGATTGGAGGCAAGCAGCAGGAAGGCATAGAAGCCGAGCGCGACAAAGCCCTGCACCGCCAGCGTCGCGCCCATGGTGCGTTCGGGCAGGCGCTTCTCGAAGGCGGCGAGCAGCCCGCCCGAGGCCGCCAGCACCCCGACCCACAGCAGCATCGAGCCCTCGTGGTTCCCCCAGGTCCCCGTCAGCTTGTAGAGCAGCGGCTTCATCGAATGCGAATTGGCCGCGACCAGTTTGAGCGAAAGGTCGGTGATCGCAAAGGCGCGCAGCAGCAGCAGGAAGGCGAGCACGGCAAGGAAGGCCTGCACCACGGCGGCAGGGCGGGCATAGATCGCCAGCGGGTTGGCCTCTCCCGCCGAGCCGGCGCGCAGGGCTGCGCCTCCCGACACCATCTGAAGCACAGCCAGCGCGGCGGCCAGCCACAGGGCGGCCAGGCCAATCTCGGCAATCATCGCTTGGCCCTCACCCGTATCACCTTGCTACTCGAGCCCCACCGTCGTGTCGGCGGCCATCTTGGCGGCTTCGTCGGTGCCCATGCCCTCAAGCTCCTTGGGCACGTAATTCTCGTCATGCTTGGCGAGCAGGTTGGTCGCCACGAACACCCCGTCAGGCCCGAGACTGCCTTCAGCGACCACGCCCGAATTCTCGACGAAGAGATCGGGCAAGATGCCGCTATAGCGCACCGGAATGGCGTCGGCGGTGTTGCCGGTGACCATGAAGTTTACCGTCACCCCGTCAGCCTCGGTCTTGATCGAGCCGGCCTTGACCATCCCGCCAAGCCGCACCGCCTGCCCGACTTCGGGCGGATCGGAGGCCATCTGCTCGGGCAGGTAGAAATAATTCGCCTGATTTCGCAGCGACCACGCCGCAAGCAGTCCCGCGCCGACAATCGCCAGCAGGGCGATAATCACAAGGACGAGACGCTGGTGCTTGGCTTTCATCGTTCCCTCTCGCCCTCAGCGGCGCTTTGTCGCGTCACGGCGCGCTTCGGCGCGGTGCATGGAGCGCCACGCCCAGACGATCAGCAGCCCGAGCGCGACCGCGGCCACGCCGTAGGCGAGCCAGACGAAATCCCACTGGTCGAGCTGTTCGCGCATCAGGCCTGCTCCATCGCCGGGGCAACCGCCGCACTGGCCGGGGCATCATCATCAAGCGCGCGGCGGCGCAGACGCGCCTCGACCTGCGCTTCGGCGATCAGGGCGCGCATCCGCATCAGCACCAGAGCGCCGAACAGCAGCGAGAAGCCGACGACCGCCACCAGCAGCGGCACGAGGAAGGTCGCCTCGATCGCGCTATTGCCGGCAGTGATGCTCGGCGGCTGGTGGAGCGAGTTCCACCACACCACCGAACGGTTGATGATCGGCACATTGACCGCGCCGACCAGCCCGAAGATCGCCGCGATCTTGCTGGAGGAACCCTCATTCTCGGCGGCCTCGGTGAGGGCAATATAGCCGGCATAGAGGAACAGCAGCACCAGCATCGAGGTCAGCCGCCCGTCCCACTCCCACCAGGTGCCCCATGTCGGGCGGCCCCAGATCGAGCCGGTGGCGAGGCAGACAGCGCAGAACACCATGCCCGGCACCGCAATCGCCCGCGCAGCAATCGCCGCGAGCGGGTGCTTCCAGATCAGCAGCATGGCCGAGGAAATCGCGATCCCTGCCCAGCCTCCCATGCCGAGCCATGCGGCGGGCACATGGATGAACAGGATACGGACAGTCTCGCCCATCAGCCGGTCGGGCGGGACCATGAACAGGCCCCACGCGACCGCGCCCAGCGACAGCAGCAGCCCGCCCCAGAACAGGAGCGGCGTCAGCCACTTCGCGAGGCCCAGAAAGCGGGTGGGGTTGGCGTAGATGTGCATGGTTTTCGCTGTCGGCGGGCTTGTAGCCTTACACCCGTTCCCGACAAGAGCGCAAATGGAAGGGCGGCCGATTTGTTCCGGCCTGCCCTCGCCTTTTCTGTCAGCCGCGGCCGATGAGTTTCTGCGCCATCCGGTCGGCCACCACATCGCTGGTCAGGCCGCTTGCCGCGCTTTCCTGCCAGATCGATTCGAGCCGCCCGGGGATCTGCGCGACCAGCGCATTGACCTCGGCCACGTCGACACTGCGGCCCTCGCGCCGGGCGAGATATTCGGTCGCGACCGAGATGATGCCGCCGGCATTGATAACATAGTCCGGCGCATAAAGGATGCCGCGCGCCGCGAGGGCGGCGCCATGCTCGGGCCGGGCAAGCTGGTTGTTCGCCCCGCCCGCCACGATCGCGCAATCGAGCGCGGCGATGCCGGTGTCGTCGAGAATCGCGCCAAGAGCATTTGGGCTGAAGACGTCGCAAGGCGTCGCCATGATCGCATCGCAGGCGGCGACAGCAGCGCCAAGCTCCGCGGCCAGAGCGGCAGCGCGGCCGGTGTTGATGTCGGCAAGGGTCAGCTTCGCCCCGTCCCGTGCAAGCAGGCGGGCGACGCCGCCGCCGACGCTGCCCGTGCCCTGGAGCGCCACATGAACGCCCGACAGGCTGTCCTTGCCCAGCTTGTGCGCGACCGCCGCCTTGATGCCGAGATAGATGCCGTAAGCCGTGAACGGCCCGGGATCGCCGCCGGCACGGCCCTCGCCCTCGACCGGAAGGCCCGAGACATGCGCGGTGCGCTGCGAGACGGCAACCATGTCGGCTTCGGAAATGCCGACATCCTCGGCCGTGACATAGCGCCCGCCCAGCGCCTCGACCGCATCGCCGAAGGCTGCGAGCATGTCCGGGGTCTTGATGCGCTGCTCGTCGGCGAGGATCACCGCCTTGCCGCCGCCCATCGGCAGGCCCGCCATCGCGTTCTTGTAGCTCATTCCGCGCGAGAGGCGCAGCGCATCGCGCATCGCACCCGCCGGATCGCTGTAATGCCAGAAGCGCGTGCCGCCCGCCGAGGGACCGAGATGGGTCGAATGGACCGCAATAATCGCCGTCAGCCCGCTGGCCCGGTCATGGACCAGTTGTACCAGTTCGTGCGCGTCGAAATCGGGCTCAGCCCAGAATGCGGTCATGTCGTCTCCCCTGTGGGGCGCGGACTTCGACAACAGCAGGGGAGAAATGGGGCGATCGAGGGGTCTCGAACCCCCGACCTCCGGTACCACAAACCGGCGCTCTAACCAACTGAGCTACGATCGCCACACACCCCTGCCGGCACACTACCGTTCCGGTTGCTGCCAAGCCCGTGCGAGACGGGCGGCTTTACGCAAGGCAGACACACCGTCAAGTGCGCTGGCAAGGGAGGCGCGCCTCTTGCACAAAGCCCCGCCCAAGGGAAGCGAAAACTGCGTTCGACAGCTTCTGGCGCAAGAATATTTCGCGCCTCCAAAATCGTGGACTCGGGGCCTTCGGCTTCTATCCTCCGGCACGCCATGACGAGCCTCACCGATTCCATCGCCGCACGCCTTGCCGCCCAAGGCACCATCCAGCAGGTGCCGACGATAAAGGCGGAGGTATTCCAGCTCCGGCGTTTTGTTGCCCCTGATCTGGCCGCCGAACTGATCGCGCTGATCGATGCCGACCGCCGTCCCTCGACCATCGCCGACCATAATGGCGATGCCTATTTTCGCACCAGCGAGACCTGCGATCTCGCCGCCCATCTGCCGGCGGTGCAGCGGATCGAGGCCATGCTGACCGAGCTATCCGGGATCGCCCCGGCCTATGGCGAGCCGCTTCAGGGACAACGCTACGCCGAGGGGCAGGAGTTCAAGCCGCACACCGACTATTTCACGCCGGGCGGGCGGGACTACGAGAAATATTGCGCGCTCTCGGGCAATCGCACCTGGACCTTCATGATCTATCTCAATGACGTCGCAGCAGGCGGGGCTACCCGTTTCAAGATGCTCGACAAGACCTTCCAGCCCGAGTGCGGCAAATTGCTCTGCTGGAACAACCGCCTGCCCGACGGCAGCGTCAATCCGGCGACGCTCCACCACGGGATGAAGGTCAGGAAGGGCGTCAAATATGTGATCACCAAATGGTTTCGCGAGCAGGAATGGAGGGGATGATGGAGAAGTATGGACAGATCGCCGCGCGGCTCGAGGCGCGACTGGCGGAGCTGACCACGCGGGCCGAGGGGATCGAGGAGGACCTGCGCTCCCCGCTCGATGCCGATTTTGCCGAGCAGGCGACCCAGCTTGCCGACGACGAGGCGCTGGAAGGCGTGGATGGTCTCCTGCGCGCCGAAGCGGCACAGATCAGCGCGGCGCTCGGGCGGATCGCAGCCGGGACTTACGGTACCTGCGCCGGCTGCGGAGCCCAGATTGCGCGCGAAAGGCTGGAGGCGCAGCCGGTGGCGACGCGTTGCACCGACTGCGCAAGGTGACCTGACGGAGGCGCCGGCGAAGAGGCTGGCGCGGCAGGGTGCCGGACACGAAAAAGGCGACCCCGTCGGGCCGCCCTCCTCGTTGCGGGCCGAAGCCCGCGCAGCTTGTTGTGCTTACTTCTTGAGGCTGAGCCCGCCGAAGCGCTTGTTGAACGCGGCCACGCGGCCACCTTCGGAAACCTGCTGACGGCCGCCGGTCCAGGCAGGGTGGCTCAGCGGATCGATATCGAGCGCGAGCACATCGCCTTCCTTGCCCCAGGTCGAGCGGGTCTGGAATTCGGTGCCATCGGTCATCTTGACCGTGATCATGTGGTAATCGGGGTGACCTTCGGTCTTCATGAACGTGTCCTTTGCAGCCTAGCACCGGTTCCGACCGGCACAGCTATGAAATGGAAGCGCGCGCCTTAGTGGCGAACGCGACGCAATGCAACCTTGGATGTGTCCTGCGCGCCCTCAGGCAGGCGGGTCCGTCATCATCGCGGTGAATTCGACCTCGCAGGTGGTCTTGCCCTCGACGCTTGCAACGCCCTTGAACTTGTAGACGCGGCTGCGCTTCTGGGTGAATTCGACGTGCAGGTCGAGCAGGCAGCCGGGCGTCACGGGGGCGCGGAACTTGGCGTTCTCGATCCCCATGAAGATGACGAGCTTGCCCGTGCCGGCCAGTTCCATCGTCTCGATCCCGAGGATGCCGGCGGCCTGCGCCAGCGCCTCGATCTGGAGCACGCCGGGCATGATCGGCGCGCCCGGGAAATGGCCCTGGAAGAACTGCTCGTTCATGCTCACGGCCTTGACCGCGTGGATTCGCTCGCCAAGCGTGATCGAGCGCACCCGGTCAACCAGCAACAGCGGGTAGCGATGCGGCAAGGCCTTGAGGATCTTGACGATATCGTAATCCAGCGCCTCGGCAGATGCGCTATCCGTGTCGCTCATGGTCGGGGTCCTTCGTTCGCGATCAGCGGCCGGCCGGGGCGGCGGTGTTGCCCTGCTGCTGCTGGGCCGCGGCAGCCTGCTGCTGCGCCATCTGCGCGGCGATCAGGCGCTGCTGGATCTCCTGGAACACCTGCACGCCTTCACGGCTCGGCTGCCAGCCGGCAGGCGGGACCACACCGACGGCGGGGACCTTGGTGTTGAGCGCGGCGGTCACCTTGGCGCTGATGTCGGCCTCGGGCGGCGCGAAGAGCAGCGAGGACGGATCGAGCACGACCTTGATCTGGTCCTTGGTGGTCACTTCCTGAAGCGCCGCCGGATACTGGACGATGATCTGCTCGATCGCGAAGACGCGCGCGCCGTCGATCTGGGTGTTGAGCGCCTGGATTTCCTGCTCGAGCGTCTGGAGCTTGGGGAAATCGGGCGACTTCTGCATCGCCGCCTGCTCGGTATCGTCGACCTGCTTGTCGCCGTTCTTGTCGAACTTGGCGAGCAGGGTCTGGCGCTCCTGCGCCTTGGTGCGGCGCAGCTCGTTCTGCTGGGCGTAGGTGGTGTTGACCTGCTCGTAGCCGGTCTGGAAGGCGGTGGTGCCGATGATCGTGCGCGGAATGTCGACCGTGGCGATATTGCCCTGCACCTGCGCCTGGGCAGGCAGCGCGGCGACGGCGGCGAGGATCAGGCCCGCAGGGGCAATGAACTTGGACATGGTCATCAGAATTGGGTTCCTACGTTGAAGGTGAAGCGCCGCTCGTCATCGCCTTCCACCTTGCGGATGGTCTGGGCGAAGTCGATGCGGAAAGGTCCGAAGGGCGAGTTCCAGTTGACCCCTATCCCGGCGGTGATGCGCGGGCTCGGCGTGTTGCCGAGGAAGAGCTCGCGGATATTGGTGCCGGGCTGGATCAGGCGGACATTGGGCGAACCGTCGGTGCCGGTCGGGTTGACGGTGATCTCGGAGGTGCCGGGCACCTGGAAGAGCGGTTGGCCCTGCTCGTTGCGCAGCTGGGTGCCGCCCGGGTTGACGGTCAGGATCGGAGTCTCCACGCCCCACAGCGCGCCGATGTCGGTCCAGATCGAGGGGCGCAGGCCCAGTTCGCGCGCGCCCGATCCCAGCGGGATTTCAAGCTCGGCGCGGCCGAGGTAGTAATTGCGCCCGCCGATCGCATCGTCGCGCACCTGCCGGCGTTCGGTCACGAAGGTCGGATTGCCAGCGGCATCGAGCACCGGGCGGCCGAGATTGTCGAGGATCGACTGCTGGGTGAGGATGCGCGGGCCCACGCCGCGGATCGCATAGCCGCGGAACTGCGGTTCGCCGAGGAAGAAGCGGTCGGTCAGCAGCACATCGTCGACGCCCAGGCCGGGACGTTCCTGAAGCGGGATGATCGTGCCGCCTTCGGCAAGGATCGAGAAGATGAAGCCCGAATTGCCGACATCCCAGAACTGCTGGGCGCGGCCCCGGAAGCGGGCGTAGCGCACATCCCCGCCGAGCCCGGCGAATTCGGCGCTCAGCGCGATGGTCTTGCCGCGCGAGGGGCGGATGCGCGAGTTGAGCGAGTTATAGTTGAGGCTGAGGCCGACGATCGAGCTGAGGCGCGTGCCGATCGCATCGCACAGGAAGCGCCCGGCGCGCAGCGGATCGCACTCGGTCGTGCCATCGCCATTCGTGTCGGAGAAGAACAGGGTCTCGTCGAGCGTCACGTCGTCGTAGTTGAGCGTGTAGCTCCCCACCAGCGACATATATTCGGTCAACGGCACGCCCGCACGCGCCGAGAAGCCGGTGGTGGCCTGCTGGAAGGTCGTGTTGCGGTTGTTGCCGGTGAAGTTGAAGCTGTTGAAATCGCGGCGGTAGATATCGACCCCGCCGGAGATGTTGCGATCGAAGATATAGGGATCGCTGAAGCTCACCTGCGCCGAGCGCGAGAACTGCGAATAGTTGAGGCTGAGGCCGATCGTCTGCCCGCGCCCGCGGAAGTTGCGCTGGCGGATGCTGCCTGCCAGAATGAACTGCTCGATCGACGAGAAACCGGCCGAGAACTGGAGTTCGCCGGTGGGGCGTTCCTCGACATTGGCCTCGAGGATGATGCGGTCGGGCGCGCTGCCCTCGACCTGCTTGACCTCGAAGTTCTCCTGGAAATAGCCCAGCGAATTGATGCGCGCATTGGTGCGCTGCACCGCGAGGCTGTTGAAGGCATCGCCCTCGGCAATCCGGAACTCGCGGCGCACGACCTTGTCCTGCGTCAGCGTGTTGCCGTTGATGTCGACCCGCTCGACATAGACGCGCGGCGCCTCGCGCAGCACGAAGGTGACATTCATCTTGCGCCCGTCGGGGTCGCGCTTGAAGCGCGGCTGCACGTCGGCGAAGGCATAGCCGTAGCGGCCGGCCAGCTCGGTGAGCTGCTCGACGGTGTCCTCGACCGTTTTGGCGTTGTAGAAATCGCCGTCCTTCATCGGCAGCTGGTTGCTCATCACCTCGCTGTCGAAGTCGCGCAGCTGGCTGTCGACCTTGACCTCGCCGAAGGTGTAGCGCTCGCCTTCCTCGACGACATAGGTGATGATGAAGTCCTGCTGGTCCGGGGTCAGCTCGGCGACGGCGGAGACGACGCGGAAGTCGGCATAGCCGTTGGTCAGGTAGAACTGGCGGAGCTTCTGCTGGTCGAAGGCCAGGCGGTCCGGGTCATAGCTGGTGTTCGAGCTGAAGAAGCTGGTGAGACGCGCCTGCTTGGTCACCATCTCGCCGCGCAGCTCGCCATCGGAGAACTTCTCGTTGCCGAGGATGTTGATCTGGCGGACCTTGGACTTGGGCCCCTCGCTGATCTCGAACACGATATCGACGCGGTTCTGGGGCAGTTGCACCAGCTTGGGCTCGACCCGCGCGGCAAAGCGCCCCTGGCGCTTGTAGAGCTCGATGATGCGGGCAACGTCCGCGCGCACCTTGGAACGGGTGAAGATCTGGCGCGGCGCGAGCTTGATCTCGGGCACGATCTTGTCGTTCTTGAGCCGCTTGTTGCCTTCCAGCACGATGCGGTTGATCACCGGGTTCTCGGTGACCGAGATGACGACATTGCCGCCATCGTTGCGGATCGAGTAGTTCGCAAACAGCTCGGTTGCGCTTAGGTCCTTGATCGCCTCGTCAGCCGCGGTGGCGGTATATTCCTGACCGACGCGCAGACGGATGTAGCTGAGGATCGTGGTCGGCTCGAGCCGCTCGGCCCCGACCACGGTGATGGTGCGGATCACATTGGCGCGGGCTGCCGGGGCAGGTGCGGGCGCGGCCTGGGCTGCCGGTGCGGGCGCCGCCTGGCCCTGCGCCGCCGCGAGGGAGGGAACGCCGGCAAGGATCGAGCCGCAGGCCAGCAGGCTCGCCAGCCGCAGCGGCTTGCGCGGGGATACGGGGGTGCAGTTGACCGGCATCGCGCCTGCCTCGCTCATTCGGTTCATGCAGCTAAAATCCCGTTCTCAACCCTGTGCATAGCGACGTTTGCAACCCGTGCCGTGCCAATCTGCCTGCGACCGGTCGCACACCCCCTGCGCGCGCCGTCCCACCCTGCGTGGACGCCTCTGCCCCATGTGCCAGCCGCAATCAAGCCGCGAGGCTCTCGCGCCCCGCGCGTTTCCACCATGTGGGCGCACCGCGGCGATCGTCAGCTGCCGAACAGGGGAAGCGTGATAATGTCATTCACCGTCACCACCGCCATCAGCATCAGCACCAGGGCGATGCCGGTGCGATAGGCCCACTCGGTCGCCTGCGGCCCCACCGGCTTGCGGCGGATCGCCTCGGCCGCGTAGAACACCAGATGCCCGCCATCGAGCGCGGGAATTGGCAAGAAGTTGATGAATGCCAAATTAAGCGAGATCAGCGCGGCAAGCTGGATGAAGTTGAGCGGCCCGAGGCTGAGCTGCTCGCCGGAATATTTGGCGATCTTGATCGGCCCGCCCATCTCGCTGAAGGAGCGGTCGCCGCGGATGATCTGCGCGATCCCGGCCAGCATCATTTCGGTCGTCTCGATGCACTGGCGCACCGCGGTCACGGCCGCCTCGCCGATCGAGAGCGGGGCAAAGCGCTCCTCGGTCTCGAGCGTGCGGACGCCGATCAGCCCCACGGTCTGGCTGTTGCCGAAGCGGTCCCTGACCTGCTCGGGCGCGGTGGTCACGGGCAGGTCGAGCCGCGCTCCCTCGCGCTCCACGGTGATGACGAAGCGGTGGTTGGGGCGCAGCAGGATCGTCTGCTGGATCGTGCGCCAGTCGGCCATCGCCTCGCCGTCGATCGCCACGATCCGGTCGCCGACCCTGAACCCGGCCGCCTCGGCGCGGGAATTTTCGGTGAAGGAGGCGACAGTGCCGACCTCGTCGGGCGCGACCGGGATCGGCTTGCCGAAGGCGAGATTGAAAGCAAAGAAGATCGCGACCGCGACCAGGAGGTTCGTCACCGGCCCGGCTGCCACGATCAACGCCCGCTTCCACAAGGCAGCGCTCTGGAAGGTGCCCTCCTCCACCGGCGCATCGGGATCGGGGACCGAGGCCGGGTTCATGTCGCCCTTGAACTGCACATAGCCACCCAGCGGCAGCACCGAGAGCTTCCAGCGCGTCCCCTGCCTGTCGGTGAAGCCGGCCAGCTCCTTGCCGAAACCGACCGAAAAAGCCTCGGCCCTGACCCCGAAGAACCGCCCGACCAGCAGGTGGCCGAGCTCGTGCAGGGTGACGAGCGGCCCCAGCAGCAGCAGGAAGCCGATCACATACATCCAGAAAGGGGGACTCTCAAACAAAGGCGTTGCTCTCCAGCAGGCCTTGCGCCTGCAACCTTGCGGAACTGTCGACCGCCAGCACTTCCTCGAGACTGGCCGGGCGCGGCGCGTCATTGCTGCGCGCGAGGGTTTCCTCGACCACTGCGGCGATCCGCGTGAACCTGATCTGACCGGCGAGGAAGGCGGCGACCGCCACCTCGTTGGCGGCGTTGAGGATCGCAGGCGCGCTGCCGCCCGCGGCAATCGCCTCGCGGGCGAGGCGCGTGGCGGGGAAACGCTCCTCGTCGGGCGGGAAGAAGGTCAGCTCGCCAATCGCCGCCAGATCCAGCGGCGCGAGCGGCGTCTCCATCCGCTGCGGCCAGGCCAGGCACGAGGCGATCGGCACGCGCATGTCCGACGGGCCAAGCTGCGCCAGTGTCGAGCGGTCGCGGAATTCGACCATCGAGTGGATCACGCTCTGCGGGTGGACCACGATCCCGAGCTTCTCCAGCCCGACGGGAAAGAGGTGATAGGCCTCGATATATTCGAGCCCCTTGTTCATCATCGTCGCGGAATCGACGCTGATCTTGGCGCCCATCGACCAGTTGGGATGGGCCACGGCCTCGGCCGGGGTTGCGGCATCGAGCTGCGCCTGCGTCCAGGTCCGTAAAGGACCGCCGCTCGCGGTGAGGGTGATCTTGGCGACATCCTCGATCCGCCCGGCGGCAAGGCACTGGAAGATCGCATTGTGCTCGGAATCGGTCGGGAGCAGCGTTGCGCCGTGCCGGGCGACGGCCTCCATCAGCACCTCGCCCGCAGAGACCAGCGCCTCCTTGTTGGCGAGCGCGATGGTGCCGCCGCGCGTCACCGCCGCCATGACCGGAGCGAGCCCCGCGCAGCCGACAATCGCCGCCACCGTCATGTCCACCGGCCGCGCCGCCGCCTCGACCAGCGCCTGCCGTCCGCCTGCCGCCGCGATCCCGCTGGAACCCAGCGCCTCGCGCAGTTCGGGCAGACAGCTCTCGTCGCCCACCACGGCCAGCTTTGCACCAAACTCGATCGCAAGCGCCGCGAGCTCGGCCGCGCTGCAATGCGCGGTCAGCGCCTCCACCTGCCATTCATCGCGGTTGCGCCGCACCAGATCGAGGGTCGAGGCGCCGATCGAACCGGTCGCGCCGAGCAGGGTGAGGCTACGCGTCATCGCCCCATCATCCCAGCAAAGTGCCCAAGGTGGCAATCACAAACATGGTGAAGAACACGCTGAGAAAGCCGTCGAGCCGGTCGAACAGCCCGCCGTGCCCCGGAATGAGAGCGCCCGAATCCTTCACCCCCGCGCGGCGCTTCATCCAGCTCTCGAAGAAGTCCCCCGCCTGCGCGATCACGGCAATGCACACCCCGCTGACCACCGCCATGACCAGCGCGAGCGGGCTGGTGCCGGGATAGGCCGCCGGGCCAAAATCGGTGAGCTCGACCGCAAGCATCACCAGCGCGGCAAGCGTCGCCCCGCCGAACAGTCCGGCCCAGGTCTTGGCGGGCGAGATTTTCGGCGCGATCTTCGGCCCGCCGATCGCCCGGCCCGCGAAATAGGCCCCGACATCGACCGCCACGATCGGCAGGATGAACACCACGAGGACCACGACCGGCGCATAGCCGGCTTGCAGCGGATCGAGCGGGACAATCTGGCGCCCGTTGCGCGTAGCCATCATCGCCAGCGCCGCCCCGCCGATATAGACCACCCCGGCAAAGAACCAGACAGTCTCGGCCAGCACCGACAGACCGAAGCGGCCGACGATGCGGTTCCATTCCCACAAGACGCCCAGCGCCAGCAGCGCCACGAAGCCGGACCAGAACCATCCCCCCAGCCACAGCGCGCCGCCCGACAGCACCAGCATGACGATCGCCGAGGCGAACCGCACCGGCAGATCGGACACGCCCGCCCTGGGGTCCCTCACCCGCACGCTATCGTCCGCCATAGCGCCGCTCCCTCAGCGCAAAATCATCGAGCGCCCGCTTCAGATGCGCAGGCTCGAAATCGGGCCACAAGGTGTCGACGAACAGCATCTCGGCATAGGCTGCCTGCCACAGCAGGAAGTTCGACAGGCGGATTTCTCCGCTGGTGCGGATCAGCAGGTCGAGCGGCGGCAGATCGGCGGTGTCGAGATGCGCGGCGATGGTGTCGATGGTGATCTCGCCGCCCGCCGCCGCAAGCGCCGCTGCCCGCGCAATCTCGTGCTGGCCGCCGTAATTGAGCGCCACCGCGAGCGTCTGCTTGCCATGCGCCGTCTGCGCCAGCGCATCCTCCAGCATGGCGACAATATCGGGCGCGAGCGATTGCCAGTCGCCGATGATCTTGAGCTTCACATTATTGGCGATGAATTCGGGCAGGTCCGATTTGATGAACTTGCGCATCAGGTTCATCAGATCGTCGACCTCTTCATCGGGCCGCTTCCAGTTCTCCGAGGAGAAGGCGTAGAGCGTCAGGCACTCGAGCCCGGTGCCCTCCAGCGAGCGCACCAAGCGGCGCACGGCCTCGACCCCGCGCTGGTGGCCGACCGCGCGCGGCAGCGCCCGCTTCTTGGCCCAGCGGCCATTGCCATCCATGATGATGGCGACATGTCTGGCGCGATCGGTCTTCAAAGCGCGTTCCGAACGGAGCAGGAGGTACCGGGCACGCTCACTGCGTCAGGATTTCCTGTTCCTTCTTGGCCGCCGCCTCGTCGGTTTCCTTGACGTATTGGTCGGTCAGCTTCTGGACCTGCTCTTCGGAACGCTTGCGCTCGTCCTCGGAGATTTCCTTCTTCTTCTCGTCGGCCTTGAGGCTTTCCATCGCGTCTCGGCGGACGTTGCGGATCGCGATCTTGGCCTTCTCGGCATATTGCCCGGCGAGCTTGGCCAGCTCCTTGCGGCGCTCCTGGGTCAGGTCGGGGATCGGCAGGCGCAGGGTCTGGCCGTCGATGATCGGGTTCAGACCGAGATTGGCATAGGCAATTGCCTTCTCCACCGCGTGGAGGTTCGACTTGTCCCACACCTGCACGCTCAGCATCCGCGGCTCGGGCGCCGAGACGGTGGCAACCTGCTGGAGCGGCATCATCGAGCCATAGACCTCGACCTGCACCGGATCGAGCAGGGTGGTGTTGGCGCGGCCGGTGCGCAGCCCCTGAAGATCGCTCTTGAGTGATTCCACGGCGCCCTTCATCCGGCGCTCGACATCGGCCTTGTCAAATTGCGGCATGGCTGGTTCCTCTGATTGTCTTAGCTGTCTTGCACGATGGTCTGGACGCCCTCGCCCGCGAGCACGCGGGCAAGATTGCCCTTCTCGCGGATCGAGAAGACCACGATCGGGATCTTGTTGTCGCGGCACAGGGCCACGGCGGAGGCGTCCATCACCTTGAGATTGTCGGCGAGGACGCGGTCGTAGGTGACGGTATCGAAGCGCACGGCTTGCGGGTTGTGCTTGGGATCGCTGTCATAGACCCCGTCGACGCTGGTGCCCTTGAGCAGCGCGTCGCAGCGCATTTCCGCGGCCCGCAGCGCCGCGCCGCTGTCGGTGGTGAAATAGGGCGCGCCCACGCCCGCGGCAAAGATCACCACGCGGCCTTTTTCCAAATGGCGCTCGGCGCGGCGGCGGATCACCGGCTCGCACACCTTGTCCATCTCGATCGCGGATTGCACGCGGGTCTGGACGCCGATCTGTTCGAGTGCGTTCTGCATGGCGAGCGCGTTCATCACCGTCGCCAGCATCCCCATGTAATCGGCCTGCGCGCGGTCCATCCCCTTGGCCGCCCCTGCCATGCCGCGGAAGATGTTGCCGCCGCCGATCACGAGGCAGATTTCGAGCCCCGTTTCCTTGGCCGCCTTCACCTCGCGCGCGAGTTCGGCGACGAATTCAGGGTCGATGCCGAACTGCTGGTTGCCCATCAGCACTTCGCCCGAAAGCTTCAGGAGGACGCGCTTGATGGTGGGCAGGGACATGGAAGAGCAGGCTCCGGGCTGAATATTGGTGCGGGGGCACTTAACGGGCCACGCGCGATTTCGCAAAGGGTAAGCACGAGGCCGCCCCACGAAAACGGCCGCCGCAGCACGAGCTGCGACGGCCGCCTGATTGTTTTGAAGCCGGATCAGCCCTTGAGGGTGGCCGCCACTTCCGCGGCGAAATCGACTTCTTCCTTTTCGATGCCTTCGCCGAGCTGGAAGCGCACGTAATCGACCAGCTTGATCGACTTGCCGGCGTCCTTGGCGGCCTTGGCGATGTATTCTTCGACCGTGGCCTTGCCGTCCTTGACGAAGATCTGGCTGAGCAGCGCGTTTTCCTTGGCGAACTTCTTCACCGCGCCTTCGACCATCTTGGCCTGCACGTCGGCGGGCTTGCCGCTTTCGGCGGCCTTTTCGGCGGCGATCTTGCGCTCGCGCTCGATCACTTCGGCGTCGAGGCCGTCAGCGTCCAGCGCCTGCGGGAACATCGCGGCAGCGTGCTGGGCGATGTCCTTGCCGAGCGCGTTGAGCGTGTCGGCATCGGCGTCGGATTCGAGCGCGACCAGCACGCCGATCTTGCCGAGGCCGTCGGCAGCCGCGTTGTGGATGTAGGGAACGACGGCGCCCTGGGTCACGGCAACCTGCTTGATCCGGCGGATCTGCTGGTTCTCGCCGATGGTGGCGACGTTGTCGGTCAGCTTCTCGCCAACGGTGCCGCCTTCGGGATAGGCAGCCGCCTTGAGTGCCTCGACATCGCTGGTGCCGAGCGAGAGCGCGACAGCGGTGGCGTTGCGCACGAAGCTCTGGAACTGGTCGTTCTTGGCGACGAAGTCGGTTTCCGAGTTGATCTCGACGGCAACGCCCTTGGTGCCCTGCACCAGCACGCCGACCAGACCTTCAGCAGCCGTGCGGCTCGACTTCTTCTGGGCAGTGGCAAGGCCCTTGGCGCGCAGCGCGTCAACCGCAGCTTCGATGTCGCCGCCCGCTTCGGTCAGCGCCTTCTTGGCGTCCATCATGCCAGCGCCGGTGCGCTCGCGCAGCTTCTTCACGTCGGCGACGGAAATATCGGCCATGGTGATATCCTTCTTGTGTGTTGTCAGGCGCCCGGCCCTGCCGTTCCCGCGAAGGGGGGCAATGCCGGGCGCGCTAGAGGGGGAATGTGACGCCGGCGCGACGGATCACCGCCGCGCCCGCGCGGGAAATCAGCCTTCGGTTTCTTCCGCGGCCGGCTCTTCGGCGATCACGGCTTCGGCAGGCGGCTCGGCCATCGCGCCGAAATCGCTCGACACGTCGGCCTGGAACTTGCCCTTGCCGGCGAGCGCGGCTTCACCGATCGCCTGGCAATAGAGGCGCACGGCGCGGCTTGCGTCGTCATTGCCCGGAACCGGGAAGGCGATGCCGTTGGGATCGACGTTGGTGTCGAGGATCGCGATCACCGGAATGCCGAGCACGCCGGCTTCCTTGATGGCGAGGTCTTCCTTGTTGGCGTCGATCACGAACATAACGTCCGGAATGCCGCCCATGTCGCGGATGCCGCCGAGCGAGGCTTCCAACTTCTCGCGCTCGCGGGTGAGCTGGAGGACTTCCTTCTTGGTGAAGCCCGAGGTGTCGCCCGAGAGCATTTCCTCGAGGCTCTTGAGGCGGCGGATCGAGCCCGAGATGGTCTTCCAGTTGGTGAGCATGCCGCCCAGCCAGCGGTGGTTGACGAAGTGCTGGCCCGACATGCGCGCGGCTTCGGCGATCGGCTCCTGCGCCTGACGCTTGGTGCCGACGAACAGCACCTTGCCGCCCGAACGCACGGTCGATTCGACGAAGTCCAAAGCGCGCGCGAACAGCGGCACGGTCTGCGACAGGTCGATGATGTGAACCCCGTTGCGCGCGCCGAAGATGTACGGCTTCATGCGCGGGTTCCAGCGGTGGGTCTGGTGGCCGAAGTGAGCGCCGGCCTCGATGAGAGCTTGCATGGTGACGACGGGAGCCGCCATAGGTATTTCCTTTCCGGTTGTTCCTCTGGAAGGCTGGAACCGCGCTTGCGGAGTTCCCGCGAGCGGCACCGGTATGAGCGCCTTCCATGTGAATTTGCCTCGATAATGGCCGAATGCCCTGCCGAAGCGAGCGCGCCCTTAGCCGCACGGGCAGACGAAATCCAGTCCCTAATGGCCGCCTAGGGAAAAATCCGAACCAGAACGGTCTTAAACCCGCTTGACATGGGAGAACAGTTGGAGAACAAAGTGACAGAACAAACGCGGAACTTTCGGACTTAGGGGCAAACCACCATGCTTTCCATCGCGATCACCCTCCTGTTCACCCTCACCGGCCTCGTGGCGACGGCAACCGTCGTCCACTGCCTGATCGGCGCGCGAGCGGCCTATGTGCGGCTGATGCAAGAGGGTGAGGTGCTCCGCGCCGGACTTGCGCTTCAGGCGGCCGCGGTCGAGATGAGCCTGCGCCCGCGCAGCCCGGCGCCAGTGCGCCGCGCAGTCGCTACGCGGCGGCCGGCGCTTCCGGTGGCTGGCCCGCTTGCGAATCCTGCCTTCGCCGCCTGATGCGGGCATATTTGACGAGGCCGTAGGGCATCAGGGCGAGGTAGAAGACGCTGATCGCCGTCAGCGTCCACCACGGCTCCAGCAGCAGCGCGGCAAAGGCGAGACCGGTGAAGGCGATCAGCGGCAGGCGGATCGAACGGCGCGGCCGCAGCGAGGCCCAGCTCAGCGTCGGCAGGTTCGAGATCATCAGCCCCGCGATCAGCGTCAGCCACGCGGCCATGACGACAGGCTCGCGAAAGGCTTCCACGCCGGTCTCGTTCCACAGGTAGAAGGGCGTAAAGGCGAGCCCCGCCCCGACCGGTGCCGGGACGCCGGTCAGGAAACCGGCGGACTTGTGCGGCTGGTCGTCAACATCGATCCGCGCATTGAACCGCGCCAGCCGCAGCGCGCAACAGATCGCGAAGGCCAGTGCGGCAAACCAGCCGAAACGCTCCCATCCCTGCAGCGACCAGAGGAACAGGATCAGCGCCGGCGCCACTCCGAAGGACAGCGAATCGGCGAGGCTGTCGAGCTCTGCCCCGAAACGCGACTGGGCGTTGAGCAGCCGCGCAATGCGCCCGTCGATCCCGTCGAGAACCCCCGCCAGCACCACCAGACCGATCGCATAGGTCCAGTGCCCGTCGATCGCGAAGCGGATGCCGGTGAGGCCCGAGCACAGGGCCGCGGCCGTGATCGCGTTGGGCAGCATGGCACGCAAGGTCAGCCCGCCGCCGCCTGCGGCCCGGACCGGCTGCTCGTCATCCTCGTCCTCGGCCGCTTTCGGCCCGAGCCTTGCGGTCAGGAAACGCGCCCCGGGCAGCTTGCGCCCCGTGCGCGGGTGCTTGGCAGGCGGGCGGCTCATTGCGAAATCCCCTCGATCAGTCCGCGCCGGCCGATCTCGGCCAGCACCGTCTCGCCGGCGACCACGGTCTGGCCGATCATGACGGCAGGGTCGGTGCCGGCCGGCAGATAGACATCCACCCGGCTGCCGAAGCGGATCAGACCGACGCGCTGCCCCTTGGCGAGAATGTCGCCCGGCTTCACGAAAGGCACGATCCGCCGCGCCACCAGCCCGGCAATCTGCGTGAAGCCGACGCGGATGCCGTCGCTGCGTTCGACCAGCAGGTGCTGGCGCTCGTTCTCCTCGCTCGCCTTGTCGAGCTCGGCATTGACGAAGCGCCCCGGGATATAGACCACGCGGCGCACCGTGCCGCCCACCGGCGTGCGGTTGATGTGGACATCGAAGACGCTCATGAAGATCGAGACCCGCGTCACCGGCCCTGCCGGCAGACCGCTGGTGCCCGAGCCGTCCTCGATCTGCAATTCGAGCGGCGGCTCGCATTCCCGGATCAGGGTCACGATCCCGTCGGCCGGCGAGAGAATCACATTGTCGGCCTGCGGCACCACGCGCTCGGGGTCGCGGAAGAAGGCGAAGATCCCGGCCGAGAGCAGCAGCAGCGGCCAGCCGATCAGCTCCCAGTCGAGCACCAGCAGGAACACCGCGCTCGCCGCAGCCGCGATGAGGCCGAACTTGCGACCCTCCGGATGGATCGCGGGCCAGTCCCAGTCGGCCTCGCCCCGGCCCTTGTTATCGAGGATTTCGCCTGCCATCCGACCGGACTTAGGCGCTGTTCCCGTGGCGGACAAGCGCATCCGCGCCCTTTGTTCCGCCGGCGTCAGGGTTTTGCTAAGCATGTTAGGCTAATGACGGGGGCGTATGGATACACAGCGCAACCCTGCGCCCCGCCTCGCCGGCGAGGTGCCCGTTCTCGTCATCGCATTTGCCCTTTTCGTGCTGTGCACCGGACTGCTCGCCCACCGCGGGATCTGGCCCGCCATCGGCCCGGTGCTGGCGAGCGGCTCGCTGTTCGCGGTTAGCATCATTATCGTTGTCTGCTGCGATGCCGGGATCGTGCTGGCGCGGTATCGCCCCGCCTCGCCCACTGCCTTCCTGCGCGATCGCTACACCACGCCCGCCCTGCGCGCCGCGGCGCTCAACGGCCTGCCGATGCTTGCAGTCTGCACGGTGCTGCTGCCCTATTTCTCGAAGATGAAAGCAGCGATCCCGCTGTTCAACGATTACACCTGGGACGCCACCTTCATCGGCTGGGACCGGGCGATCTTCTTCGGCCTAGATGCCTGGCAAGTGATGCAGCCGGTCCTGGGTTACCCGGTCATCACCGCTGCACTGGCGGCGCTTTATCAGGTCTGGCTGCTGCTGCTTTACCCGGGCGTCCTGTGGTTCGCGCTGGTGCGGATGGATGAAACCGTGCGCCGCCGCTTCTTCCTCACCTATGTCCTGAGCTGGACGGTGGTCGGCGGCGCGATGGCGACCGCCCTCGCCTCGGTCGGCCCGTGTTTTGTCGGGCCGCTACTGGGGGATCGCACTTTCGATGTGCAGATGGCCTATCTCAATGCCGCGAATGCCGAGGTGCCGGTGATGACGCTGCATGTGCAGCAAATGCTGCTCGACTGGTTCCACGCCGATGCCGATGGCCTCGGCAGCGGGATCACTGCCATGCCCAGCATGCACGTGGCAGTCGCCTTCCTGTTCTGGCTGGCGATGCGCCGCGCCGCGCCGCGCGCGGCACCGTGGTTCGGACTGTTCCTGGCACTCATCTGGATCGGCTCGGTGCACCTTGCCTACCACTATGCCGTCGACGGACTGGTCTCGGTGATTGCGGTCGCGCTGCTGTGGCGGCTCAGCGGGCAGGTCTTCGCCGTCTGGGATGCCCGCCTCGCCCGTCAGCCGACCTTGCGCACGAACACCGTGCCGGCCGAATAGCCTGCACCGAAGGAGCAGATCAGGCCGGTGTCGCCGGCCGCAAGATCCTCGCTGTGCTGGTGGAATGCGATGATCGAGCCCGCGCTCGAGGTGTTGCCATAGGTGTCGAGCACGGTCGGGCTCTCGTCCTCGCTCGCCTCGTGGCCGAGCACCTTGTGCGCGATCAGGCGGTTCATGCCCGCATTGGCCTGATGCAGCCACAAGCGGCGCAGGCTTTCAGGATCGATCCCGAGGCGCTGCGCCTCGTCGAGGATCATCTGCGCGACCATCGGCACGACTTCCTTGAAGACCTTGCGGCCCTCCTGGACGAACAGCTTGTCGGCTTTGCCCTCGCCCTCGGGCGCGGCGCGGTTGAGGAAGCCGAAATTGTTGCGGATATTGTTCGAGAACACCGTCTTCAGCCTGGTGCCGAGGATGTCCCAGTGCTGTGCCGGGGCGATCGCGGCGTCCTCGACCAGCACCGCGGTGGCAACATCGCCGAAGATGAAGTGGCTATCGCGGTCGCGCCAGTTGAGGTGCCCCGAGGTGATCTCGGGGCTGACCACCAGCACCGAGCGGGCATTGCCGGCGCGGATGTAGTCGGCCGCGGTCTGGATGCCGAAGGTGGCGGAGGAACAGGCCACGTTCATGTCGAAACCGAAGCCCTCGATGCCGAGCGCCTGCTGGATCTCGATTGCCATCGCCGGATAGGCGCGCTGCATGTTCGAGGCCGCGCACAGCACCGCATCGACATCTTCAGGCTTGCGTCCGGCGCGCTCGAGCGCCTGCTTCGCGGCGGCCACGCCGATCTCGGCCATGACCGAGATATCGTCATTGCCGCGCTCGGGCAGACGCGGGCACATGGTGTCGGGATCGAGGATCGCGGCCTTGCTCATCACGTGGCGGGCCTTGATGCCGCTCGCCTTCTCGATGAACTCGACCGAGGAATAGGCCAGCGGCTCGGCGTCGGGGTTGGCGGCATTGTGGCGGTCGACGAAGGCGTTGAAGCTGGCGACCAGCTCCTCGTTGGTGATGCTGTCGGCGGGCGTGAACAGCCCCGTGGCGGAGATGACGGGGCGACCGGTCGGAGCGGCAGTCATGGGGCGTTGCGTTTCCTGCATGGGTGACACTTGCATGGGACGCGGGCCTTACTGCCCGCCCTCACCTGCCGCAAGCCCTGCCTCCGCGCCGGGCGCGCCGAGCACCTCGCGCAGCAGCGGATTGGGGAAGGTGCGGGCGATGGTGACGGCGTGGAATTCCTCGGTGAGGCCGGGAAGCTGGGCGAGTTCGTAGAGCGTGCCGTTCGCCAGCTCGTCGCGCACCACGATCGGCGGGATAACGGCGACCCCGGCATCGGAGCGCGCGAGCAGGCGCAGCATCGCCATGTCGTCGGCCTCGGCGGCGATGCGCGGGACGATGCCAAGGGTCTCGACCATGGCGTCGAACCCGGCGCGCAGGGCGGTTTCGGGCGTGGGGAGGATCAGCGGTGCCTCGGCCAGCAGCACATTGAGGCCGCGCGCTGCGAGCGCCAGCCGCGAGCGTGCTCCGACGAGGCTGACGGGCTGCTCGGCAAGGCGGCGGACCAGATAGGGGCTCGCCGCATCGCGCGCCGGCACCTGGTTGGTGAGCAGCACGTCGATCCGCAGCGCGTCGAGGGCGCGCAGCAGCGAGGCCTGCGTGCCCGAACGCAGCACCACCTCGACATCGTCGCGCCCCAGCAGCGGCGCAAGGAAGCCCATCTGGAAATTGCGCGACAAGGTGGCGAGCGCCCCGATCCGCAGCACCTTGCGCTGCCCGCCCACCGCCCGGAACGTGGCGGTAAGCTGCTCGGAGGCACGGAATATCTGTTCGGCATAGTCGAGCGCGATGCGCCCCGCCTCGGTGAGGACGAGGTTGCGCCCGCGTCGCTCGAACAGATCATGGCCGAGATCGGCCTCGAGCGCCTTGATCTGGGTCGAGACCGCGCTCTGCGAGATGTTGAGCGCGCGGGCGGCGGCGGTGAGCGTGCCCTCGCGGGCGACAGCGCGGAACAGGCGCAGGTGGTGGAGGTTGAGGCTCGCCATCAGGGCTGCTCCGGAGGATTGTTCGATCAGAACGAATGATTGCGGGCAAAATATGTATTTTCTTTGATTCCGTCCAGACCCTATCCGCCTTGCGACGATCACCGCGCCGCTGACGGAGAGCCCGCATCATGTCTGACGCCTTCGCCCTCACCATGCTCGCGCCGCTGGCGCTGGTCCCCGGCATCCTGCTGGCTCTGGCGCGTCCGGGCAAGCGCCCGGGAGTGCTGCCGCGCCTTGCGGAACTCTCGGCCCTCGCCGCCTTCGCGCTCGCGCTAGCCGGCCTCGCCCAGAGCGCGCTCGGCACACCTGCCGCCGTCGCGCTGCTCGAGGCGCCCTTCACTCTTGCCCTGCGCGCCGATCTCGTGGCCGCCAGCATGGCCGCACTGGTCGGTTTCATCGGCTGGATCGTGATGCGCTACAGCCGCACCTATCTCGACGGCGAGGCGCGCGAGGGGGCGTTCCACGGGCTGATGCTCGCGACGCTTGCCGCGGTGCTGGTGTTCGTGCAGGCGGGCACCCTGCCGACCCTGATGATCGCCACCTTCGCGGTCGGCATCACGCTCAGGCAATTGCTGCTGTTCTACCCCGACCGCCCCGAGGCCCGGCGCGCCGCGACCAAGTTCTCGCGGGTGTGGTTTGCCGGCGATGTCATGCTCGCCTGCGCCGCCGGACTGCTGCACGCGCGCTTCGGGACACTCGATGTGACCGCGCTCCCCGCCGCCGCCGCCGCAAACGGCCCCGGCCTTGCCGGAACCCTTGCCATCGCCGCGATCATTGCAGCCGCCGCGCTCAAGACCGCCGCTTTCCCGCTGCACGGCTGGCTGACCGAGGTGATGGAGGCCCCCACCCCCGTCTCCGCCCTGCTCCACGCCGGAATCATCAATTCGGGCGGCGTCCTTCTCATCACCGCCGCCGGCCTCGTCCAGCAGAGCGCCGGCGCGATGGCGGCCCTCGTCATGATCGGCGGCTTCACCGCGCTGTTCGGCGCCGCCGTGATGCTCACCCAGAGCGCGATCAAGACCGCGCTGGCCTGGTCGACGGTCTCGCAGATGGGCTTCATGCTGCTGCAATGCGGCCTCGGCCTGTGGACGCTGGCGCTGCTGCACATCGTCGCCCACTCGCTCTACAAGGCCCACGCCTTCCTCTCCTCGGGCAATGCCGTGGCCGAGGTGGCGAGCATCCGCCGCCCCGGCCCGGTCGCGGTGCCGAGCGTGGCGGCGGTGCTCAAGAGCTTCGCCCTTGCGCTGGCCATCTTCGCCGCAATCGCCGCTGCCTTCACCTATGCCTTCGGCCCCAAGACCCCGCAGGCGCTGGCACTTGGCGCGATCCTGATCTTCGGGGTGGCCTACCTCGTCGCCCAGGGCCTTGCCGACCGCGCTCCGGTCGCTCTGACCAAGCGCACCGCTGCGGCCTCGCTCGGCGCTGCGGCAGCCTACTTCAGCTTCCAGACCATCGCCCAGACGATCTGGGGCCCGGTGCTGCCCGCCGCCCCGATGCCGGGCGAACTTGAATGGGCGCTGCTGGTCGTCGCGGTCGCGAGCTTCGGCCTCGTCGCCTTCGCGCAGGCACTGTTCCCGCTGTGGGCGCACCACCCCGCCACTGCCGGCCTGCGCGTCCACCTTGCCAACGGCCTCTACCTCAACGCCCTGCTCGACCGCGCGATCGGCGGCTTCCGCACCGCCACCGATCCCCGTTCCGGCCGCTGAACGGACATCACGGAGACCTGCCATGCTGATGAACCACGCCGACATCGCTCCGGCCCGCTTCTCGGCGGTGCTCGAGGCCGCCGAACAGGCCGGCCGCGCCATCCCTCCCGCCTTCCCGCTCGATGCGACCGTGGCGGTCAACCCCTTCCTCGGCCAGACCGGCGAGGACCTTGCCACCGCCGCCGCCCGGCTGGCCCGGGTCGCCGGTGTGCGGGTGACACGGACCGGCGCGGACTATGCCGAGGCGATCGCCGCTGGCCGGATCGGCGAGGAAGATCTCGCCGGTGCGCTCGCCGCCTCACCCTCCCCGCTCAAGCCCGCCGACACTGCCGCCCTGCGCGCGATTGCCGCAAATCTCGGTGACGGCCCCGCCCCGCGCGCCCTGCCCACCGTTGCCGATCTGGCCGCAGAGGCGACCGGGATCGACTGGCCCGCGCTGGTCGACAAGTGCATCGGATTGTGGGCCGCAGGCCATTTCGACCGCGGGCAGGCGCTGTGGTCGCCGGCTCCGGGCGCCGAGGCCTTCACCGCCTGGCGCGGCTGGGCGATGCATGACCTCACCCCCGAGATCGCCGGCCTCAAGGGCTTCTGCGCCCATGTCGCCTCGGCCCCCGACACTACCGAGCGCGCGATCCTCTCTGCCGCCGAGACGCTCGGCCTTGCCGAGACGAGCGCGCCCACCGCCTTCCACCGCCTCGCCATGAGCCTTGGCGGCTGGGCGCAGCACGCCCGCTGGCTGCTGTGGCAGGCGGAACTTGCCGGCGGCTCCGACCGCACGCTGATGGACCTCCTCGCGATCCGCCTGATCTGGGACGAGGCGCTGCTGGTGCAGACCCCCGCGATTGCCGCCAAGTGGGCCGAGACCGTCGCCGCCCACGCCGCGCCGGTCGCGCCGACGCGGGACGATGTCGCGCTGGCGATCCTGCAGGACGCAGCCGACCGCGGTCACCAGCGCCGTCTCGCCGCCGCGCTCGACGGCGCCGCCCCGGCGGCCGGACAGCGTCCCTTCCTGCAAGCCGCCCTCTGCATCGATGTGCGTTCCGAAGTGTTCCGCCGCGCCCTCGAATCTGTCGAGGATACGGTCGCAACCATCGGCTTTGCCGGCTTTTTCGGGCTCCCGCTGGCACACCACGCACATGGCTCGGACATCCTCGAGGCGCGCCTGCCGGTGCTGCTCAACCCTGCGGTCCAGACCACCAGCGCAGGCGATCCGGCGAAGGATCAGGCCGACCGCATCGCCGCCCGCGGCCGCCGCGCCTGGGGCCGCTTCCGGCAGGCGGCGGTCTCCTCCTTCGCCTTTGTCGAGGCGATGGGGCCGGTCTATGCGGTCAAGCTGGTGAAGTCGGCGCTGGGCTTTGCCCCCCGCGCCAAGGCCGAACCCGCGCCGCAGGTCGTCGGCGGGATGAGCGCCGAGGCCAAGGCCGACACCGGCGCTGCCGTGCTCAAGGCGATGAGCTTGCAGCGCGGCCACGGCGAGATCGTCCTGCTGCTCGGCCATGGCGGCAATGTCACCAACAACCCGCATGAAAGCGCCTATCACTGCGGCGCCTGCGGGGGCTACACGGGCGAGGTCTCGGCACGGCTGCTGGCGATCCTGCTCAATGATCCCGAGACCCGCGCCGGCCTCGCCTCGCGCGGGGTCGAGGTGGCCGATGACACGCTGTTCGTGGCGGGTCTGCACGACACCACCACCGATGCGGTCATGATCTATGACGATGGCCTGCCTGCCGCCCGCGCCGGCGATCTGGCGCGGGTCCGCACCATACTGGCGCAGGCGGCCAAGATCGCCCGCGCCGAGCGCGCCTTGCGGATCCCCGGCGCCAGCGGCGAGAGCCTGCCCGCCCGCGCCCAGAACTGGGCCGAGATCCGTCCGGAATGGGGTCTTGCCGGATGCGCCGCCTTCATCGCCGCCCCGCGCGCGGCGACCGCTGGCCGCGATCTGGGGGGGCGCGCCTTCCTCCACTCCTATGACTGGCGCGCCGACGAGGGCTTCGGCACGCTCGAACTGATCATCACCGCCCCGGTGGTGGTGGCGAGCTGGATTTCCCTCCAGTATTACGGATCGAGCGTCGCGCCCGGGATGTTCGGCGGCGGCAACAAGCTGATCCATAATGTCGTCGGCGGGATCGGGGTGATCGAGGGCAATGGCGGCCGCCTGCGCGCCGGCCTGCCGTGGCAGGCGGTGCATGATGGCGATGCGCTCCAGCACGAGCCGCTGCGCCTCTCGGTGATGATCGAGGCCCCCCGCGAAGAGATGCTCCGCATCCTCGAGCAGCACCCCGGCGTGCGCGCCCTGTTCGACAATGGCTGGCTGCACCTCTTCGCGCTGAAGGACGGCAAGGTCGATGCGCGCTATGTCCCGGGATTGGCGTTTGCCGAGGCTCCGGCGGTGGCAGAGGCAGCCTGAGGCATTGCCCGGCTCAGGCCGGTCGCCCTCCCGGGGAAAATCGAGCAAGCCGGAATAATCGGCAGCGATGATCCGTTGAAGCCGGCAAGCCCCTCTTGCCGTGAACGGATGACCGACCGATGCCGACACACCTTGCCTTCGCCTTGCCGGACACAGGCGCCTCGCCTGCAAGGATGCAGCCTGCGACAGCCGAGGGGCTTTCGCCGGTCGACACGCTGCCCTGGCTGTCGGCCACCGCGCCCGCGCCCGGCAGCGCCCGCGGCGGGAGGCGGGCGTTCGGCCCGGGGCATACGGGGCCGGTGTTCCAGGCCGGGCTCGCGCTGGCCTTTGCGGCGCTGGTCGGCGCGGCCTACCTTCTGCCGGGCGATGATGCTCTGCCGCCTGTCCCGGGTGATGCCGGGGGAGTGGCCCTCACACCGGCAGCGCCTCTTTCGGCAGGGTCCGGAACGGGAACCGCTCGGGGTACAGGCAAGGGGCAGGCGCTGGTCGATGCGGCCCTGTCGCTGATCGGGGTGCCGGAACGCTCCGGGCCACGTGCGGGCGCTGCCCGCCCGAAGCCGGTCACCGGAGCGCCGATCATCGTGCGGGCACCGCGCCCGCTCCCCCGGGTCGCCCCCGCGCCGGTGGCCGAACAGCCGCTCGCGCCTCCCTCTCCACCTGCCGGCGCCATGGGCCAGACCGCGGCCGCGGACGAGGGCGCGGATATGCCCGCCACCCGGGCAAGGCTGAAGAGGTTCCGGTCGACCATGGACGCCTGCCGCGATGCGGTGCGCGATGTGATCCGTCTGGGCGAGCGCCAGCGGCCGGGCCGCAACGCATCGGCCGGGGACCTGACCGGCCACAAGCTGCGGCAGCAGAATGCCGAGGCGGCGAGGACCTACCGCAGCTATCTCGACACGCTGGCCCGCTCGATGCGGGGTAAGGTATCCGACGCGACCGCACGGCAGGCGCTCGAGCGGGCGCGCCAGACACTGGCCTATCTCGAGACAATGCGCGCCGATTCCAGCGCCTCGCTGCGCTGATCCCGGCCCGCTCCAGCCCCCCGCTCGCGCCCTCCAGACCCCGCCCAGACCCCCGCCAGCACGGCCTTACGGACCGCTTTTGCGGGTGTTTCACGTGAAACATGGGAGGAAGTGGTGGACAGGGCTGGATTCGAACCAGCGTACGCTTGCACGGGCAGATTTACAGTCTGCTGCCTTTAACCACTCGGCCACCTGTCCACACAGTC
>VFQO010000487.1_pt1 | contig 41876 bp, 42 predicted proteins | sample 3512331 | NCBI WGS metagenome assembly VFQO01 (sample SAMN10412371, study PRJNA504923) | tailings metagenome | isolation source: Replicate 3 from Balatoc abandoned mine | place: Philippines: Itogon, Benguet | collected 2017-08-28 | reverse complement strand
CGACGATGATCGCGGTGCCGTGCTGGTCGTCATGGAAGACCGGGATCTTCATCCGGTCGCGCAGCTTGCGCTCAATGTAGAAGCACTCGGGCGCCTTGATGTCCTCGAGGTTCACGCCGCCGAACGTAGGCTCGAGCGCGGCGATGATGTCGCACAGCTTGTCGGGGTCGGTTTCGTTAATCTCGATGTCAAACACATCGATGCCGGCGAATTTCTTGAACAGCACGCCCTTGCCTTCCATCACCGGCTTGGCGGCCAGCGGGCCGATGTTGCCGAGGCCGAGCACCGCCGTGCCATTGGTGATGACGGCCACCAGGTTGCCGCGCGCGGTGTAGCGGAATGCATTGGCGGGATCGGCGGCGATCTCTTCGCAGGCCGCCGCAACTCCCGGCGAGTAGGCGAGCGCGAGGTCGCGCTGGTTGGTCAGCTGCTTGGTCGGCGTGACGCTGATTTTGCCGGGTTTGGGGAACTCGTGGTACTCGAGCGCTGCCTGCCGGAACTGCTGGCGCACCTGTTCTTGCGTGTTATCGGAATCCATGCTGGGCAGCGTCTCCTTGAAGCTGGCTGACTAAACGGGAAGCGGAGGATTTTATCAGACCAAACACTCCCTTCCGGAGCCGCTGCTGTGCGCTGCAGTCAATTGAGTCTTGACTGAAAAGTGCCTTCTGTACAATGCCGGCCATGCCCACGGAATTCGAATTGATCGCGCGCCATTTCACCCGGCCGGCGCGCGCCGGCGGCTCGGTGCTGCTCGGCGTCGGCGACGATTGCGCACTGCTGGCCCCGCCGGCTGGCGAGGCGCTTGCAGTGTCGACCGACATGCTGGTCGAGGGCCGCCACTTTTTCCCTGGCGCCGACCCGGAAGCGCTCGGGCACAAGGCACTGGCGGTGAACCTGTCGGATCTCGCGGCCATGGGCGCGCGTCCGCTGGCCTTCACGCTGGCGCTGGCGCTGCCGGCAGCTGACGAAAACTGGCTGGCGCCGTTCTCGCGCGGCCTGCTGGCGCTGGCCGATGCGCACGGCATCCCGCTGGTCGGCGGCGACACCACTCGCGGTCCGCTCAATTTGTGCATCACTGTACTCGGCAGCGTCGTGTCCGGCGACGCGCTGCGGCGCGACGGCGCCCAGCCGGAGGACGAGATCTGGGTGTCCGGCGAACTTGGCGACGCGCGGCTGGCGGTCGAGGTGCTGTATGGCCGGCTGGCGATCGACCCGTTGCCGGACGCGGCTGCCGCCCGCCTGCACCGGCCGCAGCCGCGCCTCGCGCTCGGACTGGCGCTGCGCGGCATCGCCAGTGCGGCGCTCGATGTGTCGGACGGCTTGCTGGGCGACCTCGCGCACATTCTCGAGCGCTCGGGCGTCGGTGCGATGGTGGACGCGGAAGCGGTGCCGGTCGGCGGCGTGCTGCGCGCTCAGCCCCCGCGCATGCAACTCGCGTTCGCGCTCAATGGCGGCGACGATTACGAGCTTTGCTTCACCGCGCCGCGCGAGCGGCATGATGCCGTGCTGGACGCCGCGCGCCGTACCGGCGTGCCGGTTACCCGCATCGGGCACATCGTGCGCGAGCCGGGTCTGCACCTCGTCGATGCAGGCGGCCGCGCAATGTCGCTCCCTTCCCGTTCGTTTGACCATTTCGCTGAAGAATGACCACCTCCCCGCCCCAGGCCGCGCTGCCCCGCCGCCCGATCCGTCCGAACGCCAGCTTCATGCTGTCGCATCCCGCGCACTTGCTGGCGCTCGGCTTCGGCAGCGGCCTGTCGCGCGTGGTGCCGGGCACCATGGGCACGCTGTTCGGCTGGCTGTGCTTCCATGCGCTGTCCGTGCGCTGGCCTGCGGTGTTCACGCCGCTGACCTGGGGCGTGCTGATCGTAGCCGGCTTCATTGTCGGCATCTGGGCCTGCGACCGCACCGGGCAGGCGCTGGGTGTGCCCGACCATGGCGCGATGGTATGGGACGAGATCGTCGCAATCTGGGTGGTCTTGCTGTTCGTCACGCCGACCAGCTTCGCGGCCGAACTGATCGCAGTGCTGCTGTTTCGCGTACTGGACATGGCCAAACCGCCGCCGATCCGCCAGTTCGAGCGGCGCTTCAAGCGCGGCTTCGGCGTGATGGCGGACGACATGCTCGCTGCGTTTTTCACGCTGCTGGCTCTTGCGCTGTGGCGCTTCCTGTGAAAACCTGAAAGCCTGCAAAAATCACAAGGAGGCTTCCATGGGGACAACAGTTGAACTCCCGCTGGCCGAGCTTGCGGAACAGGTCGGGGAAGCACTGAAGCAGCGGCGCTGGCTGCTGGCAACCGCAGAGTCGGTCACCGGCGGCGGCATCTCGCAGGCCATCACCGACATCGCAGGATCCTCGGAATGGTTCGACTGCGGCTTTGTCACGTATTCGAATTCGTCCAAGACCGAACTGCTCGACGTGCCGGCCGCACTGATCGCGCAGTTCGGTGCAGTCAGCGAAGAGGTGGCCGGTGCGATGGCCAAGGGCGCGCTGGCTAACACCGATGCGCACATCACGCTGTCGACCACCGGCATCGCCGGACCGGCAGGTGCGGTGCCGGGCAAGCCGGTCGGCACGGTCTGCTTTGGCTGGGCTTGCGGAACCTCGGTCTGCACCGAGCGGCTGGTATTCCAGGGCGACCGGCATGCAGTGCGCCTGCAGACGGCCGAGCATGCGCTGCGAGGATTGCTGAAGGTGCTGCAGCGGGCCTGACCGCGTCGGGTCGCCTCGTGGCTCGTGCGCACGGCCGCATCGCCGCCGGCCTCCGGGTGCGGCGGTCTTTCCTGCAGGGGAACATCGGCCTGCGCCGAGGCCCGGTGGCTTACATCATTTCAACGCTGGCGGAATGCATTGATCGTGTCCCTCGTCTCGCGCGCTACTCGTGCGGCCGCGTCGGCAAATGCCTCGCCCGCCTCGGGTTTCGCATACAGGATCGCGCGCGACGAGTTGATCATCATGCCGGCACCGGCGGCCGTCTGGCCGGCGCGGACAGTCGCCTCGACGTCCCCGCCCTGCGCACCGATGCCCGGCACCAGCAGCGGCATGTCGCCGACGATCGCGCGCACTGCGGCGATCTCCTGCGGGAAAGTCGCGCCGACCACCAGTCCGCACTGGCCGTTGCGGTTCCACTGCTCTGCGACCAGGCGCGCCACATGCTGGTACAGCGGCTTGCCGTCGACCTGCAGGAACTGCAAGTCGGAACCGCCGGGGTTCGACGTGCGGCACAGCACGATCACGCCGCGGTCCTGCCACTGAAGATACGGCTCGACCGAGTCGAAGCCCATGTAGGGGTTGACCGTAACCGCATCGGCGCCGTAGCGCTCGAAGGCCTCGCGCGCATACTGCTCGGCGGTAGCACCGATATCGCCGCGCTTGGCATCCAGCACGATGGGAATGTGCGGGTAAGCGCTGCGCAGGTAGTCGCAGATGGCCTGCAGCTGGTCCTCGGCCCCAAGCGCGGCGAAATACGCGATCTGCGGCTTGAACGCACAGGCCAGATCGGCCGTAGCGTCGATGATGGCCTTGCAGAAGGCGAAGATCGCATTTGGCCGGCCCTGCAGCTGCGCCGGAAATTTCGCCATGTCGGGATCGAGCCCGACGCACAGCAGGGAGTCATTGCGGGCGGTCGCCGCGCCGAGTTTGTCGAGGAATTTCACGCAAGTCCAGGTTCAGAATTCGCAACAGCCGCATTGTAGCCCGTCGTGCTATCGTGCCGCCCCATGCATCGCCTGACCCGCAAAGACTATCTGCTGCTCGCATTGCTGATCCTGTCATGGGGCGTGAACTGGCCCGTGATGAAGCTTGGCGTGCGCGAATTCCCGCCACTCACCTTCCGCATGCTGTCGATGGTCGGCGGGCTGATCGTCATCGGCATCGCGGCCCGCATGCAGGGCGCGTCACTGAAAGTGCCGGCCGGCTCGGCGCTGACGGTGATCCGGCTGGCGATACCGAACATGCTGATCTGGCATGCGCTGGTGATCACCGGCGTCAAGCTGCTGTCGTCCGGACGCGCGGCGATACTCGGCTATACGATGCCTGCATGGGCGGTGCTGTCGGGACTGATTTTCTTCGGCGACCGCATCAGCGCCCGCGCGCTGCTCGGCATCGTGCTCGCCATGAGCGGCGCCGCCCTGCTGCTGTCGAGCGAGTTCAGCCAGATGTCCGGCCAGCCGCTGGGCACATTGCTGGTACTGGCTGCGGCTGCCAGCTGGGGCTTCGGCACCGTGCTGATGAAGCGCACCCGGCTCGAAATGCCGACCATTTCCCTGACCTTCTGGATGCTGGCGCTGACCACCAGCGTGATGTGCGTGCTGTCGCTGCTGCTCGAATACAGTGAATGGCACTGGCCGAATGCGGTCGAGTGGGCAGCGATCGCCTATAACGCGGCGATCATATTCGGCTTTGCGCATGTGGTGTGGTTCCGGCTGGCGCGGCTGCTGCCGCCGGTGATGTCCAGCCTGTCGGTGATGCTGATCCCGGTGATCGGCACCTTCTCCGGCGCATGGATGCTGGGCGAGACGCCGCAGTGGCAGGACTATGTCGCAATGCTGCTGATTCTCGGCGCGATGTCGACCGTGCTGGGACCGCGCCGGCAGGATCAGTAGCTGCGATACACCCAGTCGATCAGCTGGTCGAAGGCGGCGCGCGCTTCCGCAGCCCGCGCATGATTGACCAGGCTTACCACAACGATGCGGCGGCCCGAACGCGCGGTCACATAGCCGGCAATGCTGGCGACATTGGCCAGGCTGCCGGTTTTCAGGTGCGCCCTGCCCTTGAGCGGCGATACGGCAAAACGGCGCGCCATCGTGCCATCGATACCCGCCACCGGTAGCGAGGCCACGAATTCCGGCATCGTCGGCTGCCGCCACGCACGCTGCAACAGCGAGGCCAGCAGCGCAGCCGACGCCCGCTCGCTGCGCGACAGTCCCGATCCGTTTTCCAGCACCAGCGTACGCGCGTCGATGCCGGCCGCAGTGAGCCAGCTGGCGACGCGCAGTACAGCGGCCTCGGGCGTGGCCGGTGCCGCGCCGCGTTCGGCGACCAGCGACAGGAGCAGGTTGCGCGCCATCGGGTTGCTGCTGTGTTTGTTGATGTCGCGGATCTGTTCCGACAGCGGCGCCGATACCCACTGTGCGAACTCCACGCTACCGGCCGGCGCGCGGCCGGCGACGGTGCCGCCGGCAAGGGTGCCGCCCAGCTGCGTCCAGAGCGCGCGGAACACCGCATCCACATAGGCCGCCGGATCCAGCGTATGCAAGTGGAAGCCAAGATCGCGCTCTCCGCAAGACAGCGGGTAGTCGCCGGCGAAGCGCAGTCCCTGGATGCTCCATTGCGGCTGCAGGCGTTCACGCAGGTTCTCGCACGGGCCGTCGGCCGCCAGCGGCGGTTCGACAAGGAAGCCATGCAGCGGCGGCTGGACCGCGAGAAGGACCGGCTGGCCGAGCGCCCCCGGCAGCATGCGCACAGTGAGCGCCTTCCCATCCAGCAGCAGCGCATCCGGCGGCGCGTTGTACGCGCGTTCAGGGCGGCCGTCGAACGCAGCGAAGTCTGCCGGTGCCGGTGCGAACAAGGAGGCGTCGATGACCAGATCGCCGCGAATGTCCCGCACGCCGAGCGAGCGCAGCCGCGACAGCAGGCGCCACAGGTCTTCATGTGCAAGCCGCGGGTCGCCGCTGCCTTCGATCACCAGGCTGCCGTCCAGTACGCCGTCCTGCAGCGGGCCGGCCAGGTGCACCCGCGTGATCCAGCGATGGCCGGGCCCAAGCAACTCCAGGGCTGCCTGCGTGGTGACGAGTTTCATGATCGACGCAGGCTGGAACGCGCGCGCGGCGTTGAGCTCGAGCAGCGCCGGTCCGCCTTCCGCAGCGCGCACATCGACTGCGACGGCATCGGTGGGCACGCCGGCCTGTGCAAACGCAGCGGCGACCTCGGGCGGCAACCCGGCAGCCTGGCGCTCGCCGCGCAGTCCCGCGCAGCCAGCCAGCAGCAGCGTGGCAAGCAGCAGTCCCGACAAGGACCGCAGGGCGTAAAAGGACAGTTGAACGGACCGCATCGACGCTCCTCAAGTGCGTCGGATTATCCCATGCGAGCGGTTGACTCCGGCGGCGCAACTGCCTACGCTCCATCGGCCATGGACACTGTGACTACTCTCCCCTTCATTGGCGCCGGCCAAATCCGCCGGTGCCTGCCTTATCCCGCGCTGATCGATGCGCTCGGCGAGACCTTGCACGGCGCCGCAGTCTCGCCGAAGCGTCATGCGCACGCGCTGCCGGATAGCGTGTCACTGCTGCTGATGCCGGCGTGGGAAGCAAATCGGGAGATCGGCGTGAAGCTGGTCACGGTGGCGCCGGGCAATCGCACGCGAGGGCAGGCGACGGTGAATGCCCTGTACATTCTGCTGGACGCACTCAGCGGGGTGCCGCTGGCGCTGATGGACGGCGAGGAACTCACGCTGCGTCGTACCGCTGCCGTCTCCGCGCTCGCGTCGCGTTTCCTGTCGCGCGAGGACAGCCGTACGCTGCTGGTGGTCGGCAATGGCCGCCTCGCGCCGGAGATGGCGGTCGCACATTGCGCGGTCCGTGATATCCGGCAGGTGCTGGTCTGGGGACGCGACCCGCTGCGCGTGCAGGCAGCGATGCAGCGCATGCGTACGGCCGGCCTGCCGGAGCACGTCGGGCTGGGGGCAGTCGCCGATCTCGATGCGGGCTGCAGTAATGCGGACATCATCTGCTGTGCCACAACCAGCACCGAGCCTCTGGTGCGAGCGGACGGCGTGCGTGCCGGCACGCATGTCGACCTGGTCGGCGGCTTCCGGCCCGATATGCGCGAGGCGGACGATGCGCTGGTCGCGTCGGCGTCGCTGTTCGTCGACACCCGGGAAGGTGCGCTGGCCGAAGCCGGCGACTTGCTGCAGCCGATTGCCGCCGGCGTGATCAGTACCGGTGCGGTGCTGGCCGAGCTGGCGACGCTGGTGCGCAGTGAACATCCCGGCCGATGCGGACGGGACGAGCTGACACTGTTCAAATCGGTCGGCAGCGCACTGGCCGATCTGGGCGCTGCGCGACTCGTCTGGCAGAACGCCGGCTACGGGTAATCGACCGGCCGCAGATTGTCCGGCAGCGGAATGAATTCCGGATCTCCTGCCACCGGCGCAAAGCGGTTTTCCAGCCAGTCGCGCTTCGCCTGCTCGATACGGTCGGCGCTGCTGGCCACGAAATTCCAGACCAGATGGCGCGGTCCGTCCATCGGTTCTCCGCCCAGCAGCATCACGACAGCACCGTCCGCGCCCGCCTGCAGCGTGAGCGCCGCGCCGCGCCGAGTCACCAGCAACTGGCCGGCACCGTGGATGCCGTCGCTCCCCAAGTCCAGTGCGCCGCGCACGATATAGAGCGCCTGTTCGTCATATTCGGCCGGCATGTGGAAGCGGGCATGCGGCTGCAGCACCAGTTCCATGTAAAACAGCGGTGAACGAGTCGGCAAGGGTGCGTGCAGCCCCTGATAACTGCCGGCGACCAGCACGGCGCGCACGCCATCGCCGTCGCTGCGTGGCAGCGCATCTGCCTTGACATGGGTGAAGTCGGGCTCGCATTCCTCATCGGCATGCGGCAGCGCGACCCAGCACTGCAGCCCAAACAAGGACGATTGCTGCTGTCTCTGCCTATCGTCGCTGCGCTCGGAATGGACGATGCCTCGACCTGCCGTCATCCAGTTCACTTCGCCGGGACGGATGGGCTGCACGCTGCCGAGGCTGTCGCGATGCAAGATCTCGCCCTCCAGCAGCCAGGTGACCGTCGCAAGGCCGATGTGCGGATGAGGCCGCACGTCCAGCCCGATGCCGGGCCTCAGGAGCGCCGGGCCCATCTGGTCGAAAAAGACAAACGGGCCGACCATCCGGCGCTCGGCCGCGGGCAGCGCACGCCGGACTTCGAATCCGTCCCCCAGATCGCGGGTGCGGGGAATGATGATTGTCTCCAGCGTGTCCATTGGCCGATGATAGCCCGGGAGGGCGACGGTGCTCCCGGACTGACTTGCGAATTCTCAAATTGGCAATCATTGGCGCAGCCCCGAGAAAAGTTTTCCCGTTGGGATTCTTGAAAATCGCCAGACCCATCCCTATACTTGGCACTCGCCAACGGAGAGTGCTAACAATTTCTCCGGCCGATGTTTCATGTAGTGCGGCCGGCGATCCGGAAAAACCCGGGCAACCGGCGGCAGCTGCAAATAACCCTCTGTTTTTTAACTGTTTTCAAGGAGTACGTATGAGCATTCGTCCCCTGCATGACCGTGTCGTGGTAAAGCGCCTCGAACAGGAAACCAAAACCGCATCGGGCATCGTGCTGCCGGACGCCGCCGCTGAAAAGCCGGACCAGGGTGAAGTGGTCGCTGTCGGCAACGGCAAAATCCTCGAAGACGGCAAAGTGCGCCCGCTCGACGTCAAAGTCGGCGACCGCGTGCTGTTCGGCAAATATTCTGGCCAGACCGTCAAGGTCGACGGCGAAGAAGTCCTCGTGATGCGCGAGGACGACATCATGGCCATCGTCGAAAAGAAGTGACCTGAGGCGCCCGCAGGGCGGCTCAGGTCATCCTGACGAAAGTCTGGATCCCGAGTCGTTCCGCGCGCGCAGGGCGGTTGAGTTCATCCTGACAATAATGCAGTTCCGCAAAAGTCAGGAACCAGCGCAGCCCTGCCACCGCCGTCATTCCGGCGAAAACGCAGCCTCGCCAAAGCCGGGATGACCGCGTGACTCAGTACCGGACAAGCATTTTTCAGAACACTTGAAGGAGTAATCAACATGGCAGCAAAAGACGTAGTGTTTGGCGACAGCGCGCGCGCCAAGATGGTCGAAGGCGTGAACATCCTCGCCAACGCAGTGAAAGTCACCCTGGGCCCGAAAGGCCGCAACGTCGTGCTCGAGCGCTCTTTCGGCGCACCGACCGTCACCAAGGACGGCGTGTCGGTCGCGAAAGAGATCGAACTCAAAGACAAGCTGATGAACATGGGCGCGCAGATGGTCAAGGAAGTCGCGTCCAAGACCTCCGACAACGCCGGTGACGGCACCACCACCGCGACCGTGCTGGCCCAGGCCATCGTGCGCGAAGGCATGAAGTACGTGGCCGCCGGCATGAACCCGATGGACCTCAAGCGCGGCATCGACAAGGCTGTCACCGCCACCGTCGAAGAACTGAAGAACATCGCCAAGCCCTGCACGACTTCGAAAGAAATCGCCCAGGTCGGCTCGATCTCGGCCAACTCCGACACCTCGATCGGCGAGCGCATCGCCGAGGCGATGGAGAAGGTCGGCAAGGAAGGCGTGATCACCGTCGAAGACGGCAAGTCGCTGAACGACGAGCTCGAGATCGTCGAGGGCATGCAGTTCGATCGCGGCTACCTGTCGCCGTACTTCATCAACAACCCGGACAAGCAGGTCGCCCTGCTCGACAATCCGTTCATCCTGCTGTACGACAAGAAGATCTCGAACATCCGTGATCTGCTGCCGGTGCTCGAGCAAGTCGCGAAAGCCGGCCGTCCGCTGCTGATCATTGCCGAAGACATCGAAGGCGAAGCGCTGGCGACCCTGGTCGTGAACAACATCCGCGGCATCCTGAAGACCTGCGCCGTCAAGGCTCCGGGCTTCGGCGACCGTCGCAAGGCGATGCTGGAAGACATCGCGATCCTGACCGGCGGCCAGGTGATCGCTGAAGAAGTCGGCCTGACCCTCGAGAAGGTCACGCTGAACGACCTCGGCCAGGCCAAGCGTATCGAGATCGGCAAAGAGAACACCACCGTGATCGACGGCGCAGGCCAGAGCGCGGCCATCGAGGCCCGTGTCAAGCAAATCCGCGTGCAGATCGAGGAAGCAACCTCCGACTATGACCGCGAGAAGCTGCAGGAGCGTGTAGCCAAGCTGGCTGGCGGCGTTGCCGTCATCAAGGTCGGTGCTGCGACCGAAGTCGAGATGAAAGAGAAGAAGGCACGCGTCGAAGATGCACTGCACGCTACCCGCGCAGCAGTCGAAGAAGGCATTGTGCCCGGCGGCGGCGTCGCACTGCTGCGCGCCCGCGCCAGCCTGACCCTGAACGGCGACAACCCGGATCAGGATGCCGGCATCAAGATCGTGCTGCGTGCGATCGAAGAACCGCTGCGCATGATCGTCACCAACGCCGGAGAAGAAGCCTCGGTGGTCGTCAACAAGGTGCTGGAAGGAAAGGGCAACTTCGGCTACAACGCAGCCAACGGCACCTATGGCGACATGGTCGAAATGGGCGTGCTGGATCCGGCCAAGGTCACCCGCTCGGCACTGCAGAACGCAGCGTCGATCGCCGGCCTGATGCTGACCACCGACTGCATGGTGTCCGAGCTGGTCGAGGACAAGCCGGCTGCTCCGGGCGGCATGGGCGGCATGGGTGGCATGGGCGGCATGGACGGCATGATGTAAATCCGGCTGTTTCCCAGCGTCACGAAAGGCCTGCAGCAATGCAGGCCTTTTTTATTACCCGCTCTCACTTTCCTGTATGCACCGTGACAGTGCACTTGTGCTTCCTCAACTGAAGTGACCGGATATCGGTAATTTTTTACAACGCGACGCGACTCAGCCCCTACAAAAACTGAACTCTTGTTTGGTTGACGAACAATATCCTTGGGGGCACACATGGTTTTCGCTATTCAACAAGCTGTCCAACTTTCGACCTTGGCCTCGGCTTCTCATCCTCGATCTCGTGCCAGGTATCCCGGCCGAATGACCTCAGCCCGTGAGGCTGTGGTCAGCGATTAAAGGCCAATCTAAGCAGCGTTATTCACGCAGGCAATTTTCCAATGCGAGATTTTTGCTTTCAATGTTGCAGCAAGCGCACAACTGTCTAGCACTTCGCGAACATATCGCTCGCTTATCGCCGTGTACCGATTAGCGGCTTCATGTCACGCCAGCTTGCCGCTAGAGAAAACTGACTGGAGGCGACACCATGCTGAGTTCTCTTCGTTCTGCAGCGTCCCCACCCGCAAGTCTCTTGGCGCGTTCGCTAAGCGGCGGACCTGCTTCCGCCATCTCTTGCGTGTCCCCTGTGCTTGCTTTCAAAAGCGAACTCAAAAAGCTCTCTCAGGATATTCCGGCGCTCAGCCAGCTTGAGGATCTGCGCTCGGCGGGCATTTATCGGGAAGTCAGAGAATGGGCGAAAACCCAGGCAGCGATTTGCGGGTCGCCCGATCATGTCTTCCAAAGCCGAAAAAATGCCGCAGAGGCCCATGCGCTAACCTATGCGCTTCACGCAGTAACAGAGTTTGGTCATCGGTATGTGATCTCTCTGATCACTGACAGGCGAATGCCGGCTACCGGGACCAGTACGCTGGAATCAGCATTCCTGCGCCAAATCCAGCCGGGGCATCGGCAGAAATTGTTCAGCGTTTTCAGGGAAAGCTTTATTGCGGAGACAGACGAGCGGCAGGCCATGATTCTGTCCGCCCTGAGCCCGACGCTGACCCGCCAGCTGCACGCGGAGGGCATACTGCCTGTCGGCTGCGGCCCCGGGACTGCGGCCGCAGGCGACGACCCGGCCCCGGCCCATCAACTCGGAGAAGCCGAACTGCTGGCCTTGGTCGATTATGTGAATTCAACCAGCGGGACGTTCAACGCTGTCAATGGCACCGCCATCGCCAAGGACTATTACGGGGAGACGGTGCTCGCCTCTGCGCTATCAGTTTTCCGCGCAGCGCTCTGCAGCGCGGTCGACAAGCTGTGCAGCCATGAGGCTTTCGGGCGACGGAACATTCTGGCCTACAAAGGCATACGACTCGACGACCTCGCATCGGGTTTCCGACTGCACATGCTGGAAGCAGCGCTGAAGCATCGGAGACTGGTCGCATTCCCCAGCGTGCTATCGGCCAGCAGCCGACCGGACCAAAGCTATTTTCAGTCCAAGTTTTCTGAGGGCTACTCGGCCGAATTGCAGCTGAGGATGCCAGTCGCGTGTGCAGTCGATGCCTTCCATGATTCAACGACCAAACACGAGCAGGAAATTCTGGCACCTGCCGGCCTGCGCTGCCGTGTTATTGGGAAGACGGTGCAGCCGGCGCGGGTTCCTGAGTATGGGGCCGACGCCGTGGGCGATCGCTACGAGCTCGCCCCCGAATAATCGGCCGCACTGGATTTCAGCCTGCCCAGGAGGGCTTGCGCTTGTCGATGAAGGCCTGCACTCCCTCGAGCGCGGCCGCGTCCATCATATTGCAGGCCATGGTCTCACCGGCTAGCTGGTAGGCGGCGGCAATGCCCATCTCGGCTTGCCGGTAAAACATCTGCTTGCCCATCGCGATTGCAACGGCCGGCTTGGCGAGGATGCTGGCGACAAGTTTTGCAATCTCATCATCCAGCGCCGTCTCCGGAACGACGCGGTTGACGAGCCCGCGTTCGCGCGCAGTCTCGGCATCGATGAAATCGCCGGTGAGCAGCATTTCCATCGCCTGCTTGCGCGGAACGTTGCGCGACAGGCCGACGGACGGCGTCGAACAGAACAGGCCGTAATTCACGCCGGAGACTGCGAATTTCGCGTCGGTCGACGCTACCGCGAGATCGCACATGGCTACCAGCTGGCATCCGGCGGCCGTCGCAATACCCTGCACCCGTGCAATCACGGGCTGCGGCATCTGCTGTATTGCCAGCATCAGCTTGCTGCACTGGCCAAACAATTTCTTGTAGTACGCGGCCGACGGCGACGCGCGCATCTGCTTCAGGTCGTGGCCCGCACAGAAGGCCTTGCCCCGGGCTGCAATGACCACCACGCGAATCGCCGGATCGGCGGCAATCGCGTCGACTTCGACCTGCAGCGCGGAGAGCATCTCCTCGGACAGCGGATTGAAGCGCTCGCCACGATTGAGCATCAGGGTCGCCACACCCTCCTGATCGTTGCGCAGCACATGCGGTGTTTCGGCTTGCCGGGCTATATCGTCCATCGCGTCTCCTCCTGTGGGTTATGTTTTTAGGTTGACTCGTCCTCTTCGTCGGCGTCCTGCAGCTCGGCCAGTGACGGCGGCGGCACGTAGCTGGCCAGCAGCTCGATACGGCTGGCGGGCGTCTCGAGGCTGACGCGGCCCAGTGCACCGCTTCGGTAATCCTGCAGCAGCGTGTGCGCCGCTTTCTCCACATCGAGGTCGCCGCCGCGCAGCCGGAACCCGCGTCGCGCGGCAATAGCTTCGACCACGCCGATGCCGTCCATCCCGTCGGGACGGAGGCCGTAGCGCGCTGCAAGCAGCTGAGGATAACGCTGCAACAGCATCTCCGCGAGGAAGGCTGCCACCTCTTCTTCGATGATCGCATTCACGCCGATCGCATGGCTGGCGGCCAGCATCAGGCCGTCGGTCGGATGCTCGATCTTGGGCCACATCATGCCCGGAGTATCGATCAGCACGATGTTATTGCCCAAATAGAGGCGTTGCTGGGTCTTGGTGACCGCCGGCTCGTCACCGACTTTGGCGACCCGCTTCTTCAGCAGCGCGTTCATCAGCGTCGATTTGCCGACGTTGGGTATGCCCATGATCATCACGCGCAGCGGCTTGAGCGGCGTGCCACGGTGCGGCGCCAGCTTCAGGCACAGCGCAGGCACCTTCGAGACATCGGCCGGCTTGCGGCAGGACAGTGCCACCGCATGGACCTGCGGCTGCGCACCGTAATGCTCCAGCCACGCCCTGGTGGCCGCCGGATCGGCAAGATCGCTCTTGTTCAGTATCTTCAGGCAAGGCCGCTGGCGCGCGCGACGCAGCGACTCGATCATCGGATTGCTGCTGGCCTGCGGTACGCGTGCATCCAGCACTTCGATCACCAGGTCGGTTTTCTCCATGGACTCTGCCGCCTTTTTGCGCGCAGCGTTCATGTGACCGGGGAACCATTGGATGGACATGGGAGGGACCTTCAGGTGGGAATCGCGCTATTGTAACCGCGCCCCCGGCGCAGCCAGCGCTCAGTCAAGGCCTGCCAGTACCTTCAGATGGGCGACCACGCTGCGCCCGAGCGCAGAGAGCGCATAGCCGCCCTCGAGGCAGCTGACGATGCGACCTTTCGCGTGCTCGCTGGCGACGCCGACCAGCTGGCGCGTGATCCATGCGTAGTCAGCCTCGACCAACCCCATCGATGCCATCTCGTCCTCGCGATGGGCGTCGAAACCGGCCGAGATGAAGATCAGCTGTGGCCGATGCGCATGCAGGGCCGGCAGCCAGTGCTCGCGAACCAGCGCGCGGATAGTGTCGCCGCAGCTGTGGGCCGGCACAGGAATATTGACAAGGTGTGCCGGCGCCGTTCCGGGCGCATGCACGCCGCTGTACGGATACAGCGGATGCTGGAAGAAGCTGGCCATCAGCACGCGCGGATCGCTCGCAAAGGCGGCTTCGGTGCCATTGCCGTGGTGGACATCGAAATCGACGATCGCGATCCGTTCGAGGCCGTACAGCTGCATCGCATGCGCGGCGGCGATCGCGACATTGTTGAACAGGCAAAATCCCATCGATGCCGACGGCGTCGCATGATGCCCGGGCGGTCGAACTGCGCAAAAGGCATTGTCGATTTCACCCGCCATCACGGCGTCAGTGGCAGCGATTGCGGCACCGGCAGCGCGCAGTGCCGCACGCCAGCTGTGCTGGTTCAGCAAGGTATCCGGATCGAGTGCAGTGTACTCGCCGGGCGGCGGAAGCTGATGGCTGATACGGTCAATCGCCTGCTTGCCATGCACCAGTTCGAGGTCCTCTACCGCCGCCAGTGGCGCCTCGCGCCGCTCGAGCAGCGCTGCCAGACCGCTGGCAATCAGCTGATCGTCAATGGCCAGCAGCCGCGCCGGGCACTCGGGATGCCAGTCGCCCATCTCGTGCCGCAGGCAGTCTGCGTGAGAGAAAATCGCGGTTGTCATCCGGGCTATTATGCATCACACCCGCATGCTCTATACTTGCGCGTCGCGACTTTCGCCGCGTCTTCTCCCCCGCGATTCCATGACACGACTCCGCTCTCCGCTTCCCTTTGCGCTCATCTGCTTGTCGCTGCTCGGGCCGCCTTCGCACGCCGCAAGCACGGCGACCAAAGCAGGGCTGCACCAGCAGAACGAGCTCGCTCCACCGCGAGCGAAGGGCGGCGCCAGAAAGCACGTGAAGCATACAGCCGCGCACCTTCCAGGCCGCCACGGCGAAGGTGCGGAGTTCATCAATTTCACCCAGTGGCGCGCCGTCAATGAATTCATCGACGAGATGAGCGAACAGCACGGTTTCGACAAAGGCGTACTGCTCGAGCAGTTCCGGCGCGTTCAGTACCGTGACCAGGTGGTCAAGCTGATCAATCCGCCGCCGGCCAGCAAGGCAAAGAACTGGACCGCCTACCGAGAGCGCTTCATCGAGCCGAAACGACTTAATGCCGGCGTTGAATTCTGGAACCGGCATGAGCAGGCACTCAGGCGCGCCGAAGCGGAATTCGGCGTACCGGTTGAAGTCATCATCGGCATCATCGGCGTGGAGACAATGTACGGCCGCATGACCGGCAAGTTCTCGGTCCTCGACGCGCTCACCACACTGGCATTCGCCTACCCGGAAACACCCAACCGCGAAGCACGGATGAAATATTTTCGCGGCGAACTCAAGCAGGCGCTGCTTTACGCACGCGAAAGCCAGATCGACCCGTTCGAGCTGAAGGGCTCATTCGCTGGTGCGATCGGATGGCCGCAATTCATGCCGGGCAGCATCCGCCGCTTTGCGGTGGATTTTGACGGCGACGGCCGAATTGACCTGCGCAATTCGCCGGAAGACGCAATTGGCAGCGTTGCCAGTTTCCTCGCACAGCATGGCTGGACGAGCGGGCAGCCTGTGGCGTTCCCTGCAACGGTCACACCGGACGCGAGCTGGCCTTCGATGATCAATCAAGGCTTGCAGGCGAATTATTCACGCGAACAACTGGTACAGGCAGGCGTTGTCGTTCCGGATACCGCCCCGCCCTCGGTCAGCTATGGACTGATTGACCTGCAAGACGGTGATCGGCCAACACAATACTGGATCGGCACGAACAATTTCTTCGCCATTACCCTTTACAACCGGAGCTATTACTACGCGATGGCCGTAATCGAGCTCGGGCAGGCTGTCAGCCGCCATCGGACTCGATGAGCGAATACGCCATGCAAAGCGAGCCCGGGCAGGAGGGGCGGATTCTTTTGCAGACAAGGCATTGGCTGGAGCATACGGTCATCGGCCTCAATCTCTGCCCATTTGCCAACTCGGTATTCCGCAAAAACCAGATCGACTATCGAATAAGCCACGCGCGCGATACCGATGCGCTGCTGGACGACCTGATGCAGGCTATCGAGACGCTGACGCGTGTGCCGGCCTTCCAGATCGATACGGCGCTGCTCATTCATCCGTGGGTACTGACAGATTTTTCCGATTACAACCATTTTCTGGGCATCGCTGATGCAGTGCTGGAAGCCACCGGTCTGGAAGGCATCATTCAAATTGCCAGTTTTCATCCGGATTATCGTTTTGCGGATGTGGAGGCAGAGGACATAACCAATTTCACTAACCGCTCGCCATTTCCGATGTTGCATTTACTGCGGGAAGCCAGCATCGCGCGTGCTGTCGACGCCTATCCGGACACAGGCGAAATCGTGCGACAAAATATTTCCACACTGAAAAAACTCGGACTCGACGGATGGCGTGCATTGCAGGCGATTCCGGTGGACGAAAAACCGGTCATTTCCATATCCCCGCCTCCCTCACTCCCCAAGTGAACCAGTAACTCTCGGCTCTGCTTCAGTTTCACCGTTCCGCAGGGTCGAACTTCCACAGGCAATTTCCAATTTGCAATGATTGCTGATGCGCCCCCTCAGCCGGGAAACCTTTTGCTGGGCTGACTACTCGGATACGCAGATACGGATTTAGCAAAATGCAAAAAAAGGGATGCTGGTATTGCGTCACATCAATACGGCGTTGCAATGACGTTACTACAATAAAGTTGTCTAAAAGAAATTAGTCGGGTGAACGTTAACAATTTTGCATACCATCGGTCAACCCATTTTGCCTTACTCAATTTATCTGAGAGAAATCAAGACGTTATCCGAGTTTACATCAGGAAGCATACCGACCAAATGTTAAGTATTTTGCAAAAATTATTTTACTTTGTTACTAACACCCAATAGAATTTCTTGGCAATTTAAGAACAAGCTTGAACTGCCGCTGCAAAGGTTGGACGGGAGACCAAGATGAAGGCAAAACCTGTCTTGATCGGGGCACCAACCTGCGCAATTGATCAACGATTTGCAACTTGGGAACGATCAAGGTTATGACGACTCAGTTTGACAATCCAGACAGCAACCGCCTCGCCGATCAGGTCGCCTACGATCCGAACAACCTGCTCGATTCGCTGATCGAAAAATTACATTTGAAGAACGATGCCGCTCTGTCACGTGCATTGGAGGTCGCGCCACCTGTGATCAGCAAGATACGACATCGCCGGCTGCCGGTTGGTGCTTCCCTGCTCATTCGGATGCATGAAGTGAGCGACCTGTCGATTCGGGAGCTGCGCATCCTGATGGGTGACCGGCGAGAAAAATTCCGTATCAGCGACAAACAATTCAAGCCTAAGCCTGCGGGCCAGTGACACCCTCGCGCCGTAGTTGCGCATCCCGGGTTTCCAGCAAACTAGGGCCGGCAAATTGCCGGCCCTGGGCTTTTCTGAGGTAACCGACCTTGAACCGAGCCGCTCAGGCGGGGAACACACCGGTTGACAAGTACCGGTCGCCGCGATCGCAGACGATGAAAACAATCACCGCATTCTGTGTCGTCTGCGATACTCTGAGCGCGACCTCGCAGGCGCCGGCTGCCGATATGCCGGCGAAAATGCCTTCCTCAACGGCCAACCGGCGTGCCATTTGCTCGGCCGCCGCCTGGCTGACGTTTTCTACCTGGTCGACCCGGCTGCGATCAAAGATCTTTGGCAAATAGGCCTCAGGCCACTTCCGAATGCCAGGAATCTGCGAGCCCTCCTCCGGTTGGGCACCGATGATCTGAATACCGGGATTCTTTTCCTTCAGGTACTGCGAAACGCCCATGATGGTGCCGGTCGTACCCATGGCACTCACAAAGTGCGTCACGCGCCCCTCGGTATCGCGCCAGATTTCCGGCCCGGTGCCGACGTAGTGCGCGCGCGGATTGTCCGGATTGGCGAACTGGTCGAGTATTTTGCCTTTGCCCTCCTTCTGCATTTGGTCCGCGAGGTCACGCGCATACTCCATGCCGCCGGCCTTGGGCGTGAGGATAATTTCGGCCCCGTAGGCCGCCATGCTTTGCCTGCGCTCCAGACTCAGATTTTCGGGCATCAGCAGAATCATCCGGTAGCCTTTCATCGCCGCCGCCATGGCCAGCGCGATCCCGGTATTGCCACTGGTGGCTTCGATCAGCGTGTCGCCGGGCCTGATCTCGCCGCGCGCCTCCGCCCCCTGAATCATCGATAGTGCCGGACGGTCCTTGACCGAGCCTGCCGGGTTATTGCCTTCAAGCTTGCCGAGAATGATGTTGTTGCGCTTTTCGGTGTCGTCACCGGGAATGCGCTTGAGGCGCACCAGCGGCGTGTTGCCGACCAGTTCCTCTATCGAATGGAAATGCATGGGGCGCTCGGGGCAGTGATTGCAAACCGCCATTCTAATCCAGGCCTCGAGCAAGGCGGGCGCGAGGCCTCGGCACCCGCCTCACGCGCTTTACTGGCCCGGCTGAGGCAGCGGCTGAGGCGTTCCCTTTGCAGCAGACGGGGCGTTGGCCTTCAATACGCCGCCTTGCGTGCCCGCACCCTCAGGTTTGGCAGCGCCGGACACCACGTACGGCTTGCCATTGACGACCAGACCCGCCGCCGACAGCTTGACGATGTTGCGCCCGCCTATGCCCTTGACGCGCTGTTCGAGATCGGACCAGTCCCTGAAATTGCCGTTCTTCTCGCGCTCGGCAATGATGGCGCGCGATGTTGCAGGCCCTACACCGGCAATGCTGTCGAGGGCTGCCTGATCGGCGCTGTTGACCTCGACCGCCGCAAGCGCCGAACCTGTGAACATCAGCAAACCCATTACCATCAGCATAATTCTGTTCATCATCACTATTTCTCCAGTCATCGTTGGGATCACCGGCAGACGCCCGCCGCCTGCCGCCCTCGCATTAAACGGGATGAGACGCGGTTTGATGCTGCAAGAAAGGATGATTGTTTTGCATGGTGCGAACTGCGATTGGCGTGAGCTGCGTTCAATCAGTGACAGGCGATCACAGCCTCAACGTCTATTGAACGAACAACTCTTCATAACAGACTGTGGCCGTCCCTAACTTGGCTACCGCGAGACCGGCAGCTCGATTGGCAACAGCAATGGACACATCGAGGTGCATGCCGGTAGCAAGCAGCAAAGCGAGCACTGCCATCGCAGTATCACCGGCACCGGACACATCGAATACTTCGCGTGCCTGGGCCGGATATTGGCGAACCCCATCCGCATTAAACAGGCTCATGCCTTGCGCAGAACGTGTCAGCAGCAGCGCCTCAACATCCAGCGCCTCGCGCAGCGCCTGCGCCTTGATCGCCAGCTCTTCTTCACTGCGCCATGCGCCGACGATCAGCCGTAATTCCGACAGGTTCGGTGTGATCATAGTGGCCCCGGCATACACGGAAAAATCTTCGCCTTTCGGATCCACCAGAACCGGTCGCTGCTGCTGCCGCGCGGCCGAAATCACTTGCCGCGGATCGCCAAGCCCACCTTTTGCATAGTCGGAAAGAACTACCAGGTCATGCATGCTGACCAGCTGTAGCAAGTCATCGTCACGGGCAATGGGCAGCGGCTGGCCGCACTGGCCGTCAAAGTCGATACGCAGCAATTGCTGCTGGCGGCCGAGCACGCGCAGCTTGACGACTGTCTGGCGGTGCGCATCCCGTCGCGTGCAATCTTGTATGCCGGCCCGTGCCAATTGCTGCTGAATGGAGCGGCCGGGGTCATCATCACCCAGCAAGCCGAGCAGGCTGCACTGACCGCCCAGCGCGACAATGTTGCGTGCGACGTTCGCAGCGCCCCCCAGGCGATCCTCGCTGCGCGCCACTTGGACGACCGGCACCGGGGCTTCGGGCGAGATTCGACCCACCTCGCCAAACCAGTAGCGATCGAGCATTACGTCGCCCACCACCAGCACGCGCGAGCGCGCGAGCAGGCTGCGCGGTATCGGCGTGGAGAGCAGGCAGGCTGCGCTGATGTCCGGCAATTCCATTGCCACCCTTTGCAGGGCGATGCGGAATCAGCCCTGATTCATCACGGACAGTTCTTCGGTACGGCGCGGCGCGTAGCTTTCCCATTGGCTGCAGCCCGGGCACTGCCAATAGAACTGCTTGGCCTGAAAACCGCAGTGGCTGCAACGGTAGCGCGCCAGCTTCTGCGCATAACCGCCGACCAGGCTCTTCACCAGGGACAGTTCGGGCAGGCGCTCCGGAGGAGCGTACATCAGGCGTGCCTCGATCAGTTTGTCCAGCCCCAAGAGGGTCGGGCTGCGGCGCAGTTCATCGCTTACCAGCTGATTGGCAGCATCGGCTCCGTCGAGCTCGAGCACGGCCTTGAATGCCACTTCCAGCAAGTCAACTGACGGCGCGTCGGCCAGATAAGCTTTCAGCAGATTCAGCCCCTCGCGCGCACGGCCGACCGTGCGATAGCCATCCATCAGGCGCTGTGCGACCAGCCCGACATGCGCGACACTCTGCTGCTCGACACGCCGCCATGCACGCAGCGCGCCTTCGACATCGCCCTTGGCCAGCAGCGCATCGCCGGTAAGGATCGCGGCCCGCACGTTATTGCGGTCGTGCCGGAGCGCTCCCTGCAGCGTGGCCAGCGCCACGTCCGGATTGGCATGCACGAGTTCGTCCTGTGCAAGCTCGCAATGGAACTGTGCGATCTCCTTCTGGTACGCACCCGCACCTGATGCCTGCAGCGCCAGTGCTGCATCGATCGCCCGTCGCCATTCCTTCTCGCGCTGGTAGATTTCCAGCAGTGCCCGACTGGCCTGGGCCGCGTACTGGGTACCGCCAAGCTGGTCGAAGGTTTCCTCTGCACGGTCGAGCAGGCCGGCCTTCAGGTAGTCCTGCCCGAGCTCGAAGCGAGCCTGCGCAGCCAGTTCGGGGGCCAGATCGGCACGCGCCAGCAGATTCTGGTGCACGCGCACCGCGCGCTCAATGTCGCCGCGGCGGCGGAACAGTTTGCCGAGCGCGAAGTGCAGCTCGGCAGTCTCCGGGTCGAGGCGGGCGATCTCGACAAAGATATCGATGGCCTTGTCCGGATGCTCGTCGAGCAGCACGTTCAGGCCTTTGTAGTAGCTGCGCGGCAGGCTGCGCGATTCGGAAATCACATGGCGAATGTCGACGCGCGCAGCGATCCAGCCCAGCGCGAAGAAAAACGGTATGCCGAGCAGCCACCAGGTTTCAAACTCCATGGCGGACTCCGGAACGGGAAACAGGGAAACTCGCGGGCCGCATCAGAGCCCGACCTGCTCGATGAGCGTATCCGGCGCGGGCGCCTGGACGCGCGCTGCGGCACTGTCGGCTGCTGCCTTCCGTGCCTGATCAAGTTCGCTGCGGCAGCGCGCGAGTTCACGGCGATAGCGCAACAAGGTGCCCATCATCGCAAGCACGCCGATCACGGCACCCGCCAGCAAAAAGGCCAGCAGCAGCAGAATCAGCGGCGACTTGGCCTGCGCGTTCCAGAAAAGTCGAAGCACTACCTCATCCGTATTTTTCACTGCAAACGCGAAAAACACGATGAACAGTGCAGCGGTGCTCAGCCGTACAAGTATCTTTATCATCCGTCGAATGGGTACTCGGATCAGTGCCGGAATTGTACGCGAAAAGAAACGCCGGTCCGGCGGTACGCGACCGGATAACGGCGCTGCACGCGAAGCCGGCAGCCCCCTTCATCGCGGACGAAAAAAAACGGCATCCGAAGATGCCGTTCCGATTGCCGCAACTGGAGCCCGGACGGGTTCAATCGTCATGGATCGGTTGCCCGACCATCGCGTCCACCCGCTCGCGCAATTCCTTGCCCGGCTTGAAGTGGGGCACCCGTTTGCCGGGCACCACCACCGTCTCGCCGGATTTCGGATTGCGGCCGATGCGCGGCGGACGGCTGTTGAGCGCAAAACTGCCGAAGCCGCGAATCTCGATGCGCTGGCCGGCGACCAGCGCATCGGTCATCGCGTCAAGCAGCGTCTTGACCGCGAAATCCGCATCCTTGGCTACCAGTTGCGGATAACGCTCGGCCAGGCGGGCAATCAGCTCCGACTTGGTCATCAGGACGGTCCGATCAGCCCTTGTTGTCGAGCTTGGCCTTCAGCAGGGCGCCGAGGCTGGTGGTGCCCGATGCCGCAGCCGAATCGCTGGACATCTTCTGCATCGCTTCCTGGGTCTCTGCGTTGTCCTTCGCCTTGATGGACAGCTGGATGCTGCGCGCCTTGCGGTCGATGTTGATGATCATGCTCTCGACCTTGTCGCCTGCCTTCAGGTGGGTGCCGGCATCTTCGACGCGATCGCGCGAGATTTCCGACGCACGCAGGTAGCCTTCGACTTCGTCGGACAGCTGGATCACAGCGCCCTTCGGCTCGACCGACTTCACGGTACCCGATACCAGCGAGCCCTTGTCGTTCATCGCGGTGTAGTTGTTGAACGGGTCGCCTTCCAGTTGCTTGACGCCCAGCGAGACGCGCTCGCGCTCGACATCGATCGCCAGCACGACAGCTTCCAGCTCGTCGCCCTTCTTGAACTTGCGCACGGCCTCTTCGCCGGCTTCGGTCCACGACAGGTCGGACAGGTGGACCAGGCCGTCGATGTTGCCCGGCAGGCCGATGAACACGCCGAAGTCGGTGATCGACTTGATCGCGCCCCTGACCTTGTCGCCCTTCTTGTGCGACATTGCAAAGTCATCCCACGGGTTGGCCTTGCACTGCTTCATGCCGAGGCTGATGCGGCGACGCTCTTCGTCGATCTCGAGAACCATGACTTCCACTTCGTCGCCCAGCTGGACAACCTTCGACGGAGCGACGTTCTTGTTGGTCCAGTCCATTTCCGACACGTGCACCAGGCCTTCGATACCCTGCTCGACTTCGACGAACGCGCCGTAGTCGGTCAGGTTGGTGACCTTGCCGAACAGGCGCGTACCCTGCGGGTAGCGACGCGACAGGCCGGTCCACGGATCGTCGCCCAGCTGCTTGACGCCCAGCGAGACGCGGTTCTTTTCCTGATCGTACTTGAGGACCTTCGCGGTGATTTCCTGACCAACCGACAGCACTTCCGACGGATGGCGAACGCGGCGCCATGCAAGGTCGGTGATATGCAGCAGGCCGTCGATGCCGCCGAGGTCGACGAACGCGCCGTAGTCGGTGATGTTCTTGACGATACCGTTGACGATCGTGCCTTCCTTCAGCGTCTCCATCAGCTTCGCACGCTCTTCGCCCATCGACGCTTCGATGACGGCGCGGCGCGACAGCACGACGTTGTTGCGCTTGCGATCCAGCTTGATGACCTTGAATTCCAGTGTCTTGCCTTCGTACGGCGTGGTGTCCTTGACCGGACGGGTGTCAACCAGCGATCCCGGCAGGAACGCGCGGATGCCGTTGGTGAGCACAGTGAGGCCGCCCTTGACCTTGCCGCTGACGGTACCGGAAACGAGGTCGCCGGATTCCATCGCCTTCTCGAGCGCGAGCCACGACGCGAGGCGCTTGGCCTTGTCGCGCGACAGGATGGTGTCGCCGAAACCGTTTTCCAGCGACTCGATGGCCACGGAGACGAAGTCGCCGATGTTCACTTCGACTTCGCCGCTGTCATTCTTGAATTCGTCGATCGGGATGAACGCTTCGGACTTCAGGCCGGCGTTGACGATCACGAAGTTGTGGTCCAGACGGACGACTTCCGCCGAGATGACCTCACCCGAGCGCATATCCTGGCGCGTCAGCGATTCTTCAAACAGCGCGGCAAAGCTTTCCATGCCGGAGGATGCGGGGGATTGAGTAGCAGTAGACATAAATTTAAGGAGTTGGCCAACCGGACGGATGTCCGTGCTGGGTCAGGGTTCTTCTACACCCCGCAATGCGTTGCGCGTCACGGGGCACCGGTGCTTCAGGTACTGCGAATGCTTCAGTTGCTTTGCGCCGCGGAATGGCCGGACTGGCGATACCAGTCGAGCACCCGGGCTACCGCCTGCTCGATCGTCATGTCCGACGTATCCAGCACATGCGCGCCTTCGGCAGGTTTCAGGGGTGCTGTTGCGCGCTGGGTATCGCGCGCGTCCCGCTCCCTCAAATCCTGCAAAAGGGCGGACATATTAGCAGGAAAACCTTTGTCAATCAATTGCTTATACCGTCTTCCGGCGCGCGCCTCCACGCTGGCGGTCAGAAACACCTTCAGCGGTGCGTCCGGAAAAATCACCGTGCCCATGTCGCGACCGTCGGCCACCAGTCCCGGCGGCTGGCAGAAACCGTGCTGCAGGCTGATCAGCGCAGCACGCACGGCAGGCAGGGCAGCAATCTTCGACGCGGCATTGCCGACAGCCTCCTGACGGATCGCATCCTGTACCTCGCGGCCATTCAGGACGATCCGCTCACCCTCAAAATGCACCGACAAATCTTTGGCAATCGCAGCGACTGCCGGTTCATCCAACAAGTCGGTACCGGCCTCCAGCGCCGACAGCGCCGTCAGCCGGTACAGCGCACCGGAGTCGAGAAACGCGAAACCCAGCGCAGTGGCGACCCGGCTGGCCACCGTGCCCTTGCCGGATGCGGTCGGACCGTCAATGGTGATTACCGGAATGCTCATTCGATCAGGCCCGCTGGACGATGCGCGCGAACGCATCGAAATAATCGGGGAAGGTCTTGGCAACGCATTTCGGGTCGTTAATGCGCACGGTGGTGCCTGCGCGCAGCACACCATCGAGCGACGCCAGGGAAAAGCACATCGCCATCCGGTGGTCGTCGTAAGTATCGATGGTGGCCGGGTCGAATGCGATCGGCGGCGTTACCCGCAGGTAGTCCGGCCCCTCATCGACCAGCGCGCCCAGCTTGCGCAACTCGGTGGCCATCGCCGACAGCCGGTCAGTTTCCTTCACGCGCCAGCTTGCGATGTTGCGCAACGTGCTGGTGCCATCGGCATACAGCGCGGCAACAGCGATCGTCATCGCGGCATCGGGAATGTGGTTGAAATCGGCATCGATCGCCTTGAGCACACCATTGGATTTTGCTTCGATCCAGTTGTCGCCCATCGTGATCTCGGCGCCCATCTGCTGCAGGGCCTCGACGAAGCGGACGTCGCCCTGGATGCTGGACTGGCCGACGCCCTCGACGCGCACTGGTCCGCCGGCGATCGCGCCGGCCGCCAGGAAGTAGGATGCTGACGATGCATCGCCCTCCACATGGATCGTTCCCGGGCTGCGATACATCTGTCCGGGCGCAATCGAAAACTCCGACCAGCCACTGCGCTCGACCTTGATGCCAAAGCGCGCCAGCAGGTTCAGCGTGATCTCGATATAGGGCTTGGAGATCAGTTCGCCGACCACCTCGATCGTCAGCGGCCGGTGACGCGCCATCAGCGGAGCGGCCATCAACAGCGCGGTAAGGAACTGGCTGGACACATTGCCACGTACCTGCATGCGCTCGGGATGCAGGTTGCCGCGGCGTATGTGCAGCGGCGGGAAACCCGGGTTGCCGGTGTAGTCGATTTTTGCGCCGGCAGCGTTCAGCGCATCGACCAGATCACCGATCGGCCGCTCATGCATGCGCGCAACGCCATGGACGGTATAGTCCCCGCCGATTGCCGCCAGCGCAGCGGTCAGCGGGCGGATGGCAGTACCGGCATTGCCCATGAACAGGTCAGCCGAATGGACGGGCAGCGTACCGCCGGTGCCTGTCACCGTGAAATCCTGGCTCTCGCCATGCTGCACCCAACGGACGCCCAGTTTTTGCAGCGCCATCAGCATCACATGCGTATCGTCGGAGGCCAGCAGTTCGCGGATCTCGGTCGTGCCTTCAGCCAGCGCAGCCAGCAACAGCATGCGGTTCGAGATGCTCTTCGAACCGGGCAGCTTGACCGTGCCGCTGGCACGCTGCGCCGGCTTGAGGTCGATATGGTGCGGGTAATGTTTCATCAATCTCCACCCTGTTCTTCGGCACGCGCCTGCTCGGCCGCCTCGATGGCGGCGATCCATGCCTGTCGGGCAGCCTGCGCGCGTGCATAAATCTGTTCGAGCGCAGCGCCATCGGCGGCGGCCAGTATGGCTCGCAATTGAGAAAGCTGCGCCGTGTACGCATCCAGCTCGACCAGCAGCGCCTCGCGATTGGCGAGCGAGATGTCGCGCCACATTTCCGGCGACGAACCGGCGATACGCGTGAAATCGCGAAAGCCGCTGGCGGCGTACTGGAACAGGCGCGCTGCATTGTCGCGCGCGGCAAGGTCTTCCACGAGCGCATACGCCAGCAGGTGCGGCAGGTGGCTCACTGCGGCGAACACCGCGTCATGCTCGGCGGCTGTCAGTGGATGGATCACGGCACCGCAATGTTCCCAGGCGGACGCGACCTTCGCGATGCATGCCGGCGCATTCTCGGGAAGCGCAGTCAGTACCACCTTCTTGCCACGATACAGCGATGCCAGCGCGGCCTCGGGACCATTTTGTTCACGTCCTGCAATCGGGTGCCCGGGAACAAATTGCGCGATCTTGTCGCCCAGCGCGGCCCGCGCGGCCATCACTACGTCGGTCTTGGTGCTGCCGGCATCGGTCACCACGGTGCCGGGCTGCAGGTACGGCGCCATGCCACGCAGCAGTGCCTCGGTCTGCGCGACGGGCGCCGCCAACAGTACCAGATCGGCACCGGCGATGGACTCGACACTGCCGATGCGATCGATGATGCCGAGTGCCTGCGCGCGTTCCAGCGTGTCGCGACGGCGCCCGACGCCGACCACTTCCCCCGCCACGCCAGCCTGTTTCAGTGCCAGCGCAAACGAGCCCCCGATCAGGCCGACGCCGAAGATGACGATGCGATTGAACTCGGGCATCGCGTCAGCCGAGCACATCGCGCAGCGCGGCGATGAAAGCGGCATTCTCCTGCGGCAGGCCGATGGAAACGCGCAGCCACTGCGGCAGGCCGTAGTTGCCGACCGGTCGGACAATCACGCCCTTCTTCAGCAACGCAAGATTCACGCGCGCGCCCGCACCGTCATCATCGCCGGCGCGGAACAGCACGAAGTTGCCGAAAGACGGCACATAGCGGATGCCTATCTGCTCGAATGCGGCCGTCAGCTGACGGTAGCCTTCCGCATTCAGCTGTGCGCTTTCCTGCAGGTAGGCCGCATCGTCGAGCGCCGCCACCGCGGCCGCCTGGGCGAGCGAATTCACGTTGAACGGCTGGCGAATGCGGTTCAGCAAGTCGGTCAGCACTGGCTGCGCGATGCCGAAGCCCACGCGCAAACCCGCGAGGCCATAGGCCTTGGAGAAGGTGCGCGAGACGATCAGGTTCGGATACTGGCGCACCCAGGCCAGCGCGTCGTAGCGTTTGTCGGCCGGCAGGTACTCCGTATAGGCTTCGTCGAGCACGACTACGACCTGAGACGGCACTTTCTTCAGGAATGCAGCAATCTGGTCGCCGTCGATGAACGTGCCGGTCGGGTTGTTCGGATTCGCGACGAACACCAGTTTGGTATCCGGCGCGATTGCGGCCGCCATTGCATCGAGGTCATGACCGAACTCCTTCGCCGGGACCACGATCGCGCGCGCACCGACTGCCTGCGTGGCCAGCGGGTACACCGCGAACGAGTACTGCGAATAGACGACCGACTCGCCGGCCTTCACCAGCGCACGCGCGGCGAGTTCGAGGATGTCGTTGCTGCCGTTGCCCAGCGTGATCCAGTCGGCCGGCACATCGAATTTTTTTGTGATCGCCGCCTTCAGGTCGAAGCCGTTCGAGTCCGGATAACGCGCGAGTTCATCGAACGCCCGCTGCATTGCCGCCTTCGCGGACTCAGGCATGCCGAGCGGGTTCTCGTTCGATGCCAGTTTCACGATCGTCGCCTCGTCGAGACCGAATTCACGTGCCACCTCGGCGATCGGCTTGCCGCCCTGGTAGGGCGCGATCGCGCGGACATAGTCGGGACCAAAGGATGTCATAGCTGTCTGCTCGAAAAATCGTGAGGGAATCAGGCCGCGTGCGGGTAGGAGCCGAGCACCTTGAAGAAGGCCGCCTGCGCCTGCAGTTCGCCGAGGGCCTGCGCGACCTTGGCGTCCTGCGCATGGCCGTCGATATCGACGAAGAAATAATATTCCCAGCGCCCGGTGCGCGCAGGACGTGACTCGAAGCGGGTCATCGATACCCCGTGCCGTGCCAGCGGGGCCAGCAGTTCGTACACGGCGCCCGCCTTGTTCGGCACCGACAGCACCAGCGAGGTCTGGTCGCGACCGGATGCGCCGGGCTCCAGCGTGCCGATCACGAAGAAGCGGGTGCGGTTGTGCGGGTCGTCCTGGATATGCGCATGCGCAATCGCCAGGCCGTAGCGCTTGGCGGCCGCCTCGCTGGCGATCGCTGCTACCGTCGGATCCTCGGCGGCCACGCGTGCCGCCTCGCCGTTCGAGGCCAGCGCCTGCCGCTCGACGTCGGGATAATGCTGGTTCAGCCACGCCTGGCACTGGGCCAGCGCCTGGGAGTGCGCGCAGATGCGAGTCACATGCTGCATGCTGCCTGTTTTGGTCATCAGGCTGTGCTGAACTGGCAGTGCAACTTCGCCGCTGATGGACAGCGTGGTCTGCATCAGCAAATCGAGCGTGCGGTTGACCGTACCCTCGGTCGAGTTCTCCACCGGCACCACGCCGAAATCTGCGGTACCGGCCTCGACCGAGCGGAACACTTCGTCGATAGAAACGCAAGGCAGCCCGTCCACCGCCTGCCCGAACTGCTGCCAGACCGCCTGCTCGCTGTACGTGCCGGCCGGGCCGAGGAAGGCCACCACCGAACGCTTCTCAAGCGCACGGCAGGCCGACATCACCTCGCGGAAGATCGCCTGCAGGTCGGCCGACGGCAGCGGTCCGGGATTGTTCTGTGCAACGCGGGCCAGCACTTGCGCCTCGCGTTCGGGACGGAATACCGGCGCATTGGTCTCGGCCTTCACATGGCCGACTTCCTGCGCCACGCGTGCGCGCTGGTTCAGCAGCGCCAGCAGCTGCGCGTCGATCGCATCGATCTGTTCGCGCAGCGGCTTCAGCTTGTCATCGCTCATTGCGTGGTTGCCTGTCGTTCTGTTTGTTGTGCGGCACGCGCATCACGAGGCATCGGCATCGGCCTCGCCCGCGCCATTGTCTTCCTCCGCATCCGCTTCGAGGATGCGCTGCAGCCCGGACAGCTTCGCGCCGTCCTCGACCGCGATCAGCGTCACGCCCTGCGTCGCGCGGCCCATCTCGCGGATCTCGGACACGCGGGTGCGGATCAGCACGCCGCCGGTAGTGATCATCATGATCTCGTCAGTCGGCTCGACCAGCGTCGCTGCGACGACCTTGCCGTTGCGCTCGGAGGTCTGGATCGCAATCATGCCCTTGGTGCCGCGGCCATGCCGGGTGTACTCGGTGATCGGAGTGCGCTTCCCAAAGCCGTTCTCGGTCGCCGTCAGCACCGACTGCTGCTCGTTCTCGGCCACCAGCAGGGCGATCACTTGCTGGCCTTCCTCCAGGTTCATGCCGCGCACGCCGCGCGCAGTACGGCCCATCGGGCGCACGTCGTTCTCGTCGAAGCGCACCGCCTTGCCGGCGTCGGAGAACAGCATCACATCGTGCTTGCCGTCAGTCAGGGCGGCGCCAATCAGGAAATCGCCGTCATCCAGATCGACCGCAATGATCCCAGCCTTGCGCGGGTTGCTGAACTCGGACAACGCGGTCTTTTTCACCGTGCCGAGCGAAGTCGACATGAACACATAGCGATCGTCCGGGAACTTGCTGTTCTCGCCGGACAGCGGCAGCACCACGGTGATTTTCTCGCCGTCCTGCAGCGGGAACATGTTGACGATCGGCTTGCCGCGCGATGCGCGCGAACCCTGCGGCACTTCCCACACCTTCAGCCAGTACATGCGACCGCGGTTGGAGAAGCACAGGATGTAGTTGTGGGTATTCGCAATGAACAGTTGCTCGATCCAGTCGTCTTCCTTGGTCGCCGTCGCCTGCTTGCCGCGTCCGCCGCGCTTCTGCGCGCGATACTCCGACAGCGGCTGCGACTTCATGTAGCCCATGTGGGACAGCGTGACCACCATGTCCTGCGGCGCGATCAGGTCTTCCGTGCCGAGGTCGGTGACGTTGAGCTCGATCTGCGAGCGGCGGCCGTCCTTGTTCACGTCGCCATACTCATTGCGCGCCGCGTTCAGTTCGTCGCTGATGATCGCAGTCACACGCTCCGGCTTGGCGAGGATGTCGAGCAGGTCGGCGATCTGCGCCATCACATCCTTGTATTCGTTGACGATCTTGTCCTGCTCGAGGCCGGTCAGGCGCTGCAGCCGCATCTGCAGGATTTCCTGCGCCTGTTCGTCCGACAGCTTGTACAGGCCGTCGGCCTGGATGCCGTAATGACGGGGCAGGTGTTCAGGGCGGAAGGCATCGATGCCGCCGGTGTTCTCAGCCCCGGTGCGAGCCAGCATCTCGCGCACCAGCGACGAATCCCACGCACGCGCCATCAGCTCGGATTTCGCGACCGGCGGCGTCGGAGCAGCCTTGATGATCGCAATGAAGTCATCGATGTTAGCCAGTGCGACCGCGAGGCCTTCCAGCACATGGCCGCGCTCGCGCGCCTTGCGCAGCTCGAACACGGTGCGGCGGGTAACCACTTCGCGCCGGTGCGACAGGAAGCACTCCAGCATCTGCTTCAGGTTCAGCAGCTTCGGCTGGCCGTCGACCAGCGCGACCATATTCATGCCGAAGGTGTCCTGCAGCTGGGTCTGCTTGTACAAATTATTGAGCACGACCTCGGGCAACTCGCCGCGCTTGAGCTCGATCACCACCCGCATGCCGGACTTGTCGGATTCGTCGCGGATGTCGGAAATGCCTTCGAGCTTCTTGTCGCGCACCAGCTCGGCAATCCGCTCGAGCAGCGACTTCTTGTTTACCTGATATGGCAGCTCGTCGACGATGATTGCCGAGCGGTTGTCGCGGATGTCCTCGAAATGCGTCTTTGCGCGCATCACCACCCGGCCGCGGCCGGTACGGTAGCCGTCGCGCACGCCGGATACGCCGTAGATGATGCCTGCGGTCGGGAAGTCGGGCGCCGGGATCAGTTCGATCAGTTCGTCCACCGTGCAGTCGGGCGTCTTCAGCAGGTGCAGTGCGCCGTTGATCACTTCACTGATGTTGTGCGGCGGGATGTTGGTTGCCATGCCGACCGCAATACCGGAAGAGCCGTTAATCAGCAGGTTCGGGATGCGTGTCGGCAGCACCGACGGCTCTTTTTCCTTGCCGTCATAGTTCGGCACGAAATCGACGGTTTCCTTGTCGATGTCGGCCAGCAGTTCCTGCGAAATCTTGTCAAGACGGCACTCGGTGTAACGCATTGCCGCCGCATTGTCGCCGTCGATCGAGCCGAAGTTGCCCTGACCGTCGACCAGGGTGTAGCGGAGCGAAAAATCCTGCGCCATGCGCACCAGCGTGTCGTAGATCGCCTGGTCGCCGTGCGGGTGGTATTTACCCATGACCTCGCCGACCACGCGCGCGCACTTCACATACGGACGGTTCCACACGTTGTTTGTCTCGTGCATCGCATACAGCACGCGACGATGCACCGGCTTCAGTCCGTCCCGCACGTCGGGCAGCGCGCGCCCGACGATGACGCTCATCGCGTAATCGAGGTAGCTCTTGCGCATCTCCTCTTCAAGGGAGATGGGGATGGTTTCTTTGGCGAACTGATCCATGGGGAGGCTTATAAAAATACCGCGAAGACCGAATCGATCCCGCCTTCGGACGCAGTGCCGGCGGCGGGTTTATAAACGCGAAATTTTACCATGCCGCCTGTCCCGGCCCGCCCTCGCCGGCGATGCCGGGCAGCGATGCGCTCCTGCAAGTGTTTGATTTTTCTGAAGGTGGCGCACCATTCGGGCGGCAAAGCGGTCTGACCGTTTGACACAGGCATCAGGAGGTCACCGCATGCAAGCTCCACGACACTTCATGTTGGCCGCACTTGCGCTATGCGTATCCCGTGCTTTCGCCGCCGAACCCGCCAGTACAGGCTTTGTCACCGATTCCAGCGGCAATCCGGTGGTCAGCAGCAGCGACAGTTGCTGGCGCACCAGTTCCTGGACGTCAGGCATGGCTGGCGCCTGCCGGCCCGGCACGCAGGCCGCGAGCGGGATGCCAGTTTCTGGGGCCGCAGCTGTGAGCCAGCCACCGGCCGCGAGCGGCGAGCCGCTGGTGAGCGCCAGTGGCGCCAGTTCGGGCGGCGAGTTGGCAACCGGTGGCGGTTTGCTCGACTCGAGCGGGCAGCCCGTGCAGGCCGGGTTCGGCGGCTGCTGGGGTACCGGATTCTCCGGGCCCGACCCAGCGTGCGGCGCTGCAGCCAGTGCCGTCGCCGGTGCAACTGCCCGTCCGGCGCCCGGAGCGGATCGCGAACCGCTGACCGGCGCCAGCAATGCCGGCGCCGGCAGCGCAAACCCGACCAGCGGGGGCCTGGTCGACTCGAGCGGACAGCCAGTGCGCACTGGCTTCGGCGACTGCTGGGGCACCGGCTTTTCCGGCCCCGATGCCTCCTGCGCCGCGACCGCTGGTACCGCCGCGCTGGCGGGCGCAGCCGTCGCCCCGGGCGCCGCGACCAGGCCGGCGGCTGCCACGAGCGAACGAAGCGCCCTTGCCGCAGCGCCCGGCGGCAGCACAGCGAGCGCTGCACTTGCCCCCGCCAACGCGCGGGGCAATCCGGGCTACCTCGTCGATTCCGATGGTGTCGTAGTGCGGAGCGGCTACGGAGAATGCTGGCGCACTGGTAGCTGGAGCCCGGCACTGGCTACCGTCGTCGGTTGCGATGGCGTACTCGCAAAAGCTGAACCCGTGCCCGCCCCAGCACCCAGTCCCCGTCCGGCACCCCCGCCTCCCCCGGAAGAGCCGGCAACCACGGATGAGAGATCAGGCGCCGACCTGCAGGCGGCACCGGAGTCCGCCAGTCCGCCTGCGCCACCGGTACCGACACCGGCCGCCCCCTCCGCGTCTGAAGTCGCTCCTTCCGCGGCCGCACCTTCCACCCAAGCGCCTCCAGCACCGTCCAGACCGGCGCCTGCCGTGCCGACACCGCCCTCCGCCGCCCCCTCGGATCTTGCCCCGCCACGCGCCGCGCCAGAGAAGGCAGACGCCGCCCCTCGCCGCGAGCCGGCGCAGGAAGAACCGAGAACAGAAAAAGTCACTCTGGCGACCGACACGTATTTCGACTTCGACAAATCGGTACTCAAGCCCGAGGGCAGGCGGAAACTTGACGAACTCGCGTCGCGGCTACTGGCAACGACACTGGAAGTCGTGGTCGCCACCGGCCACACTGACTGGACAGGAAGCGACAGTTACAACCAGAGGCTCTCCGAGCGCCGCGCGCTGGCCGTTAAACAATATCTGGCAAGCAAAGGAGTTCCCGCCGACCGCATATTCACCGAGGGCAAGGGGGAGAAGCAGCCTGTTGCCTCCAACAAGACCCGCGAGGGACGCGCGCAGAACCGGCGCGTGGAAGTTGAAGTAGTCGGCACGCGCCCTGCCAAAAGCCGCTAAATCCGTCCGAATTTTCCGCCAAGACGCCCCCTTTCCTCGCTGTTTCAGCGAGGAAAGGGGGCACTCTTTCGTTGCGACTAAGATACAAACTGAAGATCATTTCGGAAAAAAAACTGAGTTTTGCATTGCACAGAGGATAGTTTTTGCTTGTAAAATGATGCCTTGTTGATATTGCGCTGGCTCAGCCTCCGCCTCACCGCCACCTGTGGCCGCCAGACACCCGTTAAACCAACCCGGAAGAACAACATGAAACTCACTATGCGCAACGTGTGCACGCTCGTCGCTGCGATGACCTTCAGTTCCGGCGTGTTCGCCGAGGACAATGGGGCCAAGCAGGGCTACCTGGTCGACAGCGCCAAGGGCGTGGTTCGCAGCGGTTTCGGCCTGTGCTGGAAGACCGGCACCTGGTCGCCTGCCGATGCGATCTCGGAGTGCGACGGCGATCTCGCGACGCCGCCGGCAGCCGCCGCGAGCGAACCGGCCCCGACTCCCGCCCCGGCTCCGCAGCCGGCGCCGGCGCCGGCGCCGGCCGCCGCAGTCGAGCCCGCAGCCGCTCCGTCGACTGCACCTGCACCGGCTCCCGCCCCTGCTGCGGTCGCTGCAGCGCCGACTTCGGAAAAAGTCAGCTACTCGGCTGATGCCTTCTTCGACTTCGACAAGTCGGTACTGAAGCCGGAAGGCAAGGCCAAGCTGGAAGACCTGGTGTCCAAGCTGCAGGGTACCGACATCGAAGTCATCGTCGCCACCGGCCACACCGACTGGACCGGTACCGATGCATACAACATGAAATTGTCGATGCGCCGCGCGAACGCCGTGAAAGCCTTCCTGGTGTCGAAAGGCATTCCGGAATCGCGAGTGTTCACCGAGGGCAAAGGTGAGCGCCAGCCGGTCGCCGACAACAAGACTCGCGATGGCCGTGCGAAAAACCGTCGCGTCGAAGTGGAAGTGGTCGGCTCCCGCACGAACTGATACCGCTTGCCTTGCTGCCTTCCGCTCTGCCGGAAGGTATGGAAAGCCGCCTTCGGGCGGCTTTTTACATCTATGGTCACCAGAGGAAATGCACACGCTTCCCGCGGCGGACTCAGCCCCTGCCGGGTTTCAGCTATCATCACGCCCATGAATGCCGATCCTCAGGAACTACAGAAATTCAGTGAACTCGCCCATCGCTGGTGGGATCCCACATCCGAATTCCGCCCGCTGCACGAGATCAATCCGTTACGCCTCGAATGGATCAATGGCCTGGTGCCGCTGGCTGGCAAGCGCGTGGCCGATATTGGCTGTGGCGGTGGCATCCTGGCAGAGGCCATTGCACGCAAGGGCGCAAGCGTCACCGGCATCGACCTGTCGGAAAAGGCGCTCAAGGTGGCGGACCTGCACAGTCTGGAGTCGGGCGTGTCCGTTCGCTACGAGCTGATCTCGGCCGAAGACCTGGCCGCGCGCGAACCTGCGCAGTATGACGTCGTCACCTGCATGGAAATGCTCGAGCATGTGCCCGATCCTTCGGCCGTGGTGCGGGCCTGCGCAACACTGGCCAAGCCCGGTGGACGTCTGTTTTTCTCCACGCTGAACCGCAATCCGAAGTCGTATCTGTTTGCCATCATCGGCGCCGAATATGTCTTGCGCCTGCTGCCGCGCGGCACCCACGACTATGCGAAATTCATCAAGCCGGCCGAGCTCACTCAGTTTTGCCGCGAGGCCGGACTTGAAGTCGATGCGATCAAGGGCATGACCTACAACCCGTTGACCAAGGTCTATTCGCTGAACCGCGATACTGACGTCAATTACCTGATCGCCTGCCGCAAACCCGCGTGAGCAGGACAGCGTAATGAACCTCCGACTCCCGAAGCCGAAGGCGGTGCTGTTCGACCTCGACGGCACCCTCGCCGACACCGCGCCCGATCTTGCGGCGGCAGTCAACAAACTGCGCACCGACCGCGGCCTCGAACCCGCACCCTATGAGCAACTGCGACCGGTCGCTTCCGCGGGCGCGCGCGGACTCATCGGGGTCGCGTTCGGCCTGACGCCCGCAGATGAAGGCTATGAACCGCTGCGCACCGAATTCCTGTCCAACTATGCGGCCCGCATAGCCGACGCCACCACACTGTTCGATGACATCGACACGCTGCTGAAAACGATTGAGTCCCTGCGCATGCACTGGGGCGTGGTCACCAACAATCCGGCGCGCTACACCGATGCCCTGCTGCCGCTGATCGGGCTGCATCATGCAGGCTGCTCGATTTCTGGCGACACCACCGCCCATGCCAAGCCGCATCCCGAGCCCTTGCTCGAGGCCGCGAGACGACTGCGACTGAGCCCGGAAGATTGCTGGTATGTGGGAGACGACTTGCGCGACATTCAGGCAGGCAGGGCCGCCGGCATGGCAACGATCGCCGCCGGCTGGGGCTATTGCGGCCACAGTGAACCGCAACACTGGGAGGCAGACTGCATCGCCGAGCAGCCATCCGACATTATCGCGCTGCTCGCGAACGCTTGAATTCCGCTGCAGCGTCCCCAGCTATTGGTCTACAATGTGGTTCTGCTTTGGGGGCGACCTGGTTTCGACAGGGGTTGCAAAGCAGCGCAGGGCATGCCGAGGACTGGTGACCTCGTTAATCCAGCCGGAAATGCTTAAATGCAAACGATGAATCTTACGCTCTCGCAGCGTAAACCCCTAGGAACTTAATAACTTCTTAGCTCTACACCGTCTTGTCGCTGGGGCGGGCTGGCAACAGCAGTAGAGTCATTCACAGCGAATCGCGTCATGTCGGGTCACTTGGCATGGCGTTAAACCAAGGTGACTCGCCTGGTTGCAGCGTGTGCGTTCGCGTCGGCCAGGTCAAAACCAAAAGACGACACTACGCATGTAGAACTGCCTGTAGAGGACTTCTGGACGCGGGTTCGATTCCCGCCGCCTCCACCAATACTGAAGCCCCAACTGTTATCAGTTGGGGCTTTTTCTTGCCTGTTTGCGCCAATCCCCGCGTACTCGTGCGGGTTCCTGCGAACGCCTGCGGACTTCGGCAGCCGCCCGCATTGGCCGTTCAGGACCACATTCCACTCTCTCGTGGGCATTCCTCGCTCCGGCCTCGCTCCCTGAAACTGGCCCGAAGTCCGCAAAGGCCACAAGTCACAACCATACAGATCAACGAGTTACGCGCGGACGAATCAAGTGGTTGGATTGCAGCATTGGCAGGCGATGGAAACAGCCCCAGATCGGATGGCGTGTACGTTTGATCTTCTGTCCCGACAATAAGATCTCCACCGGATCTGGTGTCATCCGACCGGGGTCTGCTGCAAGGCTTCGATCAGCGGACAGCGGACCTGTCCTGTCGCCGCACAACAACGTTCGACGAGCTCTGCGAGCACCCGCTCAATCCGGCGCAGGTCGGCAAGCTTGACACGTACGTCCGCCAGCTTCCTTTCCGCTTGCTCACGTGCCTCATCACAGTGCGCTCCGTCCTCGAGCTTGAGCAGTTCCGTGACCTCGTCCAGGCTGAAACCCAGCCGCTGAGCCGACTTCACGAAACGCACCCGCGTGACATCCGACTCGCCGTAGCGGCGAATGCTCCCGTAGGGCTTTTCTGGCTCGGGCAACAAGCCTTTGCGTTGATAGAACCGGATGGTCTCCACGTTGACCCCGGCGGCGCTGGCGAAAGCTCCAATGGTCAAATTCTCAAGATCGTTCTGCATATCGCTTGACTCCGTACTTAAGTACGGAAGTAAGGTTACGCTATCCAAAACAGATTCCAAAGGAAAAACGTATGCCTGATCCTCAGACCGAACCACAAGCAGGGCGCGGCGCATTGTTCGCCGGTGGACTGGCCGCCGTCCTTGCCTCGACGTGCTGCCTCGGTCCCCTGGTCCTGGTTGCCCTTGGATTCAGCGGCGCCTGGATCGGCAATCTGACCGTGCTGGAACCGTATCGTCCCCTCTTCATCGGTGTGGCACTGGTAGCCATGTTCTTTGCGTACCGCCGCATTTTTCGTCCTGTACAAGCCTGCAAGCCCGGTGAGGTCTGCGCTGTGCCTCAGGTGAGGAGCACCTACAAGATCATCTTCTGGATTGTGGCCACGCTCGTGGTGATCGCACTCGCTTTTCCCTATGTCCTTCCACTGTTCTACTGACAGGAGATCCACATGAAGAAACTTATCGTGTTTGTTGCGCTCGCCTCCGCCCTGATTACGCCCGCTTGGGCCGCCACACAAACCGTCACGCTATCCGTACCAGGCATGACCTGCGCCGCCTGCCCGATCACGGTCAAGAAGGCGCTCACCAAGGTCGATGGCGTGCAAAAGGTCGAGGTGAGCTACGAGAAACTGGTAGCCGTTGTCACCTTCGACGACACCAGGACCAGCGTCGAAGCGTTGACCAAAGCCACTGAGAACGCTGGCTATCCCTCTGCCGTGAAGCCGTAAGGACCTGAACATGACCGAGAGCATCGCACTCACCGTCGCCGGCATGACCTGCGATGCGTGCGCCACGCACGTCAAGGAAGCTTTAGAGAAAGTCCCTGGCGTGCAGTCAGCAGAAGTGTCCTACCCGAAGGGCGTAGCAACGCTGACCGCAGATCGTGGCATCTCACAAGAAGCACTGACGGACGTTGTGGCCGAACTCGGTTACCGGATTTCGCTCGACAGCACTTCTTCGTCTTCGACGGGGAGCCGTTCGCTCAGCAAGGGGATCGCGCACCTGGGCAGCGGTGACGGCGGCTCATTGCATATCGCTGTCATCGGCAGCGGCGGCGCAGCGATGGCGGCAGCGCTGAAGGCAGTCGAGCGAGGTGCGCGAGTCACGCTGATCGAGCGCGGCACACTTGGCGGCACCTGCGTCAATATCGGCTGCGTGCCATCCAAGATCATGATCCGCGCGGCGCATGTCGCGCACCTGCGCCGAGAGAGTCCGTTCGACGCGGGGATCACGGCAAGCCCACCGGTCATCGATCGCGCCGCGCTGCTCGCACAGCAGCAGGGACTCGTCGATGAACTTCGCCACGTCAAGTACGAAGGCATCCTGGACAGCAACCCGGCGATCACAGTGCTGCATGGCGAGGCCAGGTTCAAGAACGAACACACGCTGACGGTTGCGATTCCGGATGGCAGTACAAGCGAGGTGACCTTCGATCGCTGCCTCATCGCCACCGGCGCTAGCGCGGCCGTGCCACCGATCCCGGGGCTGAAGGACACGCCCTATTGGACGTCCACCGAGGCGCTGGCCAGCGACACGATCCCGCAGCGGCTTGCCGTGATCGGCTCATCGGTGGTGGCTGTCGAGCTGGCGCAGGCCTTCGCCCGGCTGGGCAGCCAAGTGTTGATCCTGGCGCGCAGCACGCTGTTCTTTCGCGAAGACCCGGCCATCGGCGAGGCCGTGACCGCCGCGTTCCGCGCCGAGGGCATCGAAGTGCTGGACCATACCCAGGCCAGCCAGGTCGCCTATGCAGACGGGGAATTCGTGCTCACGACCGGACAAGGGGAAATACGCGCCGACAAGCTGCTCATTGCCACCGGCCGCACACCGAACACCCGCACACTGAACCTCGAAGCGGCAGGCGTCGAGGTCAATCCTCAAGGCACAATCATCATCGACCGCGCCATGCGCACGAGCATCTCGGACATCTACGCCGCTGGCGACTGCACCGACCAGCCGCAGTTCGTTTATGTCGCAGCAGCAGCTGGGACACGGGCAGCGATCAACATGACCGGCGGCGAAGCGGTGCTGGATCTGACGGCGATGCCGGCGGTGGTGTTCACCGACCCCCAGGTGGCGACGGTCGGCTACAGCGAAGCGGAGGCGCATCTCGCTGGCCTCGAGACTGACAGCCGCACCCTGATCCTCGACAACGTGCCGAGGGCACTGGCCAACTTCGACACACGCGGTTTCATCAAACTGGTGGCGGAAGCCGGCTCGGGACGGCTGATCGGCGTGCAGGCGGCCGCGCCGGAAGCGGGCGAGCTGATCCAGACGGCCGCGCTGGCGATACGCAACCGGATGACAGTACAGGAGCTGGCCGACCAGTTGTTCCCCTACCTGACGATGGTCGAAGGCCTGAAGCTTGCGGCGCAGACCTTCAGCAAGGACGTGAAGCAGCTGTCCTGCTGCGCCGGATAGCGGCATCCCAAATAGTCCTTGACTCTGGAGCAAGGACCAAGGGCTACCGTGATCGTGCGCGGGGCTCATGGCCTTCCAAACCGGCAGTTCTCGCGCACCATCACCTCACTCGCTTGGAGAAATGCCATGACCACCAAACGCAAAGTCGAAGTATTCAGCGCCGGCTGCCCCGCCTGTCAGACTGCCATCGAACTTGTCAATCGCCTTGCATGTAGTTCGTGCGATGTCTCAATCCTCGATATGAATGACATCAACGTGGCGAAACGTGCCCAGGATCTGGGGGTACGCTCGGTACCGGCGGTCGCAATCAATGGCCAGTTGGCTTCATGCTGCTCGGGTTCGGGCGTCGATGAACAGGCGCTTCGCGCCGCTGGCCTCGGTCAAGCCTAGACCACGCGCCCGGCGAGGGGCTGCGGCCTCTCGCCGGCAACCCTTCAATTAACTTCTTTGACCCAGTGCTTGACCATGGTGTTAACTCCAAGGTTTATATTCAATTGATGACTTGGAGCGCATTGTGTACACCATCGGCAAGATAGCCACGCTGGCAGGGGTCACCCCCGACACGCTGCGCTACTACGAAAAAGAACAGCTGATTAGACCCGCATCGAAAACCGCGGCGGGCTATCGGCTGTACAACGATGATGCCGTGCGTCGTATCCGCTTCATCAAACACGCTCAGCAGTGCGGGTTCACGCTGTCCGACATTCACGACCTGCTGACGCTGAAGCAGACCGACAGCGCCTGTTGCGAAGACGTGCGTAGCCTGGCCATCGAGAAGAAGCTGCGTATCGCGCACAAGCTCCTGGCCCTGCAAGCCATGTCGTGCGCCCTCGATGATTTGATTCAAAGTTGCGACGGCGGCGACAAAGCGACCGACGACTGTCCCATCCTCGCGGCGCTGGAGAACAGCCTGCACGAGGTATCCCTATGATCGTCAAAATCGAAATCATTGCCGCGCCGGGTTGCAAGAAGTGTGCAGGCGCACAAGGTAACCTTCGCGCCATCGCAGCATCCCTGCTCGGCGAGAACAACGTCGCCTGGCGCGAGGTCAATGTGCTCGAAGAGCTCGACTATGCCGTCTCGCTCGGCGTACTCAGCATGCCAGCCATCGCCGTGAACGGCGAGCTGAAGTTTTCGTCACTACCGACACCCGAGCAGTTCAAGGCGGAGCTAACCCACTTGGTGCGTCGGTGATGGATGCCGAAGCACTACGCCAGGCGGTGGCGCAGGCCGGTGTTGGAGCCCTATGGGTTGGCTTTTTGACGGGTTTGGTTTTCAGCTTCAACCCGGTTGCGCTGGCGGCAATCCCCGTTTCGCTTGCCTATGTGACGATATCCCGCTCGCCGCGCCAAGCAATGTTCTACGGTGGCCTTTTCGTTTTGGGCATGATCGTGACCCATGTGACCCTGGGCTTGGCGGCCAGCTTGGGCGGCAGTTGGGTCCAACACCTGCTTGGGCGTGCATGGGGTTTGGTGCTTGGCCCACTGCTGATCGCGCTGGGCCTTATTTGGCCAGGATGGTTACGCTTACCGCTTCCGGCATTGAAATTTCGCGCGCGGCCAGTGACGGGAGCATGGGGCGCATTCGCGCTGGGCATGCCCTTCTCGGTAGCGATCTGCCCATTTTGTACGCCAGCACTGGTCGTCCTGCTCGGCGTTGCCGCCGGCATTGGTTCCCCCGGTTTCGGCGCGGTGCTGTTGTTTGCATTTTCCCTGGGGCGCGCGGTTCCCATCCTGTTGGGCGCCGCTGCCGTCGGATGGCTGGAAGGTCTCTCTGGGTTGAGCCGATTCCACAAAGTCTTTGAAGTCATCGGCGGGATTCTGCTAATCCTGTCCGGTTTCTACATGCTCAACGCCTACTTCGTATTCATACCCGCTCTGGCAGCGTAAACGATCTGGATGTCCATCAAAATGAGCCTAACCGAGCCCGCTGCTCATCCCACAGCGCAGGCGGGTCCACCGCCAGGTCAAACAGCGTGACGTGGTTCGGCAATACGTCGTCCAGGATGGCCGCCACGATGT